>Ga0163144_10013744_pt1 | contig 16861 bp, 13 predicted proteins | sample OliLak19BULKMAT1_FD_123175 | JGI IMG/M metagenome (GOLD analysis project Ga0163144, IMG submission 123175) | Freshwater microbial mat bacterial communities from Lake Vanda, McMurdo Dry Valleys, Antarctica - Oligotrophic Lake LV.19.BULKMAT1 | ecosystem: Environmental > Aquatic > Freshwater >... | reverse complement strand
CGGGGTAATCAATGATGGTGTAGCGGGCCGTCATATCGACGGCGAAGCATCCGTCGTTGATCGAATCTTCCCGTTCATCAATGAACACCCATGTTTTGGCTGGTTCCCTGATTTCCGTGAATTTCCTGAACGTGACGAAATTCGTGTCCTGCCAGATGCCCAAACCGTTCATGTAGGCGTTCATCGAGATCGTGCGGACTCGGCCACTGCGATCTCCGGGACAGCGATACACATTCGGATTTTGGACGTCCGATCCGATGGAGCCGAACTCGGTGTATTTCTCACTGACCAGCAGCGTGGTGTCCGCATTGTCAGACTTATCGCCCGGCTCGTTCTCTGTGCGGAGCCATCCAGCCACCCAGCTTGGGTGGGCGGCATCTTTGCCAGCCTTGTCTTCGGTGTCGTTGTTGGGCGGGAGGGCATCGTCGTGGTCGGAGGCGAACATCGACCATCCGAGATGGAGTTGGCGGAGGTTGTTCAGACATTCCGTGGCGCGGGCCTCCGTTTTCACCTTGCCCAAGGCGGGCAGAAGCAGGCCCGCGAGTATGCCGATGATAGCCACCACGACCATCAGTTCGATAAGCGTGAATCCAAGCCTTGAACATCCATTTTCACACCTCCGGATCTTCATGGGCGAAGGGTATCAATCGCGGTCACGCTGTCAACGCGGCATCTCAGCGGATGGTGACTAATTTTGGCTGCCGCCGGGAGCGCCGGTCTCCGCCCCGGCGTGTGGTTGAGACAGCCCGCCACTCCGATTCGGAGACCGACGCTCCAAACGCACCAGTGCTTCCCAGCCGGAACCACGCGGTGAAGACGAGGTTGTCTCCCGGTTATCTCACGCCAAGAACGCCAAGGACGCGAAGCAGATGGAGTTTTGAACTCCGATGCCTCCGCTGAAATTCTCATGCCGACAGTTATCCCCGTTCGAGCAACAAGCTTCGACCGTTGGTCGCGCCGTTTCGGACTTGGCGGTCTTGGCCTGAGGCTTCAATGGCATCGTTTCGGCGTGCGCCGGTGAAGCTGTGAGCCACGCGGGTGGAAGTCCCGCCGGTCGAATTAGACTGTTCACGACCGAAAGTTGCGTCAGGGAAGAAGCCGCGAGGCCGAACCCGAAAGCACGACGCAATCTGAACTGTCCGGTTGCAACGACCGTGAACCTCATCCAATGAGCCCCGATAATGCGAACCGAGAGCCGAGCCCCTGCCGAATGGGCGAAGGCTGCCATGTGCCGTTATCAAACAGTTGTCCGGCGGCGCAACATCACGGGTCAGCGAGGGCGACAGGATAGGAAGGGCTGACAGGGTAAGCCTTTGAGAACTCCAGCGGTGCGTCCGCGACGCAACGCGCCGCGCAAGGTGGCAACCCCACCGAGACGACGGGTGCCGCTGGAGTAGTCGGAGTCCCGCGTAGTAGTGTTGACCCCACGGATAGTATAACCGAGGGCGAGCGAAGGCGGGGCACTTGGGTTCGGGTGACAGGACACGACGAGGGGTATGGAGATGGCCGGGGCAACCTGGATAATAAACTCCAAAGAATACTCAAGAGTCGCAAGGTCACTATGGAGGTGGGCGCAAGCCTGACCTTTGAAGAACCCTCGGAAAGCCGGATGCGGGAAAACCGCCCGTCCGGTTTGATGAGGGGCGGAGCCAGACGGTCATTGGCCCTCGGGCCTCTTCAACCCGTCGGCTCCGCCTACTCTACCCATCGCCTGTCAGGACACCGCGCCGCGCGTGTCGCTGCTGGGCAAAGCTGGCGGGTCAGGGTCGCTCGAAAAAGTTTCTGGCGTCCGATTTTCGCGCGATAAACGCGCGGAAAAGTTTCATGCGAGGGGGCTGCGTTTGAAAATCACCCGCTTGGGCGTCCGGCGACCGTTCTTCGCGCGGTGAGGGGTCAAATATGTCTCTGGCGAATGGGGTGCATTCGCAAATGGGGCGCTTGGACGTCAGGCGAGGCTTCTTCGTTTGAAAGTCGGTCGAAAAAGTGTCTGGCGAGGGAGCGGCATTTGAAAACGAGTTACATTACGCCCGTTTGTCGCGAATTGGATCGCGAGGCGCTGAGTGTAATTAAACGCAAATAATTCAAGATCAATAAGAAAGGAAGAGTGTAATGTGTATGTCGGCTTGTGTCCCGTCCGATTCATTCCGACTACTGGTTGCCCTGCTTCACGGCAAACAGCTCTTTCATCGTCGCGACGTAGAGTGTGCCGTTCGCGGGCGTGACGGTGGAGCTGATGGGGCTGCCGAGTTCCATCTCGGTGAGAACCTTCTTCTCGCGGCTGGCGGCGAAGACGAGGAACTGGCCGCTGCGCGTGCCGAGATAAACCTTCCCATCCGCCACCATCGGTGACGCCCAGACCTCGCCCTTGATGTCGTGCGTCCACAACCCGGTGCCGGTTGCGGCATCCACGCAGTGAAACTTGCGTCCGCAATCCGCAATGAAGACGAGGCCGTCGTGAACCGCAGGCGTGGACATGACATGCTTGTCGAGCGTGTAGGACCAGACCAGCCCGTTGGTCGTGACGTCGCCGCGCTTCGTCACGTCAATGCACTTGAGCCACGCCTCGTTCTTGCCCCAGAAAATATCCCCGCCGCCTGCGACGTAGAGACGGTTCTCGTGGAAGACCGGCATGCCGTAAATGTTGCTCGGGCTTTCGCGGCGGTTCGTGTTGTAGCGATGGATGTTTTCCTTCGGCGCAGTCGGATCGAAGTCGAACTGCCAGATCGTTTGCAGCGTGGCGACTTCGCCGGCGCGCGGCGATTTACGCAGAGGCTCGAAGGAGTAAACCACTCCGTTGCCACCGGCGAAGAAGATTTGTTCAAGCCCGTTCACGGTCGCGAGGGAAGGGGAGGACCATGTGCAGTGAAAGATGTTCGGCGCGATGCCGAGCCGGTCGCGCGCGATTAATTTTCCCGTCCGCTTGTCCACGACGACGAGGCTCGGGGCGTCCGGCGTGCGGATCTTTTTGTGGGTGTTGTCCACGCCCGTGCCGGAGTTCAGATAGAGATGATCGCCGTGAATGAGAATCGAGCTGTGCGCCGCGTCGTGCGACCAGATGCCGGCTTCCTTGGTCAGGTCGAGCGCCCACAGAATGTCCGCGTCGAGCGGTCCGGGCGGGAGCGGCTGGGCCGGGGCGTTCGTGTCGCGGGGCGTCATGTAGGCGCCTTCATCGCGGAACGGGCCGTCGTTGCCGTTGGCCATGCCGCGCGCGTCGAGGCACAGGACCACGCCTCGGTTATCCACGATGTAAACGCGATCTCCTTCGACCGTCGCGGTCGATGAGATGCCGCACTTGGGCCAGTCGTGATAGGGATCTTCCTCGCGCTTGGGCACGACGAGCTGCCAGAGGAGCTGACCATCGGCTTCGTTGAAGCACATGAGCACGCCACGGTCGCCCTGATGTTTGGGATCGCGCGGCTCGCCGTTGTTCGTGCCGAGATAGACGCGGCCTCCGGAAATGATCGGCGTGGAATGAGTCTCGTTTCCAATCTTCGCGGACCACTTGATGTTCCGTCGCGTGCGCGGATCAAAGGAATCCGGGAGTCCGCGTTCGGCGGAGATCATGTTCCGCGTCCAGGCCTGTCCCCACTGCGGCTGATCGGCGGCTTCGGCGGACGTCATGCCACCGAGGACGAACGTCAGGCTGGCGAGCCATGCGCAGGCGATGCGTGTGAAGTGACCGGCCGAGTTCCGGTTCAACGATGTCTCAATCAACGAGGGGTTCATGGTGGAATGGATATGAACGCGAACGCGGGTTCAGGGCGAGCGATTTCCGGTGCTGCTTCGGATCGCGGCTCTGTCGGAGACCAGCCGCAGCGGCTTCGCCAGTCCACCCGGCTGAAATGCTCCTGCCGCTGCGTTGCCCTACAACCCGCTGCGGCTGGTGCGATGCGCACAGCCGCGATCCGCGACCTCTGGTCTTTTGGGGGGCAGACCGGATTCCCAAGGTGCCGTGCTGGAAGCCGGCGCTTCATGTGCGAGTAACCCGCGTCGGGGATGAACTGTCTGGTTGAGCGAAGCCTTGAACCGGCAGGCTCCAGACAGCCAACGATTCATTGCCATCCTCCGCTGAAACGGAGATAACGGCGCGGTCGCCCGGCAGAGCGGTTCAGCGAGCAGGACGCACTGTGGATGCGGCTGACGAGGCTTCCAGTTCAGAACAAATTATGGCCAACGCAAAATCATCAGGCTGGGGCAAGTGGGTTTTTCTGCTGCTGCTTGCCGGCGCGGGATACGGCGGCTGGCGCTGGTATTCCTCTCAAAAGGACAAGCAGGACAAGGTCGAGTACAAGACGACGGCGGCGGCGGCGGGCGACATCGTTCAGGCGGTCACGGCCAACGGCGCGCTGACGCCGGTGCGCAATGTCGAGGTGGGCAGCCAGATTTCCGGCACGTTGCTCGACGTGAAAGTGGACTTCAACGACAAGGTGAAGACGGGCGACATCCTCGCCCAGATCGATCCCGCGACCTACGAGCGCGCCCTCGTGCAATCCGAGGCTGAACACGCCAACTCGGCGGCGGCGGAGGAGCTGACCCAGCTGAACTTCACGCGGGCGAAGGATCTCTTCGCGGCCAAGCTCATTTCCAAATCCGAGTATGACGAAGCGCGGGCGAACCTCAGCCAGGCCGAGGCCAACGTGAGGATGCGTCAGGCCAACGTGGAGCGGTCCAAGGTGGACTTGAGCCGGACGACCATCTACGCGCCGATTGATGGGATGATTCTCACGCGCAAAATCGAGGTCGGGCAGACGGTCGCCGCCAGCTTGAATTCGCCGACGCTGTTCATCATCGCCAATGATCTCGCGAAGATGCGGATCGAGGCGGCGGTGTCCGAAGCGGACGTCGGCAACGTGACCGAAGGACAGACGGTGAACTTCACGGTGGACGCCTTCCCGTCGCGCAAGATCCAAGGCAAGGTCCAGCAGGTGCGGTTTGCCGCGAACACGAATCAGAACGTCGTCTCCTACACGACCATCGTCGGGGTGAACAACTCCGACCTTAAGCTGCGTCCCGGCATGACGGCCAATGCGAGCATCATCATCGCCGAGAAGAAGGGCGTGCTGCGCGTTCCGAACTCCGCGCTGCGCTTTCGTCCGTCTGCGGGAGCAGTGATTCTGGGCGCCACCAATGCGCCTGCGTCCACGAAGCCGACGGTGGAAGCGGCCACCAGCGGGCCGTTTGCCGGACTGCCGATTCCGCCTTGGCAGGGCAAAGGCGAACGCCGTCGTCCGTCTGATGAAGAACGCACGGCTTACGAGGCGTCGCTCACGCCGGAGCAGAAGGAAAAGTATCAGCAGATTGTGGCCGAGATGCGCGCCCGCTTCGCGCAAGGAGGCGGACCCGGTGGCGGTGGCGGCGAAGGATCAGGTGGCGGCGAACGCCCGCGTCAGCGCCGCAGCGAGCCGGAAGGGCCGCGCACGCAGACCATCTATCTGCTGGAGAAGGAAACTTCCGCGACCGGCTCGGAGAATCCCGCTTTGAAACCGGTGACGGTGAAGCTGGGCATCTCCGACGGCACGAACACCGAGGTCATCGAGGGCTTGAAGGAAGGCGACGTGGTCGTGGTGGGCACCGTGAGTGCGGCGGCCACCGCTGCCGGACCGGCGGCTCCCTTTGGCAGCCCGTTCGGCGGCCCAGGACGGAGATAGCGGCGTAGCCCGACTCCACTTTGAATCCATTCGCATTCGCAACGTGAGCACGCCTGTCATCCAGCTCGAAGACTTTCGCAAGACCTACATCAGCGGCGAGATGCAGGTGCATGCCGTGCGCGGCGTGACGCTGACGATTCAGCAGGGAGAATTCGTCGCGATCATGGGCGCGTCCGGCTCGGGCAAGAGCACGATGATGAACACCCTCGGCTGCCTCGACCGCCCGAGCAGCGGGCGTTTCCTTCTCGACGGCGTGAACGTGGTCGAGCTGAACCGCGACGAACTGGCGGACCTGCGCAACCGCAAGATCGGGTTCGTCTTCCAAGGCTTCAACCTGCTCTCGCGAACCACCGCGCTGGAGAATGTCGAGCTGCCGATGCTTTACTCGCGTCCTCCACTGCCCAACCGCGAACAGAGCGCCCGGGCGATGAAGGCTCTGGAGATGGTCGGCCTTGGTGATCGTTACGATCACACGTCCAGCCAGCTCTCCGGCGGACAGCAGCAGCGCGTGGCCATTGCGCGCGCGCTGGTGAACGAGCCGAAGCTGCTGCTTGCGGACGAGCCGACGGGCAATCTGGATTCGCGGACCAGCATCGAGATCATGGGCATCTTCCAGCGCTTGAACGAACAGGGGATGACGGTCGCGATGGTCACGCACGAGCTGGACATCGCGCGCTATTGCCGGCGCGTCGTCGTCATGCGCGACGGCCTGGTGCGCAGCGATGAACAGGTGAAGGATCGTCTGCTCGCCTCCGAAGAACTGGCGGGGCTGGATGCGGAACAGAAGGCCGTGCAGCTGGCTTGAAAACAATTTCCAATGGCCAATGACGCTATGACCAATGACGCAATGGGTGCTCGTGAAGTGCTCCCCCGTCGCCCACGGGCCTTGTCCCTTCAAACTGGGTCATTGAACATTGGACCCTGGTCATTCCCACTATGATCGCCGTCTTCAAAATCGCCCTGCGCGCACTGCGTCGGAACATCCTGCGATCCTTCCTCACCATGCTCGGCATCATCGTCGGCATTTCGGCGGTGATTGTCGGCGTCAGCATGGGCACCGGCGCGAAGGCCGAAGTGGACAAACGCATCGCCAGCATGGGGCAGAATCTCCTGACCATTATGTCCGGCAACATGTCGCGCGGCGGCGTGCGCGGCGGGTTTGGCATGGCGCCGAATCTCAACCCGTCCGACTACGAGGCCATCCGCAACGAGGTCTCCGGCATCGCGGCGGCCAGCCCCGAAGTGCGGACCTCCGGACAGATCACCGTCGGCAACCAGAACACCTCCGTGCAGGTCTCCGGCGTCAGCGAGGAATATCTCGCCGCCCGCTCGTGGCCGCTTCAGGGCGGCGATAACTTCACCGAGACCGATGTCCGCAATGCCAACAAGGTCTGCCTCATCGGCGCGACCACGGCCAAGACCCTCTTTGGCGAGAACATTGATCCCGTCGGCCAGGTCATCCGCATCAAGAGCGCGCCCTTCACCATCGTGGGCTGGCTGGAGGCGAAAGGCTCCGGCAGCTTTGGGCAGGATCAGGACGACATCATCCTCGTGCCCTACACGAGCGTGATGAAACGGCTCTCGGGGGACACCCGGTTCCGCTCCATCTACGTATCGGCCGAATCTCCGGCGGCCATCGCGGACGTGCAGGAGCAGATCACCGAGCTACTCCGTCAGCGCCATCAGATCACCGAGGGCAAGGAGGATGATTTCATGGTCCGCACGCAGCAGGAAACATCCGACTTCTTCAATGCCAACAACCGCATCATGACGATCCTGATCGGCTTCTTCGCCGGCATCTCGCTCGTGGTGGGCGGCATTGGCATCATGAACATCATGCTGGTCAGCGTCACCGAGCGGACCCGCGAGATCGGCATCCGCCTCGCCGTCGGCGCGCGCGGCCGCGATGTATTGCGACAATTCCTGACCGAGGCGGTCCTGTTGAGCGTGTGTGGCGGTGCGCTGGGCATCGCGACGGGTTACTGGCTGGCGCCGCTGCTCACCAAGTTTTTCCAGTTTCCCACGCTCATCTCGACCAGCTCCGTCATCATGGCCTTCAGCGTCAGCGCCATCATAGGGATTGTCTTTGGCTTCTTCCCCGCGCTGAAGGCGGCCCGCCTCGATCCCATCGACGCGCTGCGCTACGAGTGACGGACACCCCAGAAACAACTCGTCCGTCCAAACTGTTCGGCAGGCGTCTCTCGCGGTAAATGAAGGAGAGCCAGTAGAGCCTTCACAACGCTGCATGATCTTTTCCAGGTCAATAAATACGAGCCGGCTTGCCACCCCATTTTTGTCTCTCGCCAGCCAGGTGAAAGGCAACCGCAACCGCTCCGACTGCTCCCTTAGACCAGTTCGGACGTTTACCGTCGGGATTGAACAGTTCCTCGGCACGTTTTTGCCACTTCTGTTCCTTCGCACAGCAAAGCGTTTTTTTTAGCCTTTGAGGTGCGATTTTAACTGCGCACAGGCCAAGCTGAGAAGCCGCGAGTTCAACCATTGCCTCTCCCTTGATTGCCTCCAAGCACGAACCAAACCGACCGGACGAGCATTTCAAAAGGGCAATGACAGATCCGCCGCCCTTGCTCTTGCGGTCAAAAATGGTGATGAGGGTTTGCAGCAATTCTGTGAGGTCATCCCCGGAGTTGACTTGGAAGGAAACCGGCCTGATGGCCGCAATAGCGAACGAGTCCCCGCCACCTTTGGTTTCGGCAATCACAACTGCGGACTTGGTGGCGTTTACTCCGAAATTCATGCGGGCATCGTATCAAATAATGAGGGGGAGCGAAAGCTTCACGTCAACTCGTTGATGTGCTCCAGAGGTTCGGATCACCGTTATTTCGCTGCGGCAACGCCGTGCGCGTCCCGTGTCATCTCTGGCCGGGCGCCTTAATCTCGCTCATTTTTCTGAAGCAGATGGCGGATCAGGTCGTCGTGCTTTTCGTGCTGCCTGGCCTTGCCCGCCAGATTCGGACCGACGTTGGGAGATTTAACTTACGCTCTCCGAGTCGGCGCAGCAGCACTCCCGTGACGCGTGGCCCGCAGTAGTCCGCAGCCAACCGTGAAGCCAGATGAGTCCATTGGTTCGGAGTTTTTTCAATCAAAGTTCATGTGAATTTGAGAGGCGAAAGGAGGAATTTCGGCTTCGCGCAGGACTTTTTTCACCGTTCTTAGCATCTCTGCGGAGGTGTAGGGCTTGAGCAGCACGGCGGTGGGTTGAATAGAAGGGTTACGCGCAAATTCAGCTTCTGGCAGCGCACCAGTAGTCATGATGACCGGCACGGCCATGCAGGCATTGCGCATTTTCCCGAGCAGCTCTACTCCGCTCATCTTCGGCATCTTGTTATCAGTGAGCATGAGATCAAATACGACGCCTTGAAGAATATCCCAAGCGGCTGCGCCATCTTCAGCGGTGTCCACATCGTAACCAGAGCGCAATAATATCTTGGTGTTGCTGTGGCGGATGGCAGTTTCATCCTCCACGACGAGAATACGAAGTGGTGGACTGGTTTGGTATTGAAGGGGCGCGCTGATTGCTTCTCCAGTTGGCGAGCTCTTGTTCTCGTTCATAGGGGGGGAACTGGAGCTTAGATAAAGGCGAAGCGCTATGGGTGTTTACCCTATGCTTTGAAGGCAGATTTCCGGGTGCATTCTCTGATGAATGACAGGCTGAGGCTGCTTCAAAAGGGAGGACGGGGCATTGGGCAGCCTCGCATCTATCTCACATTCCATCGCTGCTGGAAGAGACAGATCGAAACCTGGGCAATCAACAGAACCTTTTACAGTTGCAGACCATTCTCCTAAGGGCGTGACTGCATGGACGCGATGGGCTCGCGGCTCGCGGTTCGCGGACAAAACTTCCTGCACCTTTCCTAATAATTCGTCAACGGTATAGGGCTTGAGCAGCAGGGCGTCAGGCCGGAGGAATGGGTTGCGGGCAAATTCCCTTTCAGGCAGCGCGGCCGTGGCCATGATCGTAGGCAGAGTCATCCCGGTGGCGCGAATATTCTTCAGCAACTCCACCCCGCACATTTTCGGCATGTTTTGGTCAGTGATCATTAGGTCATACTGGCTCGTTTGAAGAGCGTCCCAAGCGACCGCACCATCAACGGCGGTGTCCACATGGTAGCCGAAACGTGACAGCACTTTGGCGTTCAACTCCCGAATAGAACCGTCGTCCTCCACCACTAGGATGCGATGAGTCGAAGGAGGCCTGCCTTGAAGTTGACTGCTCATTTTGAGTTCGCCTGCTGCGAGTCTATTATCATTCATGCAGGGGCAATGTAACACCGAACATTCAGCGCTCGCTATGGGGTGTTCACCTTACGGCGAGTGCTTCTGCCAATGTGGCATTTTCCGTTGTTTTTTGGGCGCGAGAGGGCGGACCGAGCAGGGCTGAGCGCACGACATTCCAAACCAAACGCCGATTCTCATTCACCTCCTGTCATCATCTATTCGCGAATCTGCGGGCCATCTCGGTGCGAAGGGTGAATACAGTGGGTGCCGACGAAGCGCTTTGGTTCATCCTTCAGGAGAACAACACAGAATCCCGCAGCGCAGATAAAAGCTGCGACCGCAGGATATGTTTGGCGGCATTTACTTCCGGGCCGCTGGAGGGAGCGAGGGCAGGTTACGACGCTTGCCCGGTTGCCGGTTTTTCCGTGGTGGAAGCTGATTAATCAGTGACTTTGTTACAGCGCTCTCCGATGAAGGCGAAGCGGCGCTCGTTCGATCAGGCAACCTCGTCCAGACACCCTTCGCGGACTCTTTCCAATTTACTCGTGAACCCTCATTCACGACCCGAGTTGATTGGAGTTTGGTTGAGGCGCACATAGAGAGATCGGTCCGATCACTCCATCTGAAATCCAAATTCATTTTCGCATGAGTGTCTAATGCTTCGTAAGAGGAATCAGCCTTTTATCCATTTGCGTCGCGGCCTGCAGCTTTGCGGGCGGAACTTTAACAAGCGGGAGGGCGGATAATTCCGCCTCATCTACTCGGAGAAATCTATTCGAATGGACACGTTCATCCGTCGTTTCAACCCACAGCAACAAGCTTTTGACGACATCCATGAACCCACCGAATCTATGACGTTCCTGTTTAAGTTCCGTCGCCGCCTCGCGGTATTCCTGATCGCGCTGATCGCCATTAATTACACCCGCCGGAGCGCGGTTTGGAAGTTTGGTGAGGATGTCCTGAACAAGTTGATCCATCTCTTCCTTGGAATGGCCCTTTAACAACTCCAGTTTGATTCGCAATGCTTGGGCGCAGGCGTGGATGGTTTCCAGATGAGACTCAAGCGTGAGCGCAATCAGGTTCCAATCTTTTCGGGCGGCCACGCTTAGTCCGCTCGCCTGCGCCCGTATGGCATTCAATGCTTCCAATAAGTGGGCTTCCTGAATTTGAATGGTATTCCAAGCAGTCAAAGCCGTATTGCGGTCGTCGTCGTCGCTTTCGACGGAACTCTTCATGACCCTCATCAGTATTTTGGTTCTCCAAAGAACGCGTTCAACATTGTCCCAATGCTGCTGCCAGTTCGGGCTCCAATCCGTAAGCGAGCCATGTTTCTCACCGAAATGCCGGGCGTTCTGCAGCCTGAGAGCCAGGTCTTTCTCCAATTCCTTCAGACGCGCGGAGTCCGTGCGGAATCCAGTTTCCAAGCGGGCCAAAACGTGTGTTGTCTCGTTGTTCTTCATAATCAAATATCTGTTTCCTGCGCGGGGTTCACCACGCCGTCCGCCAACCGAGGACCGGGCAAGACACTTCCAATGCGGTGAAGACTGGTTCCAAACCCCTTCAGTTCTCCTGAACCGGCAGGAAGCTCTTGAGAGTTATCGTGCAATTGTGCATTGGCGGTTTCCGTCTGCTTGGGAAGCGAGAAGCAAAAGGTCGCTCCGCCATTCACCACTCCCTCCGCCCAGACCCGCCCGCCGTGGCGGTTGATGATGCGTTGAACGTTGGCGAGGCCGATGCCTGTGCCCTCGAATTCGTCGCGGCTGTGCAAACGCTGGAAGACGCCGAACAGCTTGTGAACGTATCGCTGATCGAATCCGGCACCGTTGTCGCGAATGGATATCACTGTCTCACCTTCACTGCCGGTGGTGCAGGCAATGCCGATGACGGCCGGGGTGCGGGCGGCGCTAAATTTGACGGCATTGGAGAGAAGGTTGACCAGCGCCTGGCGCATCAGGTTCCGGTCGGCAAAGACGGCCGGGAGCGGGCTAATTTCCCAGACGATCTCACGCGCCTTCGTCTCAGTTTCCAAATCGGTTCGCGCCTCCCGGACCAACTCATCAAGACCGACCGAAGATTTATTGAGTTCTGCGCAACCGAGATGGGCGAACGCAAGCAAGTCATCGATCAGTTGCTCCATGCGGATCGCCGCCTGAGAAATTGTCGTCAGAGCGTGGCGGCCATCGTCAGAAAACGACGTTCCGGTGTCCCGTTGCAGCACATCCACGAAGCCCGTGATGTGGCGCAATGGCGAACGCAAATCATGAGCGACCGAATAACTAAACCCCTCCAGCTCCGCGTTGATCTCCTGGATCTGCTTCGTACGTTCGCTGACGCGCTCCTCCAGTTCCACATTAAGACGTCGCATTTCGTTCTCCCACAGTTTGCGCTCCGTGATGTCGCGGACATTGCATTGAATCACGTTGCAGTCCCCGGCCTGATACACATTGCTGACAAACTCCACGGCAATTTTGCGGCCGTCCTTGGTTTCCAGCGGCAGGTTCTCGTAACGGACATATCCCTTCTGCTGGAGTTGGTTGAACTTCTCCTTGTTGGACACGATGTCCCTGAATGGGCCAAGTTCCCAGATGGGTGTGCCAGCCAGTTCGGCGTGGGAAAAGCCGAGCATTTCGATCAGGAACGGATTCACATCGTTGATTCGTCCCGTGTCAGCTTCCAGAATCAGGATGCCGTCCTTCGCCGCCTCAAACAGTCTCCGGTAACTTTGCTCCGAAGAACGGAGCGCCTGCTCGGTGCGCGTCTCGATCAGATTCATTCGCGTGCTTGGACTGGCCTTGCCCCGGTTTCCTGGCCCGCCCAACGCGCGACCGTGAACCTTCGCCGATTCATTGGAAGGTTGTGGTGAAGATTTTTCTGATGAGAGTTCCTTCGATTTCATGAGGAGAACGTAGGGACAGAGCCCACGTGGCGCTATGGGGTGTTCTCCCCATCAGAAATCAGGCGGGGGATCAGGGATTAGATGAACCGTGCCAGTTTGAGTCACAACTTGCTTTACAGGCTGAATGTTGTGGTTCTGGAGGCTGGAGGGCGATGCTCGGGCGAGGTAGCGTTGGGATTGCATTCGCAGCACGCTGAGCGCTCCTGATTTTTCCCCCTTTGCAGTTGCCAATCTTTTGCTAAGTTGCCGCCCCATGAATTTGGAATTCGTAAAGATGAACGGCGCCGGGAATGACTTCATTCTCATCGATAACCGCGCGGGCAAGATCCAGCTTGCGACCGGGCAGGTCATCCGCCTGTGCAACCGCCAGCGCGGCATTGGCGCGGACGGCCTGCTGATGCTCATCCCGAACACCTCTGGCAAGGCCGACTGGTCCTGGGAGTTTTACAACAGCGACGGCTCGGTGGCGGACATGTGCGGGAATGGCGCACGCTGCTTCGCCCGGTTCGTGCAGAGCATGGCGGCCGTGACCGGCAAAACCAGCTTCGAGACCGGAGCAGGCATCATCGGCGCAACCTTCCATGACCAGCGCGTGACCATCAGTCTGACCACGCCCAAGGATCTGCGCCTCAGCGAGGCCGTCTCGGCGGCTGGCGCGCAGCTCACGGTTCATTCGCTGAACACGGGCGTTCCTCACGCGGTGATTTTTGTGCCGGACGCGGACCAGGCGATGGTGCAGCAGCTCGGCGCGGAGATTCGTTACCACGACCACTTCAAGCCCAAGGGCACCAACGTGAACTTCACGCAGGTGCTTGGCCCGAATCACATCCGCGTCCGCACCTACGAGCGCGGCGTGGAAGGCGAGACGCTCGCCTGCGGCACAGGCGTCACGGCGTCGGCGCTGGTGGCGTCGCGGGTTCATCAGTTCAGTTCGCCGGTCAAGGTGCAGGTGCAGGGCGGCGACACGCTGGAAGTGAGTTGGACGAATGCCGGCGACGGCTTCGCGGATGTGACGCTCAACGGCCCGGCGGACTTTGTGTTCAAAGGAACGATTGAGGTCTGAGGACGGGGAAGCGAATCAGTAATCAGTTGTCAGATGAGAAGCCGTTGGTCGCAGGTCTGATTACTGTTCACTGGTTCCAGTCCCCAACTGCTTTCCAAAAATCCTGCTGGCCAAACGCAGCCGATTCCCTGATTTTATGCGCCCTGTGCAAACGCAGCTTCAATTTACTGGAACCTATACCGCCATTGTCACCCCGTTTACGAAGGGTGGGAAACTCGACGAGTCCGCGCTAGAAAAGATCGTCAAGGCCCAGGTCAAGGGCGGCGTGGACGGCATCGTGCCCGTCGGCACGACCGGCGAATCGCCGACGCTCGACTACGAGGAACACATCGCGGTCATCAAGCGCAGCATCGAGTTCTCCGGCGGCAAGCTGAAGGTGCTCGCCGGCACCGGCGGCAATTCCACCAACGAAGCCATCTACCTCACGAAGATGGCGAAGAAGGCCGGAGCCGACGGCTCCCTGCAGGTCGCGCCCTACTACAACAAGCCGTCGCAGGAGGGCGTCTTCCAGCACTTCAAGGCCATCGCCGCCGCCACGGATTTGCCGCTGGTGCTCTACAGCATTCCCGGACGTTGCGGCATCGAGATCGCCATCGAGACCGTGAAACGACTCGCGGACGCCTGCCCGACCATCGTCGGCATCAAGGAAGCAGGCGGCAACGCGGATCGCGTCAGCCAGTTGCGCGCGGCGCTGGGCGAAAGGTTCACGATTCTCAGCGGCGACGATTCATTGACGCTGCCGTTCATGTCCGTCGGCGCGCATGGCGTCGTCAGCGTGGCGACGAACGTCATCCCGAAGGAAGTCTCGCAGATGGTGAAGGCGTTCGCGGCCGGCAAGACGGACGCCGCGCTCAAGCTGCACGCCAAGTATTATCCGATCTTCAAGGATCTGTTCATCGAGACGAACCCGGTGCCGGTGAAGGCCGCGCTCGCGATGATGGGCCTGTGCGAGGAAGAGTTTCGTCTCCCGCTCGTGCCGATGACGCAGAAGAACCGCGACACGCTCAAGGCGACCTTGAAGGCGTGCGGGGTGGTGAAGTAAGTCCATCTTCAGTCCTCGATTCCCATGATCAAAGTCATCATCAACGGTTCCAAAGGCCGCATGGGCCTGGCTCTCACCACCTGCGCCGAGCGCATGACCGGGCTCAAGATCGTCGCCCAAGTGGATCAGGACGAGGACATCCGACCGCTGCTGCCGGAGTGCGACGTCGTCATCGACTTCAGCTTTCACGCAGCGACCGCCGCGCTGGCCGCCTACTGTTCAAAGCATCAGAAGGCGCTCGTCATCGGCACCACCGGCCACACCGAGGCGGAGAAGGCGCAGATCACCACCTGCAAGACCCATATCCCGATGGTCTGGGCCTCGAACTATTCCACCGGCGTGAACACCCTCTTCTGGCTCACGCGCAAGGCGGTGGAAATCCTCGGGCCGAACTTCGATCTGGAAGTCGTCGAGATGCATCATCGCCACAAGAAGGATGCGCCCAGCGGCACGGCCACGACGCTTCTGGAGATTCTCGCGAACGCCCGCAAGCTGCAGCTCCAGCAGGCGTTGCGGCACGGACGCGAAGGCATGGTCGGCGAACGCACCAGCAGCGAGATCGGCATTCATGCGGTGCGCGGCGGCGATGTCGTCGGGGATCACACCGTGATCTTCGCCGCCGATGGCGAGCGCGTGGAACTGACCCACAAGGCCAGCAGCCGCGAGACCTTTGCCAACGGCGCGCTGCGTGCGGCGATCTGGGTCGTGAAGCAGAAGCCCGGCATCTACGACATGCAGGACGTGCTGGGGCTGAAGTGAGTTTGGATTCACAACTGCCTTCGACTGGAGCAGGCCGGATGGCAGTTGTCGCGCTCGGCTCCAACCTCGGCGATTCGCCGGCCATGGTCCGGGAAGCAATGGAGCGGCTGTGCGGATTGTCGCATTCAAGATTCCTCTCCTCCTCTCTCTGGCAAAGCTCTCCTGTGAACTGCCCTCCCGGCTCTCCGCCGTTCATCAACGCCGTCGTGGCCTTCACTCCCGCTCCTGACGAAACGCCTGAATCTCTGCTCGACCAGTTGCAGTCCATCGAAACGGAGTTCGGTCGCAGGCCGAAGACCGTGCTGAACGAACCGCGCCCGCTCGATCTCGACCTCATCGCGTTCGGTTCGGAGGTTCGTTCGACACCGCAACTCACGCTGCCACATCCGCGCGCGCATCTGCGGCGCTTCGTGCTGGAGCCGTTGAATGAGATTGCGCCGGCCCTGGTGTTGCCCGGCCAAATTCAATCCGTGAGCGAACTGCTCGCCGCGTGGCAGTCAGACGAATCCCTCACGCCACTTCCCCGTGAGAATCGTTGAAGGTTGCCTGCTCCCCTGCCCTCTCTGAATCCCAAGGGGATTCTCGACGGTCAGATGGACGACACAGAATTCATTCTTGATCTTACCCCTCGCAATCCACTCCTTCCGCAACGCCCATCAACGCGCTCCAGGCGGGAGTTTTTCGTGGAGGTAGGACGTCATCAGCTCGCGCAGATGCAGCGTCGTGTTCGCGCCCTCGCTGATGCCGTGCGAGCGGTTGGGATACGACATCATGCGGAACTGTTTGTTGTGCTTGATGAACTCGTTGACCAGCGTTTCCGCGCCCTGGTAATGGCAGTTGTCATCGCCGGTGCCGTGGATCAAAAGCAGGTTTCCCTTCAACTGGCTGGCGAACGTGATGGGCGAACCGTTTCGGTAGCCATCCGCGTTGTCCGACGGCAGGCCCATGTAGCGCTCCTGATAAATCGTGTCGTAGTGGCGCATGTTCGGGACGGACGCGATGGCGATGCCGGTCTGATACAAATCCGGCCGCCGCAGCATCATGTTCAACGTCATGGAACCGCCGCCGCTCCAGCCCCAGATGCCCACGCGCTTCGCATCCACGTAAGGCCGCGTCGCAAGCACGTTCGTCAACGCCGCCGCCTGATCTTGCGACGCGAGGATGCCGACCTGCCGGTAGATTGACTTGCGCCAGGCGCGGCCGCGCGGCGAGTCCGT
>Ga0163144_10013741_pt1 | contig 16862 bp, 11 predicted proteins | sample OliLak19BULKMAT1_FD_123175 | JGI IMG/M metagenome (GOLD analysis project Ga0163144, IMG submission 123175) | Freshwater microbial mat bacterial communities from Lake Vanda, McMurdo Dry Valleys, Antarctica - Oligotrophic Lake LV.19.BULKMAT1 | ecosystem: Environmental > Aquatic > Freshwater >... | reverse complement strand
GGCATCATCAGCTTGAGTGGCAGCAGCCTGGGTGCAGGCGCGACGTTGACCGTATTGACCAATGGCGTGTTGAATTTCCCGGCCGCGGTGTCGCTGTCGGGCGTGTTGACCAACCAGGGCACGGTCAACTGGCTGGGGGGCAATGTGAACATCAACACCAACGCGCCCAGTTTCACGGGCACGATCTGGAATCAGGCGGGTGCGTTGTTTGACATTCAGTGCGACCAGGTCGTCGCCAATGGGATCGCGCTCGCCACCTTTCACAACGCCGGCCTTGTCCGCAAGCGCGTGACGGCCGGCACCACCACCTTCAATGTGTTCATGGACAACTCCGGCACCGTCCAGGCACAGACTGGAGTGCTGACCATTAACTCCTATCTTGGCAGCGCGATGTCGAGTCTGGCAATCACGCTTGCCAGCAACACACCCGCCACTGGTTTTGGCAAAATCCAATTCGCTACCACGAATTCCATTGTCGGCAAGTTCATCCTTAGCACCTTGGGCGGCTATCGGCCCACTCCCGGCACCAGTTTCTTCGTCCTCGGTTTCCCCGCTGTCACCGGCGATTTCACCAGTATGGAAGGCCTGGACTTGGGCAACGGACTCCGCCTCGCCCCGCGCCCTTTCGCGTCCGGCATGAGATTGGTGGCAGCCAGTTATCCGATCACGGCGTTGCCGAATTTGACGCTGGATCATTCCCTGAAAGGATTGTTGGTGGGCTGGCCGACCAATTTCACGGGATGGATGTTGCAGACGACCACCAATCTCGTCGCACCATCCTGGCAGACCATTCCGGTCGCCGGAACCAACAACACCATCGTTCCCATTGCCGGTATCCAGCAGTATTTCCGTCTGTTTCAATGAGACTCACTCCACTTGGAAACTCCCAATCAACTATGAACCCATTCATAACTATCTTACTGGTATTCGGGGCCAGCTTCACCGCCACGCTTTCGCCCGCGCAAAGCTACTCGATTGACTGGTTCACCATTGACGGCGGCGGTGGCACCAGCACCGGCGGCGTTTATTCCGTCAGCGGCACCATCGGGCAACCGGACGCGGGCACTCTCAGTGGTGGCAGTTACACCCTGGTTGGCGGGTTTTGGGGAATTGTTTCCGCCGTGCAAACACCCGGCGCACCGTTCCTGTCCATCGCTCGCTCCAATGCCAGCGTCACGGTGTCGTGGCCACGGCCCGCCACTGGGTTCGTGCTCGATGAAGTTCCGGCCTTGACCGGTTCTCCTCCGCCCTGGACGCCAGTGGCCTTGCCGTATCAGACCAACGCCACGGACATCTGGATCACCGTTCCTGCCCCGACGGGGAACAAATTTTATCGGCTGCGCAAGCCATAGAAGTCCGCTCATTTTTTAACCACTCACCAAACCATTATGAAACCGCTCACCAAACCAATATGAAAATCGCTCTGACTTCTAAAACTCTCACCGTCCTTTTGTTGTCGTTCCTCGCGTTGGTTGGCAGTGAAGCGACGGTCTTCGCCCAGGGAACCGCCTTCACCTATCAAGGTCGGCTCAACGACGGCGCAAGTCCGGCCAACGGCACCTATGACCTGACCTTCTCTCTGTTCAACGTGAGCAGCGGCGCAGGGCAAGTTGGCAACACGTTCACCAACTCCGCCACCGCTGTCAGCAACGGACTCTTTACCGTCACGCTGGATTTCGGCGCGAACTTTCCCGGCGCGGGCCGCTGGCTGGAGATCGGCGTGCGCACCAATGGCGGCGGCGCGTTTGCCACGTTGAGTCCGCGACAACCACTCACCGCCACACCTTACGCCCTCACTGCCAGCAACCTCACCGGCGCGCTACCCGTGGGCCAGTTGACCGGCACCTTCCCGCTGGCGCAATTGCCCGCCATTCTCCTGACCAACAACCAAAGCGGAGTGAACCTCACCGGCTCGTTCACCGGCAACGGCAGCGGGTTGACCGGGTTGTGGCACCCGAACGGCAACGCGGACACGACTGCGGGCGTGAATTTCCTCGGCACGACGGACAATCAGCCGTTGGAATTCAAGGTGAATGGCGGGCGGGCGCTGCGGTTGGAGCCGACGACGCTCGCAAGCGGCGCGCCCAACGTGATCGGGGGTTCGCCGGTGAACTTTGTCGCCGCAGGCGTGGTGGGGGCGACGATTAGCGGGGGAGGAGCGGCGAATTTTGTCGGCTTTGGCTACACCAATAAAGTTACCGGGAATTTCGGCACGGTCGTCGGTGGCGTCGGCAATAACGCCAGCGGCGACTCTTCGACCGCGATGGGCAACTCAACCACCGCCAGCGGCAACTCTTCGACCGCGATGGGAAGACAAACCACCGCCAGCGGCAACTTTTCGACCGCGATGGGTCGTCAAGCCAAAGCCAACCACGGCGGCTCGTTCGTCTGGGCGGATTCACAAGCAGCCGACTTCGCTTCGACTGCCGACAATCAATTCTCTATTCGCGCCGCCAACGGCGTACGTTTCAACGAGGGCACGAGTCTCTTCATGGGCGTGAATCTCGGGCAGAAGATCAACCTTTTTTCCTCGACCTTCGGCATCGGCATTCAGAGCGGCGTGCAATACTACCGCATCGGAGCCGGGGGCGCGTATGCGTGGTTCTCCGGCGGCTCACACAATGACAACTCTTACAATCCCGGCGCAGGCGGCACAGAACTGATGAGGTTGAACAGCGCTGAACTGAGGGTGAACGGCACGTTCGTCAGTTCCAGCGACCGCAATCTAAAAGAGAATTTCGCGCCCGTGAACCCGCGCGCGGTGCTGGAGAAAGTGGCGGCGCTGCCGTTGAGCCAGTGGAATTACAAAGCGGACGCCGGCACGCGCCACCTCGGCCCGATGGCGCAGGATTTTTACGCCGCGTTCGGCATCGGCCCCGACGATAAACACATCGCCACGGTGGACGCCGATGGCGTGGCGCTGGCGGCGATTCAGGGGTTGAATCAAAAAGTTGAGGAGAAGGACGCCGAGATTCGGAACCTCCGAACGCGGCTCGAAAAGCTCGAACAGATTCTGACTGGCCAACTCAACACCCCCGAAAGGAAGCAGCCATGAAAAAAATCCTATTTGCCTTGTCCCTGATCGTCACTGTCGCCATCGCCTCCGGGCAAAGCTATTCGATTGACTGGTTCACCATTGATGGCGGCGGCGGCACCAGCACGGGCGGCGTGTATTCCGTCAGCGGCACCATCGGTCAGCCGGACGCGGGCAAGATGAGCGGCGGGAATTATTCCATCGACGGGGGCTTCTGGGGAATCATCGCAGTGCAAACGCCCGGCGCGCCGCTGCTCTCCGTCGAACGACTGGGCAGCGCGGTGCGCGTCTATTGGCCGACGAACGCCACTGGCTTCGTGCTCGACCAGAGTCTCACCGTCACCGGCGCGTGGTCGCAGGTGAGCTTTCCCTACACGACCAACGCCACGCAAATCAGCATCACCGTGCCCGCGCCGACTGGGAATCGCTTCTACCGCCTGCGCCGACCGTAGTCCTCCTCTCGTCTCGGAGTTGAATATCGGTGCGTGTTGGGGCGGGACCGGCGATGGTTCAAAGCGCCGGGGCGTTGGTGACCCTCGTCGAAACCGTCTCCCCCTACCCGCAAGCCGTGCTGGCGGACCAGCCATTGCTCTACTACCGCCTGGAGGAGCGGGCCGGCAGCAAGGTGTTTGACAGCTCAGGCCCCGGGTATCACGGAGTCTCGGCCAACGTCACTCCCACACCGGGACCGGTGCCGTGGCTGGGTTCCTCCGCCGGGTTCAATGGCTGGACCGCTCAAAGCAGCATAGCCGTGCCGGCGTTGCTCAATCCCGCCACGTCCGACAGTTTTTTCAACCAATTGACCGTGGAGGCGTGGGTGAAGCTGAACGCGTGGAACGACTCGGGCAATCCCAACGACTATGGCCTGAGCGGCATCTTCTGCGGCGACCAGTGGCCGGAAGGCTCGTTCCAAATGACCGCGGCCAACGCGAACTACTTCACCTTTGGCGTGCGCGACTCGTCCGGCGGCGGGGGCGTGAACGATTACTTCGCGTACGATCCCGCGGTGATTACGACCGGCGTTTGGCTGCACCTCGCCGCGGTTTACGACACCGCGAGCAGCACATTCACCCTCTACACCAATGGCGCGCCGGCGCAGGTGGTCCAGCTCGACTATGCCCCGCCGGCGAACATGACACCCTCGCACCTGGGCGCCTGGATGAGCTTCCACGGAAACCTCTACCGGTTCCTCGACGGACAACTGGATGAAGTAGCGATTTACGCCACTGCCCTGACGCCGCAGCGGATCGCGGCGCATTACCAGGCCGCGTTGACTCCGGCTCCCAGCCTGACGATCACCCACCTCCCGCAAGTGCCGGCCCTTCGCATCGAGTGGGCCGCCACCGGCTTCGTCCTCCAGGAAAACTCGAACGCGACCAATCCCTCGGGCTGGACCGACATGCCCGCGGGCAACGCCAGCCCCGTCGTGTTACCGTGGGCGGCAGGACAGAAATTCTTCCGGCTCCGGCAGCCGTGAATGCGGGCCGCCCCAGGAGGGCGAGGCACCAGCCGAGCTCCAACCCATCCTCGGGCGTGCGAGCATCACGACAGCGACACTGACAACGCCGCGTGCCTCAGCGATTGGCGCAGCACGTTCGCGCAGGTTCGGTCGTCCCACCCGATACGGGCAAGGATCCGTCTGGGGAAAACGAAATGGCGACTGGAGATTCCAGCCACCGGTGCGTGCGGGACTTGTTTCAGCTTACGGCAGCACGAGGCGATGGAAGCGCGTCGGGGGCAGCGAAACCATCGCGGTGGACATTCGCATCATCGCGGCCACCCCCCCTCGCGATCTGGAGAGGGCGATTCGCGAGGGTAAGTTTCGCGAGGACCAGTTCCATCGGCTCAACGTCATCACCAATGCCCTGCCACCGCTGCGCGAAAAACTGACGGGGCTGGACTTGCGCATGATGAAAACCGAATATCCTGCATTTCACACCGGACGGCCCGCCGCCATTTTTCCGCCGCGGCGGGGGCCGTTTCGAGCGGTTGCCATCCGCTACCGCTGGACGCGGTAGAACCGTTTCATCTGCACGGCTGGCACGGTGACGGGACTGGTCGTCGCGCCCGGCACGTCCGTAAACGGACCGGTGACTTCATTGGCTTGCACGAGCTTGCCCGGTCCTTCCCAGTTGAACTGCAGGTTGCCGCCGGGCATAAGCCCGACGTTGATCTCGTTCTCCGTGCTCATCAAAGTGGTGGTGAACATGGTCGCGTTGTCCATCGGATTGCCCATGTCATCCTCGAACGACGGGATGGCCGGGGTCGGCGTGATGGCCAGCGTCACGCCAACGGGACCGCTGGCTGCGGACACTCCCCCGGTGAAGCCGGCAGGACTGGTCGCAAAGACTTCCTTGCCGAATGTGCCATCCGGTTCCAGCACCCAGCAATAGAGCTGAAGTTGGTTGTTGCTGAGCAGGTTTTTGGAATCCTGGTTTCCAGCCAGCGTCAGCGGATCCATGCCGCGGGCCTCAAGCGGACGATTGCCGAAAACGCCGGTGCCGCCGAGCCCGATATCGAGGGTATCGGCCATCGGATCGATCGGCTCAATAAAGACGCAATTCGCATCGAACGGAAACCGGGTATCGTCCTCTTTTCCCGCGAGGACGGCGGCTGGCATTTTGCGGAACAACCCGTTCTCGTCGCCGTGGGTCGAGAGCAGCATCAATTGCGAGTTCGGGTTCGCCGGATAGACCGGCACTGTGACAGGCAGTTGATCGATCTTGAAGACGACTTGGTTCGGGCTGTTGACCACAACGCGGTAACAAACGCGGAAGGACCGTACGCGAGTGATGTCATACTCCGTCCAGGTCGGCGGCTGGCCGAAGACAGGGTGGTGATGTTTCGAGTGGAAGTTTGCCACGGCGGTTTTGGTCAGCCAGACACGATAAGCCCCGCGCCGAAGTGTGATGTGGTTCCTCAGCGTCCATTCCCAGTGATGCCGCGAGGTGTCGAAGACGTAACGACGGTCGATGCCCCAGATGGATCGCACCCAGATGTTCCGGATGCAGAGCGTGAAGGGCCGACGCAGCGGCACAAAACCGGGCACTTGCGCCGCGAGTCGATCGTTTAAGTTGGCCAACCCGGCCGCCGATGGCGCGGCTTCCTCGACCACGGCCTGGTCCACCGGCTTGGCCGCCGGATCGCGCGTCTCATGGATTCCCGAGGGAGTCACGACCAGGAAGCGCCCTCTCACACAGTTGGCTGAAACTCGCCGCCCGGCACTGGCAGCGCGGCCAGCGTGAGGGCAACGGCAAGCCACAATCGTGGCGAAATAGTTTTCATTTTTCGCATTCTACCCAACGGGAATCTTTTTCGCCAGCAACCTGAAGAAGTTTTGCCTTTGATGGGATCACAGTCCCTGGAGCATATACGCCACTTTGTTCTCGAACAGCGCCTGCCATCCGGGCCCGAGCAGGCATTCACAATCTTCCTGGGCGCAGCCGGTGTTGGCGAGTTGTTCCTCGGTCGGCGCGTAGTAAAGGTAGCCGTTGGTGTAGCCGGCCACGAAGGTGGTCGCGTGAGGGGAGCGCTTCTTGATGTTGAGTCCGATCTGCACGGTCAGTTCGCCGGGGAATGTTACCAGCACAAATTCCCCCACGCGCAATCCCAGGACCTCTGCGTCCACCGTGCTCTTGCCTGCGGCGACGTTGCGGGCCTGGTGTGAATTCAGCAACGCCAGGTTGACCTGCACCCGGGTCAGTTCCTCCATCACGTGAATGTTTTGGATGTATTGATCCATGTTGCGCTGGTTCTCGGCGTCGAGCCGGGTCCAATCGCTCCTCCCGAGGGCTTTTTCGTGGAGGTAAGCGTGGGAGGAATAGGAGGGAAACTCGCCGGAGACTTTGTATTTCACGAACAACGGAATGAACGTCTTGAGATTGAGGCTCGTGCCGCGCAGGGATTTCAACAGCCGGGTTTGCTCGGCTTCCAGCGCCGCGATGCGAGGCGCGTGGTCGGCCCGCGGCAGAGCAAGGGTTTCGTTCTGGAAACGCAGCGGCGCATTTTCACGGGTCTGGATCTTTCGCACGGCTTTCAGCGTGCTCAAGCCAAGCAGGATTCCCAGCGGCTCGGCGTTGCGGGGCAGATTGACATCCTTGTAGAGCACCGGGTTGATGTCCCCGGCGCAACCTTGAACGAAGAGAGCGGTCGTGCCTTCACTCAAATTTTCCTCGATGACCTTCGACGCGAAGCCGGTCAGGTCCGCCGTGTTGCCGCCGCTGGGAATTCCCTGGATCGGATGACACGCGAAGTTGTAGAGCACCGCCAGGATCGAGCCGTCGAGCCGGTCCAATCGCAACACGCCGATCTCGGGATCCACCGGTCCGATGCCGGCCACTGTCTCGTCGGGCGGAAGCGAGTAGGCATGGCGGACATCCGCCTGCCGTCCGTCTTTCAGCACTAGCCGCCGGTTTTCCATGATCCGGTTTTCCTGGCCGCGGCCGGCACCCGCCTTGACCGGCGCCAGCTTCGCCCATGCCTCCTTCACGGCCTGAACCGTCCTTTGCTCGACGTCATCGGCCACGACGCCGTGACAGTGGCTGGCGTTGATCAGCAGGTTCGCGGGCTTAAGTCCGAGATCCTTCTCCAGTTGCGCGCGCACGTTGGCCAGATAATCGTTCTTGATCGAGCCAATCCCGGCGATGGCCACGACATCCAAAGACACAATGGCCGTTGTGGTCGCGCCGTCGCTCAAGACCAAAGCGCGCGCGTAGAGCGTGTCTCCGGGAGTTGTCGCGTCGGGATGCGTGATGTCCACCTTGGCCGTGCCGGCCCGGAGCGCTGGCGCGCCTTGTGCCAATGCGTTTCCAACAGCGGCAAGAAATATAAAAATACAGGCGGCGAAGGACGAAATGGTTTTCATGGTGCGGGAATTCTCCGCAGGGCCCGACGACCTGGCAAGGGGCTTCTGCCCGATGCGCGCGAGGCCGGAGGAAACCGAAAAAGCGGGATGGCGAGTTCTTCGAACCGATCAACCAGGCGAACGACCTTCGCAGCAAAGAGTGCGCGATCAGGGAATCGCCAGGCGAAAATAGTTTTCATCCTTGTCGCGGGGGAGGAAATTTCGCGCTCCAGAACGGATTCCTCCACGTTGAAACCCGGTTCAACTCTGCTACCATCGATCGCATGAAACATCTCCTCGCCGCCCTCGCCGTACTGCTCCCTCTTTTACCGCAGAATGTGCGGGCCGAGGAGAGCGCAGCGCCTTCGCCTGCGGCCAGAATATTGAATCGAGATCTCGTGAAGATCGCCGCGGTCCAAATCTCGGGCTACGACAAGGGCGACGCACGGCGCGAAGGCTACGAAGCGGCGGAGCAACTGGTCCCCTACATCGAGCGGGCGGGCAGGGACGGCGCGCAACTGGTGGTCTTCCCGGAATACGTTCTGGGTCGCATCAAGGTTCCCGGCCCGACCACAACCATCATTTCCACGGCCGCCGCTGCGGCAGGCATCTACGTCATCGTCGGCTGTTGGGAGGTTCATGACGACGCCACTTTTGCCAACACCGCCCTCGTGTTTGATCGGTCGGGGAAAATTGCCGGAAAATACCTCAAAACTCACGCCGCCGTGGATCACTACGAGGGCGATCCATCCTGGTCCAAACCGCCCTCGGGAAAGAGCGCCGAATGGTTTCTCGAAAACGACCCGGAATGGATCATGAAACGTGGCGAAACTCTGCCGGTGTTCGAGTTCGACTTCGGCACGGTTGGCATCCTCACCTGTTACGACGGCTGGTTTCCCGAGCCGTTCCACGTTCTCTCGCTCAAAGGGGCGGAACTCATCGTCTGGATCAACGGACGCGGTGGATCCGTCGAGGACTTCATCATGAGGACGGCCATGTTCCAGAGCCACGTTGCGATGGTCAGCGCCAATCAGGCCTACGGCGGCGGCACCATGATCGGCGACCCTGCGGCATGGCCTCCGCGCATCCTCGCGCGCTGCCCGGACAAAACGGAGTCCTACATCTCCGCGACCATTGACCTGAAAAAAGTCCGGCAGATTCGCGCGGACAGCCGCAATTTTCAGCAGCGCCGCCCGGATCTCTACGGGGAACTGGTGAAACCGATCGGAGAGAGCTCGCCCGTTTCCCCCGTCGAGGCTGGCAAACCTTGAGCGGTTTTCCGGGCACCGTCGTCCAGACCGAACCAACCGCGGCTCGCTCCGTGAAATGCGAATTTGGAAACTGTAGATGAACGCGGATCAACGCAGATGAACCCCTTCGGGAAAAACCGATTCGGCACACTCATAAAATTTGCCTCGCCAGAATCCCAAACCAGGTTTAGGGTCGGCGCAAGTGAAAACTTTGGGAACCGAATCAGGCCGCGAAACACCCGAATTAGGCTGCGAAAAATGCAGCCTTCGCGACCCACTTAAATGTTAGGCGTCATGGGTTATCTCGGATACATACTATTGTTGATCGGGATCACAGGCGTGATGTCTTTCGTCATCGCTTTTTTCATTCGTTCGAATCTGCTCTCCATTATTGCTAGCGCTGCCACTGCGGAGTTGCTTGTCGTTATTTACACTTTGCATGCGGCTGCTGGTTCACCGGACGCCCACGATTTCTTGTTGGCAGCGAACCTCACATGGATGGTTTTCACACCAGTATTTATCGGAACAGCAGTTGGCTTTACGTTCTTGGCTCGACGATTGTATAGAAGGCATTCTCAAACATGAAGCCGCCTAATCGCCAAGCATAGCATTGATCGGAGGGGGCAAGGGGGGCGGAGCATCGATGCTATGCGTTGTTGAACAAGCCCGTGGAATTACCCGAAGTCTCCTTTGCGGTTTTCTTTCTTCGCTCTCTCAGTCGCGTTTGATTCTGACACCGCTTTTTTCTGCCCCACGGATTCGACCGCGGATCGGAAAGCGCCTCTCGCTCGTCCCGCGGCGCTTCCTCCGCCTCTCCCAGCTCCCGCTTTTTGCGCTCTCCGCCGCCGCGCGACAACACCCCGCCGCCAACGCCTCCTCGTTTTTTCGACGCGGCGCTCTGCGATCGGGTGGGCGCAATATTTTCATCGCGGGCTTTTCATGTGAGCGCCTTGCGCGCGAGCTGGCCGATGCGCAACATCGGACGCCCGCAGCACGGGCAGGCCTTGATCCATGGCGCGCGCTTGGGAGGCGGCGCGCCGGGTTTCCAGTCCAGCCGCGCCAAGGCGTGGTCGGGGCCGTGATTAAAAGCGGGTGAGGCTGGAGCGCGGCTGTGTCACAGACCAGCAGCAGCGATCAATGAACGCTCGTGCCTGTTAATTAACCAACGCGCTGCGGCTGATGCTCCGCACACAACCGCGTTTCGAATCCTGGCTTTTGATGACCCACCTTTAATCACACCCCGCAGTCGGGCGGATCACCAATAGGGATTGTTGATGTTGACCGGAGCCGTGGAACTGATCGTCAGGGGGAATTTGAAAAACTCCACATGGCTGTCCCCGAACAACATGACGTAACGCCGCTGATTCTTGTAGCTGTGCCAGGGGGGATTCCTGGACGGATCAAACCCCGCGTTTTCCCAAATCCAGTCACCCGAGATGATCTTGGTGGCAGGTTTTACGGCGACCTCCGAGCCTTTCAGAGGTGTGCCCCCGGGCTGGGCGGTAACGTGTTTGACGCCCCAGGGATCGCTGGCCCATTGCGTGCAATAGCTGTTGCCGTACTCGATAAAACAGTTCTTTGCGCCGTAATTCGGATCTCCCTGATCCGAGGGGCAACGCCAGACTTGCACGGCTGAGGCGTATTTGTTCAAGGGGCGATTCGTGGCGTCGTTGTAGATTCCGAAATAGGGAACCAGCCAAAGCGTGGTCGCCGTTGGCTTGCCCTTTTGGCCGCCGAAATCCCCCCAACCGGTCGTGATTGGATAAGAATCCCGGTTGTCTTCCACGTAGAGCAGCCAAGCCAGGCCGTGTTGCCGGTTGTTGTTGATGCACTGCGTCCGCTTGGCCGTTTCCTTGGCCCGGGACAGGGCGGGCAACAACATCGCGGCCAGGATGGCGATAATGGCAATGACGACCAAAAGTTCGATCAGCGTGAAGGCCGTAACAGAGCGGGAAAACTTTTTCGACGCACGGCGCTCAATGGAGCATTGGCTTGTAGCGGCGGTCATAAGGCAAGCTTGCGCCTGGACGTTTTCAGCGTCAAGCGGCGATTGCCCGCTGGCAAGGTCGCCCGATTTAAACAATTCATCGACCCATCACGGTGAGCGGAAGCGGTCGGATCTTGACGACGGGAACAGCCCGGGCGATGCGCTCAAGCCGTTCTTCGATCAGCTTTCCGGCTGCGCATTTACAAACGAGGGTGGCACTCGTCGCGCTGCGAGGAGGGGCATCGCGTTCAGCGGCGCACTGACCGGCGCTCATTACGGTAGATGACTCCGTCTAAACCTGACTGATCCCGCGATATAATATCTCCATCTCCCCGTCGTTTGATCCGTTGACATTGCGAGGAAGTCACGGCTCGACGGAGTCTCGCCCCACCGATTTGGGTTAAATTTTCTCAGAAACCCGCGGCCATCCACCTGCTCTCAAATTCCGCTCCGGGGCGATGGAAACGGCCACCGTTTCCTGGTGGACATCCAGCGCGAGGAAGTGAATGATTTTGCTCATGGATTTCCTTTCGTATTGGGAGTTGCTGCCGGCAATCTCGGCCCCGGCCAAACCGGTGGACAGGCCCAGAACCCGACACACGCCGCTTCCGGGCAACCCACGTTTTGAACTGAAATCAAACACCCAATCACTTTCATCGCCGAGCCATAAGGTCTGGCGACCGCGCGTATGACAAATACTGGGGCGAAGTTTGTGGTGGCGCTGATGCTTCTCACGTTTAGCCTGAATTGTTTCGCACAGGTCTATTCGGTGAATATTTATTCAGGCGGACGCACTTACGAGCATCAGTGGCACATCGGGTCTTCAACACATTGGTTCGGTTTTACTCAGTATCGAGAGTATCAGGATGCGAACGGCATGGTTTTGTTGACCAGCGAGCAGCACCGAACAGTCAGGCGCCCGGTTTACACTCAGATTGATTTAATAGCAGTTCATTTCAGGCTACCGATTCCAGCGTGGGTCGTTGGAGTGATCGGTTTTCTTCTGCTAATATCGCTCGGCGTGCTGTCTGCTGGCGCACGCCGAAGGATCGGACCGCTGTCGCGAAATGGGAACATTGTCGCATCCCCACAGGCACAGCATTGATCGGGGGGCGGAATATCGATGCTTAACAAGCCCTCTTAAAATCTGCGACCACGGGGCGCGCCGGATTATTTCCCAAAAATCTTGCCTCCCGGTGGCCGTTGGCCAGGACTTACGGATTTCGTTTCTGCGCCAGGCGGACAGAAATGTCCGCGCTCCGATCCGCTCCCGGGGTCGGAGCATCGTTCGTTTCATCGCGTCCTCCGGGCTTAAAAATATTCCGTCATCCCGTCGTATCCGTGCGAGACCTGCATCGGGTGGCCGATCTCCTCGAGGATCTGGCGGGTCAAATTGAGTTTCGTCTCGAGGAAATCATCGTCGTGCATCGGATCATGATGGGTGACAATCCAGCGGCGGACACCAGCGAACTTCATGAGCAAGGCAGAATTTGAGACGGAGGAATGGCCCCAGCCGATTTTCTCAGGGTATTCTTCCGGAGTGTATTGCGCCTCATGGATCACGAGGTCCGCATCGGAAAGGAAGGCAATCATTCTCTCGTAGGATGCGACGAGCGGTTGATCGCGCGCCAGTGTGGGCGCGCCGAGGTAACCCTGAAGGAATTCGTTGTCGGGCACCCACGCGATCTTACGGCCCGGCAGTGCGATCTTGTAGCCGACGGTCGCACCCGGGTGCTGGGCGAATTCCCAGGTGACCTGCGCGCCGCCTATCTTGACCGCGCCATCGGGCAGATGTTTGAACCGGAGATTGGATTTCATATCCTCCATCTGGACGGGAAAATAATCGCGGTCGAGCTGGCCGCGGAAAATCGATTCCATGTCCTTGCCGAACCCTTTCGCGCCATAAATGGTGATATCAAATTTGGGAGTATAAGCCGGAGCAAAGAACGGGAATCCCTGGATGTGATCCCAATGCGGATGGGTGATGAAAAGATGCGCCTTTCGGATTCCGTCGGCCAGGAGTTGGAAGCCCAGGTCCCGGATGCCGCTGCCGGCGTCGAAGATGAAGACCTCGCCGCCAGCTCTGAGCGACATGCAGGAGGTATTCCCGCCATAACGCTGGAAACGTCCGCCGACCGTGGGCGTCGAGCCGCGCGTGCCCCAAAGGGTAAAATGGGAGCGGCGCGAATCCAGCCGGGAACGGTAAACCTGCTGCACAGGCTTGTCGGCGGGAATGACATCGGGAATCGCAGTAGCGCTGCGACGTCCAAAAAACGCATCGACCGTTGCCACGAGCGTGGCAGGCGGGATGGGTTTGATCAGGAATTCGAGCACGCCCAAACGAGAAGCCTCCTCGCGCTCGGTCTTGAAATCTTTCGCGCTGCAGACTATGACACCGACGTGTTCGGTTCGCAGGTCTGCCCGGAGCGCCTTGAGCACGTCGATCCCATGCAGCTTCGGCATCATGATGTCGAGCATCACGAGGTCGGGTGAGGTCTCGATGGATTTGCGCAGACACTCTTCGCCGTCGGTGGCGACCTCGACCTGGTAGCCGGCTTTCTCCAATGCCTGTGACATTTTGAGCGCGACGACGCGCACGTCTTCACCGATCAGGATTCGGCCTTTCCGTGGATCATTCATGAGGGAGATTCAAGGGATTGTGGGTGGATGAGGGTTTTGGTTCGCCGCGACAGTGTCTTTGGATTCGCCGAGGAAAAGCTGCAGCGCCGCGACCAGACGTTGGAACTCGCGTTCCAGTTCGGCCGCGAGTTCCGGGACGGCGTCGCCGAGTCGTTGCCGCGCCGTCTCCTCGAGGGATCGCGCCAGATCGCAGGCCGCCGTCGCGTGGAACTCGCCAACCAACCCTTTGATGCCATGGGCGGCAAGCTCGACGCCACTGAGATCGCCCTGCCCCACCGCCAGGGCGAGTTCGCGGCTGAGTCGCGGCCCATCGACCTCGCAACACAGTTGGATCATTTCCCGGACCAGCGCCCAATCTCCGCCCGCGCCAGCCAGCAGTCCCACGGAGTCGAAAGGTCTTTTGCCGCCACTGGCCGCAATCGGGGCAGTTGCGGATTCAACGGAAGAACCGGGCGCTCCTGACAGCAAGTCCGGCACGGCTGCCGCCATCGCAGCGACCAGTTTGTCCAGCCGGATCGGCTTCGCGACGTAGCCATCCATGCCCGCGGCGAGGCACTCCTCGCGAAAACCTTTCATCACGTTGGCGGTCATCGCGACAATCGGCACGTGGCCGCCCGTGTTCCGCTCGCCCGCACGGATCGCAGCGGTGGCTTCGAATCCGCCCATGCGCGGCATTTGCGAGTCCATGAGGATGAGATCAAACGGCGTCAGCTCCAGCGCGGCGAGCGCCACGATGCCGTCGTTGGCGACGGTGACGGCGTGCCCCCATGCTTCGAGGTTCACCCTGGCAACGCGCTGGTTCACGGCGTTGTCCTCTGCGAGCAGGATGCGCAATGGCCGCTGGAGAGGAATGGTCGCGCTCACGGCCCGTTTGCGCCAGCGCCCCCCGAGTGTTTCGAGAATGGAATCGAGGAGAAGCGAAGGTCTGACCGGCTTGTCGAGTTGGGCAGCCACCCCGAACGCGCGGCAGCGATTGGAGTCTTCCCGACGACCCGTAGCGGTGAGGAGAATGAGGCTGGTTCCTCGCAAAACCGGATCGTTTTTTATCTGCTCGGCGAGGCCGAACCCATCCATCTCCTCCATCATGGTATCGGCGATGATGAGCGCAAACGGCTGACCGGCACGATGCGCGGCGGCCAGCTCCTGCAGTGCCGCGCGCGCGCTTTCTGCCACGACAACATCCATGCGCCAGCCCGCCAAGAGTTCCCGAAGAAACAGTCGATTGGTTTCGTGTCCGTCAACGGCCAGGACGCGAACGTTCTCAAGTTCCGGGAGCTGATCAAGGCCGCGCCGATCCGGCTGGAGGCCGAAACGCGCGGTGAACGAGAATGTGCTGCCGCGCCCCAGTTCGCTCTCGACTTCAATCTTCCCTCCCATTAACTCGACGATCTGCCTCGTAATCGCGAGCCCAAGGCCCGTTCCGCCGTAGCGGCGCGTCGTCGAAGTATCGGCCTGTTCGAAGGCGGAGAAAATGCTTTGATGCGCCTCGGGCGCGATGCCGATTCCCGTATCCACCACCGCGAAACGAACCAGCGCCTGGCCCTCGAGGGTGCCGCCGCTTTCAACCTGCACCGAGATTTTGCCGCACTCGGTGAATTTGAGCGCGTTGCCGACCAGGTTCACCACGATTTGCCGGAGCCGGTGCGGATCCCCCACCAGCGCGTCGGGCACGTCGGGCTCGATGTGAAAGTCGAGTTCGAGCCCCTTCTGGCTGGCGGGAGTGGCGAGCGACTGCACGGTGTCGCCGAGGGTATCGCGCAGGTCGAAGTCAATGCTCTCCAGCTCGAGTTTGCCCGCTTCAATCTTGGAAAAATCAAGCAAGTCGTTGAGGAGCTTGAGCAGCGATTCGGCGGAGTCCTTGACCACCCCGAGATAATCCCGTTGCGAGGGGGTGAGTTCGGTGTTGAGCGTCAGCTCAGTCATGCCAAGGATGCCGTTCATCGGCGTACGAATTTCGTGGCTCATGACGGCGAGAAACTCACGTTTGGCGACATTGGCTTTCTCCAGCTCGGCGTTCGTCTCCTGCAACTTCTGGACGAAGAGCTGGCGCTCAGTGACGTCGCGGGCCGCCGCAAATACTCCCTTGAGAGTGCGGTCGCGGTCATGAAAGGTGGTGGCATTGTAGGAGACGGCGGTTTCCTTCCCATCCCGGGCGCGGGCGGTCAATTCGTAGTTGCTGACCTTGCCTTCGCTGAGGACAAGTTTGATACCCGCTTCGGCGCGTTCGGGGTCGGTGAAGTAGTCCTTGAACGGCGCGCCGATCAACTCATCCCGCGTGCAACCGGTGAGCGCTTCCATCTGCTTGTTGACGTCGGTGATGATGCCGCGAGGATCGGTGGTCATTAACGCGTCGATGGTCGATTCAATCAGCGACCGTGTGTAAAACTGCTGGTCGCGCAGACGTTGATCGAGGAGCATTCGTTCGGCTTCCACCTGTTTGCGCGCGGAATTATCCGTGCCGATCAACAGATAGCCAATGATGCCGCCCTGGGCTTCCCGCAGTGCCGTGACCGAGACGAGCGCGGGAAAACGGCTCTGATCCTTGCGGATTTGGGTCAGCTCGTAAATGTCTTCGATCCCCCGCGAGGCCTTGAACACCAGGGCCTCGAAGCCTGGCTTGATCGTGGTGCCCAGTTCGGCGCTCAACGATTTGGCCCGAGCGATCAATTCCTGAGGATCGGAAATGTCGGCGGGGGTGATCTTGTTCAACACCTCGGCCGCCGCGTAGCCCAGCATCCTTTCGGCCCCGACATTGAAAATTTGAATGACTCCCTTCTCGTCGGTGGCGATGCTCGAGAAATTGGCGCTGTTGAAAATCGCGTCCTGCAAGGCCCCCGCCTTGAGCAACGTTTCCTTGCGTCGAACCTCGACGAGCATTTCCACCGCAGTGTCTGGATGTGAATGGTGGTCCTTCATAACGGACGCAAAGGGACGGTCCAATGGACCGCGGCGGGCGAAAGCAAAGGGAAATTCCGGTCGATGAGGGAGGCCGGTCCGAACGCGATTCGGGGAAGATTTTTCATTCCAAACGCCTGCGCAATGTGGAGGCCGCTTCTGTCATAAGACCCGTGATTCTACGAATGGCGCGCCCTTGGTGTCAACAGGGCG
>Ga0163144_10013740_pt1 | contig 16863 bp, 14 predicted proteins | sample OliLak19BULKMAT1_FD_123175 | JGI IMG/M metagenome (GOLD analysis project Ga0163144, IMG submission 123175) | Freshwater microbial mat bacterial communities from Lake Vanda, McMurdo Dry Valleys, Antarctica - Oligotrophic Lake LV.19.BULKMAT1 | ecosystem: Environmental > Aquatic > Freshwater >... | reverse complement strand
TCGCGAGCGCCTCGACGGTGAGCCCGCCCGCGATCGCGCACGCGGCGACGTCGATCCGCTTGTCGACGCCGGCCCGCCCGGCGACCTCGCAGCCGAGCACGTGGCCGGTCGCGCGATCCCAGAACAGCTGCACCAGCACCGACGACGAGCCCGGAAAGTACGCGTCGTGCGACGGCGCGTGGATCGTCGTCATGTCGAAGTCGGCGCCGACGTGAGTGCGCGCCTGGGCCTCCGACAGGCCGGTGCGACCGATCGTGAGGTCGAGCACCCGCTTGAGCAGCGAGGCGGTCGAGCGGGTGAGCCGCGCGCTGCCGCCCGCCGCGTTGGCGCCGGCGACCTGCGCGGTCTTGTCGGCGACCGAGCCCTGGGCGCTCCACGCGTGCGCGCCGCTGACCACGTGCGGGACCGAGACGCAGATGCCGCACGCGTAGACGTCGGGCAGCGACGTCTCGGCGCGCTCGGTGATGTAGACGCTGCCGTCGGGCGCGAGGTGCGCGCCGGCGCGCGCGAGCAGCTCGGTGCGCGGGGCCATGCCACCGGCGACCACGACGTAGTCGGTCGCGATCGTCTCGCCGTCGTCGAGGACGATCGCGGTCACGCGGCCCTTCGCGATCCGGGTGCGCGCGATCGTCGCGCCGGTGAGCACGCGGACGCGGGGCGCGAGCGTGTCGTGCGCGAGGCGGGTGACCTGCGGGCCGAACTCGGGGAGCAGGGTCGCCGAGCGCTCGATCAGCGTGACCTGAGCGCCGCGCCGGACCAGGGCATCGACCATCGAGACGCCGTGCATGCCGCCGCCGACCACCGCGACGCGCGCGCCGGGCGTGGCGCCGAGCAGCGCGGACAGCCGCGTGAGGTGCTCGGGCGCGCGCAGCGGGCTCGCGTTCGCGACGCCGACGAGCGACGGGTGGACCTCGCGCATGCTGGCGCCGAGCGCGAAGATCAGCGCGTCGTAGCCGATCCGCTGCTTGCCCGCCTTGATCGTCACGTGCTTCTGGACCGGATCGATCGCGACCACCTCGGTGCGCGGCAGGACCTCGACGCGGTACACGGTGCGGAACAGCTCGACCTGCTCGCGATCGAGCGCGTCGATCGACGCGACCTCGCCGCTGAGGTGATACGGGATGCCGGCGACGGCGAAGCTGACCCGGTCGTCGAGGGTGAGCAGGAGGATCCGCGCGTGCTCGTCCGTCTCTCTCGCCCGCGCGGCCGCGGTCGGCCCCGACAGCGCCCCGCCCAGCACCACGATCGTCCTGGTCATCGGCGCACATTACCCGATGTCCGTCAGGGGGACCGGGCATGCTGCCGCGATGACGCAGTCGACGTTCCGGTTCTCCGAGCGTGCCGAGACGATGGGCGCCGAGCTCGAGGCGGCGCTGCTGCGCGAGCTCGCGGAGCTCCACGACAACGAGAGCTGGTCCCGGTTCCGCAGCAAGCTGAGGCGCCCGATGTTCGCGCTGTCGTCGTCGACGGCGACGCTGGGGCGGTGGATCCGCGCGACCCGGACGATCGAGCTGTCGCGGAGCCTGGTGCTCGAGCGACCGTGGCCCGAGGTGGTCGCGGTGCTGCAGCACGAGATGGCGCACCAGTTCGTCGACGAGGTGCTGCGCCCGCGGGACGAGACCGCGCACGGCGAGACGTTCCGCAAGGTCTGCGAGTCGTTCGGGATCGACGGCACCGCGGCCGGCCCGCCCGTCGCCGCGCCGGGCGACGCGCCGCTCGATCGCGTGCTCGAGCGCGTCCGCAAGCTGCTCGCGCTCGCCGGCAGCGCGAACCAGCACGAGGCGGAGGCGGCGATGCGCCGCGCGCACGAGCTGATGCTGCGCCACGAGATCGACGCCGCGGCCACCGCCGGGACCCGCGACTTCGAGGTCCGCCACGTCGGCGATCCGCTGCGCCGGACCAACGCGGTCGAGTCCGCGATCCTGGTCCTGCTCGACGACTGCTTCTTCGTGCGGGTGATCCGGATCCCCGTCTACGTGCCGCGCGCCGGCCGCCGCGGCGCGGTCCACGAGCTGTCGGGCACGCGCGCGAACCTCGACCTCGCGCTCCACGTCCACGACTTCCTGCTCGGCACCGCCGAGCGGCTGTGGATCTCGCAGCGCGCCGAGCTCGGCGCCTCCGGCCGCGATCGCCTCGAGTTCCAGTCCGGCGTGATCCGCGGCTTCCACGACAAGCTGATCGCCGAGCGCGCGGCGATCGCGGGCAAGGGCCTGGTCTGGGTCGGCGACGGCGCGCTCGAGGAGTTCTTCCGCCGCCGGCACCCGCGGATCAGCCGGCGATCCCGCACGATGCGCGCGAGCGACGCCCACGCCGCCGGCCACGAGGTCGGCAAGCGCGTGATCCTGCACCGCCCGGTCGCGGACGGCCCGAGCGCCGCGCGCCGCCTGCTGCGCTGATCCGTAGGCGGCGATCGCGGTAGACCTCCCAGCGCGCGATCATCAATCGTGACGGCAGATCGCCGGCCCGCGCGCGCTGCACCTGCTCGAAGCGCGCGATCGCCGCGTCCCAGCGCTGGGCGCGACAGTGCGGGCGTGCACGGTCCCGCGGTGCTAGCGAGGGCTACTCGACGGGGTTGATGACGGTCTGGTTGAGGCCGCCCGGGTACGAGTACGAGTCGTACTGGTCGTAGCCGGAGACGGCGACGCCGAACGCGGCGCTGCCGTCGAAGACGTGGACGCCGTCGGCGAGCGGCACGACCGAGGTCTCCCAGCCGGTGCCGCCGATCGGATTCCAAGTCGCCGTCGTCGCGGCGCCGTCGACCATGACGGTCTCGCCGGCGCGGCGGATCAGGACACCGAAGTCGTTGATCCACGTCCCGGGCACGAGCACGACGTAGTGATCGAGGTACTGCTCGGTCGGGATCGCCTGGACCATGTCGGGGTCGCCCTGATCGGTGGCGGGCGTGACGAGCGCGGAGCCGACGGTGTACTGGTTGACCAGGATCGGCTTGGTCGACTCGACGAGGAAGTCGCCCGGCGTGGCGACGCCGCTGATCTGGTACTCGACCTGCTGGCGCGCCATCAGCGTCACGGGCGAGGCCGGGAACCCGGTCACGCCGGCGGCGCCGGTGAACGTGACGACCGTGTTGTCCTGCTGCGCGAGGATCTGCCACACCGAGGGCTCGGTCCCGCGGCGCGGCATCTGCGCGCCGACGTAGCTGGTGCCCCACGTCTGCAGCCCGAAGATCTGCTCCTCGAGGTGCTCGCAGCAGCACGACTCGGGCGTGTTGGGGACGTTCGCGCAGTCGTTCGTGCTGAACACCGCCACCGGGCTCGACGACTCGATGTACATCCCGCTGAAGCTCTGGTTCTCGACCTGGACCGTGTACTGGACGAAGTCGCCCTCCTGCATCGTGACCACCGTCGGGACGTTGGGCACCAGCGCTGGCGCGCCCGCGCCGCCGACGGCCGCCACCGGCGAGGTGATCGTGACCGTCCCGGCTGCCGCGGCGGCGATCTGGACGTTCGCGGCGCGCAGGGTGTTCCCGACGTCGCGGCCGTACGGCCACGCCGGCACGATGTAGTAGCCATCGAGCGCGGACACCGGCAGGAGCAGCGACGCGTCGGACAGGAAGCTCGCCGCGCCGTCGATCGGCGCGAACTGGTAGGCGATCACCGGCAGGTCGGAGGTGACGCGATACGCGCCGCCCGCGTAGAGCGCGGACCCGGTGACAGACCGGCGCGGCACCGTGATCGTCTGGAGCGAGCGGGGCAGGATCGTGAGCGTCCCGCCGGCGACCGGCGCCCACGTCGTCCCGGTCTTGACCTCGACGACGATGTTGGCGCTCAGCGTGGGATCGATGTTCGACACCGCGAGCGCGTACGGCCCGCCGAGCGAGTTGGTGTCGACGCCGTAGTAGACGCAGCCGACCGACGAGCGGTCGACGTTGGCGCGATCACACGGCGTCATGCACACGTAGTCGCTCGCGTCGATGGCGGCGTCGCAGTCGTTGTCGATCCCGTCGGTGCAGCTCTCGGCCGCGCCGGGGTTGACCGAGGGATCGGCGTCGTTGCAGTCGCCCTCCTCCGGCGAGTACCCGTCGCCGTCGGCGTCGGTCTCGGACAGGCCAGCGTCGTCGTCCCCGCTGCTGCTGGTGGTGGGACCGCAGGCCGCGACCGCCAACCCGAGGAACAAGACGCAAGTGTGGGCAACCCTCATGACCCGACCCTAACACCCCGCCGCCGCGATACGCTCGAAGAACTCGCATGGCCATCCTGGTGCACACGACCGCGGACGGGAAGGAGTACGTGCTGGGGGACCGCACGACCATCGGGCGCCTCGAGACGGCCGACATCCGCATCCTGGACGGGCAGATCTCGAAGCAGCACGCCGAGATCAGCCACACCAACGGCAAGTGGTCGCTGCGCGACCTGGGCAGCTCCAACGGCACGGTGGTCAACGGCCGCCGGGTCCACGCCCACGATCTGATCGAGGGCGACCAGATCGCGCTCGGCAACGCGCTGCTGATCTTCTCCCACGCCGCGCCGCAGCGTGGCGTACCGCACGTCGAGTTCATCGAGTCGGCGTCCCCGCACGTCCAGGCCAAGCTCGAGCGCGCGCCCGCCGAGGGGTTCCGGCCCGTGACGCAGGTCAACGATCTCGAGCAGCTCCGGCGCGACTACGAGAAGCTGCGGATCGCCAACGAGCTCAACCGCGCGATCGGCCTCGAGCCCGACGTCGACAAGCTGCTGTCCCGGCTGCTCGACGAGACGTTCAAGCTGCTCCCGGCCGACCGCGGCGTGATCCTGCTGATGGATCTGCAGACCCGCCAGCTCGCGCCGCGCGCGGTGAAGCACGCCAGCGGCGACACGCGCGACGCGATCAACCTGTCGAAGACGATCATCAGCCAGGTGTTCCAGAGCGGCGCCTCGGTGGTGACGATGGACGCGATGATGGATCCGCGGTTCGCCGGCGCGCACTCGGTCATCGCCGGCGGCATCCGCTCGACGATGTGCGTGCCGATGATCTACCAGTCGCAGCTGTTCGGGATCATCCACATCGACTCGCTGGTCGCGGTCAACGCGTTCTCCGAAAAGGACCTGATGATCCTCGACGGCGTGGCGGCGCAAGCGGCCCAGGCGCTCGACAACGCGTACAAGGCCAAGCAGATCGAGCGCAACGCCCTCGCCCGCCGCGACTTCGAGCGGCTGCTGCCGCCCGAGGTCGTCGAGCAGGTCGTCAACGGCGGCGTCCGCCTCGAGCGCGGCGGCGAGCTGCGCCAGACCACCGTGATGTTCACCGACGTGCGCGGGTTCACGTCGTGGTCGGAGCGACACCCGCCGGCGCACATCGTCTCGGTGCTCAACGACTACTTCGAGCTGATGGTCGACGCGATCCACCGCCACAAGGGCACGCTCGACAAGTTCATGGGCGACGGCATCCTCGCGTTGTTCGGCGCGCCGCTGTCGTCCGGCCACGACGCCGTCAACGCCGTCGACTGCGCGCTGGAGATGACGCGGTTCCTCGCCCAGTTCAACCGCGAGCACGAGGGCACCGGCGATCACTTCTCGATCGGCATCGGGATCAACAGCGGCCCGGTCGTCGCCGGCTACATGGGCTCGTCGAAGAGCATGGAGTACACGGCGATCGGCGACCACGTGAACCTGGCGTCGCGGTTGTGCGCCGCCGCCAGCCCCGGTCAGATCCTGGTGTCGGCCGCCACGCTCGCGGAGATCGGCAACCGGTTCGCCGGCCACCAGCTGCCGCCGATCCAGGTGAAGGGCAAGCAGCACCCGGTGAGCGTCTTCCAGATCACCGGCTACGCCTCGCAGTTCTAGCTCAGAGCCCCGGCTGATCCTCGCACCGCCACACCGGCGGCGGCAGCTCCGATCCGGTGATGCGGACCCACGCGTAGATCGTGCCGTCCAGCGCGAGCCCACCGGCGGTCCCGGCCAGCGTGCCGCACACGAAGTCGTCGTTGATGAGGGTGCCGATCAACAACCCGTCGACGGGCGCGTTGCTCCCGGTGATCGAGTTGGCGGCCGCCGGGAGGATGCCCTCCATCACGCCGTCGTCGAAGCTGGCGTCAGTGCCGACCTCGATGTCGTCCGCGACGAACTCCTCGCCGATCGGCTCCATCGTGGTCAGGTCGAGGAAGCGCGCGCGGTAGCCGAGCAGGCCCGTGTTCGCGGTCACCGGCTGGAAGGTCGCGGCGATGCGCAGGAAGAGCAGCCGCTTCTCGGCGAGATCCGGGCGAACCGTCATGAGGAAGTCGCCGTTGACGTCCGGAAGCTCGGAGACGATCGCGCCGTCGTACACCCGTACGTCCGCGTCGATCAGCCGACTCGCGTAGTCGTCATAGGCGCTGTTCGCGTCGACACACCCCGTCGACCCCACGATCCACCCCAGGCATGGGAGCAGGTACTGCTGGTACTTCACGTCGCGAGGGTACCGAGCCCGCGCGCTGGCGAGAACCCCCAGACGAACCTGCTCGAGGTCGCAGCTCGTCCTACCTACGTCTCGTCACGGCTTGTGCTTGATCAGGAAGTTCAGGATCGCCCGGTGGCGCTGCTTGTAGGGCGGATAGAACATCTCGAGGATCGAGAGCCGCGGGTTGGTGAACACGGGGCGGAGCTTGGACACCTCCAGGAACCCCTCGTGGCCGTGGTACTGGCCCATCCCGCTCGCGCCGATGCCACCGAACGGCAGGTCGTGCTGGGCGACGTGCAGCATGCAGTTGTTGATCGTGACGCCGCCGGAGATCGTCGCGTAGACGACCTTGTCCTCGGTCTGCTTGTGGTTGGTGAACACGTAGAAGCCGAGCGGGCGATCCTTGGCGTTGACGTAGGCGATCGCCTCGTCGAGCGTCCGGTAGGTCTTCACCGGCAGGATCGGCCCGAAGATCTCCTCCTGCATCACCTTCATCTCGTCGGTGACGTCGAGGACGAGGTGCGGCGGGATCTTGCGCAGGCCGTCGTCGAACCCGGCCGACGGGATCAGCGGCACCACCTCGGCGCCCTTGGCCTTGGCGTCGTCGAGCGTGGCGCGCAGCCGGCGGTACGACTTGTCGTCGATCACCGACGTGTACTGCGCGGTCGACGGATCGGGGTAGCGCGTCGGCATGATCCGCTTCGCGGCCGCGACGAACGCGTCGCGCTTGGCCTCGGGGATCAACAGGTAGTCGGGCGCGAGGCAGGTCTGCCCGGCGTTGAGGAACTTCGCGTACAGGATCCGCGACGCCGCCTCCTCGACGTCGTAGTCGTCGCAGATCAGCGTCGGGGACTTACCGCCCAGCTCGAGCGTCACCGGCGTGAGGTTCTCGGCCGCGGCGCGCATGACGTTGCGGCCGGCGTCGGCCGAGCCGGTGAAGATCAGGTGATCGAACGGCAGGGTCGAGAAGTCCTGGGCGCGGACGCCGGGCAGGATCGCGACCATCTCCTCGGGGAACGCGGCGCGGAACTTGTCGGCGAGCAGCCGGCACAGGTGCTGCGAGCTCGACGCCATCTTGATCATCGCGCGGTTGCCGGCGGCCAGGACGCTGGTCAGCGGGCTCATCGCGAGGAACAGCGGGTAGTTCCACGGCGAGACGATCCCGACGACGCCCTTGGGCATCGGGATCACGCGGTTGCCGCCGGTGGCGAACAGGATCGAGACGTGTCGCTTCTGCGGCTCCATCCACCCGGCGAGCCGCTTGATCGCGTCGCGGATGCCATCGACCGACGTGAACACCTCGGCGATCAGCGTCTCCTCGACCGCGCGGTGGCCGAAGTCGGCGGTGATCGCGTCCGCGATCGCGTGACGGTTCTCCACCAGGATGCGGTCGAGCTTGCGAAGGTTCGCGACCCGCTCGTCGTGGCTGGGGTACGGGTGGAGCGCGTAGGCGTCCCGCTGCAGCTGGAACACGCGCTGCGCGTCGTTCTCGATCGTGGTGAACCTGCGATGCTGGGCTGTCTGCGCCATGAGCCGGGATACTCCGGCGTCGCGGAGCCGGCAAGGGTCAGCAGTCGTCAGCGTGGTCGGCGCGCAGGTTGCCTTGCCACGCGGTCCACGTCGGGGAGCCGGGCGCGGCGGCGTACCGGAAGCTGATGCCCTTCGCGGCGTCGGCGCCCGCCGCGACCAGGCGGCGCGAGATCTCGGCGACGGTGCAGCTGGGCGCGGGCACCGCACGGGTGGTCGTGCACGCGATCTGCGGCGACTCGAACTCGTGATCGCCGTGGTAGTCGAGGTCGAACCGGTGCTCGCAAGGACCGAGCGCCGGATCCGCGGTGCGCGCGGGCGAGAAGAACGTGTACCTGACGCCGCTGCTGCCGTAGCGCGACACGTCGATCGTCCCGTCGGGCTGGACGCCCTTGCCCGCCGCGATCTCCACCAGCTCCGCGTCGGGCGCCCACGCGCGGGCGCGCGCGGTGATCGCGACGAGCTCGCCGAGGACGTTCCAGCTCGCGAGACGATCCTTGGTGATGCCGCCGCGCAGCGGCGGATCGTTCGACGGCAAGACGACCCGGCCGGCGTCGAGCTGCGGCATCGGCGCCGGCGCGGCGACGACCTGCGCGTCGAGGCGTTCACCCGAGCGCGCGTCGGGTCGGGTGACGATCCAGGCGATCAGCGAGCTCGCGACCACCGCCGCGGCGCCGCCGACCGCGATCGGGACGACGCGCCGCCCGGTCGTGCCCGCGTCGACGCCCGGCTCGAGCGCGTCGAGCAGCGCCTGCACGCTGGGCCAGCGATCGGCGGGCTCGCGGGCGAGGCCGCGCAGCACGACCCGGGTGATCGCCGGCGGGACGTCGGTGCTCGCGGGCGGCGGCCGCACGTGTCCGGCGAGCAGCTCGGACAGCAGCGCGGCGAGGGTGTTGCCGGCGAACGGACGCACGCCGAACAGGCCTTCGTAGATCGTCGCCGCGAGCGCGAACTGATCGGCGGCCACGCCGACCGCCTCGCCGAGGTGCTGCTCGGGCGCCATGTACGCGGGCGTGCCGACGATCGCGCCCGCGCTGGTCAGCGCGCTCGCCGCGTCGACCGCGCCCGGCGAGCCGCGCGCGAGCCCGAAGTCCGCGACCAGGACGCGGCCGTCGCGATCGCACAGCACGTTGTGCGGCTTGAAGTCGCGGTGGACGAGGCCGCGCGCGTGCGCCGCCGCCAGCCCGGCGCCGGCGACCTTGCAGCGGGCGAGCGCCTCGCGCCACGGCGGCTTGCGCGCGAACCACTCGCTGAGGTTCTCGCCGTCGACCAGCTCCATCACGACGAACACCTCGCCGCCGACGATCCCGGCGTCGTGCACGGTGAGGACCGCGGGGTGGCGGACCTTCGCCATCGCCCGCGCCTCGCGGACCAGGCGGAGCGCCCCGTCCGCCGAACCGCCGCGCACCAGCTTGATCGCGACCTCGCGCTCGAGCTGCGGATCCCAGGCGCGCATCACCACGCCCATCCCGCCGGCGCCGAGCGTGCCGCGGAGCTCGTACCGGCCGATCTGCGCGGCGGCGGGCGAGGCGCCGGACGCGGCGGTGGCGTCGAGCGCGGGCGAGGCGGCGTCGAGGGTGCTGCGCACGCGCATGACCTCCGAGACCTGGCGGCGGCAGCTCGAGCACTGGTCGATCAGCCGCTCGACCCGGCTGCGGTCGGCGCCGCCGAGCTTGCCGTCGACGAACGCTCCGACGAGGTTGTCGTCGAGGCAGTCGGCGGGGACGGCGGTCCGCGGGCAGTCGTCACGCACGGCAGGCGAGATAGTACATTCGGCGCGATGACGCCATCGGACCCGCGGCTGGCCGGCTGGATCGCCCGCGGGCGGGCGGCGTTCCCCGCGCTGGCGATCGACGACGCGCGGATCGAGGCGTGGCTGGCCGGGCGCGCCGGCGAACGCGACGACCTGCCCGCGGAGGATCTGTACCTGGCGTGCGCGTGCGCCGGCGGCGACGACGCGGCGATCGAGGTGTTCGCGGCGCGGCACCTGCCGCGGCTCACGCCCGCGCTCCGCCACACCGGCCTCGACGACGGCGCGATCGCCGAGCTCGAGCAGGAGCTGGTCGCGCTGCTGTTCGTCGGCGAGGGCGCGCCGCACATCGCGACCTACGCCGGGCGCGGCGACCTCCACGGCTGGCTCAAGGCGATCGCCGTGCGCCTCGCGCTGCGCCGGCGCGCGCGCGACGCCCGCCACACCGGCGACGACGCCCTGGTTCACCTCGCCGCGCCGGACGATCCGCGCCTCGAGCACCTGCGCGCCACCGCGGGCGCCGAGCTGCGCGCCGCGTTCGCCGGCGCGCTCGCGGCCCTCTCGTCCGGCGACCGGACGCTGCTCCGCCAGCACCACCTCGACGGCGTCACCCTGGACGCGCTCGCGGCGGCGCATCGCGTCCACCGCGCGACGATCGCCCGCCGGCTCGCGGCGGCGCGCCAGGCGGTGGCGGAGCACACGCGCGACGCGCTGGTCGCCCGCCTCGGCCTGGCGACGGCCGAGCTCGACAGCGTGGTCCGGCTGGTCGGCAGCCAGCTCGACGCCAGCCTGCGCCGCCACCTCGCCGAGTGATCTCCGGATCTTGTGAGATCGCGTACGACGGTCGCGCGGCTCGCTGCACTGGGGAGCGATGCGTGCCTTCGCCTTCGTCCTCCCCGTCCTCGTCCTGCTCGGCTGCGGTCCGCAGCTGATCGGCCGCCCCGAGCAGCGGTTCTACGTCGCCAACAAGGACTGCCACGTCGAACGCCCCGACGCCGCGAGCCGGTGGGCCCAGGACGTGATGTGCAACCGGGCGCATTTCACGCCCGAGATCGTCGCGGCGACGCCGCTCGACCTCGACGTCGATCCCGTCACGGCGGCCGGGTTCGTCGCGCTGTGCGGCGCCAGCCCGCGCTGCGACCCCGCGCAGGGGGGCTCGGACTGGTACGCCGATCCCGACGCCGAGCCCGTCGCGGACGACGCGCCCGCAGCCGTCCCCGCGCAGAGCTCCGCGCTCGCGTTCGGCTGGGACCTCGCGACCCGGCTCGACGCCGAGGCGGTCACCGCCGCGCTCGCGCGCGGGTCGCTGCCGGGGTACATGCAGGCGGACTTCGTCGCGCGGTTCCGCGCCGCCGCGGGGGTGCTCGACGATCGGGTCGCCGCGCTCGGGCGGGCGTGGCGCGAGCTGTTCCTCCGCCCGATGACCACCGCGCGCGCCGCGCGCGCCGCCGACGACGACGCGCTCGCGCCGTGGCAGCCGCTGATCGAGGAGCTCGAGGTCGCCGCCGACCAGGCGCTGGTCACCGGCGCGCCCGACGCCGACACGCTCGACGCCGCGCTCGCGATGCGGCGCAACTACGTCGCCGAGTGCCGCCTCCTCCGCGACGGGTTCGAGCCGTGCCTCGGCGACGCGCTCGGCCAGCGCCTGACCGCGCTGATCCACCGCCTCGCCAAGGGGCTCGGCGACGAGGCGCTGCTCCAGGCCGAGGCCGAGGTCGGCCGCGTCGCCGATGTCTCGGACCCGCGCACCGCCGTGTGGACCGCGATCCACGAGGCGCTCGAGGCCGAGCGCGCGCGGTACGCGGAGTACCGGGCGGCGGTCGACCAGGGCATCTCGCAGGCGGCGCTCGACCTCCAGTGGCCGGAGCCCCCGCTGGTGATCCCCCCGATGGAGGCGTTCCTCGGCGTGCCGCCGGGCGACCACGGCGGCTGGTACCCAGGCAAGGGCACGCAGGAGGTCGTCGAGGCGGTGCGCGCGATCAAGCGATCCGGGACCCGCGCGACCATCAAGTTCCGTAAGGACATCGATAAGGGCTACGAGTCGACCGGCTGCTACGAGACCTCGAAGGTCGAGGGGTTCGACGACTACGGCCGCGTCATCTACCGCACCAAGTGCACCGGCGAGCGCGCGTACACCGACGACCGCACGCTCGCGCCGGTGACCGTGCCGTGGGTCGAGGTCGCGCACGTCGAGGCCGGCGAGGTCATCCACGTCGTCGTCGACACCAAGACCCGCAAGGGCCACGTCGCGTGGGTCGGCGCGCCGCGACCCAAGGGAGACGTGTACACCCGCGACACGGCGCGCGTGCAGCTCCGCGAGTGGCGGCTCAAAAAGTGACGTCGATCGACTCGACGGAGCCGACCGCGGCGTAGCGGAACGGGACGATCGAGAAGCCGACGCCCGCGGTGACGATGATGGTGGTCGTGCCGAGCTGGTAGCGACCGTCGACGTAGGGCGTCTCGAGGCGCGCGAGCGGCACGTGCCACGGGCCGATCAGCGGGTTGACCTGCCCGCCGTGGGTGTGCGCGGCGAGCACGAGGTCGACGCGATCGCGGACCAGGTCGGCCACCTCCTCGACGAGCTGGTGGGTGACCAGGATCCGGTAGTCGGCGCCGCGCAGCTCGTCGAGCAGGCGGCCGAGTTCCTCGGCGGAGGTGCGCGACGGATAGCTGTAGGTGAGGAACGCGATCGCGATCGTGCGGCCGTGGTGATCGAACCGGCGCACCTCGTTGTGCAGCATCTCGACGCCGTGCTCGCGCAGCGCGGCGCTCACCTCGCCGACGCTGCGCTCGCGATCGAGGTACGCGAAGAACTCGTGGTCGCCGCGGACCGAGAACGTGCCGAGCCGGCTCGGCGCCATCGCCGCGGCCCGGGCGGCGGCCTCGATGTGATCGGGGCCGAGGTTGATCCAGTCGCCGCCCGACAGGACGATGTCGGGGTGGTCGGCGCCGACCCGCGCCATCACCGCGGCGACCCGCGCCGCGTCGGTGTGGTGGTCCTGCTGGAAGTCGGCGACGAAGCCGATGCGGAACGGGGGCACGCCGGGCGCGGCCGGCGCCTGCACGACGTGGTGGCGCCAGCGCAGGTCGCCGTCCTCCCACAGGATCCGCGCCGGCGTGTAGATCGCGAGCGCGGCGATCGGCGCGAGCACGGCGATCGCGCGGCGCCGGTGCATCGGAACACGGCGCACGCGCACCACGACCTCCACGATCAGGAGGTAGGGCAGCGACTGCAGCACGGTCAGCGCGGTCAGGAAGAACGGGATCACGAGCAGCCACGACGCGACCGGGCCATCGAACCCCGCGATCCGATCGCGGCCGAGCAGCAGCGACACGCCGACCGACCCGAACAGGATCACCGGGTACCCGAACAGCAGCCACGCGACCGCCCAGCGCACCGCCCGCTGGCCGCGCGGCCCGAGCCCGAGCACCGCCAGCGCCTCGACCACGCGGCGGCGGACGTAGAGCCCGGTGACGGTCAGCAGGGTCAGGCCGATCGCGACCCACAGGAACCACATCGAGGCTGCGTAGTAGCATGCCGACATGCCAGCTGGTCCCGAGGGTCGCGTCGTCGTCGAGCGCGTCGGTCACGTCGCGGTGATCACGCTGGATCGTCCCGAGCGCAAGAACGCGCTCGACGTCCGGATGTGGGCCGCCCTCGGCCGCGCGGCCGACGAGCTCGCGGCAGCGCCGCCGCGCGTGGTGGTGCTGACCGGCGCCGGCGGCGCGTTCTGCGCCGGCATGGACCTCAACCCCGACAACCCGCACATCGCCGGCCTGGTCGCGGCGATCCGCGATCACGATCGCGGCCCGGTCGCGGCGATGCTGCGAGATCTCCACGACGCGCTCGACCGCCTGTTCGCCCTGCCCGTGCCGATCATCGCGGCGCTCGGCGGCCTCGCGTACGGCGGCGGCGCCGAGCTCGCCGCGCGCTGCGAGCTGCGGGTCGCGGATCCGGGCGCGACGATCTGCTTCTCCGAGGTGCGGCTCGGCCTGATGCCCGACCTCGGCGGCGGCGTCGCGCTGGCGCGGCTGCTCGGACCGTCACGCGCCGCCGACCTGCTCCTCACCGCGCGCAAGGTCGGCGCCGAGGAGGCGCTGCGGCTCGGGCTGGTCGATCGCGTGTCCGCGTCCGGCGCGTCGCGCGCCGAGGCGATCGCGCTCGCCGAGCAGATCGCCCGCAACGGCCCGCGCGCGGTGCGCGGCGCGCTCGCGGTCCTGCGCCGCGGCGCCGATCTGCCGTGGCCCGAGGCGCTCGCGCTCGAGGTCGAGACCGCCACCGCGCTGATCGCCACCGGCGAGTGCGAGGCCGGGATCACCGCGTTCCTGTCCCGCACCGAGCCGACGTTCGACGACCCGACCTGATCACGGTGGCGTGAGGCGCGCGAGCGTCTCGGCCTCGGTCCAGCGCTCGTGGTCGCCGACCAGCGCGTAGCCGTGCGGCTTGCGGTCGATGAAGATCTCGCGCACCAGCCGGAACGGCGTCTGATCATCGAACGCGCCGACGGCCATCAGGTACATCTCCGTCGGCCGCAGGAAGTAGAACAGCGTCGTGCCGCACGCGGTGCAGAACCCGCGCTCGGCCCAGTCGGAGCTGCCGTAGCGGCCGAGGCGCGTGGTCGTCTCGAACGTGACGTGGTCGACGCGCGCCGCGAACATCGGCGCGCCGCCGTTCATCCGCCGGCACATCCCGCAGTGACAGGCGTGGTGCTCGGTCTCGACGTGATCCGCGGTGAACCGCACCGCGCCGCACAGACATCCGCCGGTCATCGACATGCCGCGAGTATGTCGCGGTTGACACGTCGGCGGCGCGCCGGGCAGGCTGCGTCGATGTGGCCCCGGATCGTCCTGCTCGGTTGGCTCGGTGCGTGCGGTGGCGACGCCGCGCGTGACGACGCCGCGCCACCTGACGCCGCGCCGCCGGAGCCGCCGCCCGGCCTGACGCGCTGGGTGGCGGGCGATCCGGCCGACCTGATCGCCACGCCCGAGGCCGGGCTCATCCTCATGGGCGGCGGCACCGACGTCGACGCCGCGTTCACGTGGCAGCGCGACCGGATCGACGGCGGCGACGTGGTCGTGCTCCGCGCGTCGGGCGCCGACGGCTACAACGACTACCTGTTCAGCGAGATCGGCGGCGTCGACTCGGTCGAGACGCTGCTGGTCGACACCGCGACCCTCGCCGCCGAGCCGTACGTCGGGTGGACGCTCGACCACGCCGAGGCGATCTTCCTCGCCGGCGGCGACCAGGCGGTCTACGTCGCGGCCTGGGGCGGGACCCCGGTCGAGGACGCGCTGGCCGCGGCTTGGGCGCGCGGCGCGGTGCTCGGCGGGACCAGCGCCGGGTGCGCGGTGCTCGGCGAGATCATCTACACGGCGAGCAACGGCTCGGTGTACTCCGACGAGGCGCTCGCCGATCCGTACAACGAGTACGTCACGCTCGAGCGCGCCTTCGTGCCGGCGCCGCCGCTCGTCGCGGTCGTCACTGACACCCATTTCGGGGCGCGCGACCGCATGGGCCGGCTGGTCGCGTTCCTCGCGCGCGCGATCGCCGACGGCTGGGCCACGCGACCGGTCGGGCTCGGCGTCGACGAGGCCACCGCGCTCGTCATCGACGCCGCCGGCACCGGGACCGTCCTCGGCAGCGGCGCCGTCTACGCGGTCACGCCGACCGCGCCGCCGACGACCTGCGCGCCGGGCGCGCCGCTCGCGTGGGTCGACGTGCCCGTCCACGAGCTGCGCGACGGCGACACGATCGCGCTCCCCTCGGCGACCACCTCGGTCGCCCCGACCCTGGTCTCGGCGGGCGCGGGCGCGCTCGACCCCGCCGATCCGTACTGACGTTGACACGCATGGGGTCGGCGCGGCAGGCTCCGCGACGACGTGCGCTTCGCCATCCTCCTGTCGTTCCTCCTGCTCGGCGCCTGTGACCAGGGCACCCCCGCGCAGGCCGCTCCCACCAAGCAGGTCGAGCCCGAAGGCAAGCCGGCCGACCCCGGCACGACCTACGGCGCCGGCGTCAGCGTCGACGCGGTCGTCTCGATCGACGAGCTGCTCGCCCACCCCGAGGCCTACGAGGGCAAGACCGTCCGCGTCGAGGGCATGGTCACCGACGTGTGCCCCAAGCGCGGCTGCTGGATGGACCTCGCAGGATCGGGCCCCGGCCAGAAGGTCCGGTTCAAGGTCAACGACGGCGAGATGACGTTCCCGATGGAGGCCAAGGGCTCGCAGGCCAACGCGCAGGGCGTCGTCGCGATCCAGGAGCTGTCGCTCGAGGACAGCCGCAAGTACGCCGAGTACCAGGCCAAGGAATACGGCGCCACGGTCGACCCGGCGACGATCACCGAGCCGATGACGATCGTCCGGATCGACGGCACCGGCGCCGTGATCCGCAGCGGCGACTGATCCCGTGCGCTGGCGCCACCTGCTCCGCGTCGTCCACCGCGACGTCGGCTACGTGTGCGTCGCGCTGACGATCGCGTACGCGATCTCCGGGATCGCGGTGAACCACATCGAGGACTGGAACCCGAACTACCGCCTCGACCAGCGCGCGGTGGACCTCGGGCCGCTGCCGCCCGGCAGCTACGCCGACCAGGCGGCGCACGTCGTCGACGCGCTCGACCTCGATCCGCGCGCGGTGCGCGGCCACTTCGCCGAGACCGAGACCACGCTGCGCGTCTACCTCGACGACGGCCAGGAGGTCAGCCTCGACGTCACCACCGGGCGCGGGACGGTCAAGACGCTGTCGCGGCGCGCGGTGCTGTTCGAGGTCAACGCGCTCCACCTCAACAACCTCAAGGGGATCTGGACCTACGTCGCGGATCTGTTCGCGGTGGCGCTGATGCTGCTCGCGCTGTCCGGGATGTTCATGATGAAGGGCGACCGCGGGCTCGCCGGGCGCGGCAAATACTTCATCCTGGCCGGCCTGAGCGTGCCGGTGACGTTCATCATCTACCTGCACGCATGACCGGCACCAGGTGGATGCTCGTGGGGATCGTCGCCGGGGCGGCGCTCGGCCTCGGCGCGCGCGAGCTCGCCGATCGCTCGACCGACTTTGCCGACGTGCTCGGCAACGTGATCGAGTACGGCAGCCAGCCGATCGGCCAGATCTTCCTGCGCCTGCTGTTCATGCTCGCGGTGCCGGTGGTGTTCGCGGCGCTGGTGGTCGGCGTCGGCGAGCTCGATCTCAAGAGCCTCGGGCGCGTCGGCGTCAAGGCGCT
>Ga0163144_10013739_pt1 | contig 16864 bp, 18 predicted proteins | sample OliLak19BULKMAT1_FD_123175 | JGI IMG/M metagenome (GOLD analysis project Ga0163144, IMG submission 123175) | Freshwater microbial mat bacterial communities from Lake Vanda, McMurdo Dry Valleys, Antarctica - Oligotrophic Lake LV.19.BULKMAT1 | ecosystem: Environmental > Aquatic > Freshwater >... | reverse complement strand
GGACGATGCGCGACTGGAAGCCCTCCGGAGAGGGAATCACGCCGCGCGGTCGTTACCGCTTCTGGCCGCCATCGCAAGACAGTGCGTCACACTGGTCCGTCTTGAGTATCTAGAAGACCAACACGTGTTGATCCGGGTGCGGCCATGCTGAGGATCGGCAAAGCCGCTCTGTGTCAATTGATTCCGCATCACGGCACGATGTGCCTGCTCGATACAGTCGAGCGGTGGGATGAGACCAGCATTCTGTGTACGACCGCATCGCATCGTGACGCGACGAATCCCCTTCGGCGAGACAACCGATTGGAGGCGATCTGCGGACTGGAGTATGCGGCACAAGCGATGGCGGTACATGTCGGGCTTCTGCAGCAAGGGAAGGATCGTCGACTCGCCGTGGGATACCTGGGAGCCGTCAAGAAGCTGATACTTCAGGCTACTCGTCTCGACGACGTGAAGGAGAACTTGACGGTTCAGGCAACCCGTTTAGTCGGAGAGGTGGACTGCTTCATCTATGCCTTTCGAGTGTCGGCTGAGCGACAAGAGTTGCTGGAAGGGCGGGCATCCATATTCCTCAAATACCGCGACCACGATTCATGAAACGAGCATTAGTCACAGGAGGCAGCGGTCAAATCGGCGCCGTGATCAGCCGGCAACTGGCGCAGGAGCGTCTGCACGTCATCGTCCATGCGCATCGCAATCGTGCTGCAGCTGAAGCGGTGACCGAGCAGATCATCGAAGCAGGCGGATCGGCCAGCGTCGCCTGCTTCGATGCCAGCGATACCCAGGCCACCAATAGGGCCCTTGCGCAGATTCTGGAAGCCGGCCCAATCCAGGTGCTCGTGAACAATGCAGGTGTCTATGACGATGCCCCGATGGCAGGCATGCGGGCGGAACAATGGAACCACGTGATCGCGGTCTCGCTAGGCGGCTTTTTCAATGTGACTCAGCCGTTGCTCCTTCCGATGATCGGCACTCGGTGGGGACGGATCATCACGGTTTCGTCGGTCTCAGCCCTGCTCGGCAATCGAGGCCAGACGAATTATGCAGCGGCCAAAGCGGGGCTCCACGGCGCTTCCAAATCGCTTGCCAGAGAAGTCGCTTCTCGTGGCGTGACCGTCAATGTGGTGGCGCTGGGTTTTATTGAATCGCGGATGGTCGAGCAAAGTTGCAAACCCGAAAAGATCGAGGCCTTGGTACCGATGAAGCGAGCCGGGACGCCTCAAGAGGTTGCAGACCTGGTCGGATTCCTGGCCTCCGAGAAGGCCAACTATATCTCCGGCCAAGTGATCGGTCTCAATGGGGGAATGGTGTGAGCGTCGATTCACATTCAAAAAATAGCGTCCTGGCCCCGTACTGGGTCGTGATCCCCGCCTATAACGAAGCGGCAACAATCGTGGATGTGGTATCGCGGACCATCCGACAAATCAAGAACGTGATCATCGTGGACGATGGATCTACCGATGGCACGGCAGAAGCCCTACTCGATTTGCCCGTGACACTGCTGCGAAATCCCACGAACTGCGGCAAAGCCGCCAGCCTGTGGCGAGGCTTTCAACGGGCATTGGCTGCCGGCGCCTCCGGCGTCGTGACTCTGGACGGCGATGGCCAACATTCGCCGGAAGACATTCCACGATTGCTCGCTGAAGCTGCATTCTATCCTGATCATGTGATCATCGGCGCCCGCCGTGGAGATCAGCGACGTGCGATCTTCTGGCGCTACGCCGCGAACCGTGTGGCTGATTTCTGGGTCTCCTGGGCCGCAGGCTGTTCATTTACCGATAGTCAGTCGGGCTTCCGTATCTATCCCGCATCGCTATTGAGTTGCGTGAAGGTCAAACACGGAAAAGTCAGGAGCTTCGTTTTCGAAAGCGAAATTCTGATCGAGGCTATGCGCTCAGGACATCGAAGCCTGGCGGTTCCCATTGAAGCCCTGCGCCGGCCTGGAGCGCGACCCAGTTATTTTCGGCCGGTCCTCGACATCGCTCGCATCACTTGCATGGTGGCGTGGAAGCTCATGTCCAGAGGCATGTACCCGATCGGACTCTACCGCTCGCTCTTCGAACACCCCTCCTACCCGTCGAGGGGTATTGACGAGGTTGCGGAGGTGCCGCCGGTTCGATGCCGTCCCTGAGGGGCCGATCAAGTCTGCAAGCAGGATTCTCCCTGGCCTGTCAGGACGAGGCAACCCAAATACCACAACTGAACTCGGGGCTTTTCATTCCTCACCGATCGAGACTGCCTACGCCGGTTCTCATCTACATGCTCAATCGTTGTCTTTAGGGCGACGAAACACGAACAGATAATTGTTAAACGGCGTCCCACCCCACATCGGGAAGGTTTCTTCGATAAAGCCTCGCCCTCGGAATGGTTGTGCAATCGTCTCATGCGTGGGAAAGTTGATGGTGCTCCCCTTGTGCCACCGCAGGGCGTGCCCGAGACGTTCCACGACGTTGGTCAGTTTGAAACGGTTGCTGGAATCGCGCGGGCATTGGCGGATGATCGCGCAGCCGCCGGGCGCGATACTTGCGGCGACCGTTTCCAACAGTCGACGCTGATCGCCGTCGTCGATGTAGTGGAGGAGGTCGAGCATGACCACGTGGCCCTGGAACTGGATCGGTTTCCGCGCGTCCTGATGGATGAAGCTTGGGTTCTGGTAACCGGCCTGCGCAATCTGCTGTGCCACTGCGATTCTGCCGGCATCCCAATCGACACCGATCATCCGTAGATGAAGACCGCGATGACCCAAGTAATACAGCAGGATTCCTATACCGCAGCCAAGATCCAAGATCGGCAGACGCGATCCACGGAGACACTCGAAGACGGCGCTATACATCGGATCGATGCGTAACTTTCCGCGGGCGTATCCCTTCAGCCATGGATTACTGAATAGCGACGTGACAGACGCGCAAGCCGACTCGTGGTCGAGCAGACCGATCGAAGGCATGCGTGTCTTCTCACTTTCTATTTCTGTGTGAAGTCAGCGTGCCCAACACAAGGAAACGAAAGACTGGGCGTCAGAAATACAGGTGGAGACCAAGTCCGATCCACTCGGTGTTTTGAGCATAAAATTGCCCGTTAGGCGAAGGGCCGCTGAAATATTCCGCCAATAGCTGTAGCTTCCGATCTCCGATTCTCGCATCCTCGAATTGAATCCCCGCCTTGACGGAATTGGCAACCTTCCAATTACTTCTCTCATTCGCCTGGGCATCCACATAGGCGACGGGACGAACCTTGCCGTCCCACAAGGTCCAGGGGCTGGTAAGCTCAACTCCTACTTGGCTCGTGCCGCGTTTTAGATCTTTTGGATCTCGTCCTACCAGCATGCCCCCGCCGCCATAGATCCGAAACCAGGAGGCCACGTCATAGGATAATTTCAGATCCACCTCTTCGAAGCTCAAGTTGACTCTGTTGACCGGAGTCTGGCTGTTGAGAATGAACTCATCGCCCAGGTGTGAACTCTGATGGCGGAGGCGGAAAAAACCTGAGAGCCGACCGGTGCGGTAGCTCGCGAGCAACCCCACCGTATAGTCGGCGTTGACGAGATCCAGCGACCCGGATGGGGCGTTCATAATGAAGCTCCTCGCAGCAAGCTGCGGGGTATCACAGAACTAAAACATTCGGAGCTGCCGGAGATCGGCTTGCGGCTGCCCTTGCCGCGGCACATATCGCTCGACGGGCTGCCAGTTGGCCCGTTCCCCTACCGTGGCCACATCGTACTTGTCGCGCCAACACTCCCCACCCCACAATACCCGCTTCACAGCCGGCTTTCGGCGAAAGATCTCGCGCGTCGTGAGGCTATGGTAGTGGAGTTGCCACGCACAGTGCGCGCCCTTTCTAACTGCCTCCTCCCTCTGGTCTGACATGCTCCAGAGGGTACCAGAAAAGATGGTCCCCGTAGCAAGCTACGGGGAATCACAAGTTGAAGACACTGAAGACACCGGCCTGGAGCGCGAGTTCCCATTGCCCATTTAAAGGAGCAGCATTGCGGTAGAGCCCCAGCGTTTCACCGAAATTGGCCGAGCCGGTATTCCCCGGCTCCTGGCCGAATGACACGTGACCAGACGCCATGGAGAAATGCGGCCAGCGAGGATCGGCATGGAACGGCGCCACGAGGAGACCGCGAGGAAGAAATTTTGACGCGGGCTTGGGAAGTGCTTGCTGGATAACCGGCTGCGACGAATCCGCCGGAACAGCGGAAGGCTCAGCGTCCTCTCGGACTTCCGCACGCACGACGCCGGGGATCTTTTCCAATGCCGTGATAACTTTGGGCCGATCGACCTTGCCGAGCGAGTCGGCGGTCAAAACCACCACTCCCTGATGCACCTGTACAATCGCCCCTGGTACATTAAATTCGTGCTCGAGAACAGCTGCAGCATACCCCGCTATGTAGGAATCATCAGCCGCGATGGTCACCTGTACGATCCCCAAGACGAGACAGAACACGGAGACCAGTCCACTCGTCGCGATCTTTACGGTGCTCCAAATGGAGAGTTGGTGAGTGGGCACGGAATCGTGTGTGACAAGACTGACCATTAATACACGGTCTCCTTCACGTTACAGAGGCAATGATCCCATTTAGGAATGCAGATATGGCGGATGGAACGAAGCTCTAGTAGAGCGCATCGTTGCAGAAACGCCGCGCTCATCTGAGCAGGGAGAAACATCGATTTCAGAATATTTACCCTGTCTCGCTCGGTGACACTTTAGAAGGGCGCGTAATCCAGCCGTACAGATCCTCGACTTTCTACTCTGCCGAAATGACTCGCTCATTGAAAATCTGAGGTGCAGCTGTGTAACGATCTCACTGGTGTCGACCAACAAGGTCAGTCGCACGCGCATCAACATCCTCGATCGCATCGGACGGAAGTTGCGTATTGACGTGTGCGTCATGCTGCGAAGCACACGCCTGGCTCAATGAGTTTGCAAATAAAGTGGGTGAATAGTCTTCCAACAGCATGTGTTCGACAAATCGCTCAAGGACGGAGAAATTCTCCGGTGTCATGCCTTGCATGTTCCACTTAGACATGTTGCGCGGGAAGGATTGCTGATGAGCATGCACGAATTCATGCGGATGGCAATAGAACACCACTCGCGAAGTACGCCGAGAGATCCGGCGTACCATCCACTTCATCATCGGCAGGCCGAGTACCCGGAGCGTCGCCATGTTGATGGGGAACAGGAATGCTGAGGGGGCCAGCTCGATGAGCGAGCTGTGTCCCGGCAGGCGCAAATGAGATGACGAGAGGCGGTACGGCTCGCTCGGCGCACGAAAGTATTTCAGGTAATGCACCCGGCCGAAGCCGCAATCAAACCGCCGCGCCGGCACAGACGAATCGTAGCGGTATCCCTCTTCTTCGAGCGCACGCAAGGTCGTTTCACTGATCCACAAGCTCGGGGCGCGGAAGACGACGGGGCGAACCCCTGAGGCTTTCTCCACAGCCTCCGTGGCTAAGCGGATCCATTTTCGCTGCTGATCATAACTGGCTGACCTGAAATCCTCGTCGTGTTCGAGGCTCCCGTGTTCCCACCCGTGTGTGCCAAGTTCGTGCCCTCGCCGCCGACATTCTCCGATCAGATCCGGATAGCTCTCCGCAAACCGCCCGGTAACAAAAATCGTCGCCTTCACCTTCCATCGATCACAGAAATCCAGCAAGCCCTCCAGCCCGACTTCGGACCCACGGACCCAATCCACATCGATGGTGAAGTGCCAAGGCTTGTAAGTACGAGGCCGCATGTGATGACCGTGCTGAAATTAACTCCGAGACTCAGAAAGAAATTGGGATGAAATCCTGTGACTATACAGCTCTGAACTTATCCGGCTTTGCATGCTGGGAGAGCGCAGGTTGTTGGATGCGAACACGGGACGACACCATCGTATGGTTTACATTGATACTCTTTTCTTGACTGAGGATGCCCTCGATCTCCAGCAATAGCTCGCGTCGACACATCTCTCCTTGAAGATATAGAACCTGAGTATGAGAAGGCAGCTGTTCCTTGAGGATGTCGCAGATCGTCGCGAAGTGTGCGGGGTGTCGAATATAAATCTTGAAGAGGGCCTGCCCACACCACTGCCCGCGAGTGACTCCATGGAGCTGCTCAGTTTGTACGATCAGTGCATTCAGGTTGTGGATGATTTCCAGAGTTTGTTTACCCGGATCGCCGATGTGGGCACTCACATGACCAACCACGCTCGCTGTACCGGAGATGAGCAGCTGTGACCCGGAAGTGGATGGCTGCAGGGTAGCTCTCGCAAACGAGGGGCTGCTCGGACCATAGACGGGAGGATACTCGTATGCGCGCACCTGCCGAGGATTTTCGACATGCGTTCCTGCTTGCTTCGCCGCCAGGAAATGGATTGTGAGCGGGCCAGACATCGTCCCAACGGCAGTCCCCGCAGGCAGGGTTCCAGGGAAGCCAGAAAGATTCTCGGCCAGGGCCTGGTGCCGGCCGGCGCAAAAACGTTGGTACCGTTCCAGCCCTTCGGATTCCAGGTTAATCTGGGGGAAATAATTCCACACTCTCAACAGATGAGGGTAGCCCATGGCACGAGCCTGGACGAGCAGGCGTCGATAGGCGTTGTAAGTCAGGATATCCAGCAGCGTGCCCGGGCGTTCTTCCAATTGCACCACACCAAAAAGCACCTCATCGTTCATGGCGCAGTGGATTCCCTCGGCCTGATGGTAGATGACAGGCAGGTTGCTCGTCCACACCTCGGCCAACGGAGGCCCATTGAATTGCGGGAGATCGAGGTGAACAACCGGACAAGCACGTACGCAATTGAGCTCTTCGGAAATCCGGTCATGATGGACGACACCCAGAACGGTTGATGGCGAGGCTTTCAGAAGGGCTTCTAATCGAGCCGTCTCCACGTACGCGATACGGAAAGCATGGAGACTCAAGGTTTGCTCACGTTGAACAGATCTCACCTCGGGCCAGGCCCGCGGATCCACAACCCACCGCTTTGACTTCGCTTGACTCACTCTACCGATCTCCATTTGTAGTCGCCGCCGCAACGAAGCTTCGAATTCACCGCCTCATTCATGACCTCGGTCACCTATTGGCATTGACCTCTGCGTTCGCCTTAACAGGCGGACTATACCTTTTCTTTAGAGCGGGTCTGCTCAATGTGCCCCTGCTACCTCTGCATTTCTGCATTAGGGAAGCAGAGCATCTCCCGCAACGTTCGTCGCAACGGGGGTGAAAATGAACCCCAAGACTGGGATGAGATACCACATTGTTGCTTCATCCGACTGTACGATCCGGACCTTCGTTGCACCGTGTCTTTTGGCTTCGTCGGCGAAATTCTGGACTGTCGTGTTCAGTGTGGCGTCTCCCCAGATCGGTTTGGTCATGAATAGGTGGATCGCGTAATTTCTCGTGTTGATGTGCGTCAGCTTGTCGCCATCTATTCCTTTTATGCCTCGCAAATCTGAAGCTGTGCTGGATATTGAGCAGCCAGCGGCAGCGCCCATGATCAATACAAACATCGCCATAGCGAAATATCTCATAGTTTCCTCCTGTGGACTGACACACGCCCATTCGTGTGTAAACTCCGGTTACATCTACCCCGATTGCCTGACTGCGTCTGTTCAATATTGCTCATATTTGAAGAACTCATGCGACCGCGCTTCGCGCTCACCCGGCCAGAGATCAACGATGCTTCATTCATTCAAAACATAGCCGTCAGCCCTGCCGGACCTCTTATCCGGCCTCTATCCAATTCTTGCCTACAGCGATTTGAGATATTCGACAAGCTCGCCCGCTTGCTTGTTGGTCAGCCCTAAGGAGAAGTGTTTGTTGTAATGGTTGACCACATCCTTGAGGGTTGCAAAGCGCCCGTCGTGGTAGAAGCCACCTTTCTGATGTGCAAAGAGCCCTTTGAGCGGCGTCGTCCGGTAATGCTTGTCGGGTGAACGATTGGCTTGAAAATCGTCGATTCCAATCTCGGCAGGCGTGTGCATGTTCCAACCAGGCTCCGTGAACAGCGGGGGAACATGACACGACGAGCACTTCCCAGGACCATTGAACACGAGCTGGCCGCGCGTCGCCTCCGCGCCATCAAAACTTTCCTTGGGGGGAACCGGCGCCGGGATCGCCAGTTGATAGAAGTGCAGCGCGGCAAGTTTCGAGGTGATCAGATCCTCGGGGCTGCGCACCTCAGCGAATCCCGCCTTCGCCGCCACCGGGTACTTGGCCGCGTTCTTGAGGCGAGGATCGTAGAAGGTGCCTTTTCCATGCATTTCCAGGTTGGCCACGAAGGCATTCCAGTATGTGACAGAGCCCCAGCCGGTGAACGTATGAAGGTTCACCCCCGCAAGACCGAATGCCGGCGGGATTAATGTCGCACCCGAGCCGCCATCCGGCCGGGTCGCTTTGCCGTCCATGAATACGACGGCGTCGAACTTCCCGGGTCCCCATCCAGCGAGCACTTGTTTGAGCGTTTTTTCATCGACGCCGAGCAGTCCAGTCACGGGAGAGAGGTCCGGGGCCAGCGAGATGATGGTGCCCACGTTCAGATCCCGATTCGGCCAACCGTCGAGACGTGCGCCGATCCCGGGCGAGAATGAGTTATCCACAGTCGAGTGACAAAGGGCGCAGGTGATCCCGACCGACTTCAAACTCCCATCTTTGTTGGAGGTCCCCTTAAGCCCAATCACGGCGTTGAGCTTGAGAAGCGCCAGGGTGGTCGCGGGATCGTCCATATTCACTTTTCCAGACATAATCTGTGCGACAAGTTCTTTGGGAAGAACTGCGGCGTCAACTTTGAGCCCCACTGATAAAGCTGTCTTTGGCGACACACCGGGGCCGACGCCTCCCTGCGCGGCACCCGCAATAGCCTGGTGAAGCTTGAGAGCGTCGCTCCAGAATCCCTCGTCACCGAAGGTGTCATAGCGGAAGGTCTGGCGGCCCTCCTCGATCATCGCGTGCGCATTACTGGAAATCAGACTGCCGAACTCTCGACCGCTCGGGACCTGGCTCTGCTGCGTCGTCGCCGTGCAGGCAACAGCCAGGATGGAGACCAAGATGAAGGTTGGGACACTACGTACAAGAGAACGATTCGTCACGACGTACCTCCTTGTGAGAAAATGAATGGCGACTTCCGTGTCCCCTTCAGAAAATTCAAGCGAGTGCTGAGCATGTTGGAACTCCTGTCTGACTAATCACCCGATACAACGATGAGGACCTGATGGCGGATGACGATTCGATCCTATGCCTCTAGAGGAAGGAGCGTCCGGTCAAAAATGCTCATGTTCGTAGAATTGAATGGCCACCAAGGCCGCTCGAACCCCGATAAAAGGAACCTGCCATCGATTGTCGGCCTTTAATCACCCAGAGTTTTCGAACGACTGGAACTCAATATCACGAAGAGCAGGATGAGAATGAGGCAGACGGATGCGAATCGATTATTGTAGTAGAACGGTTGATGCCGGAAAAACTCTTCATACCGAACCCTTGCGAATAAAGCTGGCTAACGCCAATCGACGGCGCCGAATCCGCTATTTCCTAGCAATACGTACATCAGGCTCACACTGCTGACCGTCTGATCCCTAAAGTCGACTTGCGGATAATTCGCCTCGCGATGGGAGATGGCATACCGGATGGCGATGCCATGACGATCGAAGATGCGCACGGTGAAGGATCCATCCGCTCTCAGGATATTTTCCCTTGCTTGAGGGTCGGCAGAGAGCAGCCCGGTGACATAATACTCGCGCCCCGTGACATCAAGCATGGCGCGATCGCCAAGAATGAGACGGAGCGAGAGCAGGGCTTGTGGAGTGGCGCCATAATGATAATCCGACTCATCCGCACGTTGGACGCTGCCGGCTGCGCCATAACCGACGCCGCCAAGGGAGGTTCCCTGAAGTGCCACGTCCTGGGAGAGCCAGGTCTGCCAGGTGGTCCCGAGTGAGAGCGCGGTCGTTGAGACGCGAAATATTTGCGGGGCGATATAGTCGTAACTCCCGTACAGGCCCCAAATACCGCGCGTGGAATCGCCGGACGCATAGCTGGTACCGATCAGAAGCCCACGCGTCTCAATGCTTTGGATCGTGTTGGCCGTAGTGCTGGTAAGCTGGACGTCAAAGTAGTCGAACGGTCGCGTGTAGGTATAGCCTGGCTTTCCCGGAAGCCCGTAGGTAAATGTAATGGCCCCCGTGGCTCCCTGCTCTTTGATGGAGGACGAGACATTCTCGCTACCGGAGGTCAACGTTCCGCCGACTTGAAGTCGCAGGAAAGTCGCTGGGTTATGGCTCGGATAGATTTCGTCGAATCGGTTGCCGAACGCAAGGCGATTGAAGCCTGTTGCCGGAGAGATGACCGCGGCTGCCAGTTCACGCCAGAATCCCGGCTTGCCGTTGTCGCCGCTCTCCAGCAGCAGATTGGCCATTCGGAAGAGGGGCTCGCCCAGAAAAGTTCCCCCTGCACTGGTTGTAATTTGATCATTGATCGAAGGTGGGGTTTTTTCGCCGGCGATTTCCCAGAGAAAACTGCCGGCGCCAGCATACAGAAACGATTCCCAAAAATTGAGACGCGCCGATCGAGCCAAGCCGAAGTAGACTGTACCACCATAGGGGTGACCGAACTGATTGATGGAGAACTGGTCCTTGTCAAGGACCCACTTCGAGTCCGTCAAATGCGTATGAATGGTGTTGCCGGTCGTACGGTATTCAGCCTGGGGCTCGGTGTAATGCCGATCAAACAGGTTCAGCAGAAAGCCATAGGCGAGGATTTCAACCGCCGGAATGAGATAGCTTCTGCCGGACCTCATCTCCCAGGACGGAGACTGTTTCAACCCCTCGGGATCGGGCGGGCCGATAGGAACGGCCTGCGGCGGTGCGGGCGACGTGGGCCCGACGACGGAAGTCGGATCCTGCGCGAGGCCTGTACCAGGCGTCACAAGGGCGAATACGAGGGCGCCGATGAGGGACAGCCTCACGCGCATATTCAAAATTGAGATGAACATGTTGCATTCCTTTCGCCAGATATGGCGATCAAACTGTAAGGACCAGATTGTTCGCCCGGAGCTAGAGGTTAGGCCTTGGGATGAAGGATATGCTGATCAAAACAGCTCACGTGTGATGAATTGCAATGGAAGGCCGAGTGACTCCGCGGCGGCGGACATCAGCGATGCTAGTCGTGCAAGATGATATTGAGGAGTGAACTGTGCACTTCTATTCTGCCCTTGTAGTGAATGAAGCCCAACTTCCTGAACTTATTAAAAAGAAACTCACGCGGGAGCGCGTGGCGCCAACGTCGTCTTGCCCCGACCAACTTTGGCCAGAAAGGTCAGGGGATTGAACGATGTAGTGAGTGATCTGGCCGCAGGCCTTCAAATTTTCTTGTCAAGAAGGAGTCCGACGATAGTGTCTGTTTTTGTTCGCGAAGTCCTGTGCGTTCTTTTCATACTTGCTTCAGGTTCTCTGCGCAGTCTTTGCTCCCCACGGTCAACAATACTATTCCATCGCATGTCCCTCGGCTAGTCAAGCGGTCCCGACCCTCGACCGTTCACGGCCTCAACAGGTTGAACCATTGCCAGGGTCATGGATCTATCATGTGTAGTCTGGTCTCAATGGCTCACTTCGAAAGAGAAGAGGCAGGCCGCGTGAAGCTGACTCTGCACGAAGGTCCGTAGAAAAAGTGACCCTCATGCCATTCCAACCTATGTTCTCTTCACGAGAGCCTCTCGAATAGAAACACGCGGTCGAGAGACGCCTCTCCACCGCGTGTTCGCAGACAGACTTTCGACTGATTTACTCGGTCTTGGCTTTGAGTTCTTTGGCCTCGCCTTTGATTCGCTCTCCGGCTGCCTTTGTTTTCCCCTTCGCCCGTTCCATTGCTCCTGTCATTTTATTTCCTTTGGCCTCTTCTATCTGGGCTTTCGCTTCCCCCTTGGCCTTCTGAGTATTCGCGTTTACTTTTCCCTTCATGTCCTCAACAGCGGCTTTCATCTCATCGGCTTGAGCGACATGTTGAATCCCAACGAATACAAACAAAAACGCCATGGCGACAATCGTGATTTTTCGCACGGGAACCTCCCTGTAAAAGTTTGAAACGTTGTAGTCTTAGGTGATGGGCTACGCCACCATCAGTTGACCTTCACAGTATGCTTGATGAACCAGACAGAAGCTGGTCAATATTGCTCAGTACAGGGCGAATAAGTTTCTGCAGTTTTAATGCGCCGGAGGGTCTTCGACGGGGGATAGATTTGAAATAGCCGGCCCATTGACCACTTTCCCAGACATATCGAATCGTGATCCGTGACAAGGGCAGTCCCACGTTTTTTCTGAATGGTTCCACGCTACGATGCCTCCCAAATGAGGACACACTGCTGACTTTTCGTGCAGCTGACCTGCATCATCGCAATAAACGGCAATTTTCTTCAGACCGCGGCGGACCACGGCGCCGGAGCCGGGGGGAACTAATACATCTTCCTTGACGTCCCCTGGGGTAAGCCAATCAACATATTGTGCGGCCATATTGAAGGTTTCCTTGGCAAAGGTGTTCAACGCACCTATGGTCTTCCGAGATGGATCGTACAGAGTAGACCAGGCATTATCTCGACCTTGAATGAGATCGGTGAGTAATATGCCGGCAATGGTCCCGTGCGTCATGCCGTTGCCGGAATCCCCGGTCGCAATATAGACGTTTGCTTCGTCCATGGGATTTCGTCCGATAAAGGCCAGGCCATCGACTGGCTGCATGACTTGGCCGGACCAGCGGAATACAATATCCGTCATCATCGGAAAACGGGCCCGTGCCCACTCCTCCAGCTTTACATAGCGAGCTTCTGCATCATCTGTCTGCCCAGTTTTATGATCCTCGCCTCCCACAATCAATACATCGCTCGCGACTGATGACGAACGGCTCAGACGGATATAGTGGTATGGATCCGATGTGTCCCAGTAGAGTCCTTTACTGATTAAGCCTGTCGGCACGGTTGCTCCAATCACAAATGTCCGATAGGCAGCTTGTTTGGTATGAATGGCCAATAGGTCATTGACTGGTGTATTGGTCGCAACGACCACAGCTTCTGATGCGACCGTCTGACCATCCCGCGTTTCGATGCGGGCTGATTCACCCCCATCAATTTTTACCGCATGCGTCTCTGTATAAATGCGCCCCCCATCTCTCACAATGGCCTGCGCGACCGCCGCCAAATATTTCAAGGGGTGAAATTGTGCTTGCCAGGGAAAGCACAGTGTCCGGCCGGTATCGAATGAGGTGATGGGCGCTCGCGCAACCATGTGGACATCGGTCAGACCGGCTTGCTGCGCAGCGGCCATTTCTCGATCCAGGATGTCGCTGGATTCTCCCGGCGGCACGAAAAGGTATCCATCCACACGCTCAAAGTCACAATCTATCTGTTCTTCACGAACGATTCGTTCAATTTGGTTGATGGCAGCCGAGTGACTTTCAGCCGCGAGCCGTGCCCCTTTTTCCCCATGTAACCGCTCCAGATCAACATAGCGGTCGTCCAAAGCGGTCACGAGGTGGGCCGTTGTCCGTTCAGTCTCACCGGACACAATCGGGCCATCATCCAACACAATGACGGATTTTCCGGCACGCCCCAACAAATACGCGGTGGTTAACCCCGCGATGCCCGCTCCTACGATACAGACGTGAGCCTGCTCATTCGTGAGCAACCTAGAAAAAGTGGGCAACTTGGCGGTTGCCATCCAGACTGAAATGCTTTCTCCCGCGTGGTTTTTCATATGACTTTCTCCCATGTCACCCAGATGGACTTTTACCGCTCTCACAGGGCCAGATGTATCGCTCTCCATTTCCTGCCTCGTTCTTACACAGGCCTTCACGGCGTTCGCCGAAACGGTCTACTGTCTTGATGGCCGACCTTCTCATATACATGGTTCCCGGTCTGTGCAAATCGATACACTTAGAGAGGTACTGCGGCATCTGAGGGAAATAGATCGGGCACGGGTCGGGAGTCTTTTTGGGAGCGCCTCGACCGCTCAGCCTTGCGTGGTTGTTCACCTGCCTTGTGAGAGTCTCTCCACGTTGATCTTCTCTCCGACGCTGATTATTTGTAGGTCATATCGCTTACGCATAGAATATGAACCGTCGGTACATTGACGCGCAGCGTAGCGAATTCTGTTAAGCTGGATGACGCCGGGAAACATTTCTGAACGCACAATCTTCCTGTGTTATCACCTTGCAATTTGTCGGAAGGAGAGAACGATGATTATTTCTCAGCATGGCCTACCTCCCGTTAAATCACGCACATTTCTTGATCGTTTTGATCGGTTAGCGAAGCAGACTGAATACCTCACAGGGCATCCCATCGCGTTCGCCGCCGCCCTGTGCTTTATCGTAATCTGGGCGTTGACCGGCCCGCTGTTCGACTTTGGTGAGGTCTGGAAGTTTATCCTTGTTGCCGTGACCTCGATTGTGACCTTTCTGATGGTGTTCTTGATTCAAAACACGCAGAGCCGCACTCGTGCAGCACTTCAATTGAAACTCGATGAGTTAATCCGTTCCACGAGTGGCGCTCACAATGTGATGCTGACACTGGAAGATATGTCGCTGGAAGAGATCGAGACGTTCCGCACACACTATGAAAAACTGGCCGTGACGGCTCGGGAAAGACTCAGACGAGGTCAAGCCGATACCAGCACCCCTACAATCACCATTGGGTAACGGTTTTTATCTGGGGTTAAAGTGGCGCTGCCAGGCCTTTACGATCACCACTGGTCCTGGTCCTCTCCTCAAATATCCTCCTGCGTGATCCAATCCCCCTTGTCCCCCTTGCTTCTGCTGAGTTTTTCGCAGGGACACCTCATATTGCCTGCATCGTCAATATTTAAAAACTGATCAATTTGGCTCAGCTTCCATTCAGCTAAGAGTGCAGGATAGTTTTCTGGCTTAAGGAAGGTACGGTCATACAGGACGGAACATGAGACGTATGGCGTGGGCACGAGAAGTGGTTTCCTAATGATCGAGGGCTGAGCGAGTCTCGTCGATAATTTCCTGGGGAGTCGGCTCAGAATAGCAAGGCATGTGAACTGTGAGTCCATCGACGATTCGGTGATTCCTGCGAATCGTCTTATGAAAGGAGCTCGATATGCTGTACTACGCACTGATGTTCTTGGTGGTTGGAGTCATTGCCGGCGCCCTGAATCTGGCCGGAGTGGCCGCCGTGGCGGTCCAGATTTCTTGGATTCTGTTCTTGATTGGGATCGTGTTGCTGGCGATCCATCTGTTTACAAATCGCTCCGTCCGGGTACCCTGACCGGCAGGATTCTCTTGAACTGGAGTCGAGCACTATCGATCGCGCGGGCAGATAGGTGCAGGGAGTACTCGCATGGTCTGCGTGCTGTATAGTTTGTCGTTGCAGTAAGTTTATGTTGCACGGGCACATCGGCGTGAGACTTGAGTGACAAATCGGGCGCGCAGGCCAGGCCTTTGAAATCATCACGACATATTTCGCTGGTGTCCGACTGCGGTCGTTAGGCGTCAACAGATTGTCGGCCTCGTCAATTTTTCAAAGTGAGCTGTATTGATCAGATTTGTATCCATGATTTGTGTAGTATTGCATACAAGTGTTGAGTGTCTCGCCTAGTGACACGTCCTCTGCGTAAATGATATAGTCAGAAAAAAATAATGGGATTTTCGTTGATGAGTTCCGGGCTTTAACCAGGAGGTACTTCTATGAACCCGATCCGATATCTAGGAGTTGCGTTGGTTTTTTCTGTGTTGGGCTGTCAGGGCACTCCCACAGTCACGAGGAGTGGGGATGTCAAAGACATCATCGTTGGAGATAACCTTACGTCTGGAGAAGTAGTTGTCAGTCCAGGTGATGAAGTTCGTTGGGTCAACAAGAGGACTGCACCTGTGCGAATCGTCTTTCTTGACCCTGTGTCGGACAAGCAGTTGTCATGCAAAAATAATTTCGGTGGGTTGATGACACCCAGCGACACAGCGAAACTGGCTACGAACGAAACTGCCAGCGTCTGTTTCCGAGATCCCGGCTATTACCGTTATACCGTCAGGATGGAATCAGCCAGGACGACCGGCGAGCTAAATGTTCCCGGAGTAGTCAAGGTTGGAGGGCAGGCTGGCCAGGCCGCAGGTCAAACCAGAGATCAAAACAGGGGCCGAACCAGTGATCAAAGCAATGATCAAATCAGTGATCAAAACAGGGGCCGAACCAGTGATCAAACCAGTGATCAAACCAGTGATCAAACCAGTGATCAAACCAATGATCAAACCAGTAGTCCAAAAAGGACAACTTCGACCACCACCAGTACTACGACGACCACTGAGGGAACAAGTGTTCCAACTAGGCCTCCTCAGTAAGCGAACGGGGCATCGAGAACAATCTAGGGAAGATCCCATGGAACTAGCAGACAAGAAATGTGGCGATGGAGGCACTGTACCCCCGTTGAAAGCCATCCGTGCGAAGGAGTTGCTGAAAGAACTCGGCCATGGCTGGAAACTCAACGGACGAGGGCATTTGGAGCGCCACTACACCTTCAAGGACTTCGCGCAGTCCCTGGCCTTTGCGAACAAGGTTGGGGCTGTCGCGGAAGCCGAGGGCCATCATCCTGATCTATTTCTGGCCTGGGGAAAATGCAAGATCGAGATCTGGTCGCACAAGGTTAAGGGTCTGACAGAGAGTGACTTTATCTTGGCGGCCAAAGCCGAACAGAAGTTTAAACCGTTTCGTGCGCCCACATAACCGACACGAGTCCAGCTCGTTGATGAAGAGATGGCGGGGACTTCGATGGCAGACACTCGCTCGTAGCGCCTCAACGACGTGTGTATCCTAGCGACTCAGTCCTGAAACGTTCTTGGCCCCTCGTACCGAAGGCGGAAGAATGCGTGGTGAGGCAGAGCATAGTGAAGGCTGATC
>Ga0163144_10013737_pt1 | contig 16865 bp, 13 predicted proteins | sample OliLak19BULKMAT1_FD_123175 | JGI IMG/M metagenome (GOLD analysis project Ga0163144, IMG submission 123175) | Freshwater microbial mat bacterial communities from Lake Vanda, McMurdo Dry Valleys, Antarctica - Oligotrophic Lake LV.19.BULKMAT1 | ecosystem: Environmental > Aquatic > Freshwater >... | reverse complement strand
CTTGTCGAGGGGAGTTCCGGCAACGACCAATGCGTACTTGCCCCCCGTACGAAGAGCTTCATCCGACAGTGCTTGGTTGTGGGCGAGGAGGTTTTGACGATAGTCGGTGAGTGTGAAAGAGTTGATGGTGACTTCCGCCGTCTTCGAGTTTTCCGCGTCGATCAACCTCAGGTCGCCCTCTAGATCAGGGTCGATCTCGGTGTCGCTGAGGACTTGAACAAGCCAGACCTCGTGCCCGCGCCCAGCCAAAATACGCAGGGCTTGCGGCGCGGAAGGGTGCAAAGCGTCGGTAAGTAGCACGACGAGCCCTGTGCGGGCCCCAGAGGCCGCGAAAGCCCGTAACTCGGTGTCGAGAGCGTTGGCACCTTCAGGCTTGGCCGCGGTCGCCCAAGCAGCGAGGCGCGGAAAACCCGAGCGACCACGTAAAGCCCCCATTGGTTCTTGCCGATGGCCCAACAATCGCGGAAAGACAGCGTCGCCTGAAGTCAACGCGGCGAAACCCAATGCCGCACCAAGGGCGCAAGCGGTCTCCCATTTGGTCGGTTCGCCAAAACTCATGGAGGCGCTTCCGTCGATCAGCAGATGGACGGCGAGGTCCTCCTCGTCGCGATAGGTTTTGGTCACGGGTGTTCCGAGCCGGGCGAGGACGTTCCAATCGAGATGTCGAAGGTCGTCGCCTTCCGCGTACTCCCGGTAGTCGGCGAACTCGATGCTGACCCCTTTCGTCTGAGTCATCCTCTCGCCACGTACTCGTCCAGCAAACCGTTTGCGCGGGTTCAGACGCAAGCCCTCAAGGAGTCGAAACTCGCGCGGCTCGAGAAGCAGGTTCGTCATTGCAAAGTGGTGGTCGAATGCTCTCTCAAACCGAAACCGGATCGCGTTGCGCACTCTCAGCGAACTTTATAGCTTCGTCCACCAACTGGTCAGTTGAAACTCCGTCAGCTTCTGCCTCAAAGTTCAAAATGACCCGGTGCCGCAAGGACGCACGGGCCGCCTTTTTGAGGTCTTCCTTGGCGACGTTGTACCGACCCTCAAGCAGTGCGTAAATTTTTCCAGCGGTTACCAATGACTGCGCTCCTCTCGGCGACGAGCCGTACCGCGAGTACCGCGTGGCAAAAGCTGAACAGCCATCGCCAGTCGGGTGGGTCGCGACGATGATCGAGAGCCCAAAATCAAGCACGTCTTTAGCGACGGGGACATCGCGGACGATATGCCGCATTTTGAGCACGTCTTCGCCATGAGCGACCTTAGAGACCGTGGCGACTTCCGAACCTGTCGTTCGATTGACGACCTCAGCCAATTCAGCCTTTGTGGGATAGGGCACTAAGAGCTTGAAGAAAAACCGGTCAAGCTGCGCTTCGGGCAAGGGATAGGTCCCTTCCTGCTCAATCGGGTTCTGTGTCGCCATGACCAAGAACGGCTCTGCCAGCTCGTGCCGAACGCCTCCAACGGTTACACCACGTTCTTGCATCGCTTCGAGCAATGCCGACTGTGTTTTGGGAGTCGCACGGTTGATCTCGTCCGCCAAAACGAGGTTGGCGAAAAGGGGGCCACGACGAAACTCAAAAGCACGCGCCCCAGTGTCCGAGGAAGCCAACACGTTTGTGCCTGTCACGTCGGCAGGCATCATGTCGGGCGTGAACTGGATGCGGCTGAAAGACAGATCGACTGCCTCAGACAGAGTTCTGACCAACAGTGTCTTGCCCAAACCCGGCATACCTTCAAGCAGGATATGGCCGTTGGCGGCCAACCCAACCAGAACCCCCTCGACGATATCGTCTTGACCGACGATGACCTTGCCGACCTCGCTCCGCACCTTTGCGAACGTGTCTCTAAACCACTGCGCTGTTTCCTGGCCTTCAAATACGTTCATTTACTTCTTTCCACCGCTCAATGATTCAAAATACTCTTTGACCCGCTTCTCTTTTCCGCGCGGAATCTTGCCACCCGAAAGTGCCTTCTCTGCCGCCTTTCGGTACTTCGGCATCACGCTTTGGTAGGGAACCGACGACCGGTTTCCAACTTGGGTCGGAGCTTTCACCGTCACAGACCATTGCTCGCCTTTCTTGTCTTCCCATTCGCCGTTGACTCGAGTTGCCGTCGTCTTGCCCTTCGTTTCCATTTCTTTGTCGCTCTTGACGATCTTTCCGGTGTCTGCAAAATTGTCGTCTGTCCCGACAGATGGGTCACCGTTGGGGTCTTGCTGTCCCCTCTGACTGCCTTCCATTCCCATGGCACTCATCATTTGCTGCATGGATTCGAGGCTCATTTGTCCGCTTTCGAGCTGTTTCAAGGCATCGCGAAGCTGTTGCATGACCTGTTCCTTCAGCTTGGGGTCTTTCATCGCCTTCGCCAGCTCTTCCAACTGCTGCTTGAGTTTCTCCATGTCCTCTTTCGACATCGGTTTGCCTTGCTGTTGCATCTGTTGCGACTTTTCTTGCATTTTGGCCATCATTTCTCGAAGCTTCTTCATTTCTGGGCTGTCCATCAGCTCCCTCAGAGCTTTCATCGTCTCTTCCGAAAGCTTCAAAGCTTGAGAGAGTTTCTGCATTTCTTGTTGCTGCTTCATCAATTCTTGCTGCTCTTTTTCCAGCTTTTTTCGCTCGGCTTCGGGCAGTTTGTCGATGCGATCCATTTCTTTCTGGAGCGCTTCTTGTCTCTTGGCAACGGATTTTCTCAGTTGTTCTCTTTGTTGCGGAGAGAGTTGCGCTAGTTTTTCGGCGGTGCGGCTGGCTCCCATCTGTTCGAGCTCCTTGTCGCCAAATTGCGACTTCGGATTCTCGATGCCTTCTTCGCGCATGATCTGGTCCAAGGAGGCTTGTTCTTCCGGACTCAGGTTCATCTTTGCCAGGTCTTCCTGGCTGACTCCAGCTTCGTCCAGCTTCATTTTGTCGAACTTGCCAAGGGAAGTTTCAATCTCCTCCGTCTTCTTTTGAGTCTCTTCGGCCAGAGATCTCGCTTCGTCCTCTGCCTTCGAGGCCATGTCGTTGGCCTTTCTCAACGCCTCTTCTTTGTTGAGCTTTCCTTCTTCGAGTTCCTTGGCGAACTTGTTCAGCTCGCTCGCCAACTTCTTCTGGCTGGCTGGCACTTCAACACCGTTCACCGGTTTTTCAAGTGGTTTGGCAACACGCTCGACCTTCTTGCCGATTTCTTTGAGTTCCTCTCGCTCACTCGGTGTCTTGGGCCCACGGACAATGGGAGAATTGCCAAGCAAAAACACGCTTGCTGCGATGACGACGGACGCGATTGCTCCCATCTGCCATTTGCCAAACCGCACCGGATAGAGTCCCGCTGGATTCAATCCGGCCAGTGCTTTGTCGGCGTCCTGAACTTGAGCCTCCTGGAAAGTCGCGCCTTTGCTCGGCTCTTCAACTGCGGTAGTTACCCGGTCTTTCAGGCTTGCCCTAGTGTCGATAGAGGACGCTAGATCGGATGGCGAAACGACACGCAAAAATCCTAGGATTGCACCGACGAGGGTCGCGATGCCGACAACCAAACCGAGTCCGCGCCAATCTGCGTAGAACACCCGGATCCAATCCAGGATCGCCCAGACGAGGGCGAGCCCCCCGCCAACAAGCGCACCAATCGCCAAGCCTTTCCAAGCCGTCATCCATCGCACCCGGCGGGCGAACGGTTTCAGTTTTGATTGGAGTTCTGTCATGCCAACTGCCTCATGGATTCAACGGCTTGACGTCGTTTTCGTTCCGCGAAGAACCAAACCAGTACGGCCAAGACGCAAATGATGACTATTTTGTACCAAGCTTCGTTCATGTCGTTCATTACGAATGTAGAAAGATTGAGTTTTTCGGACCAGCCTGCAGGAAGGTTCATCCCTTGTGACAGTGTTAAGCCCTCAAGAATCGAAAGAAAGATTCCAGGCAAAACGAACACTAAGAACAGGAACAACACGTGCAGCCTGCGGCAAGACTCGATCCCACTCCGCCAGACGATCGAAGAAGCAGCCCATCCCAGGGCCCAAGCAAGCGCCCAAAGAGCAAAGATTCCGAACGCATAGACAAACGAAAGTGGCCCCATTATTCCCGAGGACGCGGTTCCGATGGCCGATCCGATGGTGAGTGCAATCAAAAGGCAAGTCAGATACGGCAAGCCCGAACCTGGAGTCCCGCGCAGAGTGAACTTCATTCTCCACCATCCGTTTGGCAGGAACTTCGAGCCTCCGCTCCCCGCCCATGTGCTGAGGTAGGGCAAAAAGATGAAAAACGGGAATGTGAACCACCAGACCATTGTTGCGAGTTCGTTGCCTGTCGCTCCGAACGCGACTCGTGAGCTACCGCCCATCGCAAGGCCAGTCAACAGTGGCACTACAAAGCACAGCACGAGGCCAGTCACGCGCAAGTTGAAAGTCTCTTTAGAGCCTGCTTGAGTGAGCGCGGACCCTGCTCCCAGAATCATGAGCCTGACAAAAAGAAGCACGATGACGGCGGCTGGCACCCAAAGTGGAACCGAAACCCCGAAAATTTCAGTCGAAAGTCGACCAGAAATTGATGATGAGGCCGGGCTCAAGCCCATCAACGGAGGTGCCGAGTTATTGAAGCCACCGGGCCGCATCGCAGGAATCATTGTTGAAAAACTGACCAGGAAGTAGAGGAATCCGGCCAAGTAGCTCCACATCACGGCTGGTACGGCTTTTGCCGTCATGACCGCGATGGGAATCGAGATCGCCATGTAGACAAGTCCGTGAAGCGAGACCAGCAGGTAAGTCGAAAGCACGTCTTTCCAGGTTGCGCCTCCGAGGACGACGCACATCGCCGCCACGGGCAACGAAAGTACCAACAGGAGCAGGACGTAGCGGTATGAAGCGATGAGCTTGCCGACCAGAAAGTACTTTGGTCCGACAGGAGAGGAAAAGAGAAGGTCGATGGACTGCCGTTGGTACTCACCGATGATCGAGGAGGCCGCTAGAACTGGGGCAACAAGCGCGACCAGAAACTCAAGCATTCCGACAACGACGTTGTAGAAGAACGCAAGCTGTTGTTGGGTTCCTGCGATCGACTGGTTGCTTATAAAGGCAATTCCAAAATAGAAGAGGCTCGCCATCATGACGAACAGGCCGGAATAGAACACCAGGAACAGCGGAGCTTTGATCCCACGAAGCTGGGTTCGATACTCGCGCACCATCCCAGCATTGTCGAAATAAGTCCGCCTCTGTTCGGACACCCAAGCTCCCAAGTTCGCCATGGCCTACTGAACCGCCCCCGTCGTGATCTTAAGGAAAACATCCTCAAGGTTCTCCACTTTCTCGACAAATCCAGTTACTAGATATCCCCCATCTACGAGCGATTTCAAGAGTCCGGCAAGGTCGTTCGGTTCGCCCGTGAAGTCCACTTTGAGAGTGTTCGGGCCTATGACTCTCGTAGCGCTGATGTTCGGTTTTCCGTGCAAGAACATACCCGCTTCGGGCACACGGTCAATCATCCTGACTTCGATAGCGCGATTCTTCTGAATGCCTCTGACGACGTCTTCAACTCGGCCATGTGTGATCAACCGCCCCTTTTCGATGATCCCTACCGCGTTGCAAAAGTCTGCCAGTTCGGGGAGAATGTGCGAGGAGACGATGACCATCTTTCCCATCGCACCGAGTTCGGTGATCAGTTCTTTGAGCTCTGCCCGTGCCCTTGGGTCAAGGCCGCTCGCGGGTTCGTCGAGCAAAAGAAGGCTCGGGTCATGGACAAGACAGCGGGCCAAACTGAGCCTTTGTTGCATACCTTTCGAGAGCGTAGAGGCGAAGGCGTCTCGTTTGGTCGTCAGCCCGACCAGTTCGAGGACGTTTTCAATAATCCCTGCCCTTTCTCCCTTCGGCACACGATAGACCGCAGCGAAGAAGTCGAGATACTCCCAAACCTTGATGTCCTCGTAGAGCCCGAAGTGGTCAGGCATATATCCGATGAGCTTTCTTACAGCCATCGGGTCTTGGCGAATGTCGATCCCGTTGAGTTGAGCCGATCCGGAGTCAGGCTCCAGCAACGTGGCAAGCATTCGGATTGTCGTCGTCTTGCCTGCACCGTTTGATCCGATGAATCCAAAGATGTCTCCAGGCTGGAGAGTAAAACTCACACCTTCGACCGCGACAAGCGGGCCGAACGCTTTGCGTAATCCCTTGACTTCAAGCATTTGGTGCGATCCCTCTCTTGCGCTCCCGATCCACGTTCCTTGATGCCAAAACGATAAAGGTGCATCCCAGGACGATGTGAATGATTGAGCACATCGTCGCAATAAGAATGTTGTTACTCCAACCAGGGTTGGGAGCAACCAAATGGAAAAGCGCGATAAACGGGTGGACGGAACTCATGGTATCAGAAAGCGGCCTGCTGAACACGGCCAGCACGCCGGTAATCACAGGGAAGACTATGTAGGCTAAAAAGAGGACGGCAATCGTTCCTGTCAGCGCACCCGCCGTGGTGCGGTTGATGGAGGAAACTAACATCGTCAGGCCGATGACAAACAATGCGACGGAGAGAATCAGGACGGTCGAACCGAAAAACGCGATGGGGAAGGACGCTCCCGAGCTCATTGTCTTCATTCCGTTCGCGTTGCGCACAATTGCAAAGACAAGCGCAGGGATGTCGAGCAACACGATGATCGCCAAGATCGGAATGACCACTTTGAGGGTCTTTGCAGCAACAATTTGAGAGGCGGTGACGGGTGCGACAAGGAGCAGGTCCAAGGTTCGCTTTTCACGCTCACCGGCAAGAGTTCCGTACAAAACAACTGCAGAAACGAAAATCGTGACAGTCAAGGAGACGAACATGAACACTGATGGGTCGATGAAACTGATACCTTGAAGGGCAAGTGTAATGAGCACGAAATAGACAATCGCCACGATCGCGATAGTGATGGTCGTGTTCGTTGGCCAAGTTTTGGGATGGATTCGTTCCCAGAAAGAGCGCTGCGATTCCTTGATGACAGGATTGTCTCGAACAAGATCAATCCACATCCTCACTTTTGGCTCCAGGTGTAGACGATTTTGCAACCCCGCTTGTCCTTTGGCTCGGCCCCAAGATCGGTTCCAACTTTGAGTCCCTCGGCTCTTGCAGAGAGTGCCATCGCGTTTCCTATGGGTGGCGGTGCTTCGCCTTCCCATTGCGAGGTCGCCGACTTTGGAAATCGAACTTCGATCTTCTTGGTTTGTCCCGGTCCAATGTCTCCCACTTCTCCAAACGATCCTTTGTACAGGATTCTTGCCTTACCGAGTCGTAGTGAAGTCGAGTTTGTGAGAATTCCCTTGATCGACCACTGGTCGTTGTCGGAGCTGATGACTGGCTTAAACCAAATCCTGCCCTCGAATGGCAGGGCCTGGGTCAGGGACAGGCTTCGGAAAGTCAAGTTTGAGGCTTCCAACCTTGGGACAACGACTTGGCCGACGTCGATCATCTCTGGCTCACGTCCAAAATTCGCAGATTCTCCCCACATTGAGAACTGGTTTTCTGAGTCATGCGCGGATTCGACACCTACGAATCCAAGGTCGTAGACTCCGGCTTTTGGTAGAAAAATCTGTTGCTCGCCCACGAAAACGGCTTGCTTCATGCCGTCGTGAACCAGTACGGTTCCATCGGTGACTCGCGCTGCACCGGCTGAGTAGAGTCCACCGGCCGTGGCGATGATCATTCCTGAAAACCCAAGGCTGACTATCGGGATCGTGATCCAGGCCCATTCTCGTCGGTTCGTCTTCTGGAGCACAAAAAAGTTGATCGGAATCACTGCAACAAGAAATCCGAAGAGGATCAAACAAATCTTCCAAGCGGGTGGCATCTTGGTTTGGAAAGGATCGCTTTTATCGTTGCCCGAAGGGTTCTGCCCATATCCGCCATATTGCATGTACGAGTTCGGCTCGGTGCCCAAGAATGCGCGTGCTTTAGAAGCATCGTTGAGAACTTGCCTTATCAGGACGTCGCGTCCTCTCCACGTTTGGAGTGGAGCCGCGAAAGGGTCGAACGCCCAAAACACGACCCGCCCAAGGCCAACCTGCAATTCAACGATCAGTGGGGTGCCGTCTTGTGTCAGAACTCGATTCGCTCCCGGAATTAGAAAACTCGTCGTCTCTGAAACGGCCCCAGAAAGCGGCTCTGCCGCCCTCTTGGCCAACGAACCCAAACGGGTAAAAGTTCGAGTCGAGTGGGCTTTCACAGGAAGCAAACCGTCCCAGCGCGGGTCACGTAGCCAGGGTGCTGAAGCTCCGCCAGTGATAACCAACTGTCCACCCGCCAACACATATCGCTGGATAGCTAGAACAGACCCGTCTGAGAGGCGTTCACATCCTTCCGCAAGAACAAGGACGTTCAGGCCCTGATAAGCGACTGACCTATCCGGCGCTAGTTCTGGTTTGCAACTCGTGTTCCATGACTGAACCTTGCCCTTCCCCTTTACCCGCATGCTCGACAGTAGCCCGCTAGTTGAACTGATGACTCCGACATATCGCGCTTCTGGGTGAGCATCGCTCTTTAGTTCGACTTGGAGCTTTACATTTCCATTTGAAGTCTTGAGCTCTAGGCTTGAGGAGTCGTAGGAGTTGACCGAGACAAGGTACACCGTCACGATCTTGTCCGCGCCCGTTGGGAGCTCGACCGGGTAGACCATCGAACCAAATCGAGAGCCAGCCGTCAGGGTTCCAATCGTGCTTGGCCCCGGATTCTTGATTTCGACCCGGATTGGAACAGTGCCGACCTGGCTGTTCATGTCGGCCCATACGGGTTCGTAGGACATTGTTGGCCCAGCGGCGCACACGAATCCGGCCAGGAGCAATCCTAGGCCAATGGAAATCATCCTCATTCGTGCCATTTCATGTCATTCTAGCCTTTCCGTCTTGATCCACTAGAGATTGCGACGGGTGGGCCACAACCGTTGCAAGCGAGCCCTCGATGTGAGCGGCTGAGGGCCATCGTGCCTACTGGCCAGCAGGTCTCAAACGCATTTCAGGCCCAATGCCTAGAAAAAAGATGACTTATCAACAAACTTTCGTGCAACCCTTGCACTTGTTCGTTCGTCGCTTTATAATGATCCGTAGGCTTTTGCACAATTCGTTGTGGCGAAGGCTGGAGGGAGTCGATCGAATCCCAAGGTTCGAAAAGCTTCTGAACGGTGGAGGTTCAAAATGAAGAAACTGACTTTAATCGTATTGGCATTGAGCGCACTCGGCATTCTTATGGCCGGTTGCACACCAGCTGCTGAGCCAGCAAAGGATACTGCCGGCGGCGCAACCGCTGGTGCCGACGGCGCGAAAGACGCAACGAAAGAAGAAGGCAAGTAAAGCCCCTTCCGACGAACGACATGAGCTTGGGCTTCGGCCCAGGCTCTTTTATTTTGTCAACTCGCCATAGCACACGACACCATGGAGGTCTCCTTCTGCGCTGACTTCTCCGGCGAGTATTGAGTGCCGAATCGACCCCGTAGTGCGAACCCGAGCCCCTGGCAGAACGACACAATCCTCCAAGGCAGAACACTCGACAACACTGTCCGCACCAATAACCACGTTTGCGCCGACCGTTCCTGCAACCTCTGCGCCGTCGCCGATCAGGGTTGCACCATCAACCAAGAACCGCGTGGTCTCCAGATACGAGTCAAGAGTTCCTGTGTCAAACCACGAGCCTTGATAAACTCCGGCAAGCACGACGTCGCCTCGATCGACAAGAACTTGGATGGCGTCTGTGATCTCGAATTCTCCTCTGGCACTAGGCTGCAACGAGGGGAGAACGTCCCAAATTGCTGGGCCAAAGATGTACATTCCTGCCATTGCCAGGTTTGATTCGGGGTTCTGTGGTTTCTCGACGAGCTTGACAATCCGTTCGCCCTCGACGTTTGCGACTCCAAACCGCCTAGGGTCTTCGACCGGTTTCACCAAATTGAGGTTTGCGCAACCTGACTCTTTGAACCGCGCGACGTGTTCCTGAAAGGAATGGCTGTAGATCGCGTCACCCAAATACAGGACGAAATCATCGCTGCCCACAAACTCCTTTGCAAACCCGACCGCGTGTGCCAATCCGTTAGGCTCAGTTTGCCTAACGAAACTGAGTTGAATGCCCCAAGTTGAACCGTCACCGAGTGCCGATTTCATTTGGTCCTCGTTCTCTCCCACAACCACGCAAATCTCGGTGATTCCGCACTGCTTGAGTTTGTCGAAGGCGAATTCCAACGTCATGCGGTTTGCGATGGGCAACAAAGGTTTAGGGATGAACCTGGTGACGGGATAGAGCCGCGTCCCCTTTCCAGCAGCGAGAATTACACCTTTCATTTCTATCTTCAATGTTGGCACTAATCGAACGGATCGCAAGAACCGGTACCATACAGCAGTGACACGGAAGTCACTCTTCATTCTCATCGCAGTCTCATCGTTGCCCGGATGCAACCGAGGCCCCGACACGCCATACCCGGTGTGGGCGGAGGCCGATCCTGAGTACCGCGCTCGACCGAAAAGCGGAAACGCTTTCGACGGGTATGTCGTCTCAGCAAGCGAAGCAGTTCAAGCCGCGCCGAAAGAGGCTGACCGAGTGAGCTTCACCCAAGGCGCGAAGCAGACGGGATTAAGGAGAATCTCTCGCTCATTGGATACGTTAGAAAAGGCGAGCCGACTACAGTGCGACTTCCAGTACACCGTCCAAGATGTGTTCAAACCGGACACGAATTCAAAGGGTTGGCGGCTCTTGGGCAGAGGGATGGTCTGGAAAATCGAAGAAGCAGTGGAGGCTGAGGACTTCGGAAGCGCGGCGAATTGGGTTGTGACTGCGACAAAATTTGGCCTAGACCTCACCCGGGGAGATTCTCAAACTGCAACTCTCGGATTTTCTATCTGCAATGAAGCGCGGCGGGCTATCTCGCCACATTACCAAAGGTTGTCGGGACAGCAACTTTCAAACCTCTACCTCAGACTCGCCAAGATTCTCGGCAACTACCAAGGGCTCAAGAAGACAGTCGGAAACGAGGAGAAGAGAATGCTGCTTGGTGTCCAGTTCATCCAGGACTGTCATCGCCGAAAGTCGTATGACGTCTTGCTGACTCAGCTCGGTAAAGGAGCAAAGCCAGCGATCAGCTATCTCAAGGGCTTGGACGAATCCAAGAGGGTGCCGTACTTTGCCAACTTCTCTGATGGCACGAAAGGCTTCGTCGACCACTGGCAGTCCCAAATCGACAAGCCACTTCCTGAGCGCGCACAATGGCTGGAAAGCGCAGGATCGGGCCCTTGGAAACGGTTTGGCCAGGCGTTCTGGGGAACCGTCGAACCGATGGCGTCGATCGCAGACTCTTGCATCGCCCACACAAGGATTCTAGCCCTCTCTATTTGGGCCACAGCTCGTTCAAAGGCATACGGCGCGCCATCAACAACATTAAAGGGACTCTCGCCTTCTCTGACGCTTGATCCTTACTCTGGCCGCTCCTTGATCTATGTCGTTTCTGGCCCAGACTTCAAACTGTACAGCGTCGGACCAGACGGAAATGACGATCTAGGCGAATCCGACGAAAGTGGGCAGACGCCCGATGTCATCCTTGAGTCTTCAAACCTATGATTCGCTGACTCCAGCGACTGACGGGGCGACAAGGACTCGCGGTCGCCAGACGACAGCACTGAAGTCGTGGACTTCGAGCCTTTCCCTACCAATTGCGTCCAGCCCGCCAGGTACGTATTGCGCGGTCGTCTCGCTGACGATAAGCGTTCCAGGATCGCCAGCTTTTTGCATGTGCGCCGAGACATCGATCACGTGAGAAAAGTTCACGTTAGTGAGAGTCTGCCCTGGCGCATGGGCGCTTCCAGTGTGGACACCGGCTCGAACCTCGATCGGCTTTGTCAGTTTGTTCCTGAATCCGTTGAACTCGAACAATCCGGCGAGAAGTGCACGGCCTGCGGCATATCCCATTTGTGGACTTTCAAAGACACACGTGACGCCATCGCCTGCGGTCGAGTGGACTTTGCCTCCATACCGCTCGACGACTGACTCGACAAACTTGTGGTACTCGTTGAAAGTGAACTCCACCATCAGCGTGTCGTTTTCAGACTTGATCCGGGTAGATCCAACGATGTCGATACTAAGAAAGGTCACAAACCGTTCATCGGACTTGAGCTTGTCCTGAATGTCTTGGAGTTGCGTCAGAAGCTCGTGCCGTTCTTGTGCTGGATCGCGCAGTCCAAGTTTTTCCCGGTTCGCGTTGAAAACGGTGTTGCTCACGACTCCTAACATTCCGCTCAGTCCCATCCACGCAAGTAAGAATCCAGGAGCAGGTCCAGCAATCTGTACTCCTGGAATGAGGTCGAAAACAAATGTAAACAGGGTCATCACAATGAAAGTCAGGGCCCCAAAGGCAATTCCCGAGCACAAAGCGACTTTCGAGTTCTTGGAGACTGCACAGTTCCAGGCAGCGCCTAGGATTCCTATGAGAGCCAGCGTGCCTAGAAAGCCTGACGAATCCCTGACCGCCGCACTGAGGGCCACTGTCAGCCCGCACACTGCGGCCATGACGCCAGCCATCGTATATCGACGCAGATCAGGGTCGAACGCAAGGAATGAGCCACGTGTACGGTCGAGCAATGTCGCTTTGTCTTGGTGCGGGGCCGAGCGAACAGCGAGTCGGACAAAATCTTCAGGAGCACCGGTAGCCTCCGATACGGCCTGGATGGCGTTGTCGTCCAACTCGCCAAATTCGGCGCGCAACCGGGCAGTCAACATATGGATTTCGCGAACGGCGTCGTCAGACATCGTTCGCTTAACCACCGACAATTCGTTTTCGAGGCTCACTTCATCTGGAGTCTACAACCCAGACGGCCATAAAGGTTGCGTAATTTTCAAGGTTTGCATCCATCTGGCGGTGGAGGTGGGCCATCTTCCTGTCTGAAAATGCTCATTGAACTCAACGGATTGTTCTGGCCCGATTTGATTCCGATGAGTTTCAGCGGGCAAACTGAGGCATCCATCGTATAGATCTTGCCCCCGTAATAGTACGAGCGGTAATATGGTGGAGCTGGGACTGTCGAGCCTTTGATGGAAACTGACGCCACGTTTGCCGGAATCTTTGCTTTGTATATCCCGTTGTCGCCCGTCCTGACGCCTGCGACGGCCGCGCCACTCGCGTCATAAAACGTGACTTGGACGTACTTGATCCCAATGAGGCTCACTCCAGCGATCACCTTGCCACTAGCTGTCGTCGTCAATGACGGTGGCGGAGCCGCACCGTCTTGCTGGATCGTTTTTGGGACACCGGCCACTTTCGTTCTTGCAGAGACTGAGAAGATTCCGGCTGGACGGCGAACAACATTGAGCCGACCATTGGAGCTCAATGAGATGTCGCTGGAGGGGGCGGAACAAGTCAAATTGCTCGCCGGTAGCTCAGTCCGATTGCCCGCAGGGTCGTAGTTCGCGATGACCACCTGAATGGCGTCGCCAACTTCAAGGCTCAGTGGTTCAAGGTTTCCACCTCGATTGATGCCTACGAACTCAAGATATTGGCCCTGGTAAGGAGAGTTTCCAGTCGAACCACCGTTTCCTCCGTTTGTCCCACCGCCTCCTCCTCCACCGCCACAACCTATCAAGAGGACAGCCAACAAAAAGGCCGCCAACGAAACCAACGCTCCATTCTTCATTCGTTTTTCAACTCCGACCGAAAACCGTGAGGCAACAGTTCAGCGAGCGTGAACGCTTTCTCATTTCCATCTTCCGAAACACAACATACTTTGAGGTCTGCGGGGTCGAGTGCAAACTCCAGAAGAGTCTGCAAACACTGCCCGCAAGGCGTCCCTCCGTCCTTGGTCGCGACTGCGACTGCACGAACTTCGCGACATCCTTCGCTCACCATTTTGACCACCGCAGTCCGCTCCGCGCAAACCGTCAATCCATACGAGACGTTCTCAACGTTGCAACCCGTGTAGACCCGACCGTCTGAGCCCAAAACCGCCGCACCTACTCGATAGACGGAATATGGCGCGTAAGCGTTCGTTCGGGCCGCTTTTGCGGCTTCGATGAGTTCGACCATGCTGTCCTCAGATTGTAGCGTATGTCGGAACGCGCTAGTCGAGAGGTAGCACGGGCTTCAAGCCCGTGAGTCTAAAGGGCCATCTTGGCCCGACTCCACGTGCCTCATCCCGGCTCGCGAGTACGCTCGCCCTCCCAAAACCCAAAACCTAAAACCCTCCCATGCCTGATGTCTTGACATCGGACAGCCAAGGGTTTTGTGCGAAAAGGCACTATTTCAGCACAGCAATCGTCACGCCCTCTCCGCCTTCCTCAGGTTCACCGCTACGGAAAGAGCGCACCTCGCGGTGCCTCTTGAGAATCTCCTGAGTGATCTTGCGCAATACTCCTCCTCCTTTGCCGTGGACGATCCGAACAGTTGGGATGCCCCCCAGGATCGCATCGTCGAGAAACCGGTCCAATTCGAGTTGAGCGTCCTCGGCCCTCATGTGCCGCAGATGGATCTCGGTCGTGGCCGTCATCGCTTTGTTGACCGTCATCGACGAAGTCTTCGACCGCGCCTTGGTCGGGGTTGGCGAACGCATTGCTGTGAGGTCGCGGAGTTTGCACGTCATGCGCAACGCCCCTGCTTGGATCAAAACCTGCGTTCCCTTGGGGTCTTCCAAAACGATGCCAGTCTGCGCCAATCCCGCAATTTGCACCGTCATCCCTTTCACGATCTTCGCACCTGTCAAGCCAGAGACCATTGGTTTGACTGCTGAAACCTTGGTCTCTCTCACAAAATCCTGTCCGACAGCTTGAAGATCTTTCAACTTCTGGCGGGCGAGGTCAAAACCGGCCTGGTTTGGGTTTTTCTTGAGAGCTTCAAAGATGTCCTCGGCCTCGATACGAATTTCTCGCAGAAGACTTTCAAGCTCCTCGCCTGCCCGCTCGCGGACTTTGCGCCTTGCCTCCTCGGCCTTGAAAATCTTCTCTTCGGCCTCGCTTTCCACATCCCGAAGCCGGGACGCCAACCGGTCTGCGTCCCCTTGCGCCTTTTGTGCTTGTTTTTGTGCGACTGCCAGGCGTTCGATCATGTTCGCCACATCAAGGTCCGCCGCCGTGACGCCTTTCATGGCTTCGTCGATCACGTCTCTCGGCACGCCATATCTTTCAGCGATCTTCATCGCATGGCTGGAACCGGGCACACCGATCAGAAGTTTGTAAGTGGGCCGAAGTGACTTCGAGTCGAACTCCATGCTCGCGTTCATGAATCCTTTCGAGTTCGCCGCCAGCAGTTTTAGTTCGCCATAGTGCGTCGAGGCCATCACTTTGGCCCCTCGACCTTGAAACGCCAAAAGAAGAGCACGGGCAAGTGCTGCCCCCTCCGCCGGATCCGTGCCAGCTCCGACCTCGTCGAGCAGTACCAATGCCCCTGGCTGGAGGCTCGTTAATGCTGTAGAAATGTTCTTCACATGCCCGCTGAACGTACTCAGCGACTGCTCCAGAGATTGCTCGTCACCAATGTCGGCCCAAATCTGGCTGAAGCACCCGATTTTGATGTGGTTTGCGGGAGGCATCAATCCGCACTGGGCCATCGCCACACAAAGCCCGACGGTCTTGATCGCTACCGTCTTGCCGCCAGTGTTCGGGCCAGTTATCAAGAGGACATCGACGTCTTGCCCGATCTCAAGGCTCAAGGGAACACAAATCGCACGGTCTAAGAGTGGATGGCGGGCGTTGGTGACTTTGACATACGCGCCGTCAGTTTTGTCGGGTAGACACCCGCTCATCGTGCGCCCAAGCCTCGCTTTCGCAAGAACGAGATCGAGTTCGCCGGCGGCGGTCAAACCCTCCCTAATTTCTGTACCGTGTTGACCGACCCTTTCGCTCAATTCGCGCAACACCCGTTCAACTTCTGCACGTTCTGCGGCTTCGGCTTGTCGCAGCTCGTTGCCCAGTGCGACAACGTCGTCAGGTTCGACATAAATCGTTGCGCCGCTTGCGCTGGTGTCGTGGACTATGCCTCGAATCTTGCCCTTGTTCTCGGCCTTGAGCGGAATGACATACCGCCCGTCGCGTTGGGTGACCACCGCGTCGCTCAGTAGTTCTCGCGTCCGCCCTGTCACATAAGACTGAATCCGCTCCTGGATTTTCTGCGCGGCTTTCGCCATTTTTTTTCGGAGCGAACCCAGCTCGATCGAAGCCTCGTCACGGACGTATCCATCGTTGTCCAGGCTTCTCAGCAGTCCGTCTTCGAGTCGTTGAAGTGAAGGGAAGAGCCCGCCAAGTTGCCACAAGAGTGGCATCAGAGTTTTCTTGGGTTCAAGAATCTCTCCGACTGTGCGCATCGCGCGGAGCGATCCGCCGACACCGTACAGCGTTGCACCATCGATCGTGCCGCCCTTCACTGCGATGTTGACCGCTCCTCCCACGTCTTTCAACCCGCCCAAACTGACAGGCCCAAGTGCGACCAGTTCGTCGGCTTCACCAGTCCGGTCGATTTCAAAAACCACCTCCGCAGATCGAAACTTGGGCAGTATTTCAAGCGCATGAAACCGCCCCAGGGGTGTCTCACACTCCTGAGCCAGCATCTTTTGCACAGCTTCCCATTCGATCACACGCAAGGCGTGCATAAGAGTATTGTGGCAGTTTCCGAAAACCATCTCCCCCCGGAACAGGGTCGGTGAGCGAATCGAACTGGGGAGAGGGCGCCAGCGCATGGCCGCAGTGCTGGCTTTTGCACCCCGGCTCCCATGATTGCACCGTCGGATTCAGGAATTGGTCTAGGGGGTGGTGTCACAGCATCCGTTGTGGGCGTACAATAAGATATGCTTAGCGCGATACTTCTTCTTTCGACATTCTGCCAACCAAGCGAAGTCATCCTCGAACCGACCGACGATGTTTGGGTTTACCAGCACGCCCAAGACCAGACCACCGACGAATACCTCCGCGTGTGGAGTGGCGATGGAATCG
>Ga0163144_10013734_pt1 | contig 16868 bp, 24 predicted proteins | sample OliLak19BULKMAT1_FD_123175 | JGI IMG/M metagenome (GOLD analysis project Ga0163144, IMG submission 123175) | Freshwater microbial mat bacterial communities from Lake Vanda, McMurdo Dry Valleys, Antarctica - Oligotrophic Lake LV.19.BULKMAT1 | ecosystem: Environmental > Aquatic > Freshwater >... | reverse complement strand
GCAGAAGGCGGTCGGTACTACATCGCCGAAGGGGCCGAACTCCCAGAAAGCAAGCGTGGTCGCCGCAAGGCTTGATCCAATCGTTTTGCGATCCATCACAAAGGCCATGATCAGGCTCTCCTGATCATGGCCTTTTTTCGTTTTCACACGCTCTTTTAAGAGCATGTTGACCATAAATTACCAAGTTCCAAAAATCAGTTGTTTGATGATTACCGCCGATGGTCGTTTTGATTATTTCAAGGACAGCTATCGTTGCTATAGAAACCAGACATATTCCAACAAAGAACTGGTCATCGTTACCGACGCTGGGCAAGAATACAAAGACCAGATCGCAGCAATGGTTCAAGGCGAAGAAGATGTGCGTCTTGTGTTTTTGAGTGGCAGTTACACGCTCGGAGCACTTAGGAACATTTCAATGGCTTTGTGCAATGGAGAGGTTTTTGTTCAGTGGGACGACGATGACTTCAATATGCCAGACAGACTGATGGTTCAATATGGGTCGTTGTTGAAAACAGGACATCGAGTTTCTTATTTCGGCGATCAGCTTCATTATTATTTCCCGACTCAGGAATTGTACTGGGAGAACTGGTACGAATTTTTAAGTAACTACAGCATTCGGTATGGATTGATCCCCGGAACTCTTATGGCTTATAGCGATGGATTCAAGGCACGGTATCCATCTGCTGGCAAACACGCCAAAGCTGGCGAGGACAGCATTTTGTCTGATGCCTTGGTAAACAGTACATCTGTGTCTCTGTTGAAAAACAGAGGTCATTTGCAGGTTTACAGTTATCATGGAAAGAATGTGTGGGATCTTGAGCATCATCTTAACATCACAAGATGGAGGAGCCATGATATCCAATTCATGAACAAACATCGTAGGACAATTGTGGCAACACTGAGGTATATGAATTTTTCGCCGATGGTAAGAGTGATGGGTCGTGACGGTCTGGCTTTTGTTTATGAGGTGGGTGATGTTGATTGATGGCGGGATCTCTATTGATCCAAAGAAATTTGTGAGTTGCCTCACGGTGACTACTGGTAGGCCAGAGATATGGTCTGCCATTAGATGTTTTTTAGCACAGACTTATTCTCCGTGCGAGATGATAATCGTTTCTCAAGGAACTCCTGCACAAAACAATGGGATCAGAGATATGATTGCCGGACATGACAACATACATTTTGTTGAGGCACCTAAACACTTGACGCTTGGAAGAATGAGGAACTTGTCAGTGGAATTGGCACACGGAGAGATTGTGTGTCAATGGGATGATGATGATTGGTATCATCCAAATAGAATCATGACACAGTTTAGATCTCTTCGTGGAGATGCTGTTGCGTCACTTTACAGCAAATATCTGAAGTATTTTGCTGACACACAAGAGATGTATATGATAGACCACATGAGAGGCACACAAGATTATCTTGAATTGTGCGAATTGTACAACTACAAGAGATTTCTTGCAGGATCAATCATGTTCAAGAAATCTTTCTTTCATCAATTCAACAATTGCTTGTATCCAGACGGCGGCTGGCAGAGCGACAAAGAAGAAGATTTGAATGTATTGCAAAAACTATCAAAAGTTGGCATGATAGTTCCGATAACTGTTGGCCATGAATATTGCTATGTGTATCATGGCGGGAATGTGTATCAAAGACGGCACCATGAAATGCTGTTTCACAAGAAGGGCACAGGCACAACAGAAGAACTAATTGCATGTAAAGATCATATCGAGAAGATTCTTTCTGTGGCACAAGTCAAGAATTTTGTAGAAGTGTGCAGCACGCCCTTGTTGGACTTCGACCAGCAAGGCACAGTCCTTGAAGGAAAGGCAGAGTACGTCTGTAAAGGATCATGGAAATAGACAATCTGGTTTATTTGGGGCACGTCGCCGTGTTTTACGTTCCAGTACAAAAGTTGGAATGTGTTGAGTTTGGCAAAGACGGCAAAACTCCAAAACAACTGTTTGAAGAGTTTTTGATGGAGAACTATGATGCTTACACGCTTGAAATCAGCGACACACAAGGATTCTGGCGTGAGCATAAAAAGAGCCAAATCTTCTGCGACAGAAACGCTCGGTATGAAGTGAGTTTTGATGGGCAGGAGCGGATCAGAGGGTTTGTGGCCTTCTTGTCGGAGATGTGCTTGTTGTTGCAGGAACAAGCCATATATGTGACAATGGGTCACAAATCATATCTGGTAACAGGGGGCGATAATGGAATGCAAACATAAACATACACAAGAAAGTGTTCAGAAAATATTCTCAGATGGTGGATGCGAATTGGTTGGAGAATGTGAACTACCCACGACCCTAAAGGGTCGGGGCTTCCTATCCAACCAATAGCCCGCTCAGAGCGGGTCTTACATCAGGACAATAGGCTATCCCCTCTGTTCCAGAGGTTCTTATTCTTAATCCTTCAACTAAAATGTTCTTAGCTGAATTAAAATCACGGTCATTGTGTTCCCAACAATTCCAACATGTCCATTCTCTGTCTGTTGGCTTCAATTCCTTGTTTTGGTAATTGCAATGATTGCACAATTGAGAACTTGGAAACCATCGACTTACTTGTATGAACTCTCGTCCATACCATAGAGCTTTGTATTTCAACTTGTTCAAAAATGAACTCCAACCACAATCTTGTATGTCCCGATGACGTTTCCGTTCTTTCCATCTTGCTTCATCTCGTTCGTCAGGACTCACTTTAGCAAGCATGGATTCAACACTTAGGTCTTCACATACAATGACTTGGTTTTCGTCAATCATACGTTTCGACAACTTGTGCAAATGATCTTCACGCTTGTTTGTTACTTTCAAGTATAACTTGGCTAATTGTGTTTTAGCCTTACTTCTATTATTCCCACCTTTTGCCTTACGGCTCACTCGTTGATGCAATAACTTTAATCTTGCTTGGTATTGCTTCGCAGGTCTTGGATTTGCGTATTGTTCACCATCACTGTCTACATTAGCTTTAACATTCAAGTCAATGCCAATCATCTTGTCAGTAGGACTCAGTTCAGGCATTTCTCTGGAAACTGTGATGCTCACATAGTATTGTCCTGCTTTGTTCTTGCTGATCGTGGCGAACTGGATTTCACCTTCTAATTCTCGATGTTGGACGACAGCTATTCCATCCAAGAACTTAGGTATTACTAATTTGTCTTCAATCAGTCTTACATTTTGCATTACCTTAAAGGATTGTTTTCCATGTTTGGACTTATATCGAGGAAAACCTTTTTTGCCTTTGACTTTTTGCTTCACTTTGCGGAAGAAATTATCGTAACCATTTTGCAATTGTTTGACTGCATATTGCAATGATTGACTTCCTACTTCTTTGAGCCAAGGCAATTCTTTCTTGAGATCGGGTATTTCTACAGCATTATCGTAGTAATTTTGTGTCTCATTATTTTCTTTGTAGACAGTGGTTCTTTGGTTGAGAAAATGGTTATACAAGTAGCGAACACAACCGAAATGCTTATTGAGCAAAACTTCTTGTGTTGGTGTTGGTTGCAATCTGAATTTGTAAGAATACAGATGTTTCACTTGTCCTCTTTGTCTTTGACATATTGAACAACTAGCTCACGCACTACTTCACTCACTGTTTTGTAATTGTTTTTACATTTTTGTTCTAACAATTTGAATAGTGAGTCTTGGAGCCGCACAGCGATTGTTCGTTCTACATTTTCTTTGTCCATCAATGTTATATAGTGTTAGACAATAATTTTTAGAGCAAGAAAACTGATTTTTTATCCGATTTCTTGGGGGAGGTCAATTGAAAGCAGTTAGTCCTATGAGATCAGCTTCGCCTTGCGTTAATTTGCGTCATGTTTTATGATGATTTTAGTTCACGGCGTTTCATCCCGCTACCCTAAAGGGCTGGTCATGCTCGCTCCCTTCGGTTGCTTCGCTAATGACCAGCCAATTCTCTTTTAGAATTGGTAGGGGTTTTCACGCCGCAAAAGGAATAAAGCCAACAATGTTCCAGTTGAATACCGTTGCAAATGCGGCAGCGTGTCCAAAATCACTCTGATGAACTTCAGACTGGGCAAGAGATGTAGAAACTGTTTTTCAACAAGACGATCTGGACACAACAATCACATGTGGAACCCAGACCGTGATCGTGTCGAGGCCAACAAAGCCGCAAGAGAAAGATACTATTCTGTCCTGCATAATGTCCTGCGGTCAACCGGCAAAAAGAAAAACACAAAATCGAGAGAGATTCTTGGTTATGGAATACAGGAATTCGGAGATCACATCAAGTCGTCGCCAGAGTGGAGCACATTAAAAGACAACGAGTGGCACGTAGATCATATATTCCCCGTGTCAGCTTTTTTAGATTATGGGATCACAGACGTTAAGATAATAAACAGCTTAGACAATTTACGACCTTTAGCCAAAAATCAAAATCTGTCTAAATCCGACAAATATGTAAAAGAAGAATTTGAGTTATGGTTAGAAAGTAAAGGCGTCATTCCAAGGAGGGACAATGAAGTTTGAACAGAGGAATCCAGAATCCAAAGCGATGGACAAGTTTGATTTCGAGGACTCATACGTCATCAAGCATGGTCGATTGGGCCAGTGTTTTGTTTGTGGTGCTTTTACCAGATGGATCGACGGACAGGTCCAAAAACCTGTTTGTAGCGAAGAATGTTGCACTGAGTTGTGGAAGCACAATAAGGGGTTTGAGCATTTAAGACACAAGCAACCAGAGCTTGTAACAAAATCTTCTGAGATTGAGTTGGCGATTGCCAGCATCACTGAGCCTGTATGGAAAGACATAATCATAGTTGTCCATGATCAATTGCCATATTTCAAGGAGTGTATTGAATCTATCAGAGCCAACACGAGCAACTACACACTTTACATTTGGGACAATGGTTCTGGCCCTGAAACGAAACAATACATAGAAGATTTGCAAGAAGAACATTTTGCCACAAACCCAGATGACTGGGATATCGAGGTCTGGACCGTTGAGAACAATCAAGGGTTCATTGTTCCGAACAACAAACTGGCGGCAGTCGGAACCAGTGACTATATCATTCTCTTGAATTCAGACACAAAGGTATTCAAACACTGGGACATGGCCATGATTGGATGGCTGCAACAGAACCCAGACGTTGCTCAGGTTGGATATTGGGGCGGACATCTCGGTGCGGACGGAGTTGGAGGGTGTGGGGACTACGGGTATGACATTGATTATGTCACAGGCTGGTGCTTCTGCATCAGTCGAGAGACCTACAGTACGCATGGCTTGTTTGACCAAGAGAATTTGGATTTTGCCTATTGCGAGGACGCCGACTTCTCGATGCGTCTTCTGGAGTCAGGCAAAAAGCTATATGCTTTACATGTCCCTTTGGTGTATCATCACCAGAACAAAACCATCCAAACGGTAAAAGATGAGGGAGAGGTTGACGTTCGTGCGACATTCGACCACAATCATCAATACATTCGTCGAAGATGGAGCCAGTACCTGAATACTGGCAGGGTGTTTGCTGATCGAAAGGAATCGAATGAATCTTCCACTGGGTAAATGGTTTGGTATCACTGTAGCTCTCCATTGGAGTTGGATGCTGCTCTTCAGTTTTATAGCTTTCAGCAATCCAAATGTTGGATTGTTCTTCGGGCTTATTTTTTTCATTGTGCTGTTGCACGAGTTCGGCCACTGTCTAGCAGGCAAATACTACAATCTCTTTGTTCGTAGCGTCACGCTTTATCCATTCGGCGGTGTAGCGTTGATGGAGATGCCAACAAAGCCACAGCAAGAACTGGTTGTGTCTCTGGCTGGTCCGGCAGTCAATGTGTTGCTTATCCCAATTCTTTGGGGAATTGAGATGGTTTACACAAAATCAGACATTGCGTCAAAAATCTTTGAGGCCAATTTGGTTTTGCTTGCGTTCAACATGTTGCCATCGTTTCCGATGGATGGCGGAAGAGTGTTCCGGGCATTGTTGGCAATGTGGTTGAAAGATCACTCCAAGGCAACAATCATTGCTGCCAGAGTAGGGCAGGGATTTTGTGGGGCATTTGCAATTTTAGGCATGTTGGTCGGAAACCCGGTGATTATTATCGTGGCTGGATTTATTTTCTTGGCTGCGGAACAAGAGATAACGGTGGCGAAATCAGATAGGTTTGTGAGGCAAATGCACGAATCTGTGACCGGAATCAAAAGCCCTCCGACTGCTGAGAGGGATGTCAAGGAATCCGCTAGAATGTTGGAGGAAATTCAACGTCGTGTTGCGTCGTTTGACCAAAGGTCGGAAAACGATTGAGCTTTACAAGTTTGCCTACGTGCCTTAAAATGACATGCGGCATACTCTATATGAGAAGACCACTCGAAAAGGCGGACCATGGCAAAAAACAACATGAAACCAATTTGTTCCTTCTGCGGAAGGGACAAAAATCAGGCTGGCCCATTTGTTGAGGGGGCTGGTCATGGGGAAGATCACAAAGTGTTTGTGTGCAAGGATTGTGTTGAGCAGTGCTTGACGGCAATCCAGAAGGAAGAGGCACGTTTGCGTCGTCCTCGGATCGCTCAGCAATTCAGGAATCTTCCCTCTCCGATTGACGTTTACACTCACCTCAACGAATACGTCATCGGCCAAGACGTTCCGAAGCGTAAGCTGGCTGTTCAGGTATGCAATCACTATCGACGCCTGCTCGACAACGAGATGGGTGCCATGTCTGCTGGTCTGCCGCTGATCAAAGCCAACAACCTCGAAGACGTGGAGATTGAAAAATCAAACATCCTTTTGCTCGGCCCGACTGGATGCGGCAAGACGTTGCTGGCCAAGAGTCTGGCTCAGAAGTTGCATGTGCCAATTGCCATCGGTGATGCCACCACGCTCACAGAAGCTGGATACGTCGGTGAAGATGTTGAAAACCTGCTGTTGAAATTGCTGCACGCTGCTGACTTCGATGTCGAAGCTGCCCAACGTGGCATCATTTACATCGACGAAATCGACAAGATCGGCAAGACTGGCGGCAATGTCTCCATCACTCGTGATGTGAGCGGCGAAGGCGTTCAGCAGTCGTTGCTCAAGATGATTGAAGGGACTGTTGCCAATGTGCCGCCGCAGGGTGGCCGCAAGCATCCAGAGCAGCAATACATCCAATTGGACACCACGAACATCCTGTTCATCTGCGGCGGTGCTTTCAATGGTCTGGAAGACATCATCGCCAAACGATTGAATAAGCGTAACTTCGGTTTTCAATCCGTTGCTCAAGATCACACGGATGATGAAACGGCAGAACGCAACAAGCTGCTGAAGGAATGCACATCAGATGATCTGATCGAATACGGACTCATCCCAGAATTCGTCGGACGTTTGCCGGTGATCGCACCTCTGGCAGAGCTTTCTCTGGAAGACATGGTTCGAGTGTTGAAAGAGCCGAAGAACGCTCTACTGCGTCAAGAACAGAAGAAGATGGCAATGCTTGGTGTGGATTTGCGGTTCACCGATGAGGCAATCAAATTGATTGCCCAGATGGCTCGTGATCGTCCAACTGGTGCTCGTGGACTGCGGTCGGTTGTTGAAGAGTTTATGACCGACATTCACTTCTCGTTGCCTGTTGATGCCAAGGAAGTCGTCATCGACGAAGAAGTCGTGAAGGGCAAGAAGAAATTGTTTCTGCCTCTGAGTGAGGCGGCATAATCAGGAGTCTCAGTCATGGAGTGGCTATTTGTTGTAATCACGGCGGCAGCACATGCCGCCGTGGTTTTTTTCGAGCCGATCATGTGGATCTTCAAGGGCGTTATGGCCATGTCGAAGTATTTCGACCCAAATCAGCTTCCAGATCAACTTTCATTCGACGATGAGTACAAAAGTTGCAATGGACATGAAGACGAATAAAGGGTATATTGTCGTCTTTGCAAGGAGGCAAAGATGTCAAAACTCTTCGTTTATGGAACGCTGCGTCGTGGAGAACATGCTCACAGGTTGCTCTCGAAACATGGGGCACAATTCATCCGTGAGTGTCAGACCCACCCCAGATATCAACTCTACGATCAGGGTCAATTTCCCGGAATGACCATTGAAGATAGGACCGGAGGAGTTTACGGAGAACTCTTTGAGGTGTCTGAGGAGTGTCTGAAAGACACAGATTACTACGAAGGCGTAGATTCAGGTTTGTTTAGCAGACAAGAGATCGAGATCAACGACGGCGAGAAAGCAATCGCCTATCTGATTCAGAGATCAACTGGACGACGTATTCCTAGTGGAATTTGGGGGCGTGATGGGGAGACGCAAGAAGGTAGTTGAGCCAGAGGCCGATGAAGAAATTCTGGCTGATGAAGAAGGTGCGGAGACGCCTCGTGGGCCACTCAAGGATTTCCATTGGTCAGATGATGGTCCACGGTACAACGTCATGATTGAGTTGCCAGACTCTGTTCCCGGCACACGTCACTATGGGACGTTCTTGGAAACTGAAGATTTGGCCATCGCCAAGCATGAATGTTTGGCGAGATTTGAAGATGATAACAAAACGACTCTCATTATGGATCGAGCAGAGCATAATCGGGAGATTGTTAGGCATGAAGCCCAGCCAACAGTCAAGGATGACAGCCATGATGACACAACCACAGCAGAACCAGTTCCGCCGAGAGCGAGGAAGTCCCGGCCACTCACTGTCAAACGTAAATGATATTGGAGTGGCTGAAGATCAATATCTGGATGAATCCAGATTCATGGCAGCGATGGATGCTGCTGATATTGCCGCCAAGAGAAACGATGAGAATGCTGATGCAGCACTCAAGAAAACTTCTATTTTGCCGGGCGTCAAAGAGAAGTTGCAACAATCACGCAAGCCTCGATTAAGGACAATTGAGCAATACTTGTGTGATAACTGTGATTTGGTGATTGGCGATCCGACAGAAGGATTCATTGTTCATGGCAACATTTATGTCGCCGATCCAACAAGCCTTGGAGGATTGATTGGGAACAATTTCCCAGAAGAAGGCGGAAAGGCGGATGATGTCAAGAAGACTGTTTTCTGCCGCAAATGCTTCTGCATGGCTCTTGGTTTGTGGCCTAAAGGTGATGTCAGCAGCGAGTTGAATGAGATGTTGAGAAAAGGCAATGAACGAGCAAAGCAAGATTGGCTCATTGCTCAGCAAAGGAATCACGGGCGATGAAATTAAGATTGATTGGAGACATCCACACCAACAGGAAGAAATACCTCTCATTGATTCATGGGGCAGAGTATTCCTTGCAGGTAGGCGACCTAGACATCCTTGGGTTTGACTGGATGACAGAGGAAGGAGTGGACCCAGAGTTCCACAAGTTCGTTGGCGGCAACCACGACAATTACGATGTGATTGGCCGATCTCCGCATCATCTCGGAGATTTTGGCGTTTGGTCCATTCCAAATTTTGGAGACATCTTCTTCGTTCGTGGTGCATGGTCAATTGACCAGAAATGGCGTGAGTTTGGCATTGATTGGTGGCCAGATGAAGAGTTGAGCTACCAAAAGTGCGAAGAAGCGATTGAGTTGTACAAAGAGGTGAAGCCAAAAATTTTGGTTACACATGCTTGTCCATCCAACATTATCAAGTTCGTCACAGGCCCAGACGGTGCTCTTCGATTCGGTTTTGATCGTCCTATTATCAACACCAAAACAGATCAAATGCTTCAGGCGATGTTGGATCATCATCTGCCACGGCTCCATGTTTTTGGGCACTACCACCAGTATTTCGATGGATGGGTGAATGGTCGGTTGGGGATCGAGTTGGATAAAGATTCTCCAGTAGACAAACAGCATACAGCAGATTATACTCGTTATGTCTGTTTGCCAGAGTTTGGCACTATGGAGTTGGATAGCGAAAAACTCGATCTTTAGGGGTTGTGGGAGATGCCTTTGATCTCTGACATGGATCGTGATGCAGATGAACTTCAAGCGGCAGTGGCCGCTGGTGCAATAACTCTTTCAGCCATTGAAGCCTGTCGTCAATATTGCGAGGATCAAATGTCTGTTGATTTGTCTGCGATCCCAGAGCTTGCAACAACTCCAAAGAGAAAAGTGCCAGAGATCGAGTTGGCTGTGTTGGCCTTTGGGTTCGACAACCCTGATGCCATCGTTGTTTGGTGCAACGATGGCCATGTACGCTGGGAGATCAGCGAGCAAGGGCCGCACGAGGTCGCCACATATATTCTCGACAATGAGGCACCAGAACACGGAATCTGGGTGTGGGAGGGCAAAGTTCATTTCTCTGGTCCAGACCACAATGGAGAATATGACGGCCCTGAATATCGAACCATCCGCTGGCGTGCCCCAACTGAAGAAGAATGGGAGGCCATGCAAGAGCAGCGGAACCCATTTGAGCCAAAAACCAGAGAAGATCAGGACTGGGGATGGGGCCGAAAAACTTCATTCTAGCCAATAGAGACGCATAAAGTTCTTCCGACAACACGACCTGTTGCTATAACTCCGACAGTTTTGGCGATTTCAGGGACTTGTGCGGCAATATCTTCTGCATCTTCTGGGTCGCTGGTGTTATAAACCAATTCGTTGTTTATGACTTGAGGGCGACCAAGACCATATCCTACTTTGGTCAATGCCATGTGAAATTGACGTTGATCGTCAATTACTCCTTCAACAAACTCTTTGAACTTTTTCATGATGCAATATCTATTCATCGTCACTCTGATATGGCATGTTTGTAGAAGCTTTTTGTGAATACCCGTATAATCGCTGTAGAGTGACGTGCGAAGGCAACGTGGCCATGTGCTGCTTTATGCGGCCAGACCCGTTGAAGTCCGAGTCGGAAGCCTATATTGGCAACTTGCTCGAAAACTCGTTTGATGAAATTTGGTTTGGAGATGTCGCCGAGTCGATCCGTAGGGATACTCTGGCTGGCAAGTTGCACAGCAAGTGCCAGACGCCCGGATGTCCATTCCGAGGTATGAGTCTGCCATATCCAAAACAACAGATCACATACAACGAGTATCCAAACTTCTTAGAGATTGATCTGCCCAACACACATTGTAATGTTGGCGGTCTCTCCCCAGATCCAATCAAGTCACCGGCTTGCATTATGTGCGAGCGGTCATCTCCATTCTTCCGCCCGGAGAAAGATCACTTGTTTGCCGTTCTGGACAAGATCAAATACATAGTTCCAAACCTCAAGCAGATTCACATTCAGGGTATCGCTGAGCCATTCTATGAGAGTCGGCAGTTTGGATACTTGTTGTTCGACATACTCGACACATTGGAGTTCGACAAGTATGCACACCAGATTACAATCTCTGTGACTACCAACGGTACATTGCTCAAACGTAATGTGCGTCAAGAATACTTGAGCCGTGTCCCACACTCCATTACAAATTTTTCAATAGACGCAGCAACTCCAGAGACATTTAAGGCCATTCGTATCTTTGATTGCTTCGACAAAGTATTGGAGAATCTGTATGCTTTCTCTGAAGAGAGAGTGCGTGTAAGACAGTTTCTGAGAATCCACAACAACATCAACACCATGAATGTCCACGAGGTGTTGGGCATGGTTCACATCGGTCATAAAGCCAATGTGGAATATGTCGAGTTCAGCCCTACAGATGGATTCAACCACAAGATACTTGTGACTGAAGATACTTGTGGATTGTTTAGGAAGGCCCAGCTAGACATCATTGATGAATGCGATAAGCTGGGAGTGCCGTACAACTTCATTAGGCCGCTTGATCTTGGGATGACAGAGCGTCTAGTCCAGTTGACCCTTTAGATGAATTCAAATTGTGGTCGCCATGCTCTTTGAGGCAGGCTTGCCAACATAATGTCTTTGCCAGACATATCTTTCTGAGCGTCTTGCAGAGTGTTGCATATCGGTCTGTTTTTCCCGTTGAGGGATGTGTTGATCAAACACTCAACGCCACTGATTTCCCCGTATGATGTTAATAGTCTGTGCAGCCACGGATCGTCTTGTTTGTATACAACTTGAGGTCTGGCAGATCCATCCTTGTGATAAATTGCAGGAAGTATTTCTTTGCATTCTTCTGTGCATTCATTTCTGTATTGCATGTATTTGCCTTTAGGCCCTGTGAAGAATCTATGGAATTGTTCCTCAGTGACTATAGGTGCCAGCGGTCTGTAATATTCTCGTCTTTTGATCTCCTGAGAAACCCTTCTGAGATTGTTTTTGTTTTTTGCAGAAGCAAATATGGATCTGAACCCCAATGCACGTGGGCCAGCTTCTGATTTGCCTCTCAACACACCCATCACATTTCCGTTTGCTAGAAGTTTTGCAATCTCTTCTGGGGTTTGAGGTCCGAATTTCTCTAGTGGCACCTGCAACTCATTGAGAGATGGTGTGTTTAGCTTGATCCATTTGCGTGTGTGGAACCAATATGCGAATGCGGCTGCTCCTAAAGCACATCCGCTATCATCTGTGGGCGGGGCGAACACTACTTCGCTGCACATATTGTGAATTCTAGTGTTCAATTCTAGTGCCAGAGTTGTTCCGCCGCCGATCAACACGCTTTTTCCCAATGCAAATTTTGTAATGTTCTCTTCAACAGCGGGCCAAATGATGTCCTGAGTGTACCATTGATAGAATGAACCAATGAAATCTCTTTTTTCTCTGGTAAGTTCGTGTCTGTCTGGTATTTCAAGAAAGCGAGGTGTGTATTTTGGGTCACACATCGTATATCTGATGGTTGTTTTGAGGAACTCCATTGGATCAATCTTCTTTTTACCGATGAATCCAGCGAGTCCCATTGCCTTTCCGGCACTATTATATCCCAGAAGGCTTGTTAGAGGCACGCTGCTTGGAATATCCACAGCAGATTCATGCTTCATGACATGTTCTGGGCCTATTTCGCCGACCAATGATGATCTGGGAGATGAGAAGCAATCTATTCCAGCCCCATCATAGACAACAAATGGACGTGGAGTGTCATCTGGCCTATAACACCATGCCGTAATCGCATGTGCTAAATGATGGTGGATAACCATGTTTGGATTTCGGCCCAGAGTGTGAAACAAGAAGTTTTCTTCAACTGCTGGCTTAAACATTCTTGCCAAACTGGTGTCAATGTCTGTTGTTTCTTCGCTGACATTGTGGATGTTGTTCCAGAATTGTTCTTTTGAAACTCTGCCGCCAATAGACACAATGACGCAGAAGTCTTCTGGTTGTAGTTGCTGAAGTTCTGGGAAAGCTTCAGCTAGTGGCTTGAGATCATGACCTGAATGGTTCTTTTTTCTGCTGTATCTCTCCACTTGGCCATAGAATGTAATCTGGCCATGCTCGTTGATAATAACAACGGTGCTGTCGTGCCCCAAATGTACGCCGATAAATCTCATGTTGTATTAGAGTGATCTATATAAATTATGATGTTCGTTAAACCACCAAAATCGACAGGAGCGTTTTGCTTCTATCCATTCACAAAACTCAAAGTTGATTCTGCCGGAGATTGCAGCTTTTGTTGTTTTCAAACCAGAAAATGTTTGGGCAATATCTTGGATAGTAGTTTGGAAGAAATATGGAACAGCAAATTAGCCAAAGAGATTCGCACTGCCACTTTGAGAACAAAGCTCCATACAACATGTGCTGTAGAATCTTGCCCTTTCTATCACATCCGTAACGATCTGCAAGATAGAACAATCAAAACCAGACTGGCAAAAGTGCCGTTTGATATAGAACTGGATTTGCCAATGCAGCATTGCAACATCGGCGGGGAAGATCCAAAACACGGCACGGCGTGTATCATGTGTGAGAGAGCTTTGTTCTACACTAGACAGGCTGATCGTGTCGATGAGGTATGCGAGAAGTTGAGACCTTATGCCAACAAGTTTAAGTCTTTGCACATCCAAGGCGTGGCAGAGGCATTCTGGAAGAACAGACTATTCGATGTTGTTGGAAAAATTGGAATTGATCCAGCAAGAACTAGAATCACAACATTTACTAACGGCACAATCATATCTGGTGAACGACTGGATCATTGGCTGAGCTATCCTTGGACGTGTCTTACATTTTCAATTGATGCTTCTACTCCAGAGACATACAAGAAGATTAGAATTTGGAATGCGTATGACAGGGTGGTTGAGAACATGATGGAGTTCTCCCGCCGTCGAACATTCAATCAGGTTCTGCAAATCCACAACAACATCAATTTGTTGAATGTGCATGAAGTCAAAGGCATGGTTGAGGTGGCGGCTAAGTTTAAGGCAGACATGATTAGTTTCAATCCGACATACAATCTTGCAGGACTGATAGTGGATCAGAGCAACATGCACTTGTTCGCCAAAGCTCAAGATGAAATCACTGAGACGGCACAAAAGCTGAATGTCAAAGTTGAATTCTTGAGATCACTAACTTTGGATTTGGTGTCACCATGCTAAAAATTCTCGACCAGCCTCTTGTGAAAAAGAATGTCTTCTGTGGATTGCCATTCACAAAGATGATATTGAATAGTTGGGGCGATGTTTCCATGTGTTGTCATCAAGTGACTCAGCTTGGCAGGCTTACAGAAGATGTTGAATTACTTGATCTATGGAACGGCGATCTTGCGAAACAGATCAGGAAGACAACAGAAGAAGGTGGATTACATCCTGTTTGTACATCGTGGAATAGTTGTCCTTTCTTGGTTTCAGAGAAGTACATGTACGATGTTGATGTTCATAAAGGAATCAGGTATCCGACATACATAGAAATTTGTTTGCCAGACAAACATTGTAATGTCGGCGGAGAGACTCCGAGTGCCGATAATCCTGCGTGCATCATGTGCAGAAGGAACTTCCACATCCCAGATCAACCAGACATAACGGATTTTTTGTGTCAGAAAGTGAAACCGCTGATGCCGCATTTAAGGCATCTTTGTGTCTTGGGCATTGCTGAACCTTTTTGGAAGAATGCCGCCTTCAACATTATGGATACGCTGGAGTTCAGTAAGTACAAGCATCAGTGTGAATTCCGTGCCAATACGAACGGCATCTGTCTGAATGAAAAGCTCGCTCTGAGATTTTTTAATGAAGTAGAGCGGTCAGATATATCGTGGTCGCTTGACGGAGCGACTGCTGTTACTCACAGGAAGATAAGACGCCTTGACAGTTTTGATTTGGTCATTGACAACCTCAAAAGATGGGTTAGAATGAGAGACGTGAATCACAAAGTCACGATCTACAACAACATCAACATGCTCAATGTGCATGAGATGTCGCAAATGGTCGAGATGGCTGCTGAAATAGCAGTCGATTCAATCATCCTGTTGCCAACTCACGATCAGACTGGAGTTGTGCAATTGGGAGAGTTGGTTCTTTGTGAAAAGAACGTGAGGATTTTCAGGGATGAATCTCAACGAGCGTTGGAAACGGCGTCAAAATTGGGCGTGAAGTTGATCTACCCGACTCGTTTTGACGTAATCCCTCCAGCCCAAGACCTCGTGCAGTTGAAGACATGAGGTTCCAGATGCAAGGAAGAGCACAATGGACTTTACTCAAGAAAGCCTCCAGCCAGTCATTGAATTTGCTGTGAAGTGCCACCAAGGGCAAACACGCAAAGGTTCTGGCCTGCCGTATATCGTGCATCCGATGGCGGTGTTGTCTCAACTGGCTGATTGGGAGATCGGCTGTTACAAATGTTGGAAAGCCGCCCTGTGTCATGACATTCTCGAAGATTGCCCAGAAGTCACATTCGAGCAACTTGTGGAAGTCATCGGCTTGGATGCCGCCAACATCGTGCAGGAACTGACTTTCAAGTACAATCCGCACAGCGAAATCCTTGAACACATTCAAAAGAAGGAGTACATGAAGTCTTTTGCGACCAAAAGCATTCATGCCTTGGCAATCAAGGTTGCAGATCGCATCTGCAATACGGTAGACTTCATCTCAACAAACCCGGATTACGCTCCGAAGTATTGGAAGAAGGCCGAAGATTTGTTCGACACGATGTTCACTCGTGGCGAAGAAATGATGGCTGAATTTGGACGTGGGTCGTTCCCTCGTATGAAATACACTCGGACGTGCTTGACGCCTATGCTGGTACGATAATGAAATTCACAAAGCTCATCATGTTGGTCGCAGCGATGGGAGGCTGTTATCTGCTGGGTTTGTCTCACAGCCCTTCAGGCAATCCGCAGGTTCGGCTTGTGTCGATACATGATGGCGACACAATCACTGTAGACATTGTGAATTGGCCTCCGATCATTGGCCACCACATCCCGATTCGGATCAAGGGCCTTGATACTCCAGAGATCAATGACAAGTCAGAACGGGTCAGGTCTTTGGCAGTTGCATCCAAGGATTTTTTGACTACAAAAATTGCGAAGTCCAGTTTGCAGATACGCAATCTGGAGAGAGATAAATACTTCAGGATATCCGCTGACATTTATGCGGATGGAACGAATGTCGGCGATTTGTTGTTGAAAAAAGGATTCGCCAAACCATACGATGGCGGCAAGAAGCCGGTGTGGAAATAGGGCTGTTAGCTTAGCGGCTAAAGCGTTCTGCTCATAACGGAAGGATCGTGGGTTCGAGTCCCACACAGCCCAATCAACCCAAGGATGGATCATGACTTTGCTTTACTGGTTTTTCGGTCTGTTGGCGATCTATGTAATCGGCATCATCTACATCTATATGAGGGTGATGCGGGAAAGAGATTCTTGGTTCACAATCGGCAAGCAACGATCCATTGCGTTGTTTCTGGGGTTCATCTGGCCCTACATGATTTACTTATCTTCGGAGCCGAAAGCCCCTACATCGTAGATGCTGGTAGGCAAAGCGACCGAGCGGAGCGAGCGGAGCGAGGGAGACTGCTTACCAGCACTTTAGGGTTGGGGATGAAGGCGATGAACTAAAGACCGCCTCAAAAACTACTCCCTCTTAAAATAGAGTAACCACTGATTGAAACAGGACAAAATACCACACGACTGAAAATTGCCAAAGATT
>Ga0163144_10013732_pt1 | contig 16869 bp, 16 predicted proteins | sample OliLak19BULKMAT1_FD_123175 | JGI IMG/M metagenome (GOLD analysis project Ga0163144, IMG submission 123175) | Freshwater microbial mat bacterial communities from Lake Vanda, McMurdo Dry Valleys, Antarctica - Oligotrophic Lake LV.19.BULKMAT1 | ecosystem: Environmental > Aquatic > Freshwater >... | reverse complement strand
TCCGAACACGGACGTGAAACGCAGCCGCGCCGATGGTAGTGTGCATTCCGCATGCAAGAGTAGGTCATCGCCAAGCACCTTTTTCTCCACGCCTCAGCCTAAAAACTGAGGCGTCGGCGTTTTGGGCGTCCCGAAATACTTATCAACCCATGACCTTCAGGCCACAGGCTGCTGCTGGATCGCGCTATTCTCGCGCGATGGGGAATTTCGAACCGAATCGGCTGCGGCTGATGAGCTACAACATCCAGGCCGGAGCCAACACGCGACGCATGCATGAGTATGTGACGCGCAGCTGGCAGCATGTGCTGCCGTTTCGCAAGCGCCAGCACCTCAACCTGCTTGCGTCACATCTGGCCGGCTACGATTTGGTAGGCCTTCAGGAGGCCGATGCAGGAAGTCTTCGCAGCGGATTCGTGAACCAAGCCGAGTACCTGGCAGAGACCGCGGGTTTTCCCTATTGGACCCAGCAGCAGAACCGCAAGGTGGGTCCAATCGCGACCTCCTCCAATAGCCTGTTGAGCCGGCTGGTGCCGCATGAAGTGGTCGACTATGAGCTTCCCGGCCGCTTAGGCGGTCGCGGCGCTCTAATGGCTATCTTCGGCGCGGGGCACGACCAGCTTGCCGTGGTCATCGCGCATCTTTCGCTGGGTCAAGTGGCGCGCTCGGCGCAGTTTGGCTTCCTGCGCGAAATCATCTGGCCGCATCGGCACGTGGTGCTGATGGGTGATCTGAACTGCGATGAGGATCATCCGCGCTTCTTGCGCTTTCTGTTGGAGACCGGGCTGCGCTCCGCCAACGTTCCGTCTCAACCCACGTTTCCAAGCTGGCGGCCGCGACGCGCGATCGATTACATCCTGATCTCGGCGTCACTTAAGGCCGAGCGCTCATTCGTGCTGCCACTCCAGCTTTCCGATCACCTGCCCATTGCGGTGGATCTTGCACTGCCGGATGAACTTTCGCGCGTGCTGCGTTAGGATGATGCCGGCTAAATTGAGGGGGAGCGTCTAGAAACCGTAGCGAGCGGTGCAAGTGCAAGGCGCACAGAGCGCAGGAACCGGAAAGTACGACAGGGTTCCTGAGCAGTCCGAGCATCGAGCAACGTAGCAACCGGAACGCGCAGTAGGTTTTCGAGAGCTTTCCCAAGCTTCCCTGACTTGCAAGCCGAGAGTATCCACGTGACACCAAACTGGACCCTTAAAGACTGTATTTGCTCAGTCATTCCAACAACTAAACTACCGGACTGGCCGCCCGAAGGATTCGCTGTTGTGGCGACGGTGCTATCTGAGACGGGAGGTTATGTTTACGCCACCGAGCTGGGATTGTCGCTGACACCCTGAATCGAGCCACTTCGTGATCGCTTGAATCGAGCCAGGCCGAGGGGTCGTGATCGCCTGAATCAAGCCAGTTGATGATCGCTTTAATCGGTCCAGCCGAAATTCAAAACCTCTGGGACAAGGTTCTTGCGCAAGAAACTTCTGCTCTAGCCAGCGCAGGGCGGGAGCAGAATCTTTGCTTTTGCTTTATTAAGTTATTGGCTATCGCGGACAGCGCATCCGCTGGCTTCGGAATCACAACAGATACCAAGCTGCAAAGACTGTGCTGGCCTAATTGGCGAAGAATGAGTTCCGCACGCTATGCACAGAAATAGTGAACCAAGATCGCGCCTGCGTGCTGTATCTCAGCAACTCCCGTGTTTGCAGGCTTCATGCCGCTTAAACGTACGCGGTCAGCTAAAGTGGTAACCTAATAAGATTAACGAATCAAAGCCTAAAATTCAGAGGTTAAGAAATGCACAACGACGAAGCGAGGAACTTTTCTCTGCTCGTAGAAATTGCACGAGCTACCGGCTACGCGCAGTTTGACGACGCAAAAACGCTTCTCCGCATGCTCCCAGATCAATATCAGCCGCTAGGCCAGAAGGTCGTCGACAACCAGCATGGCGGAGACTATGAGGTCAAGCTGCTCAGAAGTTTAGCGGGTTTGGAACAACGACAACCGCCTTCTTCAGAGAAGCCCTAGAAACCTAGCGCACGCTCCGATTGCCGCGTTGCGCGATGCTCGCAATCCTCATCGCTCCGTTTGTATTTCGCGGTTTTTGGGCGCCGGGCGCCCTGCTCACGCGAGCGGGTCGCTAAGGTCTCAGGGGTCCGCTCAAGTAAACGAGTGCTGAGTTGCTGGCGTGCTCATGCTACCGCCAGCAATTTGCTCAGCGCACCCCGATCGGCTCTGAGCATGGGCCTGCTGGCGCCTGGTTCGAATGGCGCGGGCCGCTGGACATCGACGCTAGGGAATACGATCAGCTCGAATTCGTCTTCCCCGGCTTCAAACAGGATTGCCGGAAAGCGCTGACGCCGCCCGTCACGCAGTACGAGCGAAATGTCGCGCAGCTGATGCGGGATTCCGCGGTCCTCCAGAAACACCGAGACGTCCTCGCTGCGATCAGCGAACACGTGTAGCTCCACCGGACTGGCCTCCACTGCGGTTCCGCCCAGCACCGGTCCGCTCAGGCGCGGTTCGAAGGCGTGCAACACGCGCATGGCCTCCAGTGCTGCGCGGCGCTTGCGGGTCAAGGCAAGCTGCAGTTTGGGCGTGGAAAACAAGCGCATTCTGTCGCTGAGGGCGGCGTCAATGTCGGCTGCATCAGGCTGGTCCACCAAATCGACCGGGCCGTGTTTGGCCAGTATCTTGCGGCGTGCACCTTGCCAATCACGCGCTTCGCCACTGAGCAGCAAGCGGGCGGCCATTTCGGCCAATTCGCTACGTCGTCGCCGCATGAACCATGTCTCCGTAGAGCCTGGGCAAGCAGTGTGCAATCAAGCCGTGCTCGAAGTCCATCCCGTTGGCGTGAAGGCTCAAACCGAGACGGGCTGTGCGTGCTCTTTGGTCGCCATAAAGCGCACTTTGGGGTGGCGCTCTTCGGTAAGTTGCAGATTCACGCGCGAGCTTGCCAGATACACGACGTCGCCCGCTGCATCGCGCGCCAAATTCAACGCCAGCTTCTGCTCCATTTCTTCTAGGGCTTTCGGGTCATCGCTTTGTACCCACCGCGCGGTATAGATGTTCACTGGCTCAAACACGCATTCCACGCTGTACTCATCTTTGAGCCGATAGGCCACCACCTCGAACTGCAGCGTTCCTACCGCGCCGAGCACCAGATCGTTGCCCATGAACGGCTTAAAGAACTGGGTAGCGCCTTCCTCCGAGAGCTGGGTCAGTCCTTTTTGCAGCTGTTTGAGCTTGAGTGGATCTCGCAGGCGCGCGCGGCGGAATAATTCAGGCGCAAAGTTAGGAATACCGATGAACTTGATCGCTTCGCCTTCGCTGAAGGTGTCACCGATGGAGATCGTGCCGTGATTGTGCAGGCCCAGGATGTCGCCTGGGTATGCGTCGCGCGCAATCTCTCGATCGCTGGCCATGAAGGTGAGGGCGTTCGCGATCCGTACTTCCTTGCCGAAGCGCACGTGCAGCATCTTCATGCCCTGCTGATAGCGACCCGAACAGATGCGCATGAAGGCAACCCGGTCCCGATGATTGGGATCCATATTGGCTTGAATCTTGAACACAAAACCGGTCATCGCAGGCTCGCTTGGACTTACCAGCCGTTGTTTGCTGCTGCGCGGCTGGGGTCCCGGCGCATGTTCAACGAATGCGTCCAAAAGCAGTTGCACGCCAAAATTGTTAATTCCTGAGCCAAAGAATACCGGCGTTTGCTTACCCGCCAGATACTGCGGCAGATCAAAGCGCTCAGCGGCGCCCAACACCAGTTCCAGCTCGCCGCGCACTTCAGCGAGCAGCTCCGGCGACACGCGCCGCGCTAACTCTGGATTGTCCAGGCCCTTGATAATGGTTGAATCCTGCTTGGTGAAATTGCGCCCCGGTTCGAACAAGTGCACGGCGTCCTCAGGCAAGTGATAGATCCCTTTCAGCCGAGAGCCCATGCCGATGGGCCAGGTGATCGGCGCGCAGCGGATGCCCAGCACGGACTCGATCTCGTCCAAAAGCTCGATGGGCGAGCGCCCTTCGCGGTCGAGCTTGTTGACGAAGGTCATGATCGGCGTATCGCGCAGGCGGCAAACCTCCATCAGTTTGATGGTGCGCTCTTCGACGCCCTTGGCGCAGTCGATCACCATCAAAGCGCTGTCAACCGCCGTCAGCACTCGGTAGGTGTCTTCAGAAAAATCTGCGTGCCCTGGCGTATCAAGCAGGTTGACGATCTTTCCGTTGTACGGGAACTGCATGACCGACGAGGTGACCGAGATGCCGCGCTCTTTCTCCAGCGCCATCCAGTCCGACGTTGCGTGTCGCGATGCTTTCCGGGACTTCACGCTGCCAGCCATCTGAATGGCGCCGCCGAACAGCAGCAGCTTTTCAGTGAGTGTGGTCTTGCCGGCATCAGGGTGCGAGATGATCGCAAAGGTACGTCGGCGTTCGGTTTCTTGCAGGAAGTCCATGGTGCGATCAGGTCGCGACTGCGGGGCGCGGATTGTATGCGGAGCTGGCGCAGGCGCCTGAATGGTGGCCCTGGAGGTCGAGTAACGGTGCCGTTAGTCCAATCGCAATCAAGCCGCCTTGCGCAGCAGAGGCGGCAGCGGGCAGTGAATCAACGCGCAGAGCGTGCGCAACAGCTCCGCTTCCGGCACGCTGACGTGATGATCGTGGCCCAAAACCGCACTCAAAGCGTCGATCAGCTGCGCTTTCGCGGACGGAGCCAGCTGGTCCAGCACGGGCAATGCGCGATCCAGTGTTTCCTGCCAGCGCGGCAGCAACAGTGGCTCGGCCGGCAGCGGCAGGCGCAGGCTTTGAATAGCCGCCCTGTAAGCCGCAGTTGCACCGCCGGGCGTGCCGAGACTTGCAGCCAAGCTCAATACTTCGCTCACCGGCCCGCGCGCCGCGCTCAGCCGCAATTGTCCTGAGGCCGCGGTGCGCTGCGGATCCAGCGATTCGCCGAGCAACTGCCGATAAAGCTTGCCCATGCAGTACTCGAACAGCGCCACTTGTGCGTCGGCGTGAATCAGCTCATCCATGATTCCGCGCAGAGTCAGCAGCTCGTTACGCGGACGCTGCTTGAGTGCGCTGAAGGTTATCTGTGCCAGCGGCAGCCGCTCAAACGCGGCTTGCTGATCGATGACGTCGAGCATGCCGCGCACCGACTGTGCGCGCGCCCCAGTCCCAAGCACCACGAGCTGACGCGCGCGCACCGGCGGAGCTTGATCAATCAACAGCGCCAGCAAGACATCCGGCGCCCGCTCACGATCGTGCGCAGCCATGCGCAAGAGTTTGGGTAGCCCCGCACGAAGCGCTTCCGCAAGCTCAATATGACTTTCATGCGAGTGCCCAACCAAAGCCGATGCTTGCACCGGCAGCTGGGCTTCCAGACGCGTATCTGCAGGCAGCGCGCCCGGCTTGCGCGCCTTGCTCTGTGATGCCTGCGCCTGTGATCCCTGCGTCGGTAATCCCTGCGTCGCTGATCCCGGCGCCTTTGACGAGCGTGAGTGCAGTCCCAGCGCCTGCTCATCGTCGTTCCCAGAAGCGGCAGCAGGATCGCCGCCGACACGCACCTTTGCACGCGGGTCGAGTCGGCGAATCCGCTCTCGCAGCGGCGGGTGGGTTGCGAACAAACCCTTCAAGCCAATGCCGTCGCCAAACAGCATATGTGCAACTTCTTCCCCCTGTGCGGCTGCCAGCTTGCACTCACCAGGTGTCCCCGCTGCCTTGCTGAGTGCGCCGACCAAGCCATCCGTCTGGCGCGTGAACTGCACTGACGAGGCGTCCGCTAAATACTCTCGCGCGCGCGACACCGAGGCCTTGATGACGCGCCCGAACAGCAGGCCAATCGATCCAAGCGCCCAAATTAAGCCGCCAAAAACCGCGAACGCAGCGCCTTCTTTTTCCCGCGGCGAGTGGCGCAAAATCATTTGTCCCAGCCAAGCGACCACCACCAGGCCAAACACCAAGGCCATCAGTCGGATGTTCAAGCGCATATCGCCATTCAAAATATGGCTGAACTCGTGCCCGATGACGCCCTGAAGCTCATCGCGGCTGAGGCGGTCCAGAGAGCCCTGAGTGACGCACACGGCTGCATCCGCAGTGGTGTAACCGGCGGCAAACGCATTGATCGCCGATTCCTGCTCCAGCACATAAATTTCCGGCACCGGCACGCCAGCAGCGATCGCCATTTCCTCAACTACGTTGACTAAGCGCTGTTGCTGCACACCTTGGCCACCGCCCGAAATCACGGTGGCGCCCATGCCGCGCATGATGCCGCCGCCGCCCTCGCGCAGACTCAAGCTGCGCCAAAGGCTTGCGCCAAGAATCACCGCGACCACCACGACGCCGCCAGCCATGAGAATTCCGGCATCGTCGATGGGGTCGCCCGGCTTGCTGGCCATGCGCACGGCCACCAGCAGCAGCAGATCGATTGCGGCTGCGGTCAGCACGACCGCGCCGAGGAACGCCCAAATCAACCAGCGGCTGCGACTTCGCTGCTGCGTCTGCTGCTCAAAAAAGTTCATGCCATGCGCGCTCTGTCTGTGGCCGAGCCTGTGTCAGTGTCAGGCTCAGCCAATCAGAACTGCACCTTGGGTACTTCGCGCTTCACCGGATCATCCAGCTGTAGATAAGCCGCACCGGTAAAGCCGAACGTTCCGGCCATCAGGTTGTTCGGGAACACCTCGCGCTTGGTGTTGTAGCTCATCACGGAGTCATTGAACGCCTGGCGCGCAAACGCCACCCGATTTTCCGTGCTGGTGAGCTCTTCATTGAGCTGCATCATGTTCTGGTTCGCTTTCAGATCCGGGTAGGCTTCGGCCACCGCGAGCAGCCGACCGAGCGCTTGACTGAGGCCGTTTTCCGCCTGTCCAAGCTGACCCAGCGCAGTCGCATCGCCGGGCGCCAATTTGGCGGCATTGAGGCCGCTGATGGCTTGCGCGCGCGCCTGGATCACCGCTTCCAAGGTATCTCGCTCGTGCGAAAGATAGCGCTTGACCGTTTCCACCAGGTTTGGAATCAAGTCATGGCGTCGGGTCAGCTGCACATCAATTTGGGAAAAGGCATTTCGATAAGCCTGACGTGCCGCCACCAGGCCGTTGTAAATACTGACCGCAAAGACCGCGGCGACGACCAATAAGCCAATGAAGATCAGGGTACCCACAGTCATGTCCTTCTAACGCAGTGAGCGCGCAGAATAGCGGTCTGCTCGACCAATTGCATATCAGTGACCGGGGGACCCAGAATTTGTTAACGAACAGCGCCAGATCTTGGCGGCAAAGTTTTTGTCGCCTCCGGTTGCTCATCGGTTGCCTGGTGTCCTGCGCCGTCCCGTCCGGTGGGCTGGCGCAGGGCAACGCGGCGGTGGCTGTCGATGCGGACGACATCGCGCTGGCGCATGCGGTCGATACCTGGGCGCAGGCAATCGTCGCCAGCGGTGAAGTTCCGGGCATGGCGGTAGCGCTCGTGCACGGATCGACCGTGGTGCTGGCACAGGGCTATGGCGTGCGCAGCGTGGGGCGGCCGGAGCCGGTGGATCTGGATACGGTGTTTCGGCTAGCTTCGGTCAGCAAAACCTTTGCCAGCTCGCTGTTGACTGTGCTTCAAGAGCAGCATTTTGTCTCACTCGACACGCCGGTCCATGATCTGGTGCCTGGGCTTCGCCTCAAGGTGCCCGAGCTGACCGCACAACTCAGCCTGGAAGACATGCTCAGCCACCGTGCGGGCTTGCCCTACCACACCCTGGACACGGTGCTGGAAGCCAGCCAAAGTTTTCAGCCCGTGCGCGACAAGCTTGCCAGCGTAAAACCCGCTTGCGCACTCGGCGCCTGTTTTGCGTATCAGAACGTGCTGTTCGACTATGCCAGCGATGCCGTGCTCGCGCTCACCGGCATGGGCTATGCGCAGGCGCTGAATCGGGAACTGCTGGCGCCGCTGCACATGACGCGTACCACGGTCGGCCGCGAGGCCTATCTTGCAGAGCCAAATCGAGCCGCGCCGCACGTGCGCACCGCGCATGGAATTCAGGCCGTGATACCCAAGCCCAATTACTATTGGATGCCTGCCGCAGCAGGCATGAACGCCAGTTTGCGCGACCTGATGCGGTGGAATCTTGCCCAGCTTGGCCTACAACCTGAAGTGCTCTCGTCTCAGGTGCTAAGTGAACTGCATCGCGCACGCATCGACACTCCGGGCGAAATCATCGCACCCGCGTGGCGGCGCACGCGGGTGCGCAGCGCAAGCTATGCGCTGGGCTTCCGACGCTTTGACTACAGCGGCAACATCCTGATCTTTCACGCCGGCGCCGTCGAGGGCTTTCGCGCCGTGTTTGCGCTGCATCCCGACAGCCAGCGTGGCGTGATCGTGCTTTGGAACTCGGGCAGTGGTTTGCCCGGAGGTATGCTGCCGCAGATCTATGACCGCTGGTTCCAACTGCCCCAGGTGGACTGGCTGCAATTGCCGAACGCACTCGCACCAACCCGAGCGCGAGGGCCGCTCGCGAAGCCGTGAAACTTTAGATGCCTTCAGACCGAGCTCAAGCAGACCGAGCTCAAGCAGACCGAGCTCAAGCAGACCGAGCTTAAGCAGACCGAGCGCAAGCAGACCGAGCGCAAGCAGACCGAGCGCAAGCAGACAGGGAACCTTGAAAAACCTTGTGAGCGGTCCTATTGCCGCCTTGCGCGGTGCGCAGAATCCGTAAGCGCCGCCAAGTAAACCGCGGCTCCTGCATTCCGGACGCATTGCACGCGAGCCGCGCACTCCAGTTTCCAGTGGCTCCGCACTCAGCGATGAAGCCAAGCTGCTGATTTGCAAACGAAGTCGTGAAAAGTGCGAGCGTCATCACAGCGTAATCAGAGTGAAGCTGATCCGGCTTCGTGCTAACCTCTCACTGCTACTGTTTTACGCGAACTGCTCGGCATTTTCACGGCACTAAGGGGGCGCCTATGTCTAGAGTTAATCCGTCCGCACCGGACACCATGCAGCAGCTGCGTCAAGGCTTGCCCTTGGCTTTGCTTATTTGCGGTGTCGTGTTCGTACTGGGGATCGTCGGATTTTTCCTTTGGGCCTGGATCAACCAGACGGTGGAGCTAGGGCCCGTTGGGCCTTCACGACAGGTGACCGAACAAGCCGAGGTGAGCGATGTCGAGCGCTGGTTGGCTGAGGCGCGAGTCGCGGTGAATCAGGATAACCTCGTGCAACCGGTGGGTAACAGCGCGCTGGAATTGTATTTGAAGGTGCTCGAGGCGGATTCTGAGAACAACATCGCTAAAGTGGCGCTGATTGAATTGCTGCCTGACGCGACGCCGCCAGCCGAGCGCCTGATTGAGGGGCAGCAGTTTGATGAGGCCGAGCGAGTTATCAAGATGTTGGAAACCGCGGATCCTGGTTCGCTGGTAATTTCAGCGCTGGGCCAGAAGCTGGACGTGGCGCGCCGAGGTGCGGATCAGGCTCGCGTGGCGGAGCAGGAGCGCGCGCGGCAACAGGTGCTCGCAGCGCAGCAAGCGGCCCAGGGCGGCAATGCAGCGGCTGCAACCACCGCGGCACCACGCGCCCCGATCGGCGAAGCGACCGACGCCGATATCAATCCACTTTCGAGCAACCCTGCTAACCGTCCGGCCGCAACGCCTGCTAGCGATGCCGCCACGGCGGGCAACCAGCCGTCAGCAACTCCGACGGCCGCCACACCGCCGCCGACGCAGGCCGCCGCCACGCCGCCACCATCAACGGCGGCCGCAACCGCGCCGCAAACGCGTAAATTCGAGCTGATCAAGTCCGTGCAGCCAGAGTATCCCCAGCGGGCACTGCGGCAGCGCATCGAGGGTTGGGTTGAGATCGAATTCACCGTCAACACCAACGGCGACGTTGAAAACGTCAAAGTACTCAACGCCAATCCCCGCCGCGGTGAGTTCGACCGTGAAGCGATTCGTGCGGTACAACAATGGAAATTCCGGCCCCAGATCTCGGATGGCCGACCGGTGGCGGCTACTGCGCGCCAGCGGCTGAACTTCACGTTGAACTGATGCCTCAAGCGCCGTCCATTGACCCAACCGTGTGGATTGGTGATCACGGCGTCTGACCCGGACCGGCCGCGCGTGCGGCTGGCGCCGCAGCAGCAGGGCTTTTCGAGCTATCTCGGGCCCTTCTATGAACTGGAACTGCCGTCAGGTTGGCGACGAGCGCTGCCGATCGAGGCGCGGCACTTGAATCCCGAAGGCTTTGTGCATGGCGGTGTGATCGCAGGCTTTATCGACTACGTCCTCTATCGCGCCATCGGCGATCAGCTTGGACACGAGCAAGCCTTCGCCACCGCGCAATTGAACATCCAGTTCCTCAGTGCCGCACGCGCCGGCAGCTGGCTATTCGGGGAAGGGATGATCGTCAAGCGCACGCGAAGCCTGGTTTTTGCAAGCGGCGAGATCTTTGCCGAACAGCAGTCTGTTGCGCACGCATCGGGCATCTGGAAGTTGATTGGCCAAGGATAAGGCCTTGAATAAGGACGTAAATAAGCACGTTGATACGGCCGTGAATAAGAACGTGGATACGGCTTCGCAGTCACCGTTGGCGGTCGCGCTTTCGCAGGTCGATTTCGCCTGGCCTGGGCAGCCGAGGGTGCTTTCGGACCTGACGCTTTCGGTGCCAACCGCCGAACGCCTGTTTCTGTTTGGGCCGAGCGGCTCCGGCAAAAGCACTCTGCTGGGCATACTGGGCGCCGTGCAGCTGCCACAGCGCGGCTCGGCATGTGTGCTCGGCCAGGATTTGGCGCGCTTGAGCGCCGCGCAGCGTGATCGCTTCCGCGCAGATCACATCGGTTTTGTCTTTCAGCAGTTCAATCTGCTGCCTTATCTCAGCCTGCAAGAGAACGTTTTGCTTGGCTGTCGCTTCAGTACCCGGCGCGCCAGCCGCGCCAGCGCTGCAAACGGCAGTTTGCCTGCGCATGCCGGTGCGCTGTTGACGGCGCTTGGGCTCGGGCAGTTGGATCCCGGGCGTAAGGTGCACGCGCTTTCCGTAGGCCAGCAGCAGCGCGTGGCTGTCGCGCGAGCGCTCGCAGGTCAGCCCGAGCTGCTGATTTGCGATGAGCCGACGTCCGCGCTGGACGAAGATACGCGCAATGCCTTTCTCACTCTGCTATTCGAACAATGCACAGCCGCGCGTTCGACGCTGATCTTTGTCAGCCACGAACGCAGCCTGGCGAGTCGATTTGATCGCAGCCTATCGCTCACCGACTTGCAGGCCGCAAGCGGGTCTGGCGCATGAGCACAAAACACCCATGAGCACGACTTGGACTTTGTTTCGTCTTGCCTGGCAAAGCCTATGGAGTCGTCGCTTTATCGTGCTGTTGACCGCGTTTACGATCACCACGAGCACGCTGCTGCTGTTTGCGGTCGATAAGCTGCGGCACGATGCACGACGCAGTTTCCTGAGCACGGTCAGCGGCGTGGATTTGATCGTCGGGGCGCGCACGGGTGACGTGCAGTTGCTCCTCTACAGCGTGTTTCATATCGGCGATGCCACCAACAACTTCAGTTGGACCAGCTATCAACAATTGGCCGACAATCCGTCCGTGAGCTGGGCCGTGCCGCTCAGTTTGGGGGATTCCCACCGCGGGTATCGCGTGATTGGCACTTCCCAGGCGCTGTTTGAGCACTATCAGTTCGGTGAGAAGCGCCCCTTGGTGTTTGCCAGCGGCGCGCGCTTTGACGGCCTGTTCGACGCCGTTATTGGCAGCGAAGTGGCGCGCACATTGAACTATCAGCTGGGTCAGCCTTTAGTCCTGGCGCACGGCACAGGCACGCGCACCACGCAGAAGCATGACGACTTGCCATTTCGCGTCAGCGGCATTTTGGCTGCGACCGGCACACCCTTGGATCGCAGCGTTCTGGTCTCAGTGCAAGCGATCACCGCAATCCACATCGGTTGGGAATCGGGCGTGCGCAGGATCAACAGCGCGCCGGAACAAGTACAGCAGCGCAATCTCACGCCCACCAGCATTACCGCGGCGCTGATTGGCCTGAAGAATCGTGGGCAGGCGTTCATGATGCAGCGCCAGATCAACCAATCGCCGGAAGAGCCGCTGATGGCGATTTTTCCAGGCTTTACGCTGCAACGGCTTTGGGCATTGTTGGGCACGGTGGAAACCGCACTGCTGATCATCTCTAGCGCCGTGGTTGTTGCGGGCATGCTCGGGATGCTGGTCATGTTGTTGGCAACCCTGGAACAGAGGCGCCGCGAAATGGCGCTACTGCGCTCGGTCGGTGCCAGGCCAAGGCATGTTGCCGCGCTGCTGGTTTTTGAATCCAGCTTGCTCGCCACGGCCGGGGTCGCTGCTGCACTGTTTTTGCTGGCGCTGCTGAGCCGTTTCGGCGGCGCCTACCTTGCCGCCCGCTGGGGTTTGTTTTTGGATCAGTCGATACTCACACCGAGCGTGCTCTACTTGGCGGCGACTGTGATTGCGGCCGGCAGTTCGCTGGGCTTGCTACCTGCTTATTGGGCCTACCGGCGCTCGCTCGCCGATGGTCTTACACCCCGCGTTTGAGGAATCTTGATGCCTGTTTTTAGAGTGCGTGTTTCCAGAGTGCGTGTTTCCAGAGTGCGTGTTTCCAGAGTGCGTGTTTCCAGAGTGCGTGTTTCCAGCGGGCAGTGGCTGCTCGTTTCCATGCTGCTGCTGTTTGGCCTTGCGGCGCATGCAGCGGCCACCTTCAAAGAAACCGATTGGCTTGAGCTGATGCCGCCCGATGAAGTGGAAGCCATGCTCAACGCTAGCCAGAGCGGGATCATCGACCATTCGATGAAGGGATCACAGCACGGGACGTTTCGCACGATCCCGGAAATGGACGGCAAAAAGCTGAAGATGGCCGGCTACGTGGTGCCGATGGAATTCACCGACGATGGGAAGGTCAAGGAGTTTTACTTCGTGCCGTATTTCGGCGCCTGCATCCATATGCCGCCTCCCCCGCCAAACCAGCTCATCCTCGCGCGTCTGAGCAAGCCGATCGATCCGCCCGATATTTACGAGGCATTCTGGGTCAGCGGTACACTCAAGATTGAACGCACAGAATCCGATATGGCTGAAACCGCCTACGCAATGGACGTGGCGGATATTCGCCTGTACGAATAAGCAACCAAGCGTCTCGCCAACTGTCGCGGCACTCAGCCGCCTAGCGGCCTTGATTCGTCATTCTGCGCAGATCCGCCAGGCGCCTTAATCGGTCATTCTGCGCGGAGCTGTAGGCGCCTCACAACTGTCATTCTGCGCGGAGCCGTAGGCGTAGTCGCAGAATCCACAATTACCCGGCTCGGTCGAGCTGAGCGAGTTTTGCACTCATCGATTCCGCGACTGCGCGCGCAATGACGGCCTTGGGGCTTCAAGGCGCCCCATGGATTCCGCGACTGCGCGCGCAATGACGGGTCTGGGGCTTTACGGCGCGTCCTGAGGCTCAAGGGCGCGTCGTGGATTCGGCGACGGCGCTCGCAGTGACGGCCTCGGCACTTCAAGATGACCCAGGCGCTTACTCATCGTCGTCGCATGCTCGCGCTTGCAGGGCGCTGCGAATTTGGCCTTCGGTAAAGCCTCGTCCGGCCAGCCAGCGGGCGCGCTTGAGCCACTCGACGCGATCGGCAGCGGCTGCTTCGCCGAAGCGTTTCCCAAGCGCGCGTTTGGCCTCGACGATCCAGCCTGCGTCGTCGCGCAACAAGCTGCGGTCGGCCCATGTTTCAACCCCTGCGGCGCGCAGCTGCGCGCGAATCCGTCGCGGGCCGGCACCACGCTGCTTCAATCCGCGCGTCCGAATTTCCGCAAATCGCGCATCCGATTGCCGTTCGTGCGCTTGCAAGTGCGCCAGCGCGGCAGCAATCTCTGGCTCCGGATACCCTAGGCGTGCCAGCTTTTGTCGGATCTGCAATGCGCTGTGCTCGCGCATGGCTAGCCACGTGATTGCTCGCTCCAGGGCGGATCGTTGAGGCTTGATCTTTTTAGACTTGGATTCCACAGTGTTTTGACTTTGCCGTGACTTTCTGCCCTTCGCCAAAGCGGCGCGGAGGCGCAGTATGCGCCGCCAATCCCGATGCCGAACAGTCCTCAAGACTTGGCCCGGTCGCGGTCGAGTCGGTGATCACTCCGAAGTCCGAGATGTTTAATGGGGGGGACAATCATGCTCTCGCAAACCCTGGGCACGGCGCTCGGTGACTGGAATCCGGATAGCGGTGCTCGGCACGCGGCTGATTGTTGTTCTGGGGACTTCCCTGTGGACCCGTATCTCGCGCACGCTATTGGTCTGGGCGGCTTTCGTGTTGACGCGGCCGTTAGACCGAAGGGCGAAATCTCGTTCTGGGCGGTTTGAGATTTCCCTGCGGTCGAGATGACAGGCGGGAACGAGCTACCCTACCGGGTTTCATCCACCGCGGTAACTCCGTGCCATGAGAATTAGCGTGAAACTGGTTCGGCTCGGCCGAAATTTTTTCAGAAGCAGCGTTTTGCTCCCTCCGCGATGGTCGCTCTTGCGCTATTGGCTGCTGGCTGCTCGGGCAAGGCAACGCTTCCGGCAGTGAGAGACGGCGACATCATTTTCCATACTTCCCGTTCCGCGCAGTCAATGGCCATCCAGCGCGCGACTGGCTCCAAGTACAGTCACCTGGGCATGGTGGTGCATCGAAATGGTCAGCCCTTTGTTTTAGAAGCCATTTCCACCGTTCAGTTCACGCCGCTGGAGCGCTGGATCGCCCGCGGTGCAGATGGGCATTTCGTGGTGAAGCGGTTGCGCAACGCGGACGCCGTGCTTACGCCAGCGGCGCTCAAGAAGCTTCGTTCGGCAGCGCAGCCTTTCCTCGGCCGACGCTATGACCTGACGTTCGACTGGTCTGACCAGCGCATCTATGGCTCGGAACTGGTGTGGAAGGCGTACGAGCGTGCGCTCGGCCTGAAAATCGGCGCGCTGCAGAAGGTGCGCGACTTCAATCTGTCCGATCCGGCGGTGCGCACCAAGATGCAGGAGCGTTACGGCAACGATATCCCGCTGGATGAGCCGGTAATTTCCCCATCCGCAATGTTCCAGTCGCCTCTACTGGTCACGGTTGCGGAGCGCTGAAGAGCCTCTGCCCAAGGCGCCCAGATCGCGCCGAACTGCCACCACGATTTTCCAGCGAGAATCCGTTCGTGGTGGGCCGTTCGGCACGCGCAAGACCGCCCTGTCGAACTAGGCACAGCCCGAGATGACAAGCAAGTCGAGATGACAGGCAAGTCGAGATGACAGGCAAGTCGAGATGACAGGCCATTCGAAGTGACGGGCAGCGGTCTTCAGGTTCCGCCGCCAATTCCAGACTCACTGGCAGTGCGCACAACCGAGGCCAACTGCTCGGCCAGCATGCGCACCTCGGTTGCCTGTTCGCCTTCGACAGTCACCCGGATCAACGCTTCGGTACCGCTGGCGCGCAGCACCAGACGCCCACGCCCGGCCAGGGTTGCATCAATCTCAGCTGCAGCCTGCCGCACGCGCGGGTCTTCCAGTGGTTTGCTGCCTAGCTGGATCCGCACATTGATCATGGTTTGCGGCAGACGCGTAATCGGCGCCACCAAATCATCAAGACTGCGTCCGCTGCGCGCCATCAAAGCCAACATCTGAAGCGCGCTGATCAAGCCATCGCCGGTGCTGGATTTATGCAGTAAAAGCAGATGCCCTGACGCTTCGCCGCCAAGTATGCCTTGTTCGGCCTCAAGCATTTCGTGCACATAGCGGTCGCCGACATTGGCGCGCAGAAAGCGAACGCCCAGGGCCTGAAGGTCGCGTTCGATACCGAAATTGGTCATTGAGGTGCCGACCACTGGCCCGCGTAGCCAGCCATGCTTGATCCCGTCTTGCGCCAGCAGCAACAGCGCGTCATCGCCGTCCACGATACGCCCCGAGCGCGTCACCATCATCAGTCGGTCGGCATCGCCGTCCAACGCAATACCCACAGAGGCAGATTGCATCGCAACGCTCGCCTTCAGCTGAGCTAGATCCGTCGCGCCGCAGTTGAGGTTGATGTTGAGCCCGTCCGGCTGATTCCCGATTGCGTGCACATCCAAACCAAGTTCGTTGAGGACGTTCGGTCCCACCTGATAGGCAGCGCCGTGCGCGGCGTCGATCACCACGCGCATCCCGCGCAGCGGCTGCAAGGCATCGGAGACGGTGCTTTTGACAAATTCGATGTACCTACCGCCCGCGTCATGAAGGCGCACCGCCTTGCCAAGCTCGGCCGCGCCAACGCTGCAAAAATCCGCCTCTAGTTCGGCCTCAATCGCTGCTTCCAGGCTATCGGGAAGCTTGGTGCCGCGCCCTGAAAACAGCTTGATCCCGTTGTCATCGAACGGATTGTGGGAAGCGCTGACCACAATGCCGGCGGCCGCACCCTGAGTTCGGGTCAAGTACGCAACACCGGGCGTGGGCAGCGGGCCCAACAACACCACATCAACGCCGGCTGAGGAGAGACCAGCCTCCAGCGCGGACTCGAGCATATAGCCTGAGATCCGGGTGTCCTTTCCGATCAACACTTTTGCGCTGGCCTGATCGCGCAGCAAGACGGCGCCAATCGCGCGCCCGAGGCGAACCACAAAATCCGCGGTCATTGGGGCAACACCTACTTTGCCGCGAATGCCGTCGGTTCCAAAGTACTTTCTAGCCATGCGCGCGGTACCTGAAGATTGGAGCAAAAAGATTCACCCTGCCGCCCCCTGTCTTGAGGCTCTGGCTGGAGGCTCTGGCTGGAGCTTCTGGGCCTAGATTGAAGTATGGCTGCGTCGGGATAAACGAAAACGCCCGCACGAGGCGGGCGTTTTCCTTAGGCTTTGCAGCCCAACAAGCTTAAGCTTTTGCGGGTGTCGCCTTTGGTTGCGGAACTCGTGCAGCCTGC
>Ga0163144_10013731_pt1 | contig 16869 bp, 14 predicted proteins | sample OliLak19BULKMAT1_FD_123175 | JGI IMG/M metagenome (GOLD analysis project Ga0163144, IMG submission 123175) | Freshwater microbial mat bacterial communities from Lake Vanda, McMurdo Dry Valleys, Antarctica - Oligotrophic Lake LV.19.BULKMAT1 | ecosystem: Environmental > Aquatic > Freshwater >... | reverse complement strand
TCGCGCTGGTCGAGGAAGAGCCCGGTCGAGAGCCCGTCGAACAGGCGGACCTCGAGCGTGCAATCGATCTCGGTGATGAGGAGCGATTCGGGGAGCGGATGGCCGGCCAGGGGTTGCGGGTCGGTGACGACCGGAGGGAGTTCGCCGCCGAGCTTGGAGCGGTCCTTGGCGAAGGGCTTGAAGTACACGGCTTGTACGCCGAGGGGGCGGAGGGCGTGCAAGACCGCCGCGGCGGCAGCGGGGGGGTCGAAGTCGTGTGGGGGGCGACCTTCGTAAACGATGAGCGTTGCGCCGCCGCTGCCGTCTGGGGGAGAGGCGTTGTAGACATCGACGAAGACGCCATCGAGTCCATCCGCGGCACCGGAGAACGCCCGGAAGGCGCTGGTGCGGCCGGAATCGATGAGGGGTTTGCGGCGGGCGAGCGCGGCGGAGAGCAGGTCGGTGAGCGTTGCCGGGGCGGGCCGTGGTTGCTGGGTGCTGGTCCGCATGGTGGGGAGTTTATGCGGAGTGTGGAATGCGGAGGGCCGAGTCCAGCGTGGGGGGTCAGGGCGCGGGGCCGACGGAGTGACCCGTCGCGGCGAGGACGTCGGCGGGATCGATCTCGCCGCTTATGAAGGCGGCGAAGAGGTCTTCGTCCGTCAGGGTGTCGATGGTTTCGAGGAGGGCGGCGTGGGAAGCGGTTGGGCGGAAGTCGGTTGTGGGAGGGGCGACGTCGGATGTCGGATGTGGGATGTCGGACGTTGAAGAGGGAGGAGCAGAAGCGCGGGAAGAAACGGTAGAAAATGCAGGAGCCGGGGGAGTGATGTGAGATGTGGGAAGTGGGATGTCGGATGTGGGAGATGTAGAGGCGGAAGACTGAGTAGAAGATGCAAGAGCCCCCACCCCCGGCTGCGCCGCCCCCCCAGCCTCCGCCCTTGGGGAGGTTGAAGGCAGCAAAGCAGAAGCTCCCGCCCACGGCTGCGGGCGGGACTCACCCTGGCGGGGGAGGAGCTTGCGAGGGGCATCACCGGAGATGCGGGACATTCGGTAGAGGAGTGATGCCGCGCGGACGGCGAGCATGGCGTAGCGAAGCTGCGCGGCGGAAGACTCGCGGGAGGCCGGCTCCTGGGGAGCCGGGCTTTGGGAAAACTCGTTGAGTGTGCGGGCGAGCGCGGGGGCGGCGGCGGCGAGGTGGGCGAGGCTTGCGGTGCGGACGGCCGCGGCGAGGCCGTGGTTGAGCGCCGCGTGGCGCTGGCTGGTTTCCGGGGATTCGAGCCACACGATGAGATCGGTGAGGGTGGTGTTGTGCTGAGCGGCGAGATCGAAGAGGGAGACCCGGCCGGAGGCGATGGCGGAGAAGATGTTGGCCGCGGCGGCGGGGGTTGGGCGAAAGGGGGTGAGGTCAGCCGGCGCGATGTCCGCCGCGGTGGCGGCGGCGGGCGATGCCGGGATGGCCGGGCCGGAGAGCATGATCGGGAACAGTATGGCGTACGGAACCCGATTTGTCAAGCGATTTGTTTGGATTGTGGATGGATTATCAAGGCCATGAACGGCAAGGACTTGGAGAGGAGAACGCCGTATGAACTTGATGAGGAAGCAGCGAAAAGAGCACGAGTCACGTCGAAGCGCTCGACGGCGAAGTTGAAGAGAGCGAAAGTTTCTTCGTGCGCACCTGCGCCCGCTTTGCGGGCTGAAAGGCAACAAACAGGGGAGGGTTGGGAGTGCCGCGGTCCACGGGGCAAGCCCCGTGGCAAACAGCGTGCGCCCGCTTCGCGGGCTGAAGAGCACGGGCCACGCTTTGAAGACCGAGCGTGGCCGCGGGGCACGGCGAGGCAAGGAAGATGCTTCGGTAGTGCCGTCCGCCGAACCTTGACACGATACATACCGTGTGTCATACTGAGGTATGAACAGCCGGGACGTGATCCGCCGACTGGTGGCCGATGGATGGGAGCTGGCCCGCACGAAGGGGAGCCATCACCAGTATCGCCATCCGTCGAAGCCCGGGCTGGTCACGGTTCCGCACCCCGAGCGAGGCCTGCCGATTGGAACGCTTCGGAGCATCGCCAAGCAAGCCGGATGGAGCAAGCCATGAACTATCCCGTCGTGATCCACAAAGACCGGAAGAGCGACTATGGCGTGAGCGTGCCGGACCTGCCCGGGTGCGTCAGCGCCGGTGCGACGGTGGATGAAGCCCTGTCCATGGCGAAAGAGGCGATCGAACTCCACCTGGAAGGGATGATCGAGGAGGGCGGCATCATCCCTCTGGCGACTCCGATCGAGAAGCTGCGATCCGATCCTGACTACGCCGATGGAACGTGGGCGATCGTGAACGTGGATGAGACCACGCTTCGGGTGAAGATTGTCCGCGTGGGCATCACGATGCCCCAGCGCGTGCTGGACGCGATCGATCGTCACGCAAAATCCAGCGGCGAAACCCGATCGGGCCTGCTGGCGCGCGCGGCGGTGCGGTACATCGGACGCGAGGCGGGAGCGATGCCCGAAGCCAAGCGTGGCGGGTCGAAGCTGCGGATCATGCGAAACAAGGCCAAGGTGGCCAGGCGGAAAGGGCGATGATTCCCGGCCGCGGGGCGAGCCTTGGCCTCAGCGTGCGCACCTGCGCCCGCTTTGCGGGCTGAAGAATACGGGCCGCGCTTCGAGGTCTCAGCGTGGCCGCGGGTCAGGGCCAACGCGAAAGAGTCGGTCGGGCCACCCGGCGAATCATGTCCGGATCCACTTAGCCCGCCGCAACGTATACCTGCGTCAGTGGGAAGCGATGTCGCCACTCCGGCGCAAGCCGATCGTAATGTGCCAGGAACAGTTCGACGAAGCGATCGCCGTCGAGGAGCACAAGGTCGGCATCGTTTTGCTGCACGTGACGAGCATCAGTCGTGAATCCACCCAGAGAGACCATGACTCCCTTCTCCGGTCCATTGAGCAGGCCGCGGAGCTGTTTGATTACGGGACCGCCGACAGGATTCATTCCGCTCTTGCATTGAATCTTGATGAGCGGGGGCTGCACGCCAAGAGGGTCCGGGTGAGCAACAACATCGACGCCCAGATCATGCGTGCCCTGTTGGGTGGTGGCGGTGTAGTTCATGGCACGAAAGACCGCGGCGACAACTTCTTCGAAGTCTGTGCCGGTCCGCGACCACTGGCGAAGGAGATAGTCTTTGGTCTCTTCCACGGCGCGTTCCGCGAGGTTCACTGAGTCAACTGAGACCACGTCGTCGCCCACGATACCTGTAGTGCTCGGAAGTGTGTCGACAAACTTGTCGGAGCCATATTGCGGTTTCGAAGGCGCGACCTTGCCTGTTACGGTCGGGTTCGGAACTCCCGGTTCCTTTGCAAGTACGGAGATGACTTCCTCCAAGTGCTCATCAGACGTCGAGATCGACGAGAATGAGCCAAAGCTATGCAGCGCGTCCTGTTTGAACGCGATCCGGGGGACTGTCTTGATCCACTTCACCGGCAGCACATTGCAATAGTCACCCTCGACGAGCTCGCGGTCATCTGCCGCCCATCGATATGGTCCGGCTACCTCGCCGATCATGATTTCGCGTGAGCCCTTCACGGGGTAAACGACTGGATCGCCGATGTGCATTTCGTGCGCGAATCGAAACACCTGGCCATACGAAGCGTTGACTGATCCATCGGACCAATCGGGGTACGCACGGTGCATCGCCGCTTTCATCTTTGGTCGCGTGTCGTGCGGCGAGAGATCGCCGATTCGAGTCCAGCCAATGCAGGCGAACCCCTCTCGCTGTGCGCGAGTGGCAATCTTCGCGTTGTTTGAAATGTGGACAACCCAAAGCCGAATAGCGTTTTCGAACATGGTGTTCTCAGTGTATCGGGTAGCAGCAGATTGCTCGAATGCCGGAGGCTGCCGCCTCGCGGCACCCCCGCTCCCCGGACAGAGGCACTCTGCGCCACGGCACTTGAAGCAGTCGTCGGTGACGAGGCCTCCCGCGATGGGGTCGCCGCAGAGGGGACCGGTGGTAAGGCCCCCTGTGACTCGCTGGCGTGACGTCTCGCCGCGGAGCGGCGAGGTACGCAAGGGGTAGAAGTGTGCAACCGACAATCCGGGGCTTCGTCCCAAAGCGGACTCAGCCCCGGCGTCCCGGCCCGAGTGCGGACTCGGTCGCGGCGTCCGAGCCGGAGAGCGGACTCGGTCCCGGCTGCCTTGGAGCGGGAACCCTTGGGGTGTTTTCCGCATATGGATGGATTGCGGGGCCGCGGCCCATCTTCCGGCCGAATCGGCTAAGCTATTGGTTTGCCGCCCGCTTCGGGGCGGCATGGCCGTCTGTTTGCGGCGTGGCTCCCGGCGAGTTCCCGGGGTTGGGAGCCGTTTTGTTCGATCGACCCGGGTCGCGTTTGGATCCAATCCGGCACCTGCCTCTAGCTAGACATTCCCATGCCGACAATGTCTCAACCCTTTGATTTGCCTGGACTTTCGACGCTCAGCATCGCCCAGACGGGGCTGTTTCTGGTGTCGATCTGGAAGCCTCTGCTCCTGCTGGTCCCGATTGCGGGCTGGGCGTGGATCATCGCGAAGGTGTATGACAAGCACGCGGGGCAGTTTTTCCTGCCGCGGCGGAAGTGGAACACGCTGCACATGGGCATGGGTTCGCTTGCGCTGATCGCGGGGCTCGGGCTTGGCGTGGTGATCGGGCCGAATGAGGGCGCGTTCTGGGCTGGGTTTGGTGCCGCGGTTGTGATTCTGATTACGGACATTGTCATTTACGCGGTTGTCGCGAACAAGGATGAGCGCGTCCCGGAGAAGTTCCACATCCGGTTCAACCTGGCGACGATCATGGGAGAGCGGCCGAAGAAGGTCGACACGAAGGGGCAGGCGAAGGTTGCGCTGGCGATCAAAGGGATGGACGAGAAGGGCAAGTACACGATTGCAGTGACTCCGCCGCAGGCTGAGACGCCGGAGTATGAGGTTCGTACTGCTGCGGAGCAGGCGTGGATTGGCGCGGGGGTGGCGCGGGCGAGCCAGTTCGACATCGGGCCTGCTGGCAAGGAAGGCCAGTACAGCGTGGTGTATCTGGTCGATGGCGTGCGGCAGGGGGGCGAGCTGATCCCCGCGGCGAACGCAGCGCGGATCATGGATTTCTGGAAGGGTGCTGCGCGGCTGGATGTCGCGGATCGGCGGCGGAAGCAGACCGGGGCGGTTGAGGTCGAGCAGGGCTCGATGAAGCGGAGCGCGAGGATCACGAGCATCGGCGCGCAGGGCGGGATGCGATTGACGGCGTTGTTTGAGGCCGAGCGTGCGGTGCAGCGCAAGCCCGAAGATATGGGTCTGCTGGATGTGCAGCTTGCCGAGCTCAAGGCGATTGTCGCTGAGGGCAAGGGCATCGTGCTGCTGGCGGCTCCGCCCGATGGCGGCCGGACGACGACGCTGTATACCGTGACGCGGATGCACGACGCCTATACGACGAATGTGCAGACGTGCGAGATTGACCCGCAGTCGCCGCTGGAAGGCGTGCGGACGAATGCGTGGGACCCGCAGAAGGTCGGCGCTGAGGGCGGGGCGGGTGCGGAGTTCAGCACGACGGTGCGGTCGATTCTTCGTCGCGACCCGGATGTGGTATCGATTGGCGAGCTGCCCGATGCCAACACGGCGAAGGAGGTCGCCAAGGCCGATCACGAGCGGACGCGCGTGTATGTGTCGATGAGAGCGACGGATGCGCTCGCGGCGATTCAGATGTATGTGAAAGCGGTGGGCGACACGAAGCAGGCGGCGGATTCGCTGCATGGCGTGGTTGCGCAGCGGCTGGTGCGGAAGCTGTGCAGCAACTGCCGCGTGGCGTATCCGCCGACGCCGGACATGTTGAAGAAGATGGGCATCCCGGAGGGGAAGGTTCAGCAGCTGTATCGCAAGGGCGGTCAGGTGCTGATCAAGAACCGGCCGGAGACGTGCCCGGTTTGCAACGGTGGCGGGTACTTCGGGCAGGAGGGGTTGTTCGAGGTCTACTCGATCGGTCCTGAGGAGCGATCGCTGATCGCCCAGGCCAACTTCCAGGGGCTTCGGGCGTCACTCCGCAAGCGGCAGTTGCCGAACATTCAGCAGGTCGGCCTGCGCAAGGCGGTCGATGGGACCACCAGCGTCGAGGAAGTGATGAGGGTGACGGCGGAAAGCGGCAAGCCGGAAGGCGGGCAAGCCGCTGCGGCGGCAGCGCCGACACCGGCGACCGCGTGATCAGGAAGTTCATCGGGTAGAGACTTTGCGAGGGCTTCGGCGCATCGGGCATTCAAGCAGGCAGAGCAAACATGATTCACCTTATTGTCGTCGCGATCATCGGCGTCATCGCCTATATCTGGGCATCGCGCGGGTTTTTCTCCGCGTTCCTGCACATGCTGAGTGTGATTGTCGCGGGCTCGATCGCGTTTGCGATCTGGGAGCCGGTGAGCCTGCTCATCATGAGCAGCGATGACTCGGGGAGCGGGTGGCTGACGGAGATGGCGTGGCCGCTGGGGCTGATCATCCCGTTCTCGGTCATCCTGGCGATTGTGCGGCTGTCGCTCGACAAGCTGATCCCGTTCAATGTTGACCTTGACGGCGTGACGAACCTGGTGGGCGGGGGTGTGTGCGGGGCGGTGTCGGGGGTGCTGACCGCGGGGATCATCCTGATCGGGGCTTCGTATCTGCGGATCGGCACGGAGCTGATGGGGTATAACGCGATGGACTTTGAGAGCAACGGCTCGATGGTCCAGCGCAACTCAATCATCCCGCCGGCGGATCGGATCGCGGCGAGTGTGTTTTCGAAGCTTTCGAACACGACCTTCCGTCCGCTCTCGGGCGACTCGCTGGCGAAGTGGCGTCCGGAACTGGCGGATGCGGGGCACATGCTCCGCGTGACGTTCCCCTCGCCCGATGGCGGCGGTCGTCAGTCCGTCAAGCCCACGGCGGTCGAGGTGCTGAGCCATTACACGTATGAGCCCAAGGATGCAAAGGACCTGATGCGGGATTCGTTTGACCCGGAGCGCACGCAGAACTATGCGTACCTCGACGGCTCGCCGCTGAGTGCAGGGCAGACGCGCATCGAGGGCTTTGTGGTGCAGTTCAAGGCCCGCGCCAAGGAACGCTCCGGCCGCATCGTGGTGGGGAACAGCCAGGTACGGCTGATCGCGCAGCCGGTGAACGACCCGGGCGCGGCAGCGATGAGCATTGCGCCGCTGGCGGTGATTTCTCAGGCCGCGGGCGATAAGCCGGCGCTGGGCCGCTGGCGATTTGACAGCCAGAACGTCTTCATTGCGTCGGTAGGCGGGCAGGATGATGCGCCGATGGTGTTTGAGTTCCCGGTGCCCAAGACGCATCGCGCGATCGGCGTTGAGGTGAAGGGGATCCGGTTCGACGTTTCGAACATGAAGTCGTTTGCGACGTTTGATTCCATCAACGCTCGCGATAGCGCCATCCGCAGTCGAATGATTGCGCAGACGAAGTCGGCGGCCAACCTGGATGAATCCCGCGCGGTCACATATCGCCCGGACAACAATAACGCGGAGTCGTTCATTCGCTTGTCTGATGCCATCTTTCAGGGGCTGGTCATCCAGAAGGACGACATCGGCGGGCTGGAAGTCACCACCGAGGGGCAGAATAACTTCATCACCGGCGGCTCGCACAAGTTCCTCAACAGCGTGCTGTCGAGGAACATCGGCGTGGATCGCAAGCTGCAGGTGCGGAGGTTTGCCGCGACCGAGGACACGCGGGTCGTGCAGGTGGTCTTTGACGGGAGCAACGACCAGTTCGGCCGGCTCTCAAGCGCGCTGGCGGATGTTGACACGACTCAGGCGCCGATGCTGATCGACAACAACGGCACACCCACTACGCCGGTTGGCTATATGTACCGCGACCTGAGCGAGACCTGGTTCCAGTTTTCGCCGCAGTCACCGATCACCTCGCTCGATAGCCTGCCGTCGCTCTCGCGATCCAGCCCGGAGCGCAAGCTGGTGCTGCTCTATCGCGTCAGCAAGAACGTCCGTGTCGAGAAGTTTGCGATCGGCGACCGGGTGGTCGCGATCTTCAAGCCGCCGCTGGATACGACCCCGCAGTAATGCGGCGATGAACACAGGAATGAACAAGGGCCCGGAGCGATCTCCGGGCCCTCTTTGTTTATCCGTTCATCGATCGGGGATCAGTTTCGCCGGAGCACATCGGCGAGTTCGGTGGCAACGCCCTCGGCCAGGCCCGCCCCCTTGGCGCGTTCGACCATCTTCGCCGCGACATCGTCGCGCTCTTCGGCCTGCATGAGCGTGGCGACCAGCAGCCATGCGGACCCGCTGTTCACGCGGTTGGCGTAGGTGACCGCGGCGTTCACGCTCTTGCGCAGGTCGGAGGCATCATCGAAGAACGTAGGGTCGATGGGCGTGCGCGCCAGCCGCGGCTGCTTCTCGTAGGCCATCGCCATGACGGCGACGGATTCGTCGAACCGGCGCAGGTCCAGCAGCGCGAGCGCAAGGCTCCGCATCGCTGCCGCATCGTCGGGGGCATCTTCGAGATACTTGCGATAGGCCTCCGCCGCGAGCTTGGATTCGCCGTACATCAGCATGGCGTCAGCACGCTCGAGCGGAGTGGGCTCGCGCACGGCTGGGGCCTGCTGGGCAGATTGGGCGTTGTAGGCGGCGGCATAGACCGCCGCGGGATTCACGCCGGTCAGCACGTAGGGATCGACCTGGCCGTAAACGAGGGGCGTGTTGTAGCTGGTGTAGGAATAGCTGCCTGGGTACCACCAACGCCCATAGCTTGAGCCGTAGTAGCCGTCGTCGTAGCGATAGGTCGGGTAGTGCCACGGCTTCCACCACGGCGAATAGGTGTATCCGGAGCCGAGGTGGAACTTGAGGTTCCAGTGATCGCCACGGCCGCGGCCGTCGATCACGACGCCGGTGCCGCTGGAGATCGTGTCTGGACGTGCAACGTAACCCGGCCCGATGACGATCGGCTGGCCGTTGAGGTCGGGCCGGCCGGTGGGGATGTACTGCCGCGGCCGGGGTGAAGGACCGATCCGCCCGCGCGAGACTGTTGGCGCGGGGGGGAGCAAGGTGCCGGTGCGGTTGAGCAGGGTGCCCTTGCGCGAGATGCCGCTGGGGGGCGGCACCTGCGCCTTGACGCCGCCCAGGGAGATCCGCGGCGCCATGGGCGCACGGACTCCGCCCACTCCGGTGGAGGAGCCTTGCTGATCGCTTTGGCCGGTGGCCGCGCCGCACGCGAGCACCACAACGGCCGCGGCGACGCTTCGAATGCAGGATGACTTGATGCTCATGAGACTTGCGCCTTCCTCCCCCGACCAGTCGCCCTTCCCCAGCGCACCTACCGGTCGGGGTTCACCCACGAGGGTGAACCCCGACAACAATGGTACCGCCCACGCAGCTTTCGGTTCGCGGGGCAATCATGAACAGTTCCCGGAGCCTTTTCTCCCCCTTGCCCGAACCCGTGTACGCTGCTGCCATGCCAGCCCCCGCCCTTGCCCGAACCCCTGCCATTCTCCTTGTGCTCGCCATGGGCCTTGTGTCCTGCCTTGGGGGATGCGCCGGCCTGGGGCTGCGGCGACCATCTGGACCGCTCATTACCAGTTCGGCCGATGGCAAGAAGCAGCTGGCCCCAGAGTTTGCGACGGTTGTGTATGAGTCTTCCTCCATCGCCGCGGCCGAGATCTATCTGACGGACCTTCCGCCGGACCGCTTGCTCAATCCGCGGGATGACCTGACGGGGCTCTCCGGTTCGATCATCCAGATCCGTCTGATGATCGTGCCCAAGGCCGGGAACACACCGATCGGTGACACCGCCTGCAATGTCACGATTCGTCACATTGTGCTTGGAACGCGTGAGAACGAGGCTGCTGTTCCGCCTGAGGTAGGCGTGTATGGAGGGGGCGGCTTTCTGTATCCCGGCAATACTCCGGGCGCATCGTCCATGTCCGGTTCTATCGCCGGCGGCACCGTTCGGCCGATCGCCTGGACCTCCGGCTTTGTCGATCTGCTTGGGCCGTCGGAGCTTTCGGGCGGGTTCACCGCTCGCCTTGATGAACCGACGTCACGAGGGATAAAGGCCCGGATTCAGAACCTGCTCAGCCGCGCTGACCAGCGACCGGCGGATCAAAGCACCACCATCGCATCACCAAAGGAGTAGAAGCGATATCCGTGGGAGAGCGCCTGGGCGTACAGGTCGCGGAGCTGGGTTGCGCCCCCCGGCAGCATCGCGCTCACCATCGCCATCAGCGTGCTTCGCGGCAGGTGGAAGTTCGTGAGGAGCGCATCGACGTGCTTCCAGGAATAGCCCGGCGTGATCAGCAGGCGCGTGGAGCACGCGTTGGTTTCCCGCATTGTGTCGATCGATGCGAATGACTCCAGTGTGCGGGCGGCGGTGGTTCCGACCGCGATGACCCGCTTGCCCGCGCCTTTGGCACGCGCGATGTGGTCCGCTGCGGTTGGCGGAACCATGCACCACTCGGTGTGCATCGGGTGCTCTTCAACATGCTCGGTTTCGACGGGCTTGAAGGTTCCGAGGCCGACGTGCAGAACAACATCCGCCGACGCGATGCCCCGCGCTGCAAGACGATCGAGGACGGCGGGGGTGAAGTGCAGTCCGGCGGTTGGCGCTGCCACCGAGCCGTGCTCTGCACGTCCCGCCGCGGCGGGCGGCTCCGACGCGTAGACGGTTTGATAGGCCGCGCGATCCGCGGCCTCGGCGACATCGATTGCCTGCTTTTTTCTGGCAGCGAGGATGTAGGGGGGCAGGGGCGTCAGGCCGACGCGGTTGAGCCAGTCGTGCGCGAGCTTGGCGTCGCGATCGCTCTCGATGCGCACGATCCATCCTGAATCTATTGCCGCATCAACAGCATCTGCTTCGCCCAGAGGAGACCCCGCCCGAGACTCGAGCACCATGCGAAGACCACTGTCTTCACCGGCGGGGTTGTGCAGGCGGATCTCGGCACCGGGCGTGTGCCGCCGCATTTTGAGAAGTACGCGGCAGCGGTGGGAGTTGTTGCCGCCGGGTTCATCGCTCAGATACAGCCCTTCGACCTTTCCCCCGGTGTCTGCGCGGATGCCGCGGAACCGCGCCGGCAGGACCGCGGTGCAGTTGCGGACCAGCAGGTCGCCGGCATTCAGGAGGCCGGGGAGGTCGGAGAAACGGAGGTGTTCCACGTGCGATGAGCCGCGGCGGATCACCATCAGCTTTGCGCTGTCCCGGGGCGAGGCGGGCGAGGTGGCCACGGCGGAGTCGGGCAGCTGGTAGTCGAGTTCGGATGTTCGGAGCATGAAGTCTCAGCGGTGTTTCGGATGCAGGGGCTGTTGCCTGGTTGCGACACGATGCCCCTTTGCAACACCCGCCGAGAACGGGCGCCCAGCTCCTGCGCTGGGGGCGGGCATGTTATCGGATCGGCGCGGCGGCACACCGTTCGAAGTCCGTTCCATGTGTCGATCGAACGTTGTCATCTCCAGACCAGTTGGCACACCGCCCGCCCATTGCCGGTGCAGGCACGGTGTGTCGAACCGTCCCGGTTCTCCGCAGCGCTCCACGACCAGAACCAACGCCGCGATGGGGGGACTGTCCCTGACTTTGCGCCCGCGACTCCGCCTGTCCATGGCACGTGGCTGGCGCGGAACAACCGCGACGAGGCCATCCTGGGGCAGCCCCGACCGCCCGAAGGCGTCTACGGCCGGGCGAGGTCCCGATCTGTCGGTCACATGGACGGGGCGATCAAGTCGGAAAAGGGCCTCTCTTTGGCAGTCAGTGCCCCGAGCAACCCCTCGCCGAGCACCGGGCAGAGAGAACAGCTTGTCCGCGCGTACCGCATCGTGGCTTCGCTCCCCCGCGCGTTGACCCTCGACGTCCTTGCGTAATCCCCCCCCTTTACCGCCTACTCCCTATTTAGGTGATCTGGTTTGCGGTTCGCCGGCATCCTGTACACTGTGGCATCCGGCTCGACCGTTTGTGGATGGCCGGGAGATGCACTTACGCCCGCGGCGCGGCGGCCAACGCTTCCCGCGGCAGGAGGTCGTTCATCATGGCGGTGAGGAACGTCGCGGATATCCGGAACATCTGTCTTGTGGGCCATGGGGGGACGGGCAAGACCACCCTTGCCGAGCGACTGCTGTTTGCAACCGGCACGGTGAAGCGGATGGGGACGGTGGAGGAGGGCACGACAGTCAGCGACTGGACGGATGAAGAGAAGGCGCACAAGCACTCGCTTCAGCCCAGCGTCATGTACTTCAGCTATGAGGGCCACGAGGTCAACGTCATCGATACCCCAGGGTTGATGGACTTCATCGGCCAGGCGATCGCGTGTTTTCCGGCTGTCGAGACGATCGCGGTCGTCGTCGATGCTGCCCGAGGGATTGAGACCGCCACACGCCGGATGATGAAGGTTGCGGCGGAGCGCAGGCTGCCGCGGATGATCATCGTCAACAAGATTGACCAGCCGGACGTCGAACTGGAGATGCTGGTTGATGAGCTTCGCGCTGAGTTTGGCGGGGAGTGCCTGCCGATCAACCTTCCGACGCCGGACCTGAAGGATGTCATCAACGTCTTTGAGCATGATGGGAACGACGAGAAGGGTGACCAGACGGCATTCTCATCGGTGCATGAGGCGCACAAGCGGATCGTTGAGCAGGTGATCGAGGTTGATGAAGACCTCACGATGCAGTATCTGGAGAAGGGTGAGGGCTTTGACCCGCAGAAGCTGCACGAGGCGTTTGAGCAGTGCCTTGATGAAGGACATCTGATCCCGATCTGCTTCTGCTCGGCGAGATCGGGCGTGGGGATCGATGACCTGCTGCACATCTTTGCCAGCCTTTGCCCGAGCCCTGATGAGGTTCACCCGTCGGAGTTCGTGCGTCGCGACAACGAGGGCGCGGAGCACGATTATCGCCCGGATCCGATCGCCAGCGGGCCTGTTGTGGCGCATGTTTTCAAGGTCACGACCGATCCGTTTGTCGGGAAGCTGGGCTTTTTCCGCGTGCACGAGGGGATCGTCAAGAGCAAGGGGGACCTGCTGGTTGACGACAACAAGAAGCCCGTGCGGCTTGCGCACCTGCATCGGTTTCAGGGCAAGGAGCATGTTGAGGTGCAGGAGGTCGGGCCGGGAATGATCGCCGCGGTGGCGAAGGTGGATGAGCTGCGGTTCAACGCGGTGCTTCACGATTCGCACGAGTTTGCCAACGTGCGTGTGAAGCCTCTGCCGCTGCCCAGGCCGATGTTTGGCCTTGCGATCGAGCTCAAGTCGCACGCGGATGAGACAAAGTTTTCGGCGGCGGTGCACAAGCTGATGGCGGAAGACCCGAGCCTTGTGGTGGAGCGCATCGCGGCGACCAAGCAGACGGTGATGCGCGGGAATGGGGAGCTTCATCTGCGGATCGTGCTGGAGAAGCTCAAGCACCACTTTGGTGTTGAAGTCACGACCAGCACGCCGAAGATCGCGTACAAGGAAAAGGTGACGGTGAAGGCGAACGGGCACCATCGCCACAAGAAGCAGACGGGCGGCGCGGGGCAGTTTGGCGAGGTCTTCCTGACGGTCGAGCCGCTGCCGATCGATCACCCCGAGGGGTTTGAGTTTCATAACGACACGGTTGGCGGGTCGATCCCCCGGCAGTACATCCCTGCTGTCGAGAAGGGGGTTCGGCAGGCGCTGACCGACGGCGCTGTCGCCGGGTACCCGATGACGGGCATCTGCGTGAGGGTGTATGACGGGAAGTATCACGCGGTTGATTCGAAGGAGATCGCGTTTGTCACCGCGGGGAAGCGGGCGTTCATCGACGGTGTGCGGAACGCGAAGCCCGTGCTGATGGAGCCGATCGTGTCGGTTGAGATCCTCGCGCCGCAGAAGCACATGGGGGACCTGACCAGCGACATCATGGGCAAGCGCGGGCGCATTCAGACCACGGACATGATCGGCGACGGGATGTGCATCATCCGCGCGCACGCGCCGCTGGGTGAGCTTCAGACGTATTCCAACCAGCTCAAGTCGATGACCGCGGGTCAGGGTTCGTTCACCATGGAGTACAGCCACGACGAACCTGCGCCGACGCAGGTTCAGGCGGAAGTGGTGGCGCAGTACAAGCCGCACCCCGAGGAAGACTAAACGGAGGATTGCCTATGGGCGCCTGGGGCGCGGGAGTGTTCGAGAATGATGACGCCATGGACTTCGTCTTTGAACTGACGGAGGCCGATGGGTGGAAGCTGGTGCGCCGCACGCTTCGCGAGTGCCTTGAGGAGGGCTATTCCGACGCCTCGCAGGCTTCGATGTCGCTCGCCGCGGCGGAGGCGGTCGCGGCGGCCAAGGGGCATCCGCTGCTGCGGCTTCCGACGGAGGTTGCATCGTGGGTTGCGCAGCACCGCGAGGAGTTGCCGGCGGGGCTGGAGGATCGTGCGCGCGAGGCGGTGGAGAAGATTCTCGACGATGAGGAATCTGAGCTGCGGCAGCTGTGGGCGGAGGAGGATGGCGCAGGATGGACCGCGGCAATCGACGACCTCATCAACCGGCTATCGGAGTAGGGCTACACTGGCCGACTATGCCACTGGTTGTCACAGGAACTATCGGGATTGATACGGTCTACACGCCTTCAGGACACGCCGAGAGCGTGCTTGGAGGATCGTGCACGTATTTCGCCGCCGCGGCGTCGTTTCACACACCCGTGCGGATCGTGGCCGCCGCGGGGGATGACCTGCCGGATGAACACCTGAACACGATCCGGCACTTTCCGGCGATTGATGCATCGGGCCTTGAGATCCGCAAGGGCTCCAAGACGTTTCGATGGGGCGGGAAGTATCACGACAACATGGACCGGCGCGACACGTTGTACACCGAGCTGGGTGTGCTGATGGAGGCTCCGCCGCCGATCCCGGAGAAGTTTAAGGACTCGGAGTTCGTGTTCCTTGCGAACACGCACCCGGCGGTGCAGCTGGGGATGCTCGAGGCGTTCCCCAAGCGTCGGCTTGCGGTTGCCGACACGATGGACCTGTGGATCAACACGGCGCGGCCGGAGCTTGAGAAGCTGCTCACGAAGGTCGATGGGCTGGTGCTGAACTACGACGAAGCGGAGTTGATGACGGGCAAGCGCAACCCTGTGACCGCGGCCAGGCACATCCTTGAGATGGGGCCGAGCTTCGTCGTGGTGAAGAAGGGTGAGCACGGTTCCATGCTGGTTCACCGCGAGGGACTGGGCGCGCTGCCGGCGTATCCGGCAGAGCAGGTTATCGACCCGACGGGCGCGGGGGATTCGTTTGCGGGCGGGATGATGGGGTTCCTGGCGTCGGCGGCCGTCAAGCACCCGGGGAATGGGTCGCGGCGCGGGGCGTCGTTTGAATCGATTCTTCGGGCGCTGGCGCACGGGACGGTGATGGCGAGCTTCAACATCGAGAGCTTCAGCCTGAACCGTTTGAAGTCGCTGAAGCGTGAAGAGCTGGATGCCCGGTATGCGCAGTTTGCGGGGATGCTGCGGATCCACTGAGGGGCTGTTGTCTGCGCGACCGGTTTGTGGTTTGAACATTGACCTTCTACGCCGAGCTTTCCGCCATGCCGATTCTGATCTTTCAGCACACAGCCACTGAACACGCCGCGCGTCTTGCGCTCACGCTTCGTGATCATGCGCGAAAGCTGGATGTGCGGAGGCTCGATCTTCCCGAGACGCGCACCAACCCGCACATCCCGACCGACTTTGACAACGTTGAGGGCATCATTTCCCTTGGCGGGCAGATGAATGTCGGGGATGACCTGCCGTGGATGCAGCGAGAGACTGAGTTTCTTGCCGCGGCCCACAAGCGGAATGTTCCGACCGTAGGCATCTGCCTGGGGGCGCAGCTCATCGCCAAGGCGCTGGGCGGGACCGTTGCGCCGATGGCGGGCGAGCCGGAGTGGGGAATGTTGCCGGTGCGGCAGTTCCCCATCGCCAACACCGACATCATCCTCGCGGGCATTCCGTGGGAGCTGCCGCAGTTCCACGCGCACGGGCAGGAGATCACCACCCTTCCCCCGGGCGCGGCCGCGCTGCAGGCATCTGACAAGTGCAAAGTACAGTCGTTCCGCGCCGGGCTGCGGACGTACGGGTTCCAGTATCACTTCGAGTGCGACCTGGCGATGATTCGCGAGTTCCTGACTTCCGGCGATCCGCAGATGGCCGCGAGCGGCCTGAGCGCCGAGCATGGCATGGAAGAGGCGCGGATTCAGTACGAGATGTACACGCGTACGAACGACCGGCTGGCGGTGAATCTGGTGACGTATCTGTTCGCATCGGCACGGGCGATGAGTGCGTGAGGAGGGAAAGGGATGGAGGGACGAAGCCACGAAGCGAAGAAGGGACGAAGCGAAGAAGGGACGAAAGAAGCGGGGGCGGCGGGTCAACATGGCGGCGAAGTTCTCCATCCCCGTGCCGCGAGACTTCATCCTGGCGCGGGATGTCTGCTCGTATGGGTACTTTCTGCTCGCGCCCAGCCACTGGGACCCGTCGACGGCGTCGTATCTGACGACGCTCGACACCGGCGGCCGCGCGGTGACCGTCCGCATTACGCAGGGTGAAGCGACTGCCCCGACCGGTGTGCGTGAGCTTGCGCGCCGCCGCGGAATCCCGCTTGCTGTGAAGGCCGATGTCGCGCTTGGAAAGGCCGAACAGGCAGTGGTTGCTGGCCTGCTGGGACGGATGTTCCGCGTCGATGAAGACCACACCGTCCTGAGCGGATATCACAAAGTCGATCCGCGGTGGAAGAAATCCGGCCGCGGCAGGCTGATGCGGTCTGGTACGCTGTTTGAGGATGTCATAAAGACGGTGACATCGTGCAATGTGACGTGGCCGAGCACGATCATCATGAACCGGCGGATGTGCGAGATTGTCGGACGCAAGAGCGCATCGGGCTTGTTTGCGTTCCCGACGGCGGCGCGGCTGGCCAGAACGCGG
>Ga0163144_10013730_pt1 | contig 16869 bp, 12 predicted proteins | sample OliLak19BULKMAT1_FD_123175 | JGI IMG/M metagenome (GOLD analysis project Ga0163144, IMG submission 123175) | Freshwater microbial mat bacterial communities from Lake Vanda, McMurdo Dry Valleys, Antarctica - Oligotrophic Lake LV.19.BULKMAT1 | ecosystem: Environmental > Aquatic > Freshwater >... | reverse complement strand
GCTGAAAAACAATCACACCGAGAAAGTCGGCGTCAAGAACAAACGCCTCCTCGCCGCCTGCAGCGAAGAATACCTGGAGGAAGTCTTGTTCGACACGTAACTTATGACGCAATCGCCCTGGGTTCATGGCGGAAGTTGGTGGATCGGTATTCTTGCCATCGATCGCGTAAAAATTCCCCCAGACGGGTTCTTTTGTGCTCTTAAATGTAAACGTGAGCGGACCGGTACTGCCTCCGCCGTCGAACTTTAGGCCAAATATCCCCGGAGGCGTGGGAAGGTTCGGATTTGAATTGCCATTGCTGGTGTTGTCATAGAACGACGGATCACCCGCCTCTGGGGAGGTGCTGAAATCCTTAAAGTCTGCAATCGTCGTATTGTTGCTGACCTGAAGGATCCAATGGCTCAGGCCCTTGCTTAGCGCAGATGTCCCACTCGCACCGGAAATCGTGTAGCTATACGTCCAATTAAATCCGCTATCCACCACGTTCGAGATGTTCCACGCGATGCGGAAGCCATTGTCGCCAGAGCCGTCCCACGATTGGAACCCGACAATCTCGCCAGTGTTCGCCGTCGACCTGTAGTCGGTCAAGTCACTGCCAGCGACCGCGATCGCTGCTTGGCTGGCCGTCGGCACTAACATGCCAACCACAAATACCACTGCAATTACCGCCAACTGACGCTTCATCGTCCAACTCGCCATGCTGCTTGGTCCATAGGTGTTCCGTTAATCTTAGTTTGTCCGTCTAGATGTATGTTCCCCGCTGTTGTCATGTAGATGACAGCGGATGGACAGAATGTGATCAGAATTCGTAACAATGTCGAAAAACTGGCCGTCTCGTTTGTCGTAACCCCACCATGTGGGTGGGTGATACGCCGTGGGCATAGCCAGGCGCACTCGCGCGGGATTCCTCTCACTCACGAATCACGACGCACGGCACGTCACTCGCCGCTTCCTCAAACCAGCATCTCTTTAAACAGCTTCATCTCTTCGTCGTCGATGCCGGCGTGTTTGAGGTTGAGCTTGGCCAGGCCGTCGATGCCCAGGCCGATCTTGATGCCGTGCAGGATGAAGGGGTTTTCCCAGACGGAGAAGTTCTGCAAGCGGCGCTCGGTGCCGTAGCGCTTGAGGACGGCTACGCCCGTTGCGTCGGCGGCGATGCGGTCGCGGCTGGCGACGATGAGCTTGGGATCGGCCGTGTCTCCCTGCGACGGTCCGCCGAAGACGAAGCTCTGCGTGCCGTCCAAGATGTTCAAGGCGGGCGTGATGCCCAGGTTCAATTCGGCCACGCGGTTGACCAGGGGCGCGGCTTCTTCCATGTCCTGCTTGCGGCCTTCGGGCCCCAGGCGGCGGCGGCTGCCGGAGGATTTTTGGTCGGCCAGGTTGCTGCCTCCCCTGAACGAGCTGTGGAATTCTCGGCGCGTGCGGTGATGGCTCATGCCGACGAAGGCCTTCATCGACATGGTGAACCAGGCCTGGAAGTGCGTCTTGATCACGGGCACGTTGATGATGTGATCGACCGCGAACAGCAACTCGGCCAGCTCAAAACCGTTGGGCCAGTGCTCGGCCTTCTCGGGCTTGATCTTTCGCCAGTGGTCGGCTTCGGCCTTCTTGCCCTTGCCGAGCATCTCGAACTCGCCGGCCGCGTCTTCCAGGCCCACGGCCACGACGGGCACCTTGGCTTCGCTCTTGATCTGCTCGACGGCGTCCCATTGGCCGACGCTCTTCATCACGTCGATCGTTTTGGGAGTGGTGGTATTAAAGAACGGCGAAAAGCTGCGGTCGGCCACGATGATGCGCTTGGGCCCGCGCTCGGCCACGATCTTGATGACCGCGTACAGCACCTCGGGATTGGTGGTGGTGGGGGCTTTGGCCGCGCCGGTGACATTGGGCTTGATGAGCACCGTCTGCTCGGGCTTGATGAAATCTAATCCGCCCGAGAGCTCGACGGCCCGGCGAACGGCCTCTTCCATGTTCGAGCCGCGGGCGATGCCCACGTCGGCGGATTTACTGCCGGCGGATTTCGCGGCGGCCTGGGCGTCTTCGGCGAAGCTGAGGCCCGGGCGAATCAAACCTCCGGCCAACCCCGTGGCCAACGACGCACAGCCCGCTTGGCGAATGAAATGTCGACGATTGTAGTGATCGCACAGATGGGACATGGGATGACCTCGCCTGAAAGTGCGGACGGAATGGTGCGCTAGTGGTTTGGTACGGCGGAGCCCCCGCGAGCGGGGCGGCTAACGGTGTGGTTCCTGGCGACGCTTGGTTTTATTGTATCGCGGTTTGTCGCAGGGCGGAAATTTGGACAGAAATTGGGTAGTGTCTTAAGATCGTGTGCGGGCGGGGTGTCACTAACTTAAGGGAGTTGCAGGCCTTCGTCTCAAGATCGCGCGGACGCCAATCGAGCCGACCAGCCAGACGCCGATGATCGTGGCAGATGAGATACCAGCCCGAGCGGCGGCCTCTCGCCGTGTTGGTGCCCGTTTGATGTCAGTCGTTTTCTTTACTTGCTTAACATACGCCAGCCTCCAACCACTAGCAGTAACCGGAGGAGATTGTCCTGGAAACGGCTCTTGGACGATCGTGGTTGCGGTGTCCGCAACTGGCCATTGAGCGCACTGCCACCACGCGAGCCCAAGCAGCGTCGTGAGAATCAGCCACTCTGCAAGACTGACCTGAAACCAGCGGCGGCGGGGTGTGGTTTGCATAGGGAAATTGCAGGGTGTCGTTATGACGGCGAAGGATCTCAATATCGGTACTGGTTCGCTTTACCGCAAAGCTCTTTCAGACCGCTGCCATGAGGAATTGTATCACCATTCCATCAATGATCCGCTGGGCGATTTCGCAGTCTGGGCAAGTCGCCGTGTGGAGCCCCGCTAGGGGCAAAACATGCTAGCCCACGGCGCAAGCCGTGGGATGATATTGCGCCCGAGGTTGCCTTAAGCCCCAGCGGGGCGAAACATGGGATCCGCCAACTTGTTGCGACGATCGTATTCGACCTACTCCAAACACCTGTCGCCCCTACGGGGCTTTTTGCGCGGTTGCCGAACATTTTCCCACGGCTCGCGCCGTGGGTTAGCATATTTCGCCCCTGGCGGGGCTATTGCGCCGTCATACCCGGCTGTGACGGCCGCTACGAAAACGGCGAACACTGCACTCGAACTGAACTACCACGATAAATCGGCCTATTTCGCCGTTTTCAGCCACTCTTGCAAACTCCCTCGCAGCTTCTCGCCGCGGGCGTTGAGGTCCTTGGCCTTGTCGGCGGTGACTTCCTTCGAGGCGTGGATCATTGTCATGGTGTCGGTCCGCAGTGCGGCGACGTCCTTGTGGAACTTCTCGGGGATGGGGTCCTTCTCGCGGATGGTCTTCTGCCGGACCTTTCGTAAGACATCCGCAAGCTGGTCGTTGCCCTTCACCACCGAAGTGATGTTGGGCCAGTCTTTTTCGAGCTTGTTGTGGCAATCGAGGCACATGTTCACTAGCTTGAAATCGGCGGGCGGGTTGCCGATGTCGTGGTTTCCGTGGCAATCGATGCAGGTGGGATACTTGAGATTCACGCGCGTCGAAAAATCCCAGTGGTGTGGGCCGGTCGCTAGGCGCTCGGCCTCTTCCGTGTGGCACTCGCTGCACGTCTTGATGTGGGCGCTGATTTTGGTGCCAATGAAGTCGAACTCCGGCTCGTGCGCCTTGCCGTCGTCCTTGCGGTTGCCGCCGTGGCAGTCGTAACAGGTCATGTCGTGCCGATCATGAACGCTGCGGACGAGATGCTTGACGGCGTCCGTTAGCTCGCGGCCCGCGGTCAGGTGACAAGCCGCGCAGTTCGAGGCCACTTGTGGCAGCGGCAAATCCGCGGGCCAATCTTTGGGCGCGACGAGCTTGCGCGGCGGTTCGTCGGCCGGTTTCTTTACCTGCTTAGCAGGCTTCGCGGCCGGTTCGTCGACCGCTCCCGCCACATAGTCGGACACCACCCAGGCGCCCAGGGCAACGGGCAGAAGCAAGCAGACAGCAGGCGTGAACCGCAGCCTCCCGCGCGTTCGAAACAACCGACGCATCGCCCCGGCTAAAATCGCTACGATCGACACGGTCATGAGAATCTGCAGCAGCACAGTGATTCGATTCGGAAGTGATTCGGATTCGGATTCGATTTGCGATTCGCAATGCGAGTTTTTGCACTTAGCTGACGGCCGCATCGACGTTGAAAGTGCATGCCGGACGTCGATGCAAGTCTTGTAATTATTTATGCTTACGAACTGTTGAGCCTAGTGAATGCGATGTCCGATGTCAAGAAATTTCGGCGTGTAAAAATCGGCCAATTCAGGCGCCGTAAAGCGGCCCGTCCTAATTGCCAGTAGTGTTCTATGGTTTCTGATTGATCGATTGATGGGCTGCGGTTGCGGCGCAGCGTCTCAAGACCTTCCAGGGCACCATTCAGGGCATTCAACTTCGAGGGGACAGGTCCATGCAGGAGCCATTGTGCATTACCGTGGATAGCGATCACGCCGAGCTGATCGCACAGATCGAGCATCGATTTCGCGGCGACCAGGCCGTGGAAACGATCGACAAGCGGCGCAATCTGCGGCGGCCATTTACGAGCGCCGTCACGATTCAACCCTGCGACAGGCAAGGCAGAATTATCGCGCCGCCCATCGAGGGCCAGGCGATGGATCTCTCGCTCTGGGGGCTGCAATTCGCGACGAACAAGCGGCTGGATGCCGGTCAGTTCTTGGCCCTGGGATTCCCAGTGCGAGTCCACGGCAAGCAGCGGACCGTGGTCATGCTGAGCGAAGTGCGGCACGTGCAGGCCAAGCAGCCCGAGGGCTGGGCCGTCGGTTGTGAATTCCGCGAGACGCTGTGCTCGAATCAGGACACGTAGTTCCCGGCATCGATCGTCAGCCGCACTAGCCCGACGCGCCAGCGAGGGATCCGAGTTTCCTCGCTGGCGCGTCGGGCTGGTGTGTTTTTACGCTCGCAGCGCTTCTCGTAAGAACCGGCCCGTGTGATTGTCGGGCAGCGCGGCGATCTCCTCGGGCGTGCCCGCCGCGACGATCTTTCCGCCGGCGTCGCCCCCCTCGGGCCCCATGTCGATGATCCAGTCGGCCGACTTCATCACGTCCAGGTGATGCTCGATGACGACGACCGTGTTCCCCAAATCGACCAGCCGCGCGAGGACCGCGAGCAGCTTGTTTACGTCGTCGAAGTGCAGTCCCGTGGTCGGCTCGTCGAGCAGATACAGCGTGCTGCCCGTATCGACGCGGCCCAATTCCGTGGCCAGCTTGATCCGCTGGGCCTCGCCGCCGGAGATGGTCGTCGAGGCCTGCCCCAGCGGCAGGTAGCCCAAGCCGACGTCGCGCAGGCTTTCCAGCAGCCGGCGGATTGGCGGGAAGTTCTCGAAGAACGAGAGCGCCTCGTCGACGCTCATCGCCAGTGCGTCGGCGATCGACTTGCCGCGATAGCGGACCTCGAGCGTCTGCCGATTGAACCGCGCGCCGTGGCATTCCGCGCAGGGCACATACAGGTCGGGCAGGAAGTTCATCTCGATCTTCTGCAGGCCCTGTCCCTGGCATTGCTCGCAACGGCCCCCCTTCACGTTGAAGCTGAAGCGGCTGCCGCGGTAGCCGCGGAGTTGGGCGTCGCGCGTGCTGGCGAAGACCTTGCGAATTTCGTCGAACACGCCGGTATACGTCGCCGGGTTGCTGCGCGGCGTGCGGCCGATGGGCGATTGGTCGATCTCGACGAGCTTGTCGATCTGGCTCACGCCGCGCAGCCGCGTGAAAGGGCCAGGCTTGGCTCCGCCGCCGCCGAGCTTTCGCGCGATTGCGCGAGCCACGGTTTCGTTCAAGAGCGAGCTCTTGCCCGATCCGCTCACGCCGGTCACGCAGACCAGCACCGACAGCGGAATCTCAATCGCCACTTCTTTGAGGTTATTGATCGTCGCGCCTTCGAGCACGATCGTTTTTTTCAGGTTCACCGGGCGGCGCGTCTCGGGCCTGGCAATCCGTCGCGCGCCCGACAGGTATTGGCCCGTGATCGAAGCTGGGTCGTGGGCCAGCTCGTCGGGCGTGCCTTGGGCGACGAGTTGCCCGCCCTGAATGCCCGCGCCGGGGCCCAAGTCGATCAGATGATCGGCGACGCGCATGATGGCTTCGTCGTGCTCGACCACCAGCACGCTATTGCCCAGTTGCTGCAAGTCGCGTAGTGCCTGGATGAGTTGCCCATTGTCGCGCGGGTGCAATCCGATTGAAGGCTCGTCGAGCAAGTAGCACACGCCCACCAGGCCCGATCCGATGCCGCTGGCCAGGCGAATCCGCTGCAACTCACCGCCCGAGAGTGTATCGGCCGCGCGATCGAGGGTGAGGTATTGCAGCCCAACTTTGGTCAAGAATTCCAGCCGGTTGCAGATCTCGGTCACCACCGGCGTGGCGATCGGCGCATCTTCTTCAGGAAACGCGATCGACGCGAAGAACGCTTGCGCCGTACCGACGGTCATGGCCGTGATCTCGTGAATCGCGCGCTGGCCCACGCGCACATGTCGAGCCTCGGGCCGCAGCCTTGCGCCGCCGCAATCGATGCAGGTGACGCTGCCGCGGAAGGACTCCAGGCGGTCGCGCAGCTTGTCGTTCTCGTCGCTGACGGCGCTCGTGTATTCTTCGTCGAGCATCGCTTGCACGCCGACAAAATCCTTGCCGTCGCCGCGCCACAACCGCTCGAGCGCCTTTTCCTTGTAGTCCGCTAGCGGCGTCGAGCGCTTGATGCCTTGCGCGGAAAGGAATCCCGCCAGGGCCTGCTGCCGGCGCTTGGCCGCGGCTTCGCCACCGTTTCGCCAGGGCGCGATCGCGCCATCGGCCAGCGACAAGCCGCGGTCGGGCGCGACCAGGTCGAAATCGAATTCGACCCGCACGCCCAGCCCGTCGCACGTTCGACACGCGCCGTAGGGACTGTTGAAGCTGAACGTCCGCGGCTCCAACTCTTCGTAGCTCAGCTTGCAAATGGGGCAGGCGTATTCGGTACTGAACGGCCGGTCGAGCCACTGGCCCCCGTCCTGGTAACTGATGACGACCAGGCCATCGCCATGCTTGACCGCCAGCAAGATCGACTCGGCGATGCGGGCCCGCGCGGCAGCCCGCAGCACGACGCGGTCGATCACCGCTTCGATCGTGTGTGCCTTTTGCTTGACCAAGGGGGGCACGGCGTCGAGCTCGCAGACCGCGCCATCGACGCGAGCGCGGACGAACCCGGCCTTGCGAATCGCGTCGAAGACCTCTGGATGCTGTCCCTTGCGGCCGCGGACCAGCGGAGCGAGGATAATCGCCTTGGTTCCTTCGGGCAGCGCGAACAACTCGTCGAGAATCTGCGCGGGCGATTGCTGGCGGATCGGCGCGCCGCAACGGTAGCAATAGGCCAGGCCCGTGCGGGCGAACAACAGCCGCAAGTGGTCGTAGATCTCGGTGACCGTGGCCACGGTGCTGCGAGGATTGGCGCTGCCGGCCCGCTGATCGATCGAGATGGTCGGCTGCAAGCCCTCGATCAGATCGACGTCGGGTCGTTCCAATTGGTGCAGGAACTGCCGCGCGTAGACCGACAGGCTTTCAATGTATTGCCGCTGCCCTTCGGCAAACAGCGTGTCGAAGGCCAGCGAGCTTTTGCCCGAGCCGCTGGGTCCGGTGATGACCACAAGCTGGTCGCGAGGAATGTCGAGATCGAGATTGCGCAGGTTATGCACCCGCGCGCCGCGGACACGGATGAACTCGACCGCGTCGGACTGCCACCCCTCGGGCTGAGCCCCGGTGGTTTGGCGACTAGCATGCCCACTCACCTCTGCGGCAACGTGCTGACTCATGCGGTCTCAGCGGAGAGAGTTGGGAGCATCCCAAACTTACTAGCCTAACCGCGCGGGGTGGGGGGGACAAGTTCGGGGTCGATCTGGTAGTGGGTCAGTATGAATTCCGTTCGTTGGGTGCCTGGGGTTGAGCGCAGCGAACCCCCAGATTGGTACGCGTCTGTGGGCTCACTTCGTTCGACCACAGGAACCCAGAAATAAAACTGGCCCACTACCGTCGACCTGCGCCAATTGTCTCACTTGAGGTTGTAGGAAGCGACTCCTGCCGGCGATCATGTGCCACGAAACGATCGGCGTCAGGAGACGCCTCCTACAAAGCGTATGTGTGTTTCCTTAAGTAAAAAGCTACCCCAGCAGGCTCTTGCGTAGCGCCGCCACGCAGGTGTCGCAGAGCGGACCATAGGATTTGGCCCACTGGGTGGGCCGCCGATTGCGGATCAGCCGGGCGATTTGCTCCAGTACGGTGAGCGACTGCTGGGCGGCAGCATCGGTCAGCGGGAAGCCACATTTCTTACAAGGCACTCGTTACTCCTCGACGAACGTAGAATTCCAGTTTCAATTCAGCCGTGGCGGTAGGCTGGGGCGCTAGCCCCACCTGGCATCGGTTATTGGTTAATTGTCGAAATTGGTGGGTGGTTCAGAAGGTTGGGCTGCCGCCCCAGCCTACACACTCGAGGATTCGATTCAATCCTGCTGCTCATCACCAAACAGGATGTTGCCCGGCTTGGCGTCCAGGTAATGAATCCCGAATCGCTTGAGTGCGGAAATCAACTTCCGTACTTCAGGCCAATGCTTCTCGAACAGGGCTTCTCGTTGCACTTGCCAATCCCTCCAGACCTCCGCGGAGAAATCGGGCAGGTTATCGAGGTGGACCTTTCCGAAGTCCAGCAGGTACGGTGGCACCACCAGGTCCATTTCAATCACCAAAAGATCATTGGAATAGCCGATAAGCCCCGGGATTGAGAATCCGTTGAGCTTTGTGATTGAGTTTTTCTTAAGCCGCTGGTAGCATTCGAGTTCAGTGATATAGTTGCCTTCCCGCTCGAAGGCCTTGATGGCTGTGCCCTTCCTAGAAACCCAAACTTTCCCATCCTGACCTTCGCCGATCGGTTCTCTCAAATTGCCGCCCGACTTTGCGGCGTATTCACTAGCCTGCCTTTCAAGGGATGGATCTGACATGGGACATCGATGGAAGGATGGGTATTCGGCCGCCGTTGAAGTCTACTTAGAGGCTGATGGGCAGCGATACAACGTTGAGCGTGTTGGCGACAATACCATTGTGATTCGCGATGAGTGCGAACTACAGCCGCACACATCGGCAACCCTGGTGATCATCGTGGATGGTCAGCCTCAACGACAGCGCATTTTTCTGCATCACGGAGCGACGAGCAATATGCTCGAACCCGTCCCGTTTCTATAGTCGGTCCAAAAGTGCCCTCCGCGTTGGCAACTCAATTCGGGCCTGGACTATAAAGCGCAAGTCGCAAGCGAAATGTTCGATATTCTGCCGAGGCGTTCGGGATTCTCTTGTCCCGGGTCGCAGGTGAGTAGGATATTTCAACTTCGCAGTGCCGGCGGCCGTCCGGTGGAACTCCCACTGCTTCGACCCCTTCTGGCCGTATTACAAGCGACTCCGGCCCCCGGGCAAATAGTGTTGTCGGACGCTAAGCGGTGACTATCATATCAATCGCGATCATAGTCCACCCGCTCAGCTCGAACCTCCTCCGACCGCCTGGGACCCGCGTATGAGCACATTCTTGTATGTCACCGCGGGCGTGGTCGTGGGCGGCCTGTTGCTGTTGGTCGTTCTGTTCTTGCTGATCAAGTTTCTTATCCGCCGCTGGCTCGGCAAGCTGGTCGACGCGATCAAGCAACTCGGCGCGGGGGGCGTGCCGCCATTTCGCATTTCGCTTTCGCGCGATGAGACGCTCGAGTGGAAGTACAAGGCGCTGGCGGACCAGGTCGTCGCCGCCTTGGTTGCTGCCGGATACGAATCGATCGGCGAGTACCGCATCGATGAGATCCCCGCCGTCCGATTGCGAGCGCTCATGCACGCCACTGCAGGCGCTTACGCGGCCGTCTACGAGCACGATCAGGCCGGGCTGATTGTGGACCTCGTGAGTTACTTCGTTGACGGGGGCTATGCCGCCTTCACCACGGCGCCCGAGACCGGGTTGGACAAGCCCGATTGGTCGCGGCAGGTGCGCGTGCAACTCGACCTGGCCGCCGATCCGGCTTCGGTCGCTACGCTGCACGAGCAAATGCTCGCGGCCCAGCAGGGGCACATGCCCGCGCCGGTCGCGGCCGACGCGTTCGAGAAAAAATACTGTGCGCACTACGCCCGCGAGATGGATTGGCGGATTGCCCGCGGCGGCGTGACGGCCGACGAAGTCCGCTGCTCGGTGGCGGCCCATGGCGGCGAACCGCCGAGCGACGAGCAGGTCGCGGCCGTACAAGAGGCCTGGCGAATGGCGATCGGTCAGTTCGTCAACGATCAACTGGCCGAGAAGTTTCCGCGCAGCATTCCCAAGCTGCTGAGCGTCATGCCGGAGATGACGGCGGCCAAGTGGGAAGTTGTCCGCGATCGCTTGTACTTCGTCCACGAGCATTCGTACCCGGATCTGATCGTCGACCAGCTTGCCGAGGAGGTGGCCGCGGCCGAATCCCGCGACGAGCAGGGAACGGTCGTCGTACTGGACGCAAGTGACGATGCCGGCCAGCGCGACGACGAAGTCAATGAAGCGCACGACCAACGAGCCGAAGCCGCCCGGACGCAGCTCAAAGCGTTATTCGCCGAAACGCCTGTCCGCGAGGCCTTCGTTCGCGCGCAAGAGTTGCTTCCGGCCGCCCGCCGCTACCGCCGCCTGATTGGCATCAAGACGCCGTTTCCAGCGGATGTGTATGTCGCGCCGGTTAGGGCGGACTGATGCGTGGCATGTTGCATTTCACTAGCCCGACGCGCAAGCGAGGGAGTACAGCCGAGTTCCTCGCTTGCGCGTCGGGCTTGTATGACCACTAGAAAACTCACTCTACTCCACCGCGATCGGTGTCTCTTCAATGGCCGCGTGGCCCGAGCGGCGGAAGGGCCGTGGCAGGGGCTGGCCGTTGCCGGCCGAATCGACGGCGCGGCTGCGGACGATGTACTTGCCCGCTGGGAGCCCGGGATGCAGGCCGGCCCAGTGAACGCTGCACAGCCGCATGGGCCAAGTGCGCGGCTTGCCGGATTCGGGGTCAAAGCCGAACGTGGGGTTGGGGATCTTGTTGTCGGGCAGACCGCCGCCCCATTCCTTCGGCGCGGGCAGAAGATCCATGTCTCGCCAGGTCACGGATTGAAAATAGGGATCGTCCTTTGGCGGGGGCGCGTCGGCCGGTGTGATCCAGACCTGGACCTTACTGAGCCCTCCGACGCCCACTTGCGCATAGCCGGTCAGTGGAATCGGCTCGTTGGCCTTGACCTTGTTGGGGACTGAGAGCGTGGCCGCGAAGGTTTTCAGCGGGCTGTCGACGTCGTTGCCCTGTTCGGCGTACGTGTCATTCGCATACGCCAGGCTCGTGATGACCACGTGCGACAACCACTTGATGCTCTTGAAGCCATACGCCTCGGGCACGACCACGCGCACCGGTCCGCCGCGCTCGCTTGTGAGCCACTGACCGTTCAGCTTGTAGCACAGGATAACGGGCGGCAGATCGTACAGATCCTCGAAGACGCGCCCAATGGGGAGCGAGCTGCGAAAGATCTGCTTGGGGTCGTCGTTGTGATAGCCGTAGTAGAAGATGCGGCGGGCGTCGTCGCGGGGCTGCGTCTTCCAGATGACTTCGCGTAGCGGGATGCCTTCCCAAATGCCCATGCCCAGCGGGCAGCCGATGTTCAGGCAGGTCATGACCTTGGCGAATCGTACGGCATGCTTTTCGGCCAATTGCATCAGCCCGGCAAACTTGAGCGCGGTGCCGTCGCTTTTGAGCATCGGGTTGCGCAGCTTGACCGGGTGATCGGCATCGGAAATCACTTCGAGCTGCCAGGTGTCTTGCGTCAGTCCGACTTCGCGCTTCTTGTCGTCGGGCAGGGAGTGAGGCAGCGGCGTGCCGCGCGAGACGTCGTTGAACGTGTCCTGCGGCGTGAGGTAGGACTTGAACCGCTCTTGTTTCTGCGCAATTTCGGCGGGGCTTTCCCAGGCGTGTACGGATCGCGAGAGGAGACCGCCGGCGACCGCGCTGCCAAGTCCGATGCCTCCCACGCCGATCTTGAGGAAATATCGCCGCGTTAGTTCGCGATGCTCGGCGGCAAAGGTCTCGAAAGTTGGTCGCATGGTAGCCGGTCCTCTTCATGCCACATCGCGTCGGGCATTCGGATTTGAACCGCGGAGACGCAGAGCATACAAGTCACGAAACGACGAAGTCAATGCGAGACCCTAACTCAACCTCCCGTTGACGACACTTGTCCTCGGCATCGCAGGAGCTTTCTTCTCTCCATCTCGGCGTCTCCGCGGTTCGTCACAGCACGATTATGCCACGCCCGCGATCTCTAACAGGAACTTGTTCTGGGGTGATTCGTTGCGCTGGTTCCGCGTCGGCGAATAGTCGCACACGGAAACTGTCTTGCCGTCTTCGCGGAACTCGAGCAGCCGCAGCCAGCCGTCGCCCCCCTTGGGCCGCATCTGGAAATTGACGAGCATTTGCGGGATATCGCGACCCCCCTTGGTGCGACTGACAATGCGGCCCAGACCGTCTTTCAGCACGTGGCCATTGAGCGTCATGATGAAATTGCCGTGCCGATTGATCAAGCCGTTCCACAGCTCCTCGCCGTCGCACACGTCGTCGTCCGTGGCCTTGGCCACCGCGTAGTTGTGCGGATTCCACGTCTGCTTCGTGCCGTATTTCTTCCAATCGTAGCGCGTGTCGTCGTAGTACATGTAGGCGTGCGTGACGAGGATTGCGGCGCGATCCGTGTGCTGCGCGGCGACCTCGTTGGCCCAACGCACGACATCCTTGCGGGGACCGAACTCGAGGCACAGCGCCAAAAAATCACGCCCCCCTGCCGAAAACGTATGGAAACTGTTCTCGAAGCGATTGGGTTCTTTGTCGTACACGCCGCCGAAGTTAGGGCGATCCTTGAATTTGTCGACGGGAAACGCGTCGCTGAGCCCCGTCGTTCGATCCTTGCACGATCCCTTGTCGCTATAGTCGTGATTGCCGGGAGCGACGAAGTAGGGGACTTTGTCGTCGAGCTCGTTCATGGCCTTGACGGCGTTGTCCCACTGCGGCTGCGTATTGCGATTAGTCACGTCGCCCAAGTGAAGCACGCAAGCGATGTTCCGGTCCCGTTTATTCTCGACGATCCAACGCGTCTGTGCCAGGTAAGTGTCGGGGTGCTCTTCGCTGTAGTGCTGCGTGTCGGGAAGCACGGCGACGGTGAAGGCATTCTTGGCAAGTTTGGGCGGCTCGCCGTCGACCAGCTTGCCGTCGGCATAGGGATCGGCCGCCCAACATGAGGAGGTCGCACCCGTGAGCAACGCGGGAGGAATTGCGAAAACAGCGCCCGCTTTCAAGATATCCCGGCGTGAGATTCTCGACATCGAGGAGCACCCTTTCTATTGACTTGGCGACGTAGACGACTCAGAAAACTCAAAAGGCGACACTCGCAGCGTGCAACTATCTTAACCTCACAACTGGCGTCGGCGAAAGCCTCCGCCTTTGCCCACCAGACGCAGCGAGAAAGCGCGTGGCTCATGGCAGGCGACAGGGGCCAGGACCTCATTAAGAAAATGGCCAAGGAATCGCCGAGCTGTCGAAAAAACCGCCGCCGTGTCCTGAGAACCGACTTGTTTGGCAAACCGCTGGCAGATGCGCTAGAATGACCCGACAACCCGTTTGCCGATGAATCAAGAGTGGAATAGGCAAAGCCCATGACGGCTCGATTGCACCTCCGCGTTGCGGCGATTCTTGCTTGCGGCCTGGCGCTCGCCGGCTGCACCAAGTCCAACGACCAGAATGAAGTCGTGGTCTATGCCGCGCTCGATTCCGAATTCTCGCAGCCAATCCTCGATGACTTCGCTCGCGACACGGGCGTGCAGGTCCGGCCCAAGTTCGATGCCGAGAGCACGAAGACGGTGGGCTTGACCAATGAGATCATCCAAGAGGCCAACCGCCCGCGTTGCGATGTCTTCTGGAACAATGAGATCCTCAACACACTACGCTTGGAAGAGAAGGGATTGTTGGATGTGTACCGGCCTGCGATCGCCGAGCAGTACCCCGCGATGTATCGTTCTCCCGACGGCACGTGGCACGGCTTCGCCGGACGCGCCCGTGTATTGATCGTGAATACCAACCTCGTGCCAGAGAACGAGCGGCCCACGTCGATCTACGACCTGCTCGATTCGAAATGGAAGGGCAAGATCGGCATCGCCAAGCCGCTCTTCGGCACGACGGCCACGCACGCCGCTTGTTTGTTCGCGCACTTGGGCGATGACAAGGCCAAGGAGTTCTTCAACAAGCTCAAGGCCAACGGCGTGCAGATCCTCTCAGGCAACAAGCAGGTCGCGCTGGCCGCGGCGGCCGGGCAGAATGCCTTCGGGCTGACCGACACCGACGACGCGATCATCGAGATCGAAAAAGGATTGCCCGTCGCGATCGTGTACCCCGACCGCGGTGAAGATCAGATGGGCACGCTGTTCATCCCCAACACCGTGGCGATCATCAAGGGCAGCCCGCACGTTGAGTCGGCCCGGCGGCTGGTCGATTATGTGCTGTCACCCGCGGTCGAGCAAAAGCTGGCCGCTTGCCCGAGCGCGCAGATCCCGTTGAACCCCCAGGTGCAGGCCAAGCCGCGTGTGGAAACGCCAAAGACGGTGAAGGCCATGCAGGTGGATTTTCCGCTGGCGGCCAAGCGCTGGAACGACGCGGCCGATTTCATACGCAATGAGTTCACAGGGCCGTAACGAGCACTAGCCCGACGCGCCAGCAAGGGAATCCGGTCGATTACTCCCTTGCTAGCGCGTCGGGCTAGTATGCCACCCAGAATCGCCCCTCAAAACCGTCCCGAAGCGCGAACCCGCGGCCCCTTGCTCGCATCCCTGGGGAGGGCTATTATCAGCCTTTCCCCCAGTTCCCGTAGGATGCCTGCATGCGTCATGTGCTCTCGGCGGTAGTGCAGAACGTGCCCGGTGTGCTCGCGCACATCTCCGGCATGCTAGCCTCGCGCGGCTATAACATCGACAGCCTGGCCGTCGGCGAGACCGAAGACCCGCACCTGTCGCGGATGACCTTTGTGGTCATGGGCGACGGCAGCGTGCTGGAGCAGGTCCGCAAGCAGTTGGAAAAGATCGTCACGGTCGTGCGGGTGCTGGACATCAGCTCGCAGGATTTCGTCGAGCGCGACCTGACCTTGATCAAAGTCGCGGCCACCTCGGGGGGACAGCGGAGCGAGGTCCGTGAGCTGGCCGAAGTGTTCCGCGGGCGGATCGTCGACGTGGGGCCCGAGGATGTCATCGTCGAGATCTCGGGGCAGGAGCGGAAGATCGAAGCGTTCGTCGACCTGATGCGGCCCTTCGGCATCCGCGAACTGGTGCGCACAGGGCGGATCGCGATGGTCCGCGGAAAGATCTCGACGCAGATCGATCGGCCCTCGCCCACGGGCGACACTGACAAGGCCTCGCCGGGCGACTACGCGTGAGACTGCGAGACGTTTTTCAAAGGCAATGGTCCGCTGGAAGACGGTCCGCGAATACCAGCACGACCGGACCCGATGAATCGGGTCACTACAAGCAACGCTGCGTCCGCTGAAGCGGACCCTACCGATAATCGCCACCCATAACTCGGAATTCGATCGATGCCTGCAAGAATCTACTACGACAAAGACGCCGATCTTTCGCTGCTCAAAGGCAAGACCATCGCCATCCTCGGCTACGGTTCGCAAGGTCACGCCCACGCCCAAAACCTGCGCGACAGCGGCTGCACTGTCATTGTCGGCCAGCGTCCTGGCAGCCCCAACTACGACCTGGCGGTGAGCCACGGTTTCAAGCCCATGTCGGCCGAAGATGCCACGCAAAAGGGCGACCTGGTGAACATGCTGCTGCCCGACGAGGTGCAGGGCGATCTCTACCGCAACCACGTGAAGCCGCACCTGAAGCCGGGCAACATCCTGATGTGCTCGCACGGGTTCAACGTCCACTTTGGCCAGGTCGAACCGCCAGCGGGCGTCGATTCGCTGTTGGTCGCTCCCAAGGGGCCGGGCCACCTGGTGCGGAGCGAGTTTGAAAAAGGGGGCGGCGTGCCCTGCCTGATCGCCACGAACGTTGGCGCGAGCGAAGAGACCGTGCGGTTGGGACTGGCTTATGCCAAGGGCATCGGCGGCACCCGCGGCGGCGTGATCGAAACCACGTTTGCCGAGGAAACTGAAACGGACTTGTTCGGCGAGCAGGTCGTGCTCTGCGGCGGCGTCAGCGCCCTGGTAAAGGCCGCCTACGAGACCCTGGTCGAAGCCGGCTACCAGCCCGAGATGGCTTATTTCGAGTGCATGCACGAATTGAAGCTGATCGTCGACCTGATCTACCAGGGCGGCTTGAACTACATGCGGTACAGCATCTCGAACACGGCCGAATACGGCGACTACACGCGCGGCCCGCGGATCATCACGGACCAAACCCGCGCCGAAATGAAGAAGATCCTGGCCGAAATCCAGGGGGGCCAGTTTGCACGGGAGTGGATCCTGGAAAACAAGGCCAACGCCCCGGCCTTCAAGGCCGTCCGCCGCCGCGAGCGAAATCACCCCATCGAAGTCGTCGGCCGGCAACTGCGACGGTTGATGAGCTGGATCAATGCGAAGGAAGTGTGAGGACGGGTACGGCTTTCGTCAGCATGCCCAATGCTGTATTAGGGTCGTCGACACTGATTCGTGACGACTGCCGAGAAGTGAGAGTCTATCCGGATACTGGCATTGCCATAAATCGTGGTTTTGACGAAGGTTCGTGCATTCCGTCTCATTTCACCTACGGAGTGCCTGGCCATGCGATTCAAAACGTCTCCTCGTGAGTTG
>Ga0163144_10013729_pt1 | contig 16870 bp, 11 predicted proteins | sample OliLak19BULKMAT1_FD_123175 | JGI IMG/M metagenome (GOLD analysis project Ga0163144, IMG submission 123175) | Freshwater microbial mat bacterial communities from Lake Vanda, McMurdo Dry Valleys, Antarctica - Oligotrophic Lake LV.19.BULKMAT1 | ecosystem: Environmental > Aquatic > Freshwater >... | reverse complement strand
GGAAAAGCGCGAGACCGCGAGCCGCGCCCTAGGCGAGCTGGGCGCGCTGGCCCGCGCGCAGCTCGACGAGGCGCGCCAACAGACCACCGACGCCGAAGTGCGCCGCCGCGTCGAGACGCTGCTCGAGGCGCTCAAGGACTAGCATCCCATGCCTGCGACCCACCACGCTGCCCCAGCCTCGTCGGCGGATGCGGAGTTGTTTGCGGGCGCGGCGGCGCGGGTCGCCCGGCAGCTCGCTTGGGTGGATGGCGCGATGTTGCTGGGGCGGAGTGCGGTGCCGGTTTTCGTGGCGGCGACGATTTTGTGGACGGTGCTGCGGCGGATCGGCGTGCGCGATCATTGGTCGTGGGCGGCGGCGTTCGTGGTCGCGTGGCTGGTGGTGGTCGGCGCGCTGGCGTGGTCGCGGCGGCTGCGTCCGTTCGAGGCGCTGGCCGCGTGGGATCGTCAGGCGGGGCGGCGCGAGATGTTGGCCTCGGCGTGGAGCTTTGCGCACGGCGGGGCGGGGGATGCCGGCACCGCGCTGCATTTGAGCCGCGCCCGCGCCGCGCTGGCCGAGGCCGGCGGTTCGCTGCGTCGCGCCTTTCCGCTGCGCCTGCGTGTCGGTGCCTGGCTTGCGCCGCTGGCCTTTGCGGGGTTCGCCGTTTCCGGCTGGCTGCGCGTCCCCGTGGCGGCGGAAAATCGTGCGCTTTCCGCGGAGGCGCGCGCGCTTTCCGCCCGCGTGGGCTCGGAGCTGGCGAAGCTCGCGGGCAGCCTCGAACCGCTGAAAGGACTTTCCGACGAAGAGCGGAAGCGGCTCCAGCACTTGCAGTCGGAACTCGAGGACGCGGCAAAAAAACTCGATCGCATGGAGACGCCGCGCGACCTGCTGGAGGAACTCGAACGCCGCGCGCGGGACGCCGAGAAACTGGCCGAGGAACTGCGCACCGACGAAGCGGGATCGCTGTCGTCGCCGCTGCTCGCCGAGCTGGAGAGCAACGCCGACACCGCCGACCTCGGCAACGCCCTGCGCGCGCAGGATCTCGGGCGGGTCGCGGAAGAAGCCCGCTTGCTGCAAGCGCGGCTCGGCCACCGGAAGCCGACGCTCGAAGAGCAGAAGCGGCTGGAGGAGGCGCTCAAGCGCGCCGCCGACGCGATGAACGCCAAGGATCGGAAGAACAAAGTGGGCGAGCGCCTGGACGAAGCACGCAAGCAGCTCGCGGCGGGCGAACGCCAGCGCGCGGCGGAGCAGTTTGGCGAGCTCGCGGACCGCTTCGGTCGCGCGGCGCAGCGGCAGCACGCGCAGCAGCAGCTCCGCGAACTCGCGCAGAATTTCCGCGGCGCGGGCGGACAAATCCTCGGCGGCCAGAATCTGCAGCGGCTCAATCCCGCGCCGCCCGGCACCGAACTGCTGCCCGGCCTGCCGCAGTTCGCGCCCGGCCAAAATGCGCCCGGCCTGACTCCGCCCGGCTCGGCCGGCGCTCCGCTCGTCCTCATCCCCACTCCCGGCGACCCGCCGCCGGGCGCGCGGACTTTCCTCTTCCCCGTCCCCGGCACCGCCAAGCCGGGCGCACCCGCCATCCCCATGCCGGGTGGCGGCGACGGCAAAAATCCCGGCGGCGCGCTCGCCTTTCCCATCCCCGGAGCCGGCGACGGCTTGCTCGCCGGTGCGGGCGGGCTGCCGGTCGAAACCGCGGGCGCCGGCGGCAGCGCCGCGGGCCACGGCACCGCGCCGCTCGGGACCGATCCCACGCAGCCGCTCGCCGCGACTCAGACTGGCGTGGTCGCGCCCACCCCGGGCGCGGAGGGTCCGTCGGAAATGCGTTCCGTCGCCGGCCAGTCGCACCGCGAACAGGCGGTGCGCGAGCGCACCGCCATCGTCAAAGAATTTCTCAAGGGCGAGGAGGCCGCGCTCGCCGACGAACCGCTCCCGCTCTCCCGCCGCACGCAAGTGCTGCTCTACTTCACCGCCATCCGCCAGCAACTCGAACACCAGCCATGACCGACACCGAACTCGCCGCGCGCTTCACCGCATTCCGCGCCACCTTCCAGCGCCTTACCACCGAAGTGCAGCGCGCCATCGTCGGCTACGACGAACTCATCGCCGACTGCCTCACCGCCGTTTTTTCGCAAGGCCACGTGCTCCTCGAAGGCGTGCCCGGCCTCGGCAAAACGTATCTCGTGAAAGTGCTCGCGCGCGTCCTCGGCCTCGCGCCGGGCCGCGTGCAATGCACGCCCGACCTCATGCCGTCGGACATCCTCGGCACGCACATCGTCGGCGAGGACGCCACCGGGCGGCGCGTCTTCCGCTTCGAGCGCGGGCCGGTTTTCGCCAACCTGCTGCTCGTGGACGAAATCAACCGCGCCACGCCGAAGACGCAGTCCGCGCTGCTCGAAGTCATGCAGGAGCGCGCCGTGACCATCGCCGGCGAACGCCATGTCGTGCCGCTGCCGTTCTTCGTCCTCGCCACGCAGAACCCGATGGAAATGGAGGGCACCTATCCGCTGCCCGAGGCGCAGCTCGACCGCTTCTTTTTCAAAATCCGCGTGCCCTTTCCCAAGCTCGCCGACCTCGTGGAAATCTCGAAACGCACGAGCGGATTCACCGAGCCGGAGCTGGCGGAAATCCTCTCCGGCCCCGCGCTGATCGAGATTCAGGAGCTGCTCACGCATGTCCCCGTGGCCGACCCGATCACCGCGTATGCCGCGCAGCTCGTGCTCGCCACGCATCCCGAGGTGGAGGCGAAAGCGGGCAAGGTCACGCGCTTCGTTTCCTACGGCGCGAGCCCGCGCGGGCTGCAGGCGCTGGTGCGTGCGGCGCGCGTCTTCTGCGTGCTGGATGGCCGCACGGCCGTTTCGGTCGAGGACATCCGCCGCGCCGCGCCGCCCGCGCTGCGGCACCGCGTGATTTTGAATTTCGAAGGCGAGGCCGAGGCCGTGGATGTGGACCGGCTCATCGCCGACCTGCTCAAGGAAGTCCCCGCGCCCGGCGCGCTCGCCGCGTGAGATGAAGTCGTTGCCTGGCCAGACGGATATCCCGCCGCGTGGCGCGGACGCCTCGTCCGCGGCGGTCCTCCGGACGCCCCGTCCGGCGATTATGGTCGCGCGCCGCACCCACGGAACGACGGACGGGGCGTCCGCCGCACCGCCGCGGACGAGGGCGTCCGCGCCACGCGAGCGGCGGACCGCGTCCCGATTTTTCAGGTGGAGCCTCGCGGTGTTTGCCTTTGCGTGCGCCTGCTCCGCGCTGGCGCAGGAACCCGCGAAATCCCCGGACGACCTCACCACCAAGTCGCTCCCTTTCCGCACCGCGCTCTTTCACGACGCCACGCTCGGGCCGCCGCTCGACCGTCTGCTCCAGATGTATCGCGAAACGGGGCGCGCGAAAGATCTGGTCGATCTCTACCGCCAGCACGTCGCGCAATATCCCGCGGACACCGGCGCGCTCACCGTCCTCGTGCGGCTGCTCCTCGCCACGGATGATCCCGAAGCCGGCAACGCCGCGCGCCAGGCCGCGACCCGCGCGCCGGACCAGGCGTTTCTCCAGTTCCTGCTTTTCGAGCATTTGCAAAAGGCGCGCGAAGCCGGCGCGCTCGACGCCCTCGACCGCGCGATCGCCAAGGAAAAAATGCCGACCCGCCAGCGCGCGTGGATTGAGCGGCTGATCCCGCTCGCCACCGCCGAAGGCCGCGCCGACATCGCGCAGAAGCATCTCGAAACGCTGGCCACACAGAGCCGCACCGCCGAGGAAAAGATCGAGGTCGCGCGCAAGATGATGGCGCAGAAGCTGGACGCCGCCGCGCTCGCCGTGCTGGAGAGCGCCCGCGCGCTGAGCCCGGCGGCGGAGACCGGCGTGGAGCTGAACCTCGCCGCCGCGAGCGCCGAGCTGGGCCTGCAAAAACTGGAGGCCGCGGCGCAGCGGCTCGACCGCCTGCTCGCGCGGCTCGCCGCGGATTACTGGCGGCGCGCGGAGATCCTGCACCGCCGCACCGCGCTGGTGAAATCCGACGCCGAGCGCGAAGCCATGCTCGCCGCGGCGCGCGCGCGCGGCCAGGCGGCACCCGGCGACGAAAGCGCCGTGCTGGAGCTGGCGCAGTTGCTGACCGCGTTCGAGTTTCGCCGCGAGGCGCTCGACGGGCTGATCGCCGCGGCGCAGCGCATCCCCGGCTCCGAGAAGATCGAGAAGACCGCGCTGGAACTTTTCGACCGGCTGCGCGACGAGCGCGGGCGCGAGGCGTTTCTCGCCGGGCGGCTGCGCGCGGCTCCCGACCGCCGCGACCTGGCGCTGGCCCGCACGCGGTCCCTCTTCATGCTGAACCGCCGCGCCGACGCGCTCGCCGTTTTCGATCCGCTGTCCGCGCAGCTCGAGCCCGCCGCGCGGCTCACGCAGCTCCTCGAACTCGCGCGTTTCCTCCGCCGCAACACGCTCTCCGCGCCGGCCGCGGAAATCTTTGAGCGGGCCGTGGCGCTCGCGCCCGCGCGGCTCGATGTCCGCCGCGAACTCGCCGAGATGTGGCTGCTGCTCGGCGACCGTGCCAGGGCGCGCGCGGTTTTCACCGGCCCGCTGCCCGCCGAAACGGAGACGGAAAACCTGCTCGATGTGATCCAGTTTCTGCTCAAGCAGGAACTCGTGGCCGAGGCCGACGCGGCGCTCACGGCCAAGGTCGCGCGCGAGCCGGAGAACTTCGACCTGCGGCTGATGCAGCTCACCGTCGCTGGTCGCCGCGCCGACCAGGCCGGTGGCGGACGCCTGATCGAGACCATCCGCAAACTCGCCGACACCGACGCGCGCTACCGCCGCTGGCTGGAAGCGGCGGTGGTGTTTCACGAAATTTTCGAGACCGACGCGGCGTTCCTCGCGGAGCAGCAGCAGCGCGTGGAGGCCGAGCCGGAACTGTGGATGGCCGCGCGGCTGGACCGCACGCTGGCCTTCGTGGAAGTCGCGGCAGGCCACGGGCGCAAGGCCGAGATGGCGGAGTGGTTGCAGCGCGCGCTGGCAGGCGAGCTCGCGCCGGAGATTCGCGTGGCGCTGCGTCGCCGGCATTTCGCGCTGGTGGAAACCGATCCCGCGCAGACCGCGGCGGTGGAGAAGCAGTTGCAGGCGCTCTTGACCGACGATCCGGCGCACGCCGACGAATACCGCATCCGCCTCGCGCAATTTTATGCGAAGCAAAAAAGGAGCGACAAAGTCGCCGAAGTCCTCGGAGTCCGGGGTGGGGGAAGCACCGCGGTCGATGTGAAAAAGCTGACCGACGCGGGGCTGATCGCCGCTTTCGAAAATCTGCTGCGCGAGTTTGTCGGCGACGTGAGCCGGCAGACGGAGATCGCCGAGCGGCTCACCGCGCTGGAGCCGGCGAACCGCGGCGCGTGGGAGCGCTGGCTCAGCGCGCTCGCCGGCCAGGGCGACGAGGAACGCCTGCGCGCCTCGCTGCGGCGGCTGCTCGCGGGGATCGACAAACTCACGCTCGGCGACGAAACGCGCGCCTTGCTCGCGGATCATCTGCTGGCCTCGCACTGGCGCTCGCTGCACCTGCTGCTGCGCGAGGCGGAGAAGGATGCCGCGCGGCTGCCGGAGGCGCTGCCGCTGCTCGACGAGGCGGAGCGTTCCGCCCGGCAGCGCGACGAGTGGCTGTGGATCGCGTGGACGCGCGCCTTCACGCTCAACCGGCTGGGCCGCACCGCCGCGCGCGACGCCGCCATCGCGGAGCTGGACCGCGTGGCCGCGCTGCCGCCGCCCAAACCGCCGAAGTCCGCCGGCGCGGAAGTCGGGGACGATGATAACGACGAGAGGACCAGCGACCTCGCGTTTCCCGACGGGCTGGTCATCGGCCTGAAGCAGGCGCGGCTGCTGCTCACGGCGGACGCGGCGAAAGTTCCCGCCGCACCGGCGGCCATGTCCGCCGGGCCACGCGGCGCGCTCCGCGTGCGCTGGGCTTTCGACGCGGAGGCCGGCGCGACGATCACCAAAGTGCTGCCGCTCGACGCCGCGCGGGTGCTCGTGACGGACAGCGCTGGACGGATTTACGGCGTGGAAAGCAAAACCGGGAAGCTCCGCTGGATGCGCTCCGGCGGGCGGCCCGTCGTCCCGCAGCCGGACCAGAACGGAAACTACCCGAACGGGATGCAGATGGCGGTGCCGGTGCTGCCAGTCGTCGCCGGCCCGCGCATTTTTCTCCCGGTGGACGGCCAGATCGAATGTTGGTCCGCCGAGGATGGCCGTCTCCTCTGGCGCGCGCCGGGCTTGCGCAACGCGGCGACCTCCGCGGCCCTGCCGCCGTCGCTCCTGGTCCACGCGGACCGGTTGCTCGTGGCCGACCCGCTGGCGTTCGCCGTCGCGGCGCTCGATCCGGCGACGGGCAAGGTTCTCTGGCAGCGCGATTATCCGCGAAAAAAACTGGCCCAGCCGCTGACCGCTTTCAACTCCGGCGCCAGCCTGGCGGAAGGTCGGCTGCTCCTTTACGGCGGCAGCGCCATCATCGTGAACGCCGCCGATGGCGAAGTCGCCTGGTCGTTCGACTCCAGCCGCGTGCGGGAGTTTCCCATCGCGCTGGCCGCCGCCGCCGCGCCCGCCGCCGCGCCGATGACAGCGCCGCAGAACCGATGGTCGCGTGGGTCTTCCTCCGGAGGCTACGGCTCGGGTTACGGCGGACAGCAGTATCCCTATCAGCTCGATTACCTCCAGCGTGCGCAGCAGGCCAATTTTTTTGGCCGGATCCAGCCAGGCACGCGCATGCTGCTCGCCCATTCCGCCGCCGCTTGGGCCACGACCTACGACGGCAGCGGCAGGTTCGGCCTCGTGGACGGCGCGCGGCTCCTGCTCTTCGACCAGCAGGTCATGCGCACGGTCCGGCTCGATCTGCCGTTCAGCGGCGGCGGGTTCGCCTTCGGGGGCGGCAATTACAATTTCGCGGGAACATTCGTCGGCATGGCCGCCCGCCGCGCCTGCGTGCTCCAGCCGGGAATGCTCCTGGTCGGTGACCTCGACACCGGCACCGTCGCGAACTGCGTGCTGTCCGAGATTTCCAACGAGGCTGTCCCCGGAGCGTCCGGAAAAATTCTCCCCATCCCGCTGGAGGCCGCCGTGGATGCCGCGCTGATCTACGTCAGCGGACCGGGCGGCATCGCGGTGTATCACGCCCGTTCCGGCGAGCGGATGCAAAAGCTGGCGTGGCCCGCCGGCATCGCCCCGGAGCCTCTCGCCGTGACGCCCCAGCAGGCTCAGCAGCAACTGTCGTATTTCCCGCAGTGGCGCTACCGGGCAGACCCCAACGGGCGCGGCGTGACGATCGAGCCGCTCGCCGCCCTCGTGCAGGGCGGCATTTTCTACACGCGCGTGAGCGGCTCGCGGCTCGTGGCGCTCGGCGGGGAGGAAAAGGATTCCGCGCCATGAGCGACGACTCCGAGATTTTTGACGCGCGCTTTCTCGGCCGGCTGCGCGCGCTTTTTTTCAAACTGCGCAAGCGCCGCAAGCTGCGGAAAAAGGGCGCGCAATCCACGCCCGCCAGCGGCCACACCCGTGAGTTCAAGGATCATCGGCACTACGTTTCCGGCGACGACTTTCGCGGGATCGACTGGCGGCTCTTCGCGCGGCTGGAGCGGCTCTTCATCCGGGTCTTCGAGGAGATTCAGGAATACCACGTCCACATTCTCATCGACCGCAGCGGCTCGATGTCCGCGCCCTTCCGGGAGAAACGCGTGAGCGCGCTGCGGCTGGCGGCGGCGCTCACCTACCTCGGCCTCGCGGGCGAGCACCGCGTCTCGCTGCACGGGCTGGCCGGCGGCTGCGAGCGGCTGATGCCGCCGCTGAAAGGGCAGGGCTGCATTCACGAAGTGCTGCGGATGCTCACGGGGCTGGAGTTTGGCGGCGTCACGGAACTTGTGGGCGCGCTGCGCCAGTTCCAGCCCACGCGCGACCGCCGGGCCATCGTCTTCGTGCTGTCCGATCTCCTCGGGCGCGAACCGGAGCTGAGCGAGCAGGCGCTCCGGCAGGCGACTTCGTGGCCGGCGGAGACGCACGTTCTCCACATCCTCGACCCGCGCGAAATGCGGCCCGATCTCGAAGGCGAGCTGCAGCTCATCGACGTGGAGACGCAGGAGACGCGCCGGCTCTGGCTCACACGCCGCGACCTCGACCGCTACGAGGAAAATTTCCGCCGCTTCGCCGACGACCTCGAAGCGTCGTGCCTGCGGCGGCAGATCGACTACCTGCGCTGGCTCACCGACCAGTCCTTTGAGGAAGGCTTCCTCGCGCTGCTCATGCGCGGCAGCGCGCTCGCGGGCAAGTGAGGGGAGGGGAAAATGACGAATGACGAATGTGGAATGACGAAGGAAGTCCGAATGACGAATGACGAACGATGCGAGCGCGCGGCCTCAGGCGGGCTTCGGGCTTCGTCATTCGACATTCGTCATTTCCACGCCCCTGCCTGACCGATGCGTTTCCTTTTTTCCAACCAGCTCGCGTGGGCGCTGGCGGCGCTGGTGCCGCTGGTGCTCTACCTGTTCCGCCGGAAGCCGCGGCGCGTGCCGGTCAGTTCGCTGATCTTTTTCAAGTCGCTCGCGCGTGAACATCAGGAGTCGGCGTGGCTGCGGCGCTTGAAGCGGCTGCTTTCGCTGCTCCTCACGCTGCTCGTCATCGCGGGCGCGACGGGCGTGCTCGCGCGGCTCGTCGTCTCGCCGGCGGCGGGGGAAGTGCGCAGCGTGGTGGTGCTGATCGACCGCTCGGCCTCGATGGGCGCGAAGGACGGGCGCGGCGTCACGCGCCTCGCTGCCGCGGTGGCCGGGGTGCGCGAGCGGCTCGCGGGTCTGCCGGGCGCGGTGCCGGTGATGCTCATCGCCTTTGACCGCCACGCGGAGATCGTCGTGCCGAAAACTTTCGACCGGCGCGCGGTCGAGCGCGGGCTGGACGGGCTGGAGGTCGCGCCGCAGGAAGGCGACGCGCCGCCCGCGCTGCGCCTGGCCGCGCAGCTCGCGGAGATCGAGACGCCGGCCGAGGTGTGGTTCGCCGCGGACAGCGTGCCCGCTTTGGCAGAGCAGCCGGCCAAGGTGCGCGTGCGCCCGTTCGCCGTGCCGCTGAGCGCGCCGCTCAATGTGGGCATCACCGCGTTCGACCTGCGTCGGCTGCCGCTGGAGTTCGGACGCTACGAGGCGTTTGTGCAGTTGCAGGCCGCGGGGCCGTTGCCGGTGGAAACGAAACTCGAGGTGCGCATTGACGGCACGCTCACCGCCGTGCGCGAGCTGACGCTGAAGCCGGGCACGCACGAAAATCTGCTGCTGCCCATCGAGGCTCGCACCGGGCGGGTGCTGAGTCTGCGCGCGCTCGCGGCGGGCGATCAGCTCGCCGGGGACGATGAAGTGCAGGCGCGCATCCCCGAGGCGCGGGCGTTGCGCGTGGTCTGGGTGAGCCCGGTGGCCGATCCGTTCACGCAACTCGCGCTCACCGCGCTCAGCCACGAGGGCGAGCTGGCGGTCTTCCGCGCCGGCCCCGCCGCCTGGCCGCCGAAGGAATCGGTGGACGTGGCCATTTTCCAAAACTGGCTCCCGCAAGAATGGCCCGCGAACGTGCCGGTCATCGTCATCAATCCGCCCGCCGCGCTCGGCCCGGTGCAGGCGGTGCGGCTGAGCGGCAACGGTCTGCCCGTGGATAATCTGCGCGCGCCGCGCGAGCGCCATGCGCTGCTGCACGGCGTGGCCACGGCGCGGCTCATCCTCACGCAGACCGCGGTGCTCGCGGCGGAGGGCGCGCTGGAGCCTTTGTGGACGGGGCCCGCCGGGCCGGTGCTCGCGGCGGGCGAGGTCCAGGGCCAGCGCGTAGTGGTCATGGGCTTCAGCCCGGAGCAGTCGGAAAATCTCCCGCTTTCCGCCTCCTACCCGCTGCTGCTCGGCAACGCCATCCAGTGGACCACGCAGGCCGTGACCGCGCAGCTCGGCGCGCGCTGTCTGCGCACCGGCGACACGCTGACTTCGCAGGGCACCACGCTCACGTGGGTGCAGCCGGACGGCGCGAAGCTCGGGCAGACGCGGCTGCGCAACGGCTGGGTGGCGCTGGATCGCGCGGGCCTGTGGCAGACGGATGCGGGCGAAATGGGGAGCGCCGCGCTGCTCTCCGCGCGCGAGACGGCGCTGCCAGCGGGCACTGCGGCGGTAACGGCGGGCGCGGCGGGACCGGGCTGGTTGCGCGGCGATCTCGCGGGGCCGCTGCTCTGGATGGTGCTCGGGGTGTTGCTGGTGGAAAGCTGGCTGTTTCATCGGCACGCCGTTTATTGACGATGGACTGGTCGCATCCCCGCCTGCTCCTGCTCATCGTCCCGGCGCTCGCGCTGCTCGGCGCGCTGCACTGGTGGTCGTCGCACCCGATGCCGGTGGCGCGGCGGCACGCGCTCTTCGGCGTGCGCGCGCTGCTCGTGGTGCTCGTGCTTTTCGCGCTGGCGGGTCCGGCGTTCGACCGGCGTTCGACGAAGGAGACGGTCATCTTTGTCCTCGACCACTCGGCCAGCGAAGGCGCGCGCGGCGTGCAGGCGGCGACGGCCGCGGCGAACCGCCTGAGCCAGGCGTTGCCCGCGGGCACGCAGGTCGGATTTGTGAGCACGGCGGAAAAGGCCGCGGTGCTGCGTCTGCCCACGGGTGCGCAGACGGTGCCGGAGCTGACGCCCGACATCCTGACCGGTGGCGGCGCGGAGACCGATCTGGCGGCGGGCGTGGCGCTGGCGCGCGGGCTTTTCCCGCCGGGCGCGGCGTCGCGCGTGGTGCTGCTGACCGACGGCTACGAGACGCGTGGCGATCTCGAAGCCGCCGCGCGCGAGGCGGCGCTGGCCGGCGTGCGGCTGGATGCCGTGCCCATCGCCGGCGAACCGCGGCCCGACGTGCGCGCCGTGGCGCTGACGCCGAGCAAGGCGCGACTGCACGAAGGCGCGACGCTGGAATTGCGTGCGGTCGTCGAGAGTTCGCTCGCGGGCGAGGGGCTGGCGCGTCTTTTTGAAAACGGCATCGAGGTGGAATCGCGCCGCCTCACCGTGGCGTCCGGCCAGACGCAGACGCTCGTCTTTCGGCGCACGCCGGAGCAGCGCAATCTCTACAACTACCGCGTGCGGCTCGAGGGCTTCGCGGGCGACCGCGTGCCGGCGAACAACGAGGCGCTGGCGCTCGTGGAAGTGCGCGGGCGTCCGCTGCTGCTCTACATCGAGGGCGAGGAAGGCGAGGCGCATTATCTGACCGAGGCCATGGCCCGCGAGGGCGTGCGCCTGCAGGTCCGTTCGCCGCAGGCGCTGCCGGAAGCGCTCACCGAACTGAACGGTTTCGATGGCGTGATCCTCTCCGACGTGGCCGCGCACCGGCTCAGCGAGCGCGCCATGGTGCTGCTGCGCGATTACGTGGAAAAACTCGGCGGCGGGCTGGTGATGATCGGCGGCATGAATTCCTTCGGCGTCGGCGGCTACTACCGCACGCCGATCGAGGAAATGCTGCCGGTGAAAATCCGCGCGCCCGACGGCGAGGAGCGGCAGAGCGTGGCGCTCGGGATGGTCATTGACCGCTCGGGCTCGATGTCCGGCGACAAGATCGAACTCTGCAAATCCGCCGCGACCGCGACCATCGAGCTGATCGGCAAGCAGGACTATGTCACCGTCGTCGCCTTCGACTCCGAGGCGCGCGTGGTGGTGCCGATCACCAAGCGCGGCGACAACGCGGGCATCGCCTCGCAGATCGCCACGATCAACGCGGGCGGCGGCACGAACATTTACCCCGGCATGACCGGGGCCCGCGACGCGCTCGCCAGTGTGAAAGCGAAGGTGAAACACATGATCGTGCTTACCGACGGGCAGAGCGCCGGCAGCGGCTACGAGGCGCTCTCCGCGCAATACAAGGCCGAGGGCATCACCGTCTCGACCGTGGGCGTGGGCAACGATGCCGACATGCAACTGCTGCAGGCCATGGCCGCGGCGGGCGGCGGCCAGTGCTACACGAATGTCGATCCGGCAGCGGTGACGCGCATTTTCACGCAGGACGCGATGAAGCACATGGGGCGGCTGGTGCGCGAGGAGCAGTTTGCCGCGCGCGCGGTGGAGCGGCACGCCATGCTCAAAGGCTGGGACGCCGCGCACAGCCCGCAGCTTCTCGGCTACGTGAAAACCACGCGCAAAGCGACGGCGCAGGTGCCGCTCGTGACCGATCTCAACGACCCGCTGCTCGCGCATTGGCGCTTCGGGCTGGGGCGCGTGACGGCCTTCACCTCGGACTGCAAATCGCGCTGGGCGGCGCTCTGGATCACGGGCTGGCCGGGCTACAGCCAGTTCTGGAGCCAGGTGCTGCGCGAGACGGCGCGCGATGCGGAAAGCGGCGAGATGGACCTGCGCTTCGAGGTGGCGGGCGATCACGCGCGGGTCATCGTGGACGCGATGGAAGACGCCGCGCATTTCCGCAACAACGCGAAGGTCGAGGCCGAGCTGTCGTTTCTCCCCGCCGGGTCCGTCGGCTCCGCGCTCAAGCCGCTGACCCGCCAGACGCTGGAGCAGGAAGCGTCCGGTCGCTACGCTGGCCAGTTCGACCTGCGCGAGCCGGGACTGTATCTGGTCCGCGCCACCGCTGGTGGGCAGATGGTTTCCGGCGGGTTCGTGCGCAACCCCTCCGGCGAAAGCGCGACCGGCCGGGTGCAGGAGGATTTTCTCAAACGCATCTGCGCTCTCGCCGGCGGCCAGCTCCTCGCCGCCGACGCGGCGCAGCTTCCGCCCGGCCAGCAAGCCCGCGTGGAGATGGTGGACGTCGCGCCCATCCTGCTCGGCCTGATGCTCGTCCTTTTCCTCGCCGACATCGCCCTGCGGCGCTGGGACAACGTGCTCGGCTTCATCGAAAGCGTGCGCGATTGGCGGCGGTAGCGGGATGTGCCAAAAAGATCGCGCGGGACTTCGTGGCCGGGGACGCCGGGGGATTTAGCGTCGGCGGGAGGATTTTCAGACGGTGGAAAAGCACGGTCTTCTGCAGGAGCATCTCGGTCCGCCGGATTTGTATTGGGCAGAGTGGAGCGGTGCGCAGGCGAGGGGGGGCCGCTTGCCAAGGGCGCGCGGGGCTCCGTAGAGTCGCGCGCCTTGAGCATCCCGCAGACACTCGCGATCATCGCCGGCAACGGCACTTACCCGCTGGCGATGGCCCGGGCCGCGCGCGCGGCGGGCGTCGGGCGGCTGGCGGTGGCCGCCTTTCACAACGAAACCGATCCCGCGCTCGCGCCGCTGGTGGATGAAGTGGAATGGCTGCGCGTGGGCCAGCTCGGGAAGTTGCTCGGCTTTTTGCACAAGTCGGGGGCGACGCACGCGGTGATGTCCGGGCAGATTCATCCACGCAATCTTTTCGACCTCCGGCCGGACCTCAAAGCGCTGGTGGTGCTGGCGAAGCTGAAGCGGCGCAACGCGGAGAGCATCTTCGGCGCGATCGCCGACGAGATGCGCGCCATCGGCGTGGAGCTGCTGCCGGCGACCACGTTCATGGAGGAGCATCTCGCGCCCGCCGGGCTGCTCGCCGGGCCGCGGCTGAAGCCGCGCGAGGAGGATGACGTGCGCTACGGCTTTCACATCGCCAAGGAATCCGCGCGCCTCGACATCGGGCAGACCGTGGTGGTGAAAAACGGGACGGTGCTGGCGGTGGAAGCCTTCGAGGGGACGAACGCGGCGCTGAAACGTGGCGGCGAACTCGGGCGGAAGGACGCCATCATGGTGAAGGTGTCGAAGCCGAATCAGGACTTCCGTTTCGACGTGCCGGTGATCGGCCCGCTGACCCTCGATGCTGCGCGCGAGGCGCGCATCCGGGCGATTGGCGTCGAGGCGGGGAAGACGTTGCTTTTGGAAAAGGAAAAGCTCGTCGCGCTGGCGGAGCAGCATCGCATCTCCATTTTTGGATTACAGGGATGACGCGGAAGAATTTACCGCAGATGACGCAGATCGCGCAGATAGAAGGAGTTGATGAGCGGCATCGTGGTGCGCATCTACGGAGCCCCTTGGATGACGCAGATCGCGCAGATAGGAGGAGTTGATGAGGACTAAATTCAAACAGCCTATTTTTTGCGCGCACGATGGTCCGGAGTGTGGTGAAGCTTTACCTGAAACATTGAGCGCACCGATTGGAGAGAATGATTATGAAGAATGAATTCAAGCACGGGGATTTGACGCGGGAGATCATTGGGGCAGCAATGGAGGTTTTGAATGAGCTGCGACCGGGGCAGGACGAGCGCATTTATGAGCGCTCGCTGGAAGTCGAACTGGGCCTGCGCGGAATCTCGGTCACGCGGCAAAAGCAGTTTCCGGTGACCTACAAGGGCGTGCCCGTCGGCACGTTCATTCCCGACATTATCGCCGGCGAATTAGTCTTCGTGGACCCGAAAGTCGTGACCCAATTCGAGGAGCGGCACGTCGCGCAAATGCTCGGCTACCTCGCCATCACCGGCCTCGAAGTCGCCCTCCTCCTCAATTTCAAACACGCCAAACTCGAGTGGAAGCGCGTCGCCACCACCCATCCATGATTTCTGCATCTGCGCCATCGGCGTCATCTGCGGTTAATCCCTCCGCGCCATCCCCGTTCCGTCTCGGCGTCATCGGTGCTGGCAGCATGGGGAAAAACCACGCGCGGATTTTTGCCGGGCTGCCGGACGCGGAGTTCACTGCCGTGCTGGACGAACGCGCGGAGGTCGCCAGCGCGATCGCGGCGCAGCACGGCGCGCGCGCGTTCACGAGGCTGGAGGATTTCGCCGAGGCCATCGACGCCGCGACCGTGGCCACGCCGACGGTGACACACTTCGCCATCGCCAAGGCGCTGCTGGAGCGCGGCAAGCATGTGCTCGTCGAGAAGCCTTTCACCGAGACGCCCGAGCAGGCGCGCGAGCTGTGCGACCTCGCGCAGCAGCGCGGCCTGGTGCTGCAGGTCGGCCACATCGAGCGCTTCAATCCCGCGCTCTCCGCGCTCGAAGACCGGCTCACGCGCCCGCGCTTCATCGAGGCCACCCGCCTTTCGCCCTACCCCGGACGCAGTCTCGATGTCGGCGTGGTGCTCGACGTGATGATCCACGACCTCGAAATCATCCTCCACCTCGTGCGCTCGCCCGTCGTGCAGGTCGATGCTGTGGGCGTCTCCGTGCTGAGCAAACGCGAGGACATCGCCAACGTGCGGCTGCGCTTTGAAAACGGCTGCGTGGCGAACATCACGGCCAGCCGCATCTCGCAGGACAAGCTGCGCAAAATCCGCGTCTTTCAGCAGGACGCCTATCTCTCGCTCGATTACCAAAACCAAAGCGGCTACCTCCTCCGCCTCGCCCGCGAGGACGAAAAGGAAAGCTCGTTCCTCGGCAAAATCCTCGGCGTCGCCACCGCCAGCACGCTCGTCACGGAGTTCGCCGGCCAGCGCATCGTGCGTGAGCCGGTGCCGGTGGAAAAGGACGAGCCGCTCAAACGCGAACTCGCGGACTTTGTCGCGTGCGCCCGCGTCGGCGCGCAGCCGAAAGTCGGCGGGCAGGAGGCCACGGCGGCGCTCGAGCTGGGGCTGGAAATCACGCGGCTGATCGAAGCGACGGCGAAATGAAATGACGAATGACGAATGACGAAATGACGAAAGAAGTCCGAAAGCCGAATGCCAAAACCAAGGCGGCGCGCGTTCCCCGCCCTGCGTCATTCGTGCTTCGTCATTCCTTCGTCATTCGGCATCCGTCATTCGTCATTTTTCTCCCTTCACCATGACTCCGGGCCGCCGTGTCTATCTCGTCGCCGGCGAAGCCAGCGGGGACGCGCGCGGCGCGGAGTTGATGCGCGCCCTAGCCGCGCGCGACGCCTCGCTGGAATTCTTCGGCGCAGGCGGACGCGAAATGCGCGCGCTCGGCGGCGAGCATTTCACCGACTGGGCGGACGAGGCCGTGGTCGGGTTGTGGGACGTGCTGAAAAAGTACGGTTACTTCAAAGCGCAGTTCAATCGGATGCTCGCCGACATCGCTCGCGTGCAGCCGCGCGCGCTCGTGCTCATTGATTACCCCGGCTTCAACCTGCGCCTCGCGCAAGCCGTGAAACGCGTCCTGCCCGCCGTGCGCATCATTGACTACATCAGCCCGCAAGTCTGGGCGTGGAACCGCGGCCGCATCCCGAAGATGGCGCGCTACCTCGACCTGATGCTCTGCATCTTCCCGTTTGAAAAACCGCTCTACGAAAAGAGCGGCCTGCGCACGGAGTTCGTCGGCCATCCCCTGCTCGATTCGCTGGAGGCAAAACGCACCGACCAGCCGCGCGACCCGCAGCTCATCGGTCTTTTTCCCGGCAGCCGACAAAAGGAAGTGCGCAAGATTTTCCCCGTCATGGTGCAGGCCGCGCAGCGCATGAAAAGCGCGCGCCCCGAACTGCGCTTCGAAGCCGCCGCCGCCTCGCACCAGCTCGCCGACGCGATGCTCGCGACCGTCCGGCGTTTCGGCGAAAGCGAGGAGTTCTGCCGCATCGCCGTCCGCAACTCCCACGAACTCATGCAGCGTGCCGCCGCCGGCATCGTGTGCAGCGGCACGGCCACGCTGGAGGCCGCGTTCTTCGGCCTGCCGCTCTGCATCGTCTATAAAGTCGCCGCGCTGACCTGGATCGTCGGCAAGCAGCTCGTGAAGGTGCCTTTCCTCGGCATGCCCAACGTCCTCGCTGGCCGCGAAATCGCCCGCGAGTTTTTGCAGGGCGACGCCACCCCGCACGCGCTCGCCGACGAAATGCTCCGCCTCATTGCCCAGCCCGCCGCGCGGGAAATCCTCCAGCGCGAACTCGCCGCGGTCATCGCGCAACTCGGCGACCGCGGGGCGGCAGCGCGCGCGGCGGAGGCGATTCTCGGCGAGCTGGCGCGCGGGCGTTAGATCGAGTTCAGGAACTCCAGCAGTTGCCGGCGCTGTTGCTCGTGCAAGCGC
>Ga0163144_10013728_pt1 | contig 16870 bp, 11 predicted proteins | sample OliLak19BULKMAT1_FD_123175 | JGI IMG/M metagenome (GOLD analysis project Ga0163144, IMG submission 123175) | Freshwater microbial mat bacterial communities from Lake Vanda, McMurdo Dry Valleys, Antarctica - Oligotrophic Lake LV.19.BULKMAT1 | ecosystem: Environmental > Aquatic > Freshwater >... | reverse complement strand
TGCTCTGGCAGAATCATTCACGCGGGGTGCCTCCGTGTCTACTTGGGCCTTTATTCACTACCCTTTGGACGCAGCGGTGCCCCGCTCAGTTCACTTCTTCATGAATAATCCGGGCTAGCGCCATTCACGCTCTTCACCACCTGGGAGGGTCGCGATCATGCCCGCCGTCACTCCGCCGCTCGCAATCGACACCCTTCCGCTTCCCGTGATCGGCCCGCCAGTCAACCCAGCCCCGGTGGCCACGTTCGTCACCGTGCCCCCGCTATTCGTGTCGACATCCGCCCCACAGCTCCACGCCGACCCGCTCCACTTCGCCACCTGGCCGGTCGTGCACGTGAGGCCCGCGACCGTCGTCGCATCGCCCGACTTCGCTGCGAACACCGCGTTCGGCGTGGGCGTCAGTTCCTGGCGCGCGCCGATCAGCGTGAATGCCACCGATGACCCGCCGGGGCGGACGCCTATCTCCAGCCATCGTCTGAGGCCCGTGAACTGCGCTCCGAAGTCGAGGCTCACCGTGAACAGGCCGCTCGCCACCGGCGTGTTCGCGAGGGTGAGGGTGCTGCCGGCCTGTCCGTCCGCGGTCGCGGCGTCCCAGAGCTTGAACTGGAGGTCGTAGTTCCCGTTCGCGGGAGATCCGACATCGGTCAGGCGGCCCTGGTAGGTGAACGCACTCCCCAGAGCCTGCGACTGCGCAGGCTCTCCAACCGCCAGCAGAGACAACGCAAACGCGATGACGACTCCAAGGGACTGGCGGGTCTTGTGATACGTCTTCATGGGCTTCAACTCCTTTACCTTTACGCTTTCTACTTCGCCGGACGGTCGAACATCTTCGGGTCGACGGTCGGATTGACCTCGGACTCAAGGAGGGTGATCTCGGCCTCCTGAACCCCGACCGTAACCTTCCGCTTGAACCCGCCGCTCATTCCGTTGACTACATGAAGCTCGCAACGAACTCAGCCAGGCCGCGGCGCGACCTCCCGTGCGAACCAGCGGGCCGGACGGGCCTCTCAACAGCGGGAAGGTCAAGACATGTCGTCATATTCGCCCCCTTCAGGGAACGCTGCGCAGGGAAATCCGAACCCGCAGACACCGTACACCAAGAACCCAGTGGCCCCCCTCCTCGCGCGTGGCGGCAGGAAAACCTGCCTGCGCGGACGCGGTCTGGCAGACCACCGTCCCGTCCGGGCGCGCGCCGAAACCGAGGGAACGCGACACGTGGCATCGCCGGACGAACGCTCGAAACTGGAGTCGCAGCCCGTCTTCTTCTGGAAGGTGGAGTCGCTCGATGGCGTGAGTGCTGGTCCCGACAGCAGGCTCGTGCGGGTGTCTTGGGCGCCTTAGGAGGGCGCTCCCTGGCGCGTGCGAATGCCTGGCGTGCTCGCATTCCGCTGGCCGTGCTGGCCGGGCTGTTCGGAGGGGTTGCCGAGGCTCTTCCGGTTCTTCCGTCCGTCGCGGTTCTCGCCGCCTCCTCATCTCCGGTCGAGCTGACCGGGCTCTCCGCGGACGATCCGCTCACGTTTCGCGAGCGGATGGCCCGGCACGAGGCGAATGCGTTGCGCGCCGAGCGGGACAAGGACCTGCCCGCCCTCTCGTTCGCACTGTCGAATGTCTGCGGCCTCAATGCCCTTGTCCGGTATGCGGTGATCGAACCCGTGTGCGCGAGGTCGGAATCCATCGCGCGGCAGAGCGGCCGGCCCGACCTGGTTGCCTTCGCCATGGGCATGCGCGCGGATGCTCACGCCTGGCTGGGCCAGCTGGAGCGGGCCCGAACGCTCGGCCTGGCCGCCCTTGAAGAGAATCCGCCGCCCGATACGCCCTCGCTCGCGCCGAGGTCCATGATCCTCGAGATGCTGGGGACGCTGGCGTTCGAGACCGGCCAGCCCGAACGCGCGCTCGAATACCTCAACGCTGCGGAAGTCGAGGCAGCACGAGTGGGCTGGAGGTCGCACGTCGGCTGGATCGCCGCCGGCCGGGGCCGGCTGCATTCGTTTCTTGGGGACTATCCGTCGGCGACAGAGGATCCGCGCCTGAGGCACTCGAGCGAACCGGCAAAGCGGGGACTCGTCTTCAGCTGACGACTGCGTCTTCGTCGCGGACGCTAGCCCGCGACGAAGACGTGATTGACTAACCCTCGGGGACCGTGGTGATCGTGCCGGTGGTGTTCGTCCCGTTGCCGCGGACCACGTTGTTGCCCGCCGATTCGAACGTGCTCCCGGCGGATGCCCCCAGGCCGGTGGTGTTTCCGAAGACATGCGACCGGCTGACCCGCGCGGTTCCGCCGGCGAAGGCGAGGATGCCCGTGCCGTTGCCCCAGAGCTCGGACTGCCGGACATCGACGGATCCATGGCCCACGCTGATGCCCGTGGTATTCGCCGCGAAGAGCGACTGGCGCACCGAGAACGTGCCGGAGGAGACAAGCAGACCGGTGTCGTTCTGTTCGAAGCGGCTGTCGGTGAGCGAGACGCGGTTGCCCTCGGCGGCTTCGTCCCAGATGCCCGCCTCGTTCAGGGAGAAGAGGGAATTGGCCACCGAGACCCTGGCCGCCACGGCGTTCTTGAGATCGAGCCCGCGCTCCCACGAATCGAGCGTGGTGTCTTCGATCGAAAGCGAGTCGGCCGCCTGCAGGGTAACGGCGTTCAGGGCGCCCGCGCCCTTGAGAGTCAGGCCGCGCAGCGATACCCGGCCTCCCGGCGCGTTCACGGTGATGGGCTGGCGGATGAACGCGACCGTGCCCGAGGGCGAGGTGATCTTGACTCCTTTTCCGATCAGGATCGGAGCGGTGTCGTATTCACCCGGAGTGAGGAAGATGACCTCGCCGTCGATCGAGACCTGTCCCACCGCCGCGGCCAGATTGCGGCACGGTGTGGTCTGGGTCGAACACATGTTGGCGTCGTTGCCGGTCGCCGAAACGAAGACGCGAGACGGGGGCGCGCCGTCGTCGTTGGTGATCGTACCGATGGCCTGGCCGTCGAGGATCTCCCCGTTGGACGGAGCGGACAGGGTCACGGCGAGCGTCTCATCCGATTCGAGCGCAGTGTCGCCGAGGATCGGCACCGAGAACTGCTGGCTGACCACGCTCGGTGCGAAGGTGAGGACGGTCGGACCGGTGGCGGTGTAGTCGCTGCCCGCGGTGGCGCTCAGGTTCGAGGTGGCGGCGGTGACCGTGACCGTCTGGGTGCTCGGCCCGGAGAGCGTGACGGTGAAGACCATGTTGGTGAAGGTCAGGGGAGTGACTCCGGAGTCGCCCTCCGAGATCGATGCATCCGCGATCGAGATCGTGGGCAACGTCGTGAAAGTCGCGACGCTGCTGTAGCTCGTGCCCTCCGCGTTAGTGGCGTAAGCCTTGAACGAATAGCCGGTCAGCGGGGACAGGCTGGTTGCGCTCACGGTGAACACTCCGGTGGTTCCAGACGTCGAGATCTGAGTGACGCCGGTGCCGCCGATCTCCGGGTCCGGGTTGGTCGTGGTCACCGAATAGACGACGCCGCGGTCGGTGATGAGCGACGCTCCATCCGAGGTCACGTTGCCGCCGAGCGTAGCGCTGGTCGAGGTGGTGTCCGCGCTGGTGGGCGTGGTGACCGTGGGTGCGGTGGCGGCCACGAGATTCAGGCCGACCACGATGGGATCGTGATCGGAGGAGCGATAAGGCGTGCCCACGTTCAAGGCCTGCTGGGCCGGCGACTTGTTCTCGACGTTGTAGTCGAGAACGATCGGCTCATCCGCGTTGATATGCCAGATGGTGGCGCCCGAGACGGAGATGGACAGCTCCTTCGAGGCGAACGCATGGTCGAGGCGGCCGGACCGGTTGCTGAACTGATAGGCGTGGCGATTCGCCTGGGTCACGAAAGTCTGCACCTGATCGACCAGGCCGCCGGTCCCGTCCACCAGGGTGTCGTTCGGGTCGTCTTCGAGGCGGAAGATGGGGTCTTCCTCGCCGTCGGCGTTGAGGTCGCCCATGACGAGCACGCGGGTTTCGCCGGTCGTGACCTGACGCTCTTCCACGAACTCCAGCAGGGCTTCCGCCTGCAGCGTGCGCTGCAGGTTGTCGCAGCCCTGGCCGTCGCCCTGGTCGGCATCGAGGCCGGTGTCGTTCACTGAGCAGCCCTTCGAGGTGAAGTGATTCACGATGAAGACGAAGGTCTCTGTGTTGGCGACGAGCGAGAAGGTCTGGGCGAGGGGATTGCGCGCCTGACCGGTCCAGATCGCATCGGTGTCGTTGAGGGCGGCGCCTAAGGGCGTGACCGCCGCGGGTTTATAGATGATGGAGTTCTTGATCTGGTCGGTTCCGGGCGTCGTGCCCTCGGCGAAGGCGTAGGTGCCGGGCAGGGTGGCCGCGTTGAGGCCGTTCACGAGATCCTGGATCGCGCTGCTGGCGCCATTGCCGTCGTTCTCCATCTCGATGATCCCGAGAACATCGGCGCCGGTGGCGAGGATCGCGGCCATGATCTTGTCGCGCTGACGGTTGAACTCGGCCAGGCTTGAGGCGCCCCGGGAGGTCGGGAAGCCTCCGCCCAGACCGTTGCCGTTGAAGTAGTTGAGCACGTTGAAGCTTGTGACCTTGACGTTGCCGCCCACCGCCGAGGGGGTCGCGGTGCGCGCGTTCGCCGAGACGAAGACGGGCGGGATCGTGGGCTGGAGGCGATACTCGCTGAAGTCGAAGCCGAGCACGCCCTCAAGACCGGCGACGGTGTCGCCGAGCCTTCGAGTGTTGTTGATATCGGTGTAGGGCGTGGGGTCGGGATTCTGAACGGACCGGCCGTCGTCAAGAACGATGTACCGGCGCAGGTTCAGTTCTTCGGCGGCGATGGATGCCGGGGTGCCCGTGCGATCGAACGTGTTCTGCTGGAACATGCGGCCGTCGGAGGAGAGCCAGAGCTCGCCGAAGCGTCCCAGGGTGAAGTTGCCGCTGACCGTGAGCGTCTCCGGGAAGACCACCAGCATGTTCTCGAACTGTTCGAGATCGCCGTTCACCGCTTCGGGAAGGTCCACGGGAGCGGCGGTCGGCACCGAGTTCAGGGTGCTGCACACGAGGATGGAGGTCGGCGGATTGATCTGGGTGTTGGTGAATGACTCCGACACGGTGCCGGTGACGCGGACCCGATCGCCCACCGCGACGTCCGTGGCCGGCGTGTTTCCGTCGAAGACGAACAGGCCGTCGGAAGTCGCAGGATCGGCATCGCCCGTTGGATCCTGGATGTAGAAGCCGCGCAGGCCGGTGGAGCCCTGGAAGTCGCCCACCACGATCCCCTCCGTCGATACGACGGTGGTCACGAGCGGGCTCGCGGTTCCGCTGCCTTGAATGGCGTAGGTCGTCGTGAAGGCGGTGCCGCAGGAACTAAGGTCGACGGTGGTGAAGTCGAAGACGTAGTCCGCGAGCATGTTGTCGGGCGGATCGTCGCCGTCCACGTCGGTGACCTGAACGTCGTCCACGGTCACCGTGCAGAGTTCGTTCTGGACGAAGTCGACGTCAGGATTGAGCGAGAAGGTCGTGGGCCCACCCGAGAGGACAAAGGTGTGTGCGCCGCTGGTGGCGCAGGAGACCGAGAACGCGGCGGCGGCGGCATTCACCGCTTCATTGAAGGTGACCGAGATGTTCGAGCCGACGATGACGCCCGTCGCGTTGTCCGCGGGAGTGGTGGCGGAGACCGCCGGGGCGGTGTCGGCCACCACCACCGTGCTGATGTTGATGTCGTCGATGCCGATCCACTCGTCGCTGCCGCCAGCATCCGTCGTGATGATGCGCAACTGGACAAGCGCCTCGTTCTCGCAGGCGACCGGCAGGACCACGCTCACGGGAGTGACAAGAGTCGCGAGGCTTGGACCCGTGGATGCGTCTGCGACGAACGCGGCGGGGATGTTCGTAAAATTTCCCGAGTTGCCGATTCGATACTGAAGGGCTACGGGCTGAACGGAGTTGTCGGCCGAACCGTCGATGTCGCGGAGGTTGTACGACACCTGGATGCTGGTTTGCCCAAGGGTGTCCAAGTTGAGAAGGAGAAATGGAGCGTCTGCCGTGCCTGAGCCGGCAAGCGCCACCACCGGATCGGCAATCGCGAACTCGGCGACGCCTCCGGTCGTAAACGTATTCGGGTTCGCCTGGTTTGCATTCACGTCCACGACGCCGGCGGGTGAATCGGTTCCATCGATGCCGGGCAAAACGATCGTCTGGGGATCGACACCCGAGGACACCGTCAGACCATCACCCCGATACCCGATGATCCCTGCCACTCCCGACCAGTTGTCGTTCGCGGTGATTAACCCGGTGCTGGTCCAGGCCTGGGTGAAGGGGAGCGTCTGTGCCGTCCCGTCCGCCCGAACAAGGGCCGCGAGGGCCACCGCGCACAAGGGCGCGACCCAACTCCTCCATCCGGCTCTCGATCGTGGGGAAACGGACGGGGGGGCAAGTTGGGAGAGGCGCATGAGATCTCCTGAAGGAGGAAAGACCGAAACAAAAGGGGAGAAAGGATACGCCTGTCCGGATGACGTTCCTGCGACGCCGTCCGGGGATCTGGTCAGGTTCGGTTGGAAGGGGTGGCCCCGGCGGGAAAGCGTTTCGCGCTCCGGGCCCGCGCCTTTGCTGCTTCCTCCTCGCGCGTCCTCGCGGGCGCCGTGGTTTCGAGAGAGTGCAGCAATCTGGTCGCGGCGGCGGACACCTCGTCGATCGCTCGCTCGAACGCGTTCTCATTCACCTTCGAGGGCTGGTTGAAGCCGCTGAGCTTCCGTACGAATTGCATCGACGCGGCCCGTATCTCTCCCTCGGTGACCGGCGGCTCGAAGTTGTAGAGGGTTCTTATGTTCCTGCAAATGGTGTCACTCGTTCTCCAAAAATTCCCCTTTTAACGTAGCCGACCGCAGGCCGCATGTGAATGCGCGGACGCGACCTTCTGCTCAGGGGCAGGGGCCGCTGAACAGACCCTCCGACAGGGGGGCGAGGGGCTCATTCCCGAACGCGATTTCCACCTTCAGGCTTCGTACGACCTGGTCGCTCGCGTAACGCACCACGAGTTCGTGGGCGCCCTTCGAAAGATAGACCCACGCCGTATCCACGCTCAGCTTCTGGCCCCGGTCGTCGATCCTCAGGCGCCTCACGCCATCGACGTAGACGACGGCCCGACCTATGCTCTCGAGGCGCACCACGTGCCAGCCGGACCGCTGGATCAAGGCGCGGCCCGAGTACGTGACGGCCAGGCTCGAAACCGCGCCGGGCGCCTCCGCCTCGGTGCGACCCGGATAAGGGCCCGGATAAGCGCCCGGATAAGCAATGAAAGGCGAGGTCACTCTGCGCCGCACGGGATTCGCCGCCGGTTCGCCCTGCACCGCATGATCGAAGAGATGGGGCCAGGTCCGATCGAGGGACGCCGCCTGACACAGTCCGGGTTCGAGGGCGCTCCGGGACGAGCGGCCTGAAATCGCGGGCCAGAGAACGACGGCCAGAACCAGAGCGACCATGGTTCCCTGGGCCGCGCGTCCCGCGACGGACCGGACCCTGAACAGGCAGAAGGCCGCGATCGCCCAGACGAAACCGAGCGGGACTATCTCGAGGAAGCGGGGAAGTCCGAGCGCGCGTCCGAGGTTCCACGCCCCCGAACTGCCGAAGATCGCGCTGTCCTCGAAAGGTCCCATGGGGTTGATGGAGAAGAGGCCCCGGCTGAAAAGAGGGAGATAGAAATCGGGAAAGGGAGAAGTCGGGTCGTAAGGGAGGCGCGGATCCACGGAAGCCACGATCAACATCAGGAGCGATGTGCCGCCGATGAGGGCGGCTGTGAGGGGGCCGAGGAAGGCCGACTTCAACGCGGCCGCGGCGAGGAGCGCCGCGAAAGGCAGGGCAAAGAGGATGTGTCGCGGTCCGAACGAGAAGGCCCCGCCCCAGTAGACGATGCTGTCGCCGAAGCCGGAGTTGAAGAGGATCGCCGCCGCGAAGATGGCGGCGGCGAGGGCAAACTCGCGTCGAACCCCGGCAAGGCGATCGCGAAGGAAGGGAGCGGCGAGGCACAACGTCAGCCATGGATTCGCGTGAAAGAGCCCCCGCTGCGACTTGAACAGGATTTCGTTCAGGACGGAGAGCCGGGGCCACGAGACACCCGCGAAGCCCTGCTGGTGAGCGGCGAAGAAGCTGTCCGCCTTATGGAAGCTGTAGCTGAGGGCCAGCGGATTGCCGAAGAACGCCGCGTTGTAAAGGGGCAGCGGCAGCGCCCCCACGAAGGCCCCCGCGAGGAGAAGGAACGCGGCGCGGCCCCCGAGCAGGATGAACGCATAGACCACGATCAGGCCGCTGGCTATCGCGGCCGGGTACTCGATCACGGGCAGGAAGCCGATCATCCAACCCGCCAGAACGAGGCTTAAAGCGGGAGCCTCCCGCCCGAGCCCGCGACAGCTCCACACGATGTAGAACGCTCCGAAGGCGAAGAACGCCGCGAGTTGATGGCCGAAGAACGTCGTGGCCCACGGGAAAGCCATCGAGCCGACACCGTAGCCGGCGCCGATGAGCGTCGCTTCGGTCGTGGTCCATCCGTTCCGCGCGAGGAACCTCAGCATCATGACAGCGACGAGTGCGGTTGGCAGGGCCGCCATAAGGATGGTCAGAAACCAGGTCGCGAGGACCAGTTGTTTCCCCAGGTCGAGGGGAAGGGCGCTCAACCCGAATCGCGCGAGCCTCCAGGGCGCCAGGCCCAGCAGCGTCGTTCCCGGCGCCTTGTTGGGAAAAACATGGCCGCCCACCGAGACGGTGTCCCAGGTGTTCGCGGAGTATCGGTCGATCCACCATTCGCCGTGCTCCGTCACCGAACGGATCTGATCGAAGCGGGCGGCCTCGTTGTGTCCGGTTGACTGAAAGAAATACGAAGCGCTAAGCAGAACCAGGGCGAAGACGCGCCACGAAGCGGCGCGTGCTTCGCCGGGGAGCGGGGCGGGTTCCACCCGCGGAGGTTAGCTCGCCACGGCCTCGAACTTTCCGAGGACGGCGCCGCGCCGATCGCGGCTCGCCAGATCCCGCCACAGCTCCAGGCTATCGCCCACCACCGACTCGGCGGTGGGCCAGCGGCCGGCCCCGCTTCCGCGCAGCTCGATCGTCCGCCCGCTGCGCAGCGTGATCACGACCGCGTTCGTGGCCCCGCGACAGCTCGCGAGGGGGTGGTTCGGATCGACCGCGACGAGTTCCACCCTCAAGGCGCAGCCCTGGGCGCTTCGCCGCACGCTCGCGATCAGCCGTCCGATCGGTTGCCCGGGCCCGCCCGGCCAGGCCGCGATCGCCGATGCTCCTGGAATGGGGATCGCCTCCGCATCGATCGAAGTGCTAAACCCCTCATGGGCGATGAGCGCCAGCTTGCGCGCGGCGTCGCGGCCCGAGAGGTCGTCGGTCGGATCGGCCTCCGCGTAGCCCAGACGGCGCGCCTCACCTACCGCCTTGGCGACCGACTCGCCCGCGGCGATCCGGTCGAGCACGAAGTTGCTCGTGCCGTTCAAAACGCCCTCTACCTTCACGACCTGTCCGCGAAGACCACGCAGCGTTTCGAGCACCGGCACGACGCCGCCCACCGCGGCCGAGTACTTGAGCCTCGCGCCCTCTGCCTCCGCCCGCGCGCGCAGCTCCGGCCCGCGCGCCGCGATCACCGCCTTGTTGGCGGTGACGACGTGGCGGCCGGCCCGCAGCGCAGCCAGAAGCGCGTCGCCGGCTTCGCGGACGTCGCCGATGGCCTCGACCACGAGGTCGCTCGGGACGTCGAGGGCTTCGGTGAGCGAGAAGAGCAGGCGGCCTTCGACCCCCGACTGTTCGTGACGCGCGCGATCCCGGACCGCGATGGCCACGATCTCGAACCGGTCCTTCTGGCGGCGCAGGTGTTCGTAGACGCCCCGCCCGACCGCACCGAGACCGAGGAGAGTCACCCGCAGCGCCCGTTCCTCGACCTGACTGCGGCGCGGCAGGAGCGAGGCGTGGTGACCCACCGTGGTCCCGAACACCGAACCGAGCCGTGCCACTTCGAAGGTCTGCGAATGCGAGAGCGCGAAACGAAGCGCCTCCTCCTGCACGACCGGAGCGTGGAGAGCCAGAGCGTCCTCGAAGTCCAGGCGTTCGAAACGCAGGGGAGCCTCGCCCGGGGAATGGGGATCGCGTTCATAGATTCCGTCCGTGTCCTTGAGCAGGCGGCATCTCGCCCCGAGCCGCCGGGCGAGAAACAGGGCCGTCCAGTCGGACCCGCCGCGGCCGAGTAGCGACACCCCAAGGTCCTCGTCGCTTCCGAAGAAGCCGGGGACGATGAGGACGCGACCCTTGTCGATGAGCGAGGTGAGCCGCGCGATCTCCAGATCCACGGGCGTCCCTTCGATGCCGTTCCCGCGGACGCGAAGGCCGGCGGCGAGCGGATCGAGAATGCTCGCCTCGATCCCCGCCTGGGACAGCGCGATCTGGAGGGAGGCCGCGGTTTCTCTTTCACCCGAGGCGGCGAGTGCCGCGAGGCCTTTAACCCCGACCCCGTGCTCCGGATCCGCGCCGAGAGCCCTCGCCCGCTCGATGAGCCGGTCGGTAACGCCCTCAAACGCCGAGACCACGGCGACGACACCGAAGCCTTCGCGAGCGTAGCGGAAGATCTCGTGAACGGCGAGAGGCAGGTCGGCGGGAGTGCGGAGGACCGAACTGCCGAACTTCAAGACGATGGTTGGCTTGTTCACGCGGCCTCCGAGGCAGGTTTGGCCACGACGGTTGCGGCGACGGCGGCGGCGGCGTTCAGGGCGCGATCGATGTCGGCGATGAGGTCGCGCGCGTCCTCGAGGCCGACGCTCAGGCGGATCAGCCCGTCGCCGATGCCGCGATCCTTGCGAACCTCGGGCTCCACCGAGGCATGGGTCATGGTCGCGGGATGGCAGACGAGGGAACGCGGTGCGCCGAGGGATTCGGCGAGGGCGAAGAGCTGGGTGTTCGTGCAGAAGGCATTCGCCTCCTCGCGGCGGCCGAGGTCGAAGCTCACGATGCCGCCGAACGCGGTCTGTTGCCGGGCGGCGATTTCGTGGCCGGGGTGAGTCTTGAGGCCGGGGTAGTAGACCCTGGCAACGCGGGGATCCGCGGCCAGAAACTCCGCGATCTTTGTGGCACTCTGACAATGACGCTCGACGCGCAGCGAGAGGGTCTTGAGGCCACGCAGGATCAGGTACGAGTCCTGGGGTCCGGGCACCCCGCCGATGGCGTTTTGGAGGAATCGGATTTCGCGATCGATTTCGGGATCGTTCGTGAGGATCGCGCCGCCGATCACGTCGCCGTGACCGTTCAGGTACTTGGTGGTGGAGTGGAGGACGAGGTCGGCGCCCAGTTCCAGGGGGCGTTGGGTGATGGGGGTCGCGAAGGTGTTGTCGACCAGCACGCGCACGCCGCGCGCGCGGCCCACGGCGGCCGCGGCCTTGATGTCGGTGATGGTGAGAAGGGGATTGGACGGCGTTTCAAGCCACAGGAGTTTCGTGGACGGCTCGATCGCGGCTTCGATGTCCGCGACCTTCGAGGTGTCGACGAAACTGAAGCGCACGCCGAACTTCGCGAAGACCCTGGTGAAAAGACGGTACGACCCGCCGTAGAGGTCACGGCCGGCGATCACATGGTCGCCCTGCTTCAGAGTGCTGACGACGGCATTGACGGCAGCCAGGCCGGAGGCAAACGCGACCCCGTATCGCGCGCCCTCGATTGAGGCCAGACATTCCTCGAGCGCGCGTCTGGTGGGATTGTCGCCGCGGGCATAGGCGTATCCGCGAGGCTCGCCGGGGGCATGCTGAGCGAAGGTGGACGTCTGGAAGATGGGGAACGAGACGGCGCCGGTGCGGGGATCGAAGGCCTGGCCGGCGTGAATGGCGAGGGTGTCTCGGTGAAGCTTGAGGTCGGACATGATCGGTTTCTCCTGGGTGGTTGGTTGTCGAAGTGAAGACTTCGCGACCGGGGAGAGCCCGAATCAGGTCACCAAAAAACAAAAGACCCGCTCGGCTAACCGATCGCGGGTCTTGAGGGTGTTGCTTTGTTGAACTCTGGCTTCTAGCTCAAAAAGACCTCGGCCCCGCGGCAGGGCATGCGCATGGAGCGCATGCCGCAGGGCATCATGGTGATGGCGACGAAGGTCAGAGAGTGAGTCGGTTGCACAGAGGAGCGGGAGTGTACTCCTTTGACCCGTAGCCACGTCAAGCGTTTCCAGGCGATGGGCCTTTGATACCATCGACGCGCGTTGACGAAGAAGATGCGGCGAGAGTGATCGAGGAGTTCTGGTGGTGCGTGGCCGCGGGTTTCCTGGCCCAGCTGATTGATGGCGCCCTCGGCATGGCCTATGGCGTCACTGCCTCGAGCCTGCTGATCGCGTTCGGCGTGCCGCCCGCGGTGACGAGCGCCACCGTTCATGCGGCCGAGTGTTTCACCACCGGCGCCTCCGCGATCTCCCATCACGCCTTCGACAACATCGATCGCGCCCTTTTCAAGAGGCTGCTTTTCCCCGGAATCCTGGGCGCGGTCCTCGGCGCCTACATTCTCACGAGCCTCCCGGCCGATTCCCTGAAGCCCTGGGTCGCCGCGTACCTCCTCGGGATGGGGGTGATCATCGTGGGCAAGGCGTTCCGCGAGTTTCCGCCGCGTTCGGTGACCACTCACATCGCCCCCCTGGGCTTCACCGGCGCGCTCCTCGACACCATGGGCGGAGGGGGATGGGGGCCGGTGGTCGCGAGCACTCTGATCGTGCGCGGGAATCACGTTCGCACGACCGTCGGCACGGTCAATGCCGTCGAGTTCTTCGTCACTCTCGCGGCGTCCGTGACCTTCCTCCTGACCATCGGCCTGTCGAACGGGCAGATGATTCTGGCCCTGGCTCTGGGAGGCCTGCCCGCCGCGCCGCTCGGGGGCTGGGTCTGCAGGCACTACCCGGTGAAGCGCCTGATGGTGATCGTGGGTCTGCTGGTCATCGCCCTGAGTGCGAGGACGCTCCTCAAGACGTTCGAGATTCTTTAGATCGCGGTGAGGACGTCCGAACCGGTGAGGATGTAGGTTTTTCCGGCCGGGAAGTCGCGCACCAGGAGGGCCGGGTTTTCCGGCGTGATCATGGAGGCGAGGAGGGTCACCGGGGTTTCGATGTCGATGAACCGGAACGCCTTCTGCATGATCTTGCTCACCGCCTCGTTCCGGATCGCGGGATTTCGAACCATGCAGGCGTAGGCATGGGTCTCGCTGAGCGAACCCACGATGCGTTCCTCCTGCTTGACCGTGATCTGCGAGAAGTTGTTTTCGGTCATGCGATGAAGGGCCTGGGCGACGGTGTCGTTCACCTCCACCCCTACGAGGTCCGAAACGCTCTTGTTCTTGACCAGGTCGCGCGCCGTCGGCCCTCCCAGGGTTTCATAGCCCATCGCCTTCATCCAGTCGGGATTGAACATCTTCCCGAGGTAGCGGGTGCCGTGGTCGTGGAAGATGACCACCACCATCTCGCCGGCCTTGAACCGATCCTTGAGCTGAAGCAGGCCGGCGATGGCCGAACCCGCCGAGTTGCCCGCGAAGATCCCTTCCTGGCGCACGATCTCGCGGGTGTAGATCGCGGCGTCCCGGTCGGTGACTTTCTCGAAATGGTCGATGACGGAGAAGTCGACATTCTGCGGCAGGAAGTCCTCGCCGATCCCCTCGGTGACGTACGGGTAGATCTCGTGTTTGTCGAAGACGCCCTGCTCCTTGTACTTCTTGAAGACTGAACCGTAGGTGTCGATGCCCCAGCACTTCACGGAGGCCTTTTTCTCCTTCAGGTACTTCCCGGCCCCGCAGATGGTGCCGCCGGTGCCCACCCCCACCACGAGGTGATCGATTCTGCCGTCGGTCTGCTCCCAGAGCTCGGGCCCGGTGGTCTCGTAGTGGGCCTGCGAGTTGGAGAGGTTGTCGTACTGGTTCGCCTTCCAGGCGTTTGGCGTCTCGCGGACGAGTCGGGACGAAACCGAGTAGTACGAGCGAGGGTCTTCAGGATCCACGTCGGTGGGGCACACGATCACTTCCGCACCGAACGCGCGCAGGGCATCCACCTTCTCCTTCGACTGCTTGTCGGTGGTGGTGAAGATGCACTTGTAGCCCTTCACGATGGCGGCGATGGCGAGGCCCATGCCGGTGTTGCCCGACGTACCCTCGATGATGGTGCCGCCCGGCTTCAACAATCCCTTCTTCTCGGCGTCCTCGATCATCCGGACCGCCATCCGGTCCTTGATGCTGTTGCCCGGGTTCGTGCTCTCGACCTTCGCGTAGACCGTGGCCTTGATCGCGCGAGTCAGCCGATTGAGACGGATGAGGGGAGTGTGGCCGATGGCCGAAAGGACGTTCTCGTGGACATGAAGGGGCATGGAGTTTCTGCTCCAGACCCTATCCTGCCCTTTGGACCATGGTCAATGTCGCGCTTGCAACCGGTCCTTACACACAATATGTTGGACCCATGCGACGTGCCCCGGAAGAAGAAGGCCCGCCCTTGGCATCTTCAAAGTCACTCGTCGCCGCTCTCCTGACCGTCCTCGGCGCACTCCCCGTCGGGGCCGCGGAACGTCCGAACATCATTTTCATCATGTCGGACGACCACGCCGCGCACGCGATCAGCGCTTACGGTTCGAAGGTCAACCAGACGCCCCACCTCGACTCGCTGGCCACGCGCGGCATGCTGTTCAAGAACGCCTTCGTCACCAATTCGATCTGCACCCCGTCGCGGGCCGCCATTCTCACCGGGAAGTATTCGCACCGCAACGGCGTCCCGGTCTTCAACCGCTTCGACGGTTCCAGGCCCACCTTCCCGAAGCTGCTGCAAGCGTCGGGCTACCACACCGCGATGGTGGGGAAATGGCATCTGGGGAGCGACCCCACGGGCTTCGATCACTGGGAGATCCTGCCCGGCCAGGGGGCCTACAACGATCCCATTCTCTACACCGCGACCGGCGAGAAGACTTACACCGGGCGCTATGCGACGGATGTCATCACGGATCTCGGGATCGACGCCATCAGGAATCGTCCCCAGGGCAAGCCCTTCTTCCTGATGCTGCATCACAAAGCACCCCACCGCCCCTGGATCCCCGACGAGAAGTACCGCAGGATGTTCGAGGATCGTCACATCCCCGAGCCGCCGACGCTTTTCGATGGATATGAAACCCGCACCGACGCACTGCGCGAGAACGAGCAGCGGGTGGCGAAGGACCTGTCGAACCGCGATCTCAAACTTCCCTGGCCGGCCGGTCTCGAGGGCGCGGAGCGGCTGGCCTGGCTCGCCCGCAAGCCCGAGGAGGTCACGGTCACGGTGGCCGGAGAGACGAAGGTGCTCAGCGGCGAGGCCCTCGTGCGCTGGAAGTACCAGCGTTTCATGAAGGACTATCTCGCCTGCGTGCAGTCCGTGGATGACAACCTCGGACGCCTGATCGCTTTCCTCAAGGAGAACCGGCTCGAGAAGAACACCCTCATCGTCTACACCGGCGACCAGGGCTTCTTTCTCGGAGACCACGGCATGTACGACAAGCGTTTCATGTACGAGGACGCGTTGCGCACGCCCGTCCTCATGCGGTGGCCGGCCGCGATCAAGCCCGGTTTGAAAGCCGACGCGATGGCGCTCAACATCGACTTCGCCCCGACCTTCCTCGAGGCCGCGGGCGTGCCCGTTCCCTCGGATATGCAGGGGCGAAGCCTGCTCACCGTGATGAGGGGAAAGCCGCCCGCTGACTGGCGAACCTCGATCTACTACCGCTATTACCACGATCCCGGCGACCACAACACCCGGGCGCACTACGGGGTGCGAACCGCCTCTTTCAAACTGATCCGCTTCGAGGCGAAGGATCAGTGGGAGATGTTCGACCTGTCGAACGACCCGCTCGAAATGCACAACCTCTACGGTCAGCCGGGCCAGGAGTCACGGACCGCCGAACTCAAGGCTGAGCTTTATCGCCTCAAGAAGGAACTCGGCGACGACGATCAGTTCGCGGGCGAAGCGCTGCCCAACGGCGTCGATGGCACGGTGGCGAAGCTCCGCGGAAAGTAGCAGCCCCTCGCCGAAGAAAGGCGCCGCTACCCGGCCGGATTTTCCGGGGAGGGCCTCCGTGTCGGAGTTGGGGTCGGTGTCGGGGTCGCGGACGGTGCGGGTGAATCCGAGGGCGTCGGCGTGGGAGAAGGCGGCGGGTTCAGGAGAAGTTCGCGGAGCAGGGCCTCACCCTTGTTCACCTGCCGGCTCCGTACTTGCTTATGGATCTCCCTGGCCCCGATCAAAGCCAGGCCCAGAAGGCTGAGGGAAGGGGACATGTGAGGGCGGTAGGGCGTCATCTGGCCGATCGTCGGGGCTCCTCCCGGTGTAGCGCCACGAAGCATGTTGCCGTTCTCGGCCTTCGAATCGAAGAAGCGCGCGATGGCGGCGTTCATTTCGAGTGCCCGCACCTCCGCCTGGTCCTCGAACCGAAGCAGAGGCCCCGGGGTGCGATCGCGGTCGCTTTCGTACCAATAGGGGAGGAGCCGGAACAGGGGCGTGGGCGAGGGTGAAGCGGCGGGCGCGGGCTCCTGGGCCGGGCCCGCCTCGAGCCCGGACGAATTAGAACCGGCCAGAAGTACGAAGAGCGCCGCAAGGGCTAACGGCATGCTCCTTGAGACGCTCGATTCAACCGCTTGGCCGCACCCCACACTCCGGGGCCGCAAACCCTGCGCACGGGGGGCGGGTCCCATGCAACGCCAACTCAACTCCGTGCAAACGCCTGTCGCGAAGAAGCGGAGGCGGGATTCACTCCGGCCGAAGCGACGGGGGGTCTGGGGGGGCGGGTCCGTGCAACGCCTGTCGCGAAGAAGCGGAGGCGGGATTCACTCCGGCCGAAGCGACGGGGGGTCTGGGGGGGCGGGTCCGTGCAACGCCTGTCGCGAAGAAGCGGAGGC
>Ga0163144_10013726_pt1 | contig 16872 bp, 12 predicted proteins | sample OliLak19BULKMAT1_FD_123175 | JGI IMG/M metagenome (GOLD analysis project Ga0163144, IMG submission 123175) | Freshwater microbial mat bacterial communities from Lake Vanda, McMurdo Dry Valleys, Antarctica - Oligotrophic Lake LV.19.BULKMAT1 | ecosystem: Environmental > Aquatic > Freshwater >... | reverse complement strand
TTCGCCGCGACATGCTGGGAGCGTATCAACGCCGGTGCGGGGCGGCTCGTTCCATGGGCGCGGGCGGCGCGTCGCGCGGGCGGCGCGTCGGTGGGTGCGAACGATCAGGTGTGTGTGGCGTTGGAGGCGGCTCGTTCCATGGGTGCGGGCGGCGCGTCGATGGAGGCGGATGGTCAGGTGGGGGGGGCGGCGGGGGCGGGCGGTTCGGCGATCGGTCCGTCCAGCGCGAGGCGCAATCGCTGTCGCGAGAAGTTGGATCGGGGGACGGTCTCGATGACGCGGCCGCGCCACATCACGACGATGCGATCGCAGAGGGAGGTGAGCTCCGACAGCTCGGAGGCGACGACGACGATGGCGGTGCCGGTGGCCGCGAGCGCGTGGAGGGTGCGGTGGATGTCGGCCTTGGCGCCGACGTCGACGCCGCGCGTGGGCTCGTCGAGCAGGAGGGCTCGGGGCTCGGCCGCGAGGCAGCGGAGGAGCGCGACCTTCTGCTGGTTGCCGCCGGAGAGGGCGTGCGCGGGGGTCCGCGGCGAGGGTGTCGCGACGCGCAGGCGGGCGATGCCTTCGACGGCGATTTGCGCTTCGCGCGCGCGGGCGGGGAAGCCGTGGGGGGCGAGCCGGGCGAGGCTGGAGAGGGTGATGTTTTCCGTGATGTCGAGGTCGTGGAGGAGGCTTTTTTTGCGATCGTTCGCGAGGAACAGGAGGCCTTGCGCGATGGCGCGCGCGGGGCTCTCGATGGTGAAGGGGGCGCCGTCGAGGAGGACGAGCCCGCGCGAGGGTCGGCCGGACGCGCCGAACAAGGCGGCGAGCGTCTCGGAGGTGCCGGAGCCGCGCAGGCCGGCGAGGCCGAGGATCTCGCCGCGTGCGACGGAGAACGAGACGCCGCGGAGCGGGGACGCGCCGGCGGGCGTGGCGTGGAGATCGCGGACGTCGAGGACGGGGACTCTGGAAAGGGGCTCGATCGAGGGTCCTTGGAGAGGGTCCTTGGGCAGGGACTCGCTCTTTTCGCCCATCATCAGCGCGACGAGCTCGGCGCGGGGGAGGGTGCTGGCGGGGCGCGATGCGACGACGCGGCCGTCGCGCAGGACGGTGATGCGATGGGCGAGGCGGTCGTTCTCTTCCATGCGATGCGAGATGTAGACGATGCCGCAGCCGCTGCGGGCGAGGGCCTCGATGCGGGTGAGGAGGCGCTCGGCTTCGGGCTCCGAGAGCGCGCTGGTGGGCTCGTCGAGGATGACGACGCGGGCGTTTTGCGCGAGGGCGCGGGCGATCTCGAGGAGCTGGCGGGCGGCGAGCGGGAGGGTCTCGACGAGCCCGCTCGGATCGAGGTCGAGGTCCATTTCGGACAGGATCCGGCGCGCGGCGCGCGCGTCGTCCGCGGCGCGGACCCAGCCGAAGAGCGAGCCCGGTCGGGGGAGCGCGAGGTTCTCGGCGACGGTCATGGAGCCGACGAGCGAGAGCTCCTGGTGGATGGTGGCGATGCCGTGATGGGCGGCGTCCTGGGCGTTGCGCCATCGCAGGGGGCGGCCGGCGAGGCGCAGGGTTCCGCTGAAGTGACTGATCACGCCGGAGAGGATGCGGATGAGGGTGCTCTTGCCGGCGCCGTTTTCGCCCGCGAGGACGTGGACCTCGCCGGCGCGCACGTCGAACGAGACGTCGTCGAGCGCGCGGGTGGCGCCGAAGGTCACGGTGACGTTGCGAAGCTCGACGAGGGGCTCGGCGAGGGCGTCGTTGCGAGGCTCGGAGAGAGGCTCGTTGCGAGGCTCGGCGAGGGGCTCGGGGGGAGGGCTCTCCGGCTTCTCCATGGGGGGTCCGTCAGGCGTCGAGATCGATGGCGCAGTCGGCGTCGGTGCGGGGCTCGGTGGGGGTGTATTTGCCGTCGGCGTCGCGGGCCAGGCGGGCGGCTGCGACCTTTGGATCGTGGGTGAAGAAGAGCCAGGTGCGGTCTTCGTGGAGCTGCTCGTAGAGGCGGGATTTTTCGTCGATGAGCTGCTCGGGGTAGCGGTCGTAGCCCATGGTGACGGGGAGGTGGACCCAGGCGGCGCCGGGGACCAGGTCGGCGCAGAAGATGGCGCTCTGGCGCAGGCCGCTGACGACGGTGTGGAGCATGCCGGGGGTGTGGCCGTCGCTCGTGACGAAGCGGAAGTGATCGCCGAGGACGGTCGTGTGATCGCCGTCGACGATGACGAGGCGGTTTGTCGCTTCGAGGAGCTCGACGAGGCCGGGGATGAACGAGGCGCGGTCGCGCGGGTGGGGGTTCTTGGCGCGCTCGAAGGCGCGCTTGCCGACGACGAAGGTGGCCTTGGGGAAGAGGAGGCGGAGGGGGGCGCCGGACTCCCAGGCGGCGAGGAGGCCGCCGGCGTGATCGAAGTGCAGGTGGCTGAGCACGACGACGTCGATGTCCTCGTGCGAGAGCTGCATGTTGGCGAGCGAGCGGATGAGGACGTGGTCGTTTTCGACGACGCCGTAACGGGCGCGGAGCTTCGGCTCGAAGAAGGCGCCGATGCCGGTCTCGAGGAGGACCTTGCGGGAGCCCTCGTCGATGAGGGCGGTGCGGCACGCGAGCTCGATGCGACCGGCGTCGTCCGGTGGATACCAGCGGCTCCAGACGGCGCGCGGCGCGTTGCCGAACATCGCGCCGCCGTCGAGAAACTGGCGGTTTCCGAGGACGGGAACGAGGCGTAGCATGCGCTCACGCTACCGCGCGCGGGGCGAGATTGCATGCGCCGCGCCGGTTTTCAGGGTGACGGCGGCTGCCGCTCCCCCGCGCGGCGCGAGATGGCATGCGCCGCGCCGGTTTTCAGGGTGGCGGCGGGTGCCGCCGCCGGTCAACGAGGAGACATCGTGACGGCACACAAGGGCTCTCCGGCGACGTTCCAGGCCGCTTTTCCTCGCACTCGGCTGCGGCGAAATCGCCGCGATCCGTGGTCGCGACGGCTCGTCGCCGAGACCCGGCTGACGGTCGACGATCTGATCTGGCCGGTGTTCGTGCAGGAGGGGCAGGGGCTCGCGACCGACATCGCGTCGATGCCGGGGGTGAAGCGGCTGAGCGTCGATCGTCTGGTCGAGGCGGTGCAGGAGGCGGCGAGCCTGGGGATCCCGGCGGTGGCGATCTTTCCGGCGACGCCGCCCGAGCGGAAGACGGCCGACGGGGACGAGGCGACGAACCCGGACAACCTGATCTGCCGGGCGGTGCGGGCGATCAAGAAGCTCACGCTGGACCTCGGGATCGTGTGCGACGTGGCGCTCGATCCGTACACGACGCACGGGCAGGACGGGGTGCTGCGCGAGGGCGGGCTGGTGGCCAACGACGAGACGGTCGACATCCTGTGCCGGCAGGCGGTGATCCAGGCGCAGGCGGGCTGCGACGTGATCGCGCCGAGCGACATGATGGACGGGCGCATCGGGGCGATCCGCGACGCGCTGGACGAGAACGGCTTTCAGCGGGTGCGGATCCTGTCGTACGCGGCGAAGTATGCGTCGGCGTATTACGGGCCGTTCCGTGACGCGGTGGGCTCGGCGTCGGCGCTCGGGAAGGGCGACAAGAAGAACTACCAGATGGACTGTCGCAACAGCGACGAGGCGCTGCGCGAGGTGTCGCTCGATCTGGCGGAGGGCGCCGACATGGTGATGGTGAAGCCGGGGATGCCGTACCTGGACATCGTGCGGCGGGTGAAAGAGAGGTTCGCGGTGCCGACGTACGTTTATCAAGTGAGCGGCGAGTACGCGATGATCAAGGCGGCGGCGGAGCGCGGCTGGCTCGACGGCGAGCGCGCGATGATGGAGGCGCTCGTGGCCTTCAAGCGAGCGGGCGCCGACGGGGTGCTGACGTACGCGGCGATCGACGCGGCGAAGCTGTTGAAGGCGGGGGCGTACTGAGATCGAAAGGGGGGAGCGGGGGATGGTTGGGAGCCCAACCATCTTCGGCAGGGTTGCGGGTGCGGGGACGTACCGAGGTCGATGGGGGAGCGGGAGATGGTTTGGATCCCAACCATCTCCGGCGGGCTCTGCGAGCCTCGTCAGGCCGACGGGAAACCGTCCGCCGGGGGCGAGCCGGGCGGCACCCCGGGGGGCGCGCCCGCCGGGGTGAGCTGGATGCCGGACGGCAGGTCCATCTGCTTCACGGCGCGCTTGGCCTTCTTGCGGATGTCGACGTGGAGGCGCTCGTCGGCGTTGATCGCGGTGAAGGCGGCGCGCGCCTCCATGCGCTTGTTCATGCCGAGGTAGGCCTCGGCCTCGTTCCAGCGGAGCTGCCAGTTGCGGTCCTTCATGTCGCCGAGCTTCTCGGCGAGGTCGGCGATGTCCTTGTAGCGGAGCTGTTTGCGCAGCTCGGTCCAGTGCTCGGCGCGGAGGTCTTCGTCGTTGGGGGCGAGCTCGACGGCCCTGGCGAACAGCTCGATGCCCTCGTCGGTGCGGCCCACGACGAGGAACGCGCGGGCGAGCGAGCGCCACGCGCCCGCCGAGCCGGCGTGCGCCTCGACGAACGACTGCAGGGCTGGCAGGCACTTCTGCACCTCGGCGAGGTCGTCGGGCTTGGCAGGCCAGAAGCGGGCCAGCAGGGCGATCTGATCGCCCGGGTCGATCTCCAGGGCCTTGTCGACCGCGACCTGGCCGTCGGCGATGCGGCCGGCCGCGCCGAGCGAGCGCGCCAGCTCGACGAGGGCGGGGGCGGACCTCGGGTGTTTGGCGACGTAGGCCTCGGCCGCGGCGAGCGCGTCGTCGGTCCGTCCGAGGGCGCGCAGCGCGGTGATCTTGGCGGTCTCGGCCCGCTCGCTGCCGGCCTCGCCCGCCGCCTTGATGGCGCCCTCGGCGGCGGCGAGGGCGACCTCGTGGCGGTTCTCGCGCTCGTGGTAGGCGAGCTGCTCCAGGTAGAAGGTGACGTCGCGCGGCGCCGCGGCCCAGACGCTTTCGAGGTAGTCCTTCACGCTGTCGGCGCGCACGTAGAGCAGCGAGGCGGCGTCGTGCGGGTTCTCGTAGATGGAGACGAGCACGCCGAGGCGCTCCAGCACGTCGAGCGCGGCCTGGTGATCGGGCTTCGCCTCGAGGGCCAGGACCATCTCGCCGATGGCGGCGTCGTTGTCCTTCACGGCCATGTGGACGTGGCCGACAGTCACGTGGAAGTCGGGGTCGCCCTCGAAGCTGGCGCGCACCGTCTTGAAGCTCTTGAGCGCGGCCTCGTACTCGCTGGTGTTGGCCTGCGCCGAGCCCAGGTTGTAGCGCGCCATGTGATCGTCGGGATCCTGGGCGGTGATGCGCTTGAGGGCCGCCGTCGCCTTGGCGAAATCGCGCTCCTGGAAGGCTTTTTGCGCGCGCTCCCAGAGCGGGCCCTTGTCGACGAAGAGGTCGAGCTGGGCGGCGAGCTGGTTGTTCTTCTTTCGCCAGGTGGGGTTCTGGCCGAAGTCGGAGGCCATGAACGCCTTGGCCCAGCCGCGCGCCAGCTCGGTGTTCAAGCCCTTGTCCGCGAGGTTCTCGAACTCGGCCTTGGGGATCGGGATCTCTTTCGGCATGCCCTGTCGGCGCGCGACCTTCGGGTCCATTCCGATCATCACCCACTCGGGCTCTTGGCTGGGCTTCTCGCTCATGCCGAGACGGTATTCGGCGGGCGCGGAGGCGTAAAGCGTGGCGAACGCATGGCGAACGGCGACCGCGGCTAGCCCATCAATATCCACATGAGCACGAGCACCAGCACGAAGGTGCCGATGGCCAGCGCGGCGACGTGCAGACCCGGGAGACCGAAGATGGTCGGCCGCAGCCGCGCCTCGAAGGCCTCGAAGCCGCCGGCGCCCTGGGTGTTCGGGGGCGCGGGCAGGAGGGAGTCCGAGCGCATGGGTTGCTGCATCGGCGTGCCGCCGCCCTGCATTGGATTGGACGACTGGGTCATGGGATTGGACGGAGACGAGACCGGGCCGGCGGCGGACGACGGCGCGTAGCTCGGCTGCGGCTCGCGCTCGCGCTCGCGCGATCCCGATCGAGGGGACTGCGCGGGGATGCCGCCCGACGGCAGCCGCGCGGTGATCAGGCGGTTGTGCGAGCCTTGCGGGGGCGGTGCCGCCGGGGGCGCCGCGTCGGGCGCCGCCGCGGTGAGCCTGCGGATGGTGAGCTCCAGCGCGTAGGCGTCCTCCAGGCGGCGCGCCGCCTCGGCGAAGCCACCGGTCGACGTCAGGCGCACCGCCTCGACGGCGATCGCGGCGGCGTCGCCCGCGATCTTGGCGATGACCCCGTGGCGTTCGGCGCGGGCGGCCGAGACCTTGGCCTCGTCGCTGAAGCGCACCGCTTCGAGGGCCAGGCGATCGGCCTCGGCGAAGAGGCGCTCTTCGTTGATCGGGCCGCGCGACGCGGGCCAGTCGTCCTCGACCGCCTGGAGCGAGGGCAGGCTCGGCTGCGAGCCCGGCGGGGGCGGCACGCGCGGATCGTTCGGCGCGATCTGTCCGGGCAGCGGGCCCGCCGCGGCGGCGCCGCGGCCAGCTCGCAGGGACGGCGGCATGCCCTTCAGCGGCAGGGTCGGGACCTCTTCGGTCTCGGGATCGCTGATCGAGGGCGCGGGCTCGCGCGGCGGCGTGACGATCACCGGGGCGCGCAGCGCGGCGCGCGGGCGGGCCTTCACGGCGGTGGTGCGCGCGTCGCTCTCCTCGTCGATGATCGACTCGTGCATCCCGCGCGCTTCGGGCACGATCGGGAGGGGGCGCGCGGCGCTCCCTGCCGCGGGAGCGGGCGGGCGCGGGAGGACGCGGGCGGCCGGCTGCTGCGGCGCCGTGGCCGGCGGTCGCGGCACGACGGCGCCCTGCCGTCCCGCCGGGATCGGGGGTGGGCGCAGGGCTCCCGGAGCGGGCGCGAACTGCTGTCCGAGCCGCCCCGGCGGCGGATGGGGCGGCGGCCTCGACGGAGGTCGCGTGCCGGGCGCGAGCCGCGCCGCCGCGCCGGCCCGCGGCTTGATCGGGACGGTCCCCGACTTCTGCACGATGGTGGGGACCTCTTCGCTGTAGTCGCGGTCCTCCGCCATCTTGCGCGCGGTGGCCGGATCCCCGGCGCGCTGGTGCATCTCCGCGACCATCGACTCGATCTCGGTGACGTCGGTCTCTTCGGGCTCGTCGTGGCGCGCTGCCGCGGCCCCGCGCGGCGCCATCGCCGCGTGTTGCGCCGCGGCCGTGAGCACCGCCTTGGGATTGGCCCCGGTGAGCTCGGCGGCGCGCGGCGGCTCGGGTCGCCCTTCGGTCAGCTCACCGGCGACGGCGCGCTCGAACCAGCGCATCTGGCGCATGGCATTCCGGCGCACGAAGCGCCCGAGCGCCTCCTCGTTGCCTTCCTGGTAGCCGTGCACGAGCAGCCACTCGTCGAGCCGCGCCTGGATCTCGTTGGCGCTCTGGAAGCGGGCCGCCGGATCTTTTTCGAGGGAGCGGTGGACGACCGTCGCGAGCTCCTTGTCGATCTTCGGGCGCAGCTCCCGCAGGTCGTCGGCGGGGCGCACCAGGATCGCCTGCACCGCGTCGAAGTCCGAGGCGACGACCCAGGGCTTTCGCCCCGCGAACAGCTCGAACATGAGCACGCCCAGGGCGAACAGATCGGTGCGGTGATCGATCACGTCGCCGCGGGCCTGTTCGGGCGCCATGTATTGCGGCTGTCCCTTGAGGAGGCCGGTGAGGGTCTTGGTCAGGCGTTGTTTGGCTTTGGCCAGGCCGAAATCGGCGATCTTCAGATCGCCGCCGAAGCTCACGAGGACGTTGCCCGGGGTGAGATCGCGGTGCACGAGCTGGAGCAGCTCGCCGTTCTGGGCGCGCAGGCTGTGGGCCGCCGCGAGGCCGCGGCAGAGCTGCGAGGCGATGAACACGACCATGCGCTCGGTGAAGGCCTCGCCGGTGTCGAAGATGGTCTTCATGAGGCGCGCGAGCGAGACGCCCTGGACCAGCTCGACGGCGAGGTACATGCCCTCGTCGTCGTTGCCCCAGCCCGCCACCTCGACGACGTTCGGGTGCTTCAGCGACGCGGTCATCCAGACTTCGTCGAGGAACTGGTTGGCGAAGCTGGGGTCCTCGGCGATGTGCTGGTGCAGGCGCTTGACCGCGAGCAGCCGGCCCGCGAGGTGGGGCGGCGAGTCCGCGCGGCACAGGTCCAGGCGCGCCGTGGTGCCGACGGCGATCTGGGCGAGAACCTGGAAGTGGATCGCGCCTTGCGCCGACGTCTGCGGCTGAGCCATCGCGGGAAAAGCCTATCAAACCGCTGCGCGGGCCGCAGCGATCGCTTCGGGAACGCCGCCTGCGCGGAGCTTCAGGTGAACGTCGAAGTGGTCGTCCCTGGTCTGGATCGCGGACAGCCCGACGACCGGGAGCAGGATCGGCAGGGCCCGCTTCACCTTCGGGTTCTCGGCGATCTTGGGGATCTTCATGAGATCGATCGTCACCAGATCGTCCTTCGCGTCGACCAGCGCGGCCGGCTTCTTCGGCAGGATGTTGACGAGGTTCGCCGGCTTCGAGAGATCGAGCGCGCCGCTCTTGATGAAGCCCGCGATCGGCGTGTTGGCGTCGCCGAGCACCTTGAGCGTGAGCCCTTCGAGGCGCAGCACGAAGCGCATCGTCTCCATCGTGATGTCGATCTCCTCGACGTACACGATCACCGAGACGCGCAGCGGCGTGCCCATCGCGGCGACGGTCAGCGAGGCGCGGAGCCCCGGCGGCGCGGCCTCGATCACGACGTCCTTCGGAGCTTTCTCACCCGTCACGAGCTCGCGCACCAGGTAGCGCAGCGCGTCCATCGGCAGACCGAACCGCGCGCCGGCCGCGCCCTTCACGGCGCGCCACAGTTCCTCGGGATGAGCTTTCAGGTAATTGCCTGCGACGCGCAGGAGCTGTTTGGGGTTCGGCTTGGACATGGGGCGGGGAGGATCGCAGACGGTGGATGCCGGCGGCAAGGGGGCCGGTGGTTGGCTTCGCGGGCGGGGACGGCCCGAGAAAAAGGCTCTTCGCCGTGGACGGGTCGCGTTCACCTCGAATACCCTTAGGACACCATGCCCGTCCGCTCCTTCGAAGCCGTCGACCTCGTGGGCCTTCCCAAGCTGGATTCGCGCTCGCTGGTGGCGCTCAGCAGCGGCCTCGACGCCGCCGCGCCCGAGAAGGACGAGCACAAGAAACCGTTCCGCGCGACCCTGCCCGAGCCCGTGCAAGAGGCTCTCGCTGACATGGGGACGGCGTGCGACACGCTCACCATCGAGATCGAGAGAGAGCCACCGCCGCCGCCTGGCGCCCGCGAGGCCGATCGACGCGAAGACACGGCGGCGCTCGCCCTCGTGGACCTGCTCGCGGCGTGGGCGCGGCTCGCCGGGGAGATCCCGCAAGGCGACGCGGCCGCAGAGGTGTTCGAGCGGCTGTTCGGCGACGGCAGCACCGCTTTCATCAACTTCCCTGTCAAAAAAGAGTGGGCCGTCGTCGAAGGCAAGCTCCAGGTCATCACCGACGAGAAGCTGGACGACGTCCTCAAGAAGCTCGGGGCGGCCCCGGTGCTGGAGCACCTCCGCACCGTCCACGAGGCCTACGGCAAGGCCATCGGCACCACGAAGGCGGTCGCGCCGGTCGAGTCGCCGCAGCTCCGGGAGAAACGCGAAGAGCTGGCAGAGACCGTGCGGATGTACGTGGTGCGGGTGGTGGGGCTCCGCGACAAGAAGAAGCCGGAGACTGCCAAGCTGGTGGACCGCCTGCTGCAGCCGCTCACCGCATGGCAGCCGGCACGCACGAGCGCGAAGTCGGCGGCTCCGGTGCCTGCCGAGCCCGCGGCTCCTGCCGAGCCCGTGGTCCCCAAGGGCGGCTGAGACCTCGCGAGGTTGCCGGCGGCCGATCGGTGGGCCGCGTGAAGCGCCGGTGGCTGCGGGGGGTGGTTGCGTGGACGGGGTGACCACCAGGGGTGGTTGCGCGGGGTGGTTGTGTCGATGGGGTGGCAACCAGGGGTGGTTGTGCGGGGTGGTTGGATCGATGGGGTGACCACCAGGGGTGGTTGTGCGGGGTGGTTGGATCGATGGGGTGACCACCAGGGGTGGTTGCGCGGGATGGTTGCGTGGGTGGGGTGGCAACCACGCACAGGTCACGCACGTCGATCCATCGACAGGAGCAAGCGTCGGGGGTTCGGGGCGGTCGTTGCTGCGTGCCGGGACTTCGGATACTCGCCGACTCGTCGACTTCACGACGAGAGGAGGTGACGCATGGCTCTGCCCAACGCCAAGCGCGTCCAACATCAAACCAGCCTTGCCCCCATCGATCTGCGCCGCTCGCGGCCCGGCGACCGCGACATCGCGGATCCCGGCCGGCCGCCGGTCGAGCGGGCCGCGTTGCTGCGGAGCTTCGTGGCCACGCCGGAAGAGCTGGCCGCATTGCGCGAGAAGACCTCTCCCGGCGCAAATCACGGCGTGCTCGACGCATGGGCGTCGGCGGATTTCGCCTCGCTCGTGACAACCCTCGCGGAGCACCCGGACATCCATGCCGCTTCGAGCCTCGCGACGAATCTCGCGCGCCATCGGCTCGGCGTGCTGGAGGAGGCGGAAGCGCGGGTCGAGGCGGCACTGAAGACCGCCGAGAACGAATGGATCGACGCGGTGGTCGAGGCGCACCATCGAGACGCCCGGAGCTTCGATGCTCCGCGCACGGCTCGCGTGGCGCGGTCCGCCCGTGTCGCCGGCCGTCTCGCGCCGGACGATAAAAAACGTCTCGACGCGCAGATGCGAGCAGGCCTCGACGACCAGCTCGACGCCCTGCTCTCGGAGCTGGAGGGCAAACACGGGCTGCCAGCCATCGCCCCACAAGCCCTCCGCGGCGTCGAGCCTCCGAAGTTCGATCTCGCAAAGCGCCTGAAGAAGCTGGTGGGCTGCCGAGCCGCCTTCGACCAGCGGCCACGCGCCGCTCGCGTCTCCTGCATGCTGCAAAGCGCGGAGCTCCCCGACGCTCAGAAGCGAACGCTTCGGGCCGCGACACGTTCACTGGGCCTCGATCCACAGTCGGTCTCCTTTGAAACGGACTGGCACGTCACCTTCGCGACGAAGGTGTCCCTGAAGGCTCTCGCGTCGGGCTTGTCCCCCGACCCCAACCCGTGCCCCGTCTCGCCTGTCGGCTATCTCCACCTCGAACGGCTGAGCTACGTGCCAGCGGGCGTCGAGCACGGCGAGCTGGTCTATTCGCTACCGCTCGCGCCCGGTGAGCAAGTGGCGATCGTCCACAAAGAATGGGGCAGCACCGAAGAAGAGTTCTCGGATCTCGTGGCGGATCAGTTCGAGGACTACTCGGAGCGTGGTGTCGTCGACAAGACCGACATGGCCCACGCCGCCGCCGCCCAACGGATGCACGCGACCGCGTTCTCCGCCTCGGTCACCGCGAGCGGCGGTTACGGTCCAATCACCGCCACGGCGTCGACCGCCTACTCCGCCATGGGATCCGAGACTTCGTCACGCAGCGCCTCGCTCTCCCAATCGCAGACGACGACTCAAAAGGCCTCCGCCCGCGCCCGGAAGGAGCACCGGACGAGCTTTCGTCTGGCGAAGAAGACACACGTCGAGGATCAGACCGTTCGCCACGTCAAGAACCCCGATCCGCTGCACCCGGTGCGGTACGACTTCCACCAACTGCTCCGCAAGTGGCGGGTCGATCTGCACCGCTACGGCGTTCGAGTGACGTACGACCTCACGGTGCCGCAACCGGCCGCGGAGCTTCTCCGGGTGTACCAAGAGCTGCGCGAGATCGACGACGAGCTGGAGAAGGGCTTCTCCTTCGCCGTCTCACCGGGGAGCGTCACGCGTGCGAGCTGGCGATCGCTCGCGGGAGCACACGGGGCGCAAGTGGAGCCGCCGCCGCCGCTCGTCATGTCGGTGCAGAGCACCAAGCTCGTGGGAGCCTTCCCGCCCGAAGACCCGAACTGGGATCACGTGGACGAGCTCCGCGTGAGCTTGCCGGAAGGGTACCTCTACCGAGACCACGAAACAGAGCACGTCGAGGCCCGGACCGCCGACGACGAGACCCTCTTTGCGTACGTCTCGGTCGCGACCCTGCACGAGGTGAAGGAGCTCACCGCCGAGATGGTCTTCGGTGTCAAGGTCTGGGATGCGTCCGCGGCGGTAGTGTCGGTCCGCGTGTGGCTGGAGCTTTCGGCCGAGGCCGAGGCGAAGTGGGCCGCAGCAGCGTACCAAACGCTCTACGACGCCGCCCACAAGGCCTACGCCGAACGGCGCCACATGCTCGATGCCCGGCGCACGCGGGTGGCGGCCGAGCTGTCGCAGATGAACGCGCTCACGCTGCGCAAGCTGGAACGCGAGGAGCTCATGAAGGCCGTGTTGCGGTGGCTCTTCGGTCACAAGGTGGACTTCGCCCCGCCGGTCAGCGGTCCCCTGTACGGGCCGGACGGGCGCATCGCGGACGATGGCCTGCGAGGCCCCATGTTGGCGCACGGGATGCTCGTCTCGTTTTTGCACCAAGCTATCGAGTGGGAGAACATCACTTACTTCCTCTATCCCTACTTCTGGACCCACCGGCCAACGTGGGATCTGCGCCTGCGGCTCCGTCATTCGGACCCCATCCACGAAGCGTTCTTGAGAGCGGGCGCCGCGCGCGTGATTCTCCCGGTCCGGCCGGGATGGGAAACGGCGTTCCTGACGTTCTTGCAGACCGGGAACATCCACGCGACGTTGCCGGCGAGCCATCCGTACATGACCATCGCGCAGGAAATCGAAAACTTCGCGAAGACCAACTACCCCGGTCTGGTGCCGGCAAACCCCGAAGAAGTCGACCCCGACGCGGCGACGAAGCGGGCGGAAGGGGTCCTGATCGGCTCGTGGTTCGAATACACACCGACGAGCGCGCTCGATATCAAGGTGGGCGACACCGCCCCGAGCGAAGGGCTGTTCAACGCGGCGAAGTTCGAGCCGGACGGCTTCTGGGCCCGGGTCACCCCGCTCTTGCAAGCCGTGACCGGCCTCGTGGACGCCGCGGCGAAGAAGCTGGGAGGTTGAGTGGTGTCGAAGGGATCCATCCTGATCGCGTATGGATTTTCGGGAAGCCAGAGATTGCCTTCGCCCACCTTCCCCGATGGCTTGGACTACGATCGATCGTTGGAGATGTCGGCGCGGACACTCGCGGGGATTTGCAAGAAGCTCTTTGGTCCTTCCGAGGTCGAGGTGAAGGTGGTGCAAGCGTGGACGAAGAAGCGCCTGTTCGACGCGCTGGACAAGGAACCCAACGGCCACGTACGCCAGGTTCACGTGCTCTGCCACGGGGGGGAGTCCGGACTGTACCTCGCCTATCATTACGATAGAGGAAATCGACTCGACGGGCGTGCCAAGAAGATCAACGCCATGGTGGGGAAAACCGATCAGCAGAAGGCGATCGAGCAGTGGAAGCAGGAAGATGCCATCATGGTCGGTCACTTCATCCATTACTTGAACAAGGGCGCTCTCCAGTCGATTCGTGACAAGCACGCAAAGGATGCCTATTGGCACATTTGGGGCTGCTTCTCGGGCGAAGAGAAAGCCTACCCGGATACGGTTGGATCTGGAGATCCGCAGCGCCAGCCCTACTTCGCCCGGTTCTTGTACGGGGGGAAGTCACCGGTGGACGGAATTGCCATTCAGATCGCGCGGCAGTTGCAAGTCACTTGTACCGCCGCTACCGGCAGCGGCGGAGCGGAATACTGGGTCCGCGACAAAGGTCGCAACGTCCGCAAAGCAAGAACGCAGAAGCCAGCAGATCCCGCCGTTGAACCGTTCTGGCTCTGGACGAGATACAATTCGCGGTGGGTGACCTACAAGCCGAAGATCGATCCGACGGATCCGAAGAAGGTCATTGTCGAGACGGTAAAGGACACTCCAACGCTCTTCCAATGGACCTGGAGGCAGGCAGATTTGGTGTTCTCCACGACGGTCGAAGAGAAGAAGGGCCGCCCGCCGCAGTGGATGATCGATGCGTATCGTTGACTGTCTGGTCTGGTGGTGCTCCGTGCTGCCGGCCATGCTCTGCTCCTGCACTCCGAAGGTGCAGTGCGAGTGCAAGTGCGAGCAGGCCGCGCCGCTAGCCGCCCCATCCCACGAAGCGGGCTCCGGCGCCCCGGCAGCCGCCTCCGAAGCTCCTACGGGTGTGGACGTCGACTACTGTACGAAATTCGCGGTGCCACCCGACGAGTACCGCGTGGAGGGAGCGCGAGAAGGAGCCATGCAGATCTCGCGAAAGCTGGACCTGGATGGAGACGACTACAAAGACGCGTGGGTCACAGCGCCACAGTTTTGCAACATTTTAAACGATTGTGTCTATGCTCTTTACGTGCTGAACGAGTACCAAGTGGCCGAGAAATGTGGGTGGTACATTGGGCTGACGTCGGGATCGGAGTTCTCCGGGGAGATCTTCGAGCAGCGCCATCTGCGCAACTTCCAGGCAGCTAATCTGTTGGGGCGCTACGGCGGCGGCTTTGCGATCGTTCGGTATCGGTTCAACGGCAAAGAATACGTCGGAGCGGAGCAACAGATCTGTCTTGCGTACGAAGGAGGAGACAGATGCGGACAAGAGGCGCCGCTTGGCGACGTCCCCCTTCCCCCCGAGGGTTGGGACCAACCCTACCCGTGAGAGCCGCCGTCATGCGCCTTCGCGAACCTGGCTTCTGGTCCCTTGCGCGCCGATTCACGGTTCCGGCGATCTTCGCATTCTCCGCCGGTTGCTCGGCGCGCTACGACTGCACGTGCCAGTGCGAGTGTCCTCCGAGCGGCGCGCCGGCCTCCACGCCGGCCCCTACGCCGCCCGTGCGTTCACCGCGCGAACCGGCGCCTTGCGGGCTGATGGTGGGACCGCCGGAGCCCTTCAGGAACCCGCAAGCGGAAAAGGGGCCGCGCATCATGGAATACGGGCTCGACCTCGACGCGGACGACATCGCGGATTGGTGGGAGTCCGCTCCGCAGTTCTGCGATTCGGACAGCAATTGCGTTCGTGCTGTCTATCTTCGCCACGGTGGGTGCGGGCAATTGGTGGGGTACCTTTTCGGAGGTAACTTCGCGCTCAGCGGGTTCCGACACAACGGGCTTTACGACGTCGAGGCGCGTATTGGGCGCTCGGAAAGCCATACGCTGGTTCGCTACGAGTACGATGGACGGGAGTACGTCCGCGTCGCAGAGCAGGCATGCCACTCCAACCCTCTCAAAGAAGTGCGCTGCAAAGAGCCCATACGAGTCGACTACATGCCGCTCGGGGACGACTTGTGGCACGCGCTCGATGGTGGCGCGCCCGATCCGAAGTAACGTCATCGCTCGGTGAAGATGCGGCCCGCGGTCTTCACCGGGATCTTCTGGTACTTGGCCGTGGCCTCGACGGTGCGCCGGTGGATGCCGGCTGCGGTTGCGTTGTCGCCGACGGCTCGGACCAGGGCATCGATGACGTAGCCTTCGGGGGCCATCAGGTCGCGGGTCATTACCAGGGTGTCGGAGCCGGCCTTGCGCAGCGTCGCACCAAAATAGCTTTCGGAGCGGCAGGCCAGCACGAACGAAGGCAGCGCCGCGCGAACGGCGCCAAGCCCCTTCGAGACGGGCGCCAGGGTCTTGCCGTCCATCAAGCGATTGTGGCCCGCATAGCCGATCACGGAGACACGTTCTCGCCGCTTGCGAACGCCGTCGGCGAAGGAGACCGTGCCGCCTTTCGTCGCTGTCGAGAAGAAGCGATCGACCGCCCCGTCAATGGAGGCTCCATGCACGGCTTGCAGGACGACAATCTGCTCCACGGCTCGCTGGGTACCCCAGGCTGCGCCGGGGACGTGGCGCCGGTAGACCGCCTGTTCGAGGACGAGCCCGCCGGGCTTCGCGACGGACACGGCGGTCCATCCGCTCTTCTTTCGATCAAAGAAGCGCTTGGCCCCGTACATCGCGCCCCAGTAGAGGTTGGTGCTCAGGTCGCCGGGCCGGCCGGCCGGCTTGCTGCCGCAGTCGACTTGTTCATTGGAGCACAAGGGAACGACCACCAGCACCACGAGCGGCTGCCCAGCTTTTACGGCCGCCCGTACGCTCGGGTGTGCGTCGGACCATCGGATCTCCTTGGTCGGCGCGTGCGCTGCGACGGTTCGGCGGGGGGGCGGCACAGGCGGCGTCGCTGCGTGAAGTATCGTGGACGGCAAGCTGATCGCGAGCAGGATGGTGAGGGCGAAGGCGAGGCGCATGACGCTGTCCTCGTACCAGCTCGGGATTCAGTGACGAAGAATCCGGTCGGGGGTCGATTCTCGCCCCGAGCGCCGGGGGCGCGACTCGCACAGCCAGCTTCAAAAAAACGATCGGCCGAGCAACGTCTCCATCATCGGCCGCGTAGACGGCGCCCACCGAACGAGCTGCGCGGCGCGCGACTCCGCTTCGGCGCGCTGCCCGAGCTGCACCAGGGCGCGGATCGCGATCTCTTCGCGCTCCGCGAGGCTGTGACCCCGGAATCGTTGCGCGTGCTCGTTGGTCAGCGCGAGCGCTTGTGAAGGCGAGGATTTCAGCGCCCTGCGCGCGCGAGTAAGCCACGCTTCCGACTCCCACGCAGCCGCGCCCGAGCTGGTCTTTTTCGGTGCTGCGCTGGCGGTCGGTGCGGGGTCGGGCGCACGCTCGGGCGTCGCAACGGGGGTGGGCTGCCAGGTGTCGTCGATCATCGCGATCGAGGTCTCGCGGGCTCGGTCGCGCGAGGCGAACGCGTAGAGTGCGCCCGCGCCCGTGAGCACCCCGGCGACGAAGACCCCGGCGAGACTGCCGGCGATCTGCGCGCCCGTGAGCGTGTAGCCGGTGGGGGCGGGGGGCGTGGGCAGCGCGGAGACCGGCGAGCCGAGCGGGGCATGATGCTGCCCCCGTGGCGCGTGATCTGCTCCGAGACGCGATCCCACACCCTCGCGATCTCCCTGTCCGACACAGGC
>Ga0163144_10013725_pt1 | contig 16872 bp, 10 predicted proteins | sample OliLak19BULKMAT1_FD_123175 | JGI IMG/M metagenome (GOLD analysis project Ga0163144, IMG submission 123175) | Freshwater microbial mat bacterial communities from Lake Vanda, McMurdo Dry Valleys, Antarctica - Oligotrophic Lake LV.19.BULKMAT1 | ecosystem: Environmental > Aquatic > Freshwater >... | reverse complement strand
GTTTGCTCTTCGTTTGCTCTTCGTTTGCTCTCTGTTCGATCCTTCTGTGCTCGAGGAAGCCGGCACGTATCGCGAGGCGTTACAACGCCGGCTCGCGTCACAAGACGCGCCCGACTGCCACGAGACCGCGGTGACACGACACGCGTGTACCCGACACCAGACATCTTCGGCAACGCTATCGAGCGACTGGTCGGCCCAGCGTATTCAGGCGCACCTTTCGCCCATCCGCACGGATCATGAGCTGCGGCAGGAGCACGTCGCCACTCAGCGACTGATCCGCCAGCGGCTGTGCGGACTGTACGCGCGGCGAGACGCCTGGCGAGAGCACCGCGTCCGGCAGCTCGTAGTCGTCGTACGCCTCCGTCTCCACGGTCCAGCCCAGATCACGGAGGGCCGCCACCGACACCGACGACGTCGGCTGTGCGGCCGCGATCAGCGACGGGGCCATGACTTCACCACCGAATGCATCGGAGCGCCAATGTCCCAGGACACGAAGCTGGATCGGCACCGGCCGGCCAGTGAATCGTCCACTCCGGCCCAACCGCGAAAAGGCCGAGAGTGCGGCAGGGCCGACAAAAATCGGGTCAGCTGACCCGGTATCTCCAAGCACGAGCCCGCTGAAAGCCGCGCGCCCCCAGATGGTGCCGAGGCCAAGGACATGACCCACTTCGTGCTGAATCAGGTCGTCCAGCTTCCGGTCGCTGAGCGCATTGTAGGTGAGCAGATTCAGCGAGACGGTACCCAGCAGCGGAAGCCCATTCGAGCGCACCACGCACGGCCCGCCCTGCCCGGCGATACGCGACGGGAGTGAATCGAGCTTGAGCAGCACCCGCACGCCGCTGATGAACTGGCTGACCGGCACGGCGTTGCGGCACTCGCCGATCTGCAGGCGCACCGCGTCACCTGGCGGTGCACTCCGAATCACGCGACGCCACCTGTTCGCAACACGTTCCATGCTCAGCAGCACGCGCAGCAGGAGCGGGCGCTGACCATCGCCGTCCACGATGTCGAGCGGGAACTCCGACGGCAGCTGTCCGACGAGCGTATCGCGTGCACTCGTGGCCCCATTCTGTGCCCGGACCACCACCCGCCCCGGGGCCAGCGCGACCAGATGACCATTCCGCAAGGTCATCGTGCCCGTGGGCTCCAAGCCGTACGCGGTGCCACCCGAGGGAATCGTGCGACCGAGAGAATCGATCGCCGTCAACACGAACGGCACGCTGTCACCGACGGCCACCGTGCGTGATTCGATCATCACGCGCAGCGAGCGGAGTGGTGTCAACGTGACGACGAATCGCCGCCGCGCCGTATCCCGACCGACGATCGCGAGCAGCTCTGCCGCCCCCGGAAGCCTCGTCACCACGCGCGCCCTGCCGATGCTGACCGGCACCAGCGTCGCGACGGCGGTGTCGGTCGAGACGAACCGCGGTGCCACCTCCGGCAGCGGCACCCCGGCGGCGGTCGCGACATCGGACGTCAGCTGGACGTCGTCGATCAGCTGTGCCGTATCGGGCGCGAACACCCGGAGTCGTAGCGCGCGCGGCACGACACGCACGGTTCGGACGGCGACCACGCCGTCACCCAGCACCTCGAGCCGGACGGAACCGACGTTGCGGGCACGGAACAGGCCGGTTGGCGATACCGCACCAATGCTCGTATCCGTCGTCGACCAGACGACGACGGACAGCGAAAGCACGGTACCTTCTCGATTGAAGCCACGAACGGCCGCCGACACAGAATCGCCCACCAGGACGGAGTCGGCAGCGAGGCCGAGGTCCAGCCGGGTGACCGTGGTCAGCGGCAGCGGTGGTGTCGAATCGGTCGCCCCGCGTCCGCAGGCACCGATCGCCAGGCCGAGCGCGCCGAGAGCCAGACTACGACGGAGGAGACCATTCGCAGCTGCAGGGGAACCGGGCACGCGGGTAAGTTAGGGAGAGACGCATACTACAGACACACCGAACTGAACAGATGCCCTCCGGCATCCCGACTCCGCCGATGTCCGACACGAACGCCCCGCCCGAGACCCCCGCCTACGACCCCACTGCGGTCGAATCCACTTGGCAGCAGCGCTGGGAAGAACAGGGGACCAACTCCCCGGAACTGTGGCAGGGAGACGACCCGTACTACCAGCTGATGATGTTCCCCTATCCGTCAGCGGAGGGGCTTCACATAGGCAACCTGTTTGCCTTCACCGGGGCCGACATTCATGGGCGGTTCCAGCGACAGCAGGGGCGGACCGTCTTTGAACCAATCGGTTTCGACAGCTTCGGGATCCATTCCGAGAATTTCGCGATCAAGGTCGGGGCGCATCCTGCCACGCTGACTCCGCAAAACGTCGACAACTTCCGGCGTCAGCTGCGCCGGGCCGGCCTGATGGTCGACTGGAGCAAGGAAGTCGTCACCAGCGACCCCAGCTACTACAAGTGGACGCAGTGGCTCTTCCTGCAGCTCTACAAGCAGGGGCTGGCGTACAAGAAGGCGGCGGCCGTCAACTGGTGCCCGAGCTGCAAGACCGTGCTCGCCAATGAGCAGGTCAAGGACGGCCACTGCGAGCGGTGCGACTCGCTGGTCGAGCAACGGTTGCTCGAGCAGTGGTTCTTCCGGACCTCGCAGTACGCCCCGCGCCTGCTCGAGAACATTGCGGCGCTCGACTGGAGCGAGACGACGCGGCAGGCACAGCGGAACTGGATCGGCCGCAGCGAGGGCGCACACGTCACCTTCCGCGTGGCCAATGCGCATGACGTGACAGTCTTCACGACTCGCGCCGACACCATTTTCGGCGCGACCTGGGTCGTGCTGGCCCCGGAGCATCCGCTCGTCGCGGAGATCGTCACACCCGCACAGCAGGCGGCCGTCGACGCCTACCTCGAACGGACCAAGACGCAGGACGTGGTCTCGCGGAAGGTCAGCAAGGAGAAGACCGGTGTCTTCACCGGTGCCACGGCGATCAATCCGGCCACGGGCAAACCGATTCCGGTCTGGGTCGCTGACTACGTCCTGATGGAGTACGGTACGGGCGCGGTGATGGGTGTGCCGGGCCACGACGACCGCGACTTCGAGTTTGCGCAGCAGTTTGCGCTGCCGATCGTGCGCGTCGTCGCGAGTGCAACCGACGACGCGGCGGCGCTCACCGAAGCGTACGTGGCCAAGTCGGACGCGGACCTGCTGGTGAACTCGGCGCACTTCAGCGGCATGCCTGTGCCACAGGCGAAGAAAGCCGTCGTGGCCTGGCTCGAGGAACGGAGCAGTGCCAGGCCGGTGGTGAACTACCGTCTCAATGACTGGTGCATCTCCCGCCAGCGGTACTGGGGCCCGCCCATTCCCATCATCTACTGCGACAGCTGTGGTCCAGTGCCGGTGCCCGAGGATCAGCTGCCGGTGCTGCTGCCGTTGATCGAGGACTTCAAGCCGGATGACAGCGGTGTTTCGCCACTGGCCCGGCACGATGAGTGGTATCGCGTGCCCTGTCCGGAATGTGGCGTCATGGGACGCCGCGAAACGGACGTCAGCGACACCTTCCTCGACAGCGCCTGGTACTTCCTCCGCTACCCCAGCGCCGATCGCAGTGACGTGGCCTTCGATCAGGCGCTGACCCAGCGCTGGCTCCCGGTCAGCACCTACATCGGCGGCAATGAACACGCCGTGCTGCACCTGCTGTACGCGCGCTTCATCACGATGGTGCTGCACGATGCGGGCCTGATCGATTTCGAGGAACCGTTCACGCGCTTCCGGGCGCACGGGATGATCATCCGTGAAGGCGCCAAGATGTCGAAGTCGAAGGGCAATGTCGTCAACCCCGACGAACTGATCGACCGTTGGGGCGCGGACTCCTTCCGCACCTACCTCATGTTCCTCGGTCCATACGAAGAGGGCGGGGACTATCGAGACAGCGGCATCACGGGGGTGCGACGGTTCCTCGATCGCATCTGGACTTCGGTGCACGAGAGCGTCACATCCGGCGCGCCCGATCACGCCGTGCTGCGCAAGCTGCACGCCACGATCAAGAAGGTCGGCGAAGACATTCCGGCGCTCGGCTACAATACGGCCATCGCCGCCATGATGGAGTATGTGAACGTGCTCCGCGCGAGTGAGCGCACGGTGCACCGCGACGAAGTCCTGCCGCTGGTGCAGCTGGTGGCACCATTCGCGCCGCACATGGCCGAGGCCTGCTGGGAGTTCTCCGGTCACACGGATTCCATCTTCGACGCTCGCTGGCCAGCCTACGATCCGGCGCTGCTGATCGCCGACACGATCACGATTGCAATCCAGATCAACGGCAAGACGCGCGGCACCGTGCAGGTCAGCAAGGACGCCACGCAGGACATGGTGTACGACGCCGCACTGCGTGAACCCAACATCGCCAAGTTCGTGATCGGCGAGCCGAAAAAGGTCATCTACGTGCCTGGACGCTTGCTCAATATCCTGGTCTGACGCCGTCAGCGAACCGAGAATGGCGAGAAGCAACTGAGAAGGCAACAAACCAACTGCTTGTTCACACGGAGCCGCAGAGGCACAGAGCCACGGAGAACAGCAACTGCAACGGTTGGGAACAGCGTGACGCGACCGCAGTTACCACATCTTTTGCTGTCCTCTGTGGCTCTGTGCCTCTGCGGCTCCGTGTGATGCGCTTTGGGTTGCTGTTGCCGTTGCTGTGAATGTCACGGTGCACATCACGACCAATCCAACGCACCCTGCTCGTGAGCACCCTCCGAGTCGTTGCAGCGCTCGGGGACGCCTGCCCCACGGCCTCGCAGGCCAGCGCGGCCAACCGTGACGACGCCGCAGCCGGTGACCGGATTGCCCCCGGCAACCCTCCGCGCCAACCGTGGTGTCAGACCGGCGACCCGCTGATCGGCCCATTTCGCGCCGGCAGCATGAACACCGGAGACCCAGATGACGACGCGCACCTACCTCTTCCGCACCGCCGCGATGTTCGGACTGCTGACGCCATCGGCGCTGGTCGCAGCGCTCGCACAACCGCTTCCACCGCGCCCGCCAACCGCGCCAGACGCGCCAGAAGCGCCGGCACCCGCGCGACGCTGGCCCGGAGCGATGATCTACCTGAACGGCAGAACGATCACGGCCAACGGTGCATACCTCGGCATCACGCCTCATTACGACAGCGGGGCAGCCGACACCCTCGGCCTGCTCGTGCAGGACGTCGAAACAGGAATGGCCGCCGACAAGGCCGGGATCAGGCGCGGTGACCGGCTGGTGTCGATCGACGGCATCGATCTTCGTGTCGATCCCGGTGATCTCGGTGACTCGGCCGGTGAAGTGCTGCCCGAAAGCCGGCTCCGGCGGTTTCTGGCAAGGAAAAAGGCGGGTGATGCAGCAGACGTCGTCGTACATGCCGACGGCCGGAAGGAGACCAGGCATGTCGTCCTCTCCGGGTCGCCGCTGTCGCGCACCCTCAGCTCCATGCGTGAACGGACGGGTCGACGCGTGCTCGGCGTCAGCTTTTCGCAGCGCGGTTCCATGCGTGACACGGCTGGACTCCTGATCGCTGACATCTCCAGCGGCGGCGCTGCCGACCGGGCCGGCCTGAACGAGGGTGATCGCGTCGTGAGTATCGATGGCGCTGATCTTCGAGTCTCAACCGCAGATGCCGGCTCCTCCGAGGGCGTCGAAGCGCGTATCTCCCGCTTGCGACGTGCGCTCGATGCCGCCAAAGACTCGCAGCCCGTTCGGCTCGAAGTTCTCTCCGACGGCCGGCGGCGCACGCAATCCGTGACACCTACACTCGAAACGAGCTTCGTCTTCCGCATGTCGGGGCTCGAGGGTATGGCCAATGACCTCCGGGCCTCGGTCCGCACCAACTTCGACTGGTCAGGCGAGCGGGGTGAGGCAGCGCGCGACCAGGCAGAACTGGGACGGGCGCAGGCCGAGATCCAGCGCGAAATGGCGCGGGCCTATCGCAACGGGTTTCGCATGCGATCCGATGACATCAATGGCCTCTGGTCGGGCGACAACGGAGAGGAACGGAGCCGGGGTCGCGGCACCCTTCGCGGCCGCACCGACGATGCCACACTCATGCTCAGCGGTCTCTCGCTGGCGGCCGTCGATCGCGACTTTGCGCAGCAGTTCGGCCGAGGCAGTGAGAATGGTGCGCTCGTCGTGCGCACCCGAAGCGAATGGGAGCCGATTCGCACCGGTGACGTCATCCTTGCCGTCGAAGGGCGGCCAGTTCGCGACGGCAACAGCCTCGACATCACATTGGATCGCCGGCGGGATCAGCGTATCGAGATCCTGCGCAATGGCAGGAAAGAGACGATCACACTGCCGGCGTCACGCTGAAGCAGGCGGTTCCGACGGACGCGCGTAGCAGCCGCCGATCGGCCGCCGCAGGTGGCGCTCAGTACCGAACCCGGTTCCGCCCGTCTTCCTTGGCGCGATAGAGCGCCGTGTCTGCGGCCGACAGCAGATCGTCGACCGACGTGATGCGTGGTCCGGGAAACAGTGACACGCCAATCGACACCGACAGCGTCAGGGTCACGCCAGCACCGCCCTGAAAGATCGTGGAGGCAATCTGCTCTCGCAGACGCTCGGCGAATGTCACTGCGCCATCGAGCGAGGTCTCAGGCAGCACGATCACGAACTCCTCGCCGCCGTAACGCGCCACGAAGTCCGCGCTGCGCACCGCGCCGCGAAGAATTTCTGCTGTTTCCTTCAACACGTCGTCGCCCACCAGATGGCCACGGGTGTCGTTGATCGGCTTGAAATTATCCAGATCGAGCATCAGGACCGCCACCGAGTGCCCATAGCGCCGGGCACGATCGAGCTCGGAGACCAGACGGTCGGTGAGCGCGCGGCGATTGAGCACCTGCGTCAACGGATCGGTCTGCGCGAGCGCAGCCAACCGAACGTTGTCCGCGCGAGCCGTTTCCAGAAGATGCGCGCGCTGGATGGACGCGACTGCCGCCTTCACCACCGCATCGGCGAAGGCGACATCCTCATCGTCCAGCGGTGGCTCACCTGCACCGCGCCGGAGGAGAAACACCCCCGCCTGCTGCCGATCGACGAAGAACGGCAGGGCAATGACGCTACGCGTTGGCACCACCGTCCCTTCGCGCGCCCACCGCTGCCGGAGTTCCGCAAACAGTGGATGGACCATCACATCCGGGATCAGGACGGGCCGACCCGCTTCGAGCGCCACGCGGATTTCGGGATACTTCGTCAGATCGAGCGGCAGATTGCGCAGGGTCGGATCGTCGAAGGCGGCGGGGACGACGGCCGCGTTCTCGCCCGTTCGTGCCAGGACCACCGAGCACCGGAACAGGCCGATGGCGCGCGCCACGCGGCGGACCAGCACGTGATAGATCTCCTCACTCGACAGATCCGCGCTCACCTCGCGCATGATGGCCATCAAGGTGCGACCGGTCTGTGCCTCTTCCCGAGCCTGGGCCAAGGCCTCCTGCGTGCTTTGCAGCTGGCGCCGTGTCATGTCGAGGGCCGACCGCGTGCGCAGATTCGCGCCGATCCGCGCCAGCAACTCCCCTGAACGCAGCGGTTTGCGCACCACATCCGTCGCGCCGCTGGCGAGCGCGCGCTCGACGATTTCGTCCGGCGCACGCGTTGACGTCACCAGCACCGGCAGGTCGTGCCAGCGCAATTCTTCCTTCATCGTGGTGAGCACGTCGGCGCCGCCATCATCCAGGAGCTGTGCGTCCAGCAGCAGCAGGTCGGGTGCGAAGTCGCGCGCCGTCTCCAGCGCCGCCGCACACGTGAGCACGCCGCGTACGTCGTACCCGTGCTCCCGCAGCACCCAGGCAATGGTCTGCTGCACTGCCGGATCGCTATCGGCGACGATGATTCGTGGAGCGGTCATCGCCGTGCGTGCCTCGGCGGGCGGGAAGGAATGGACATCAGGGACCACAGGAAGGACGGCCGGAGGTGCCGCTGCGTCACGTACTCCGGCCGTACCTGCGCTGTGTCACCGATCATGCATCGGCAGCACCACCGTCCCCGGCGTCACCCTCGCCACCTGGCTCGCCATCATCGGCACCGCCCTCCTCGCCATCCTTCTCTTCCGGCACCACACGCGCCACGGTGATCACCGAGTCGCCGCCATCGAGCGCGACGAGCTTGACCCCCTGGGCGTTGCGCCCCGTCTTGCGCACTTCAGCGGCCGACGAGCGAATCAGGATTCCCTGCTTGGTGATCAGGATCATCTCGTCTTCCGGCAGCACCTCCATCAGGGCCACCACGTTGCCCGTGCGTTCGGTCCGATTGAGCGTCAGAATGCCCTTGCCCCCGCGCTTCTGCACCCGGTACTCGGACACATCGCTCACCTTGCCGAGGCCCTTCTCCGTCACCACCAGCAGCGTCGCATCGCGCTTGATGACGACCATGCCGACCACCAGGTCTTCCGGGCGCAATTCGATGCCCTTCACGCCGGTGGTGTCGCGGCCCATCTCGCGCACGTCGCTCTCGTGAAAGCGGCAGCTGAGACCAAAACGGGTGGCCAGCACGATGTCATTCGTGCCCGACGTCTCCTGCACGTCGATCAGCTCATCACCCGCCTCGATCTTGATCGCCTTGATGCCGTTGTTGCGCACGTTCGTGTAATCCGACATGCGCGACTTCTTCACCGTCCCGGCACGTGTGCTGAAGAACAGGAAACGCTCGTCTTCATCCGTGATCTTCCCCAGATCCTTGACCGGTAGCACGGCCCGGACCCGGGTTTCCGGCGACACATTGATCAGGTTGACCATCGGCTTGCCGCGCGCACCGGCACTGGACTGCGGAATCTCGTAGACCTTGAGCCAATACATGCGCCCATCGTCGGTGAAGACCAGCAGGTAGTCGTGTGTGCTGCCGATGTAGAGTCGACTGACGAAATCCTCGTCCTTCAGCCCCGTCCCCGTCTTCCCTCGCCCGCCGCGACGCTGCCGTTTGTACAGCGACACCGACGTCCGCTTCACATAGCCCGTGTGTGAGATCGTCACCACCACGTCTTCTTCGGCAATCAGATCCTCGACGCTGAACTCACCTTCGTCGCTCACGATCTCCGTCTTGCGCACGTCGCCGAAGGTCTCGGCCACTTCCATCAGTTCGGACTTGAGGATGATCATGCGGCGCTCGCGGCTGCCGAGAATGTCGCGCAACTCGGCAATCAACGCGCGCACTTCGGTCAGTTCGGCTTCCAGCTTGCCGATTTCGAGGCCGGTCAGCTTGGCGAGGCGCATGTTGAGAATCGCCTCGGCCTGCCGCTCCGACAGCGCGAACCGCGTCTGCAGGCTCAGGCTCGCCGCCGGCGTGTCATCGGCCGCGCGGATGATCTTGATCACCTCGTCGATGTTGTCGACGGCGATCTTGAGCCCTTCGAGGATATGCTCGCGTTCGAGTGCCTTGTCGAGATCGAACTGGGTGCGGCGGGTGATGACTTCGTGACGATGGTCGATGTAGTGCTGCAGCACTTCACGCACCGGCATCACCTTCGGCACCAGCTGTCGCGTCTTGCTGTCCGGCACCAGCGCCAGCATGATCACACCGAAAGTCGTCTGCAGCTGCGAGTGCTTGTAGAGCTGGTTCAGCACCACCCGTGGAATCGCATCGCGCTTCAGCTCCATCACCAGCCGGATGCCTTCCTTGTTCGACTCGTCGCGCAGCGCACTGATCCCGGCCACCTTCCCTTCGCGCACCAGGTCGACGATCTGCTGGCGCAGCCGTTCCTTGTTGACCTGATACGGAATCTCGGTGACGACGATCTGACTCTTGCTCCCACGCTCGTTTTCCTCGATCTGCGCCCGGGCCCGCACCTGGAGGCGCCCACGCCCCGTCTCGATGTAGTCCTTGATGCCGGCGCGACCGTAGATGAAACCGGCAGTCGGAAAGTCGGGGCCGGTGATGATCTTCCGGATTTCATCCGTCTCGATCGCCGGATTGTCGACCATCGCCACGATCGCCGCCGAGACCTCGCGCAGGTTGTGCGGCGGAATGTTGGTGGCCATGCCGACCGCGATGCCCGTACTGCCGTTCACCAGCAGGTTCGGCAGCCGTGACGGCAGCACTTTCGGCTCTTCGCGCGTGTCATCGAAGTTGGCGCCGAAATCCACCGTCCCGCGGTCGATATCAGCCAGCATCTCCATCGCAATCCGCGTCAGCCGGACTTCGGTGTAGCGATAGGCGGCGGCGTTGTCGCCGTCGATGCTGCCGAAGTTGCCCTGGCCATCCACCAGCGGGTATCGAAGCGAGAACTCCTGCACCATGCGCACGACCGCATCGTAGACGCTGCTGTCGCCGTGCGGGTGATACCGGCCGAGCACATCGCCAACCACCGTCGCCGACTTGCGGTACGGCCGCCCGGCCGTCAACCCCGCTTCGTTCATCGCGTAGAGCACGCGGCGGTGCACCGGCTTCAACCCATCCCGCACATCCGGCAGCGCGCGCGATACGATGACGCTCATCGAGTAGTTGATGAACGATTCCTTGATTTCCTCGTCGATCATGCGAGGCAGGATGCGTTCGCGGGGCCCTGGACCAGTCATGCGCAGATAGGGAAAACGTGACCGACGTCAGGTCGCGCGTGCGACGCGACGTCGGGAATGCAAACCACGGAACGAAAAATTGGTGCGCCGAAGCGCGGAACATCCTGTCACTGGCGCAGGTCGAATACCGTCAGCCCCACGAGCGCGCGATGACCAGCAGCAACCAGCTGTTGCCCACACGGTGGAAAATGTACGTGCCACCACCATTGCTGGTCGACAGGGCCTCACCATCCCGATGCTCCATCGGGCGGTGCACGGTCACCACGGCATACTCTTTCCACAGCATGGCGGCCGACACTCGCGTGTACGCCAGAATCGCGCTGCTGTCACGCACATCCTTCGCGGCCCAGTACCGCGTGCGCAACGCCGACAACCCACGATCACCGAACACCAGGTTGGTCTGAGCACCACGCGCCGCAGGCAGCGCCAGCCCGTTCACCGACGGCAGCACGTAGGCCGCAGTGTCGCCACGCGCATTGACCAGGCAGCGCCCGGTCGCCGCATCCGCCACCTGTTCCGTCAACCCGGCAGCGATCGCTTCACGCCCGGCCTTCCCATTCCACACATCCCACCGCGGACGCTCACGCCCCGTTTCCCAGAGCACCACCGTCCGCAGCAACGCGTGTCCTTCCGGCGTATCCAACGGCGCATCCACTGCATACGCCTGAATCAGTTTCTCGAACTTGTCGACCAGGTCCGCCGTCGACTCACGCATCGTATCGGTGCTGTCACGAGGGAATCCGCGCAACCATCCATCGTTGCAACGATCCTGACCAATCCCGGCGAAATCCGACGCACGCAGCAGGTGCGCGCGATAATCATGCGCAAGTTCCAGCGCGGCTTCGAGTTCATTCTGCGGACCACGCCCGAGCAGTGTGACCGTCGAACTGCTCAGGATTCGCGGCCGAAGACCCGCGTCAGGCGCTGCGCCAGACCGGCCGCAGCCCGACAGTGGTCCCATCGCGAGCACGGCACTCGCAATGGAACAAGACCCAAGAAGCCGCATCCGGCGCGCACGAACGCTCATGAGAGAAAAGATACCGCCCCCACCTCGCTCAGGACAGGCGCGACTCCCCTGCGACGGCCCCGACTGGCGCACGTTCATCTTCGTCATCAACCAGCTCCTGGTCGATCTCCGCCTCTTCTGCGGCCACCTCGGCATCGATCGCAGCCTTTTCCCGTTGGTACCGCGCCCACCACGTCCGTGTCACTTCGCCCGCCAGGTCGCGATTGCCCAACCCGAACGCCAGGGCCAGCGCCAACGCCACCGCGCCGAACAGGATGGCGAACGCCGTCGTCACGATATCGGTCGCGACTCCTAACTCCTGCAGTGCCATGAAGATAGCAAGCACAACAATGCCGCCGCGGCCAACCCGCGCCAGCGTCGGCCCGCCATGCAGGGCACCCGCCGCCGCAAGGAGCAATCCTTCGACGAATCCACCGAGCACGATCCCGACGATCACGATCACGACGGCGGCAATGATGCTCGGGATGTAGCTGACGAGCTCGGCAAACACATCGTTCAGCGACTGCAGACCGGCTGCGGTCGAGGCCACCAGCAGCACCGCAAACATCACAGCCCAGAAAACGATGTTGCCGAACACGCGCGACGGATTCACCTGATGACCGGCATGCTCAACCGCCTGCATCACCCCACCGCGCCGCAGGAGATCATTCACGCTCAGCTTGCGCAGCAAGCGCTCGATACCGCGCTGCGTCAACTTCGCCAACAGATACCCGGCGAACAGGATCACGATCGCGCCCAGCAACGCCGGCACGATTTCGCCAAGCGTTGCGAAGCTGTCCTGCAGTCGAGTCAGAAAATCCATGTCGATCAACGGGAGGATGAGCGGCGCCGTGATGCGTCCGCCACAGGCTAAGCTAGCACCCACTCCCCTCTCGCAAGGAGGCCCATGCAGAGACTCCGCGATTTCCCCCTGCGCCACACCGCCACTCGCCACACCCCACGTCCGCATCCCGTCGATCCGGGCGACACGACGACTCAATTGCGCGTGCCGCGCTTCAGATCAAAAATCGCCGACCGGTGGCACGACGGACACACGAACCAGTCGCGCTTCCGCTGGTAGCCGAGTCCGAAGGAACCACCACCGATTGCCTTCCGGCTCATCACCGGAAGCGCCGGACAGCGCGGACAGAGCGGCGCGGCGTCAGCGAGAACTGCGGCGCGGATCCCGGCCTGCTCCGCCAGCGAATACTGCGCCGGACCGTCCCCGCGCCCGGATCGCTCCGTCACCCATCCATCCCGATCACCACCTTCCCGAACTGCTCCCCCGACTGCAACCGCGCATACGCCTGGCGCGACTGCGACAGCGGAAACACTGAGTCCACCGGTGGGCGAAGCCCTCCCGAGCGGAACTCCTTCACGACCGCATCCCACTCCAGCTCGCTTCCCATCGTCGACCCGGAAATCGTCCACTGGTTCGTGAACAGTCGCCGGACGTCCGTCTCCACCATCGGTCCGCTCGTCCCGCCACAGGTCACGAGCCGGCCACCGCGTCCGAGTGAACCAAGCGAACGGCTCCACGTTGCGGTGCCCACGCTGTCGATCACGACGTCCACCCCGCGTCGTCCCGTGGCCGCCCGAATCAGCCCCGGGATGTTCTCCGTCGCATGGTTCAGCGCATGGTCGGCTCCCATCGCGGTGGCGCGGGCGAGCTTGGCCGGGTCGCTCGATGTCACCCAGACCGTTGCACCGCGCGCCTTCGCAAGTTGCAGGGCCGCCAGCGCCACCCCACCACCGATCCCCCAGATCAGCACCTGCTCGCCAGCCTGCAGCCGCGCCTTGCCGACGACCATGCGATACGCCGTCAGCGTCGCCAGGCCGAAGCCGGCCCGCGCCCCAACCGGAATCTCTGGCGAGACCGTCGCCAGCCCTGATTCCGGCACCACGATGTACTCGGCCGCGCTTCCGCTCCGGTCCTCGCCAAGGATCTGGTACCCCAGACAGAGCGGCTGTTGCTGTGCCAGACAGTAGGCACAGGTCCGGCAGCTGACGCCGGGGTTCAGCACCACCGTGTCGCCGACATTCACCCGGGTCACCGCGTCGCCGATCGACTCCACCACCCCCGTGCCGTCCGCCATCGGCACCCAATCCGGTGTCAGCGCCAGCCCAGGCCAGCCCGCCATCACGAACAGATCCAGCCGGTTCAGCGCCACCGCCGACATTCGGAGTCGAACCGCGTGGGGCCCATCGATGACGGGCATCGGCAGGTCATCCCGCACCGACAACTGTTCCAGCCCACCATGCCCCCCCAGCACCACTGCGCGCATCACGAAGTCCGAGTGTGGCGTTAGTTATTATTCTCGCGCGCGCGGCCAATCGCGTCGCGCGGTGCTGTCCCAGCGCGAAAGCTCGCGCCCCCATCGAACAGGATCCCGGCGAATGATAGCGATCAAGGTGCCACCGCTCGGCGAATCGATCGTCGAAGCGACCGTGTCACGCTGGCTGAAGCAGGAGGGCGATGCCGTTGCGGCAGGCGAAACTCTCGTCGAACTCGAAACCGACAAGATCACGGTCGAGGTTCCCGCGCTCAAAGCCGGCATTCTGACCGCGCACACCAGGGCCGAGGGCGATGTTGTCGCCGTCGATGACGTCCTCGGCCAACTCGATGAATCGGGTCGTGCATCGACCGCCGGTGCCATGAGCCTTGCCGATCCACCGCCGGGCGATCCGATCAACCCGCCAGTGGGGCCGCCGGTCGGCGTCGCGGCGGCGGCGGCGGCGATGAGCGATCCACCGCCGGGTGATCCGATCAACCCACCAGTGGGACCCCCGGTCGGCTTCGCCGCGGCCGCAATGACGACGGCCGCCCCGGCGAAATCCGCACCTGCCGCGCGAAGGACAGCCGATGAAGCGGGTGTCGACATCAGCACGGTGGCCGGCACCGGTCGCGGTGGAGTCATCAGCAAGCCTGACGTCGTCGACGCGATTGCGGCTGGTGCCTCCCGCCCGGCGCCGACTGCCGCTGCCGCACCACCACCGGCACCGGCACCGGCGGCGGCACCCCCGGTGCGCACCGGTGAACGCGAAACGCGCGAGAAGATGACGACGCGGCGCAAGCGCATCGCGGAGAATCTTCTGCAGGCGCAGCACAACACCGCGCATCTGACCACCTTCAACGAGATCGACATGAGCGCCACCACGGCGCTCCGTGCCAGGATCAAGGAGAAGGTCGAGAAGGAACATGGCGTGAAGCTCAGCTTCATGCCCTTCTTCGTGAAGGCGGCGACGCACGCACTGAAGGCGTTCCCGCTGGTGAACGCACAGATCGACGGTGACAGCATCGTCTACAAGCACTACGTGAACATGGGCATCGCCGTCGCCAGCGAGGCGGGCCTGGTGGTGCCGAACGTGAAGGATGCCGACACGAAAGGCATGCTCGCCATCAGCCGCGATATCGCGAACCTCGCCAACAAGGCTCGCAGCGGCAAACTGGCGATGGACGATCTCACCGGTGGCACGTTCACGATCACCAACGGTGGTGTCTTCGGTTCACTGATCTCGACGCCGATCATCAACTATCCGCAAGTCGCCATCCTGGGTCTGCACAAGACGCAGGACCGGGTGGTCGCCATCGACGGCAAGGTCGAGATCCGCCCGATGATGTACGTCGCGCTGAGTTACGACCACCGCGTCATCGATGGGCAGCAGGCAGTGCTCTTCCTGGTCCGGATCAAGGAGTTGATGGAAGACCCGGCCACGATGCTGGTGGACTGATCAGTGACTTCTGCATCGATTCCGGCCGACGTCGTGGTCATCGGCGGCGGTCCAGGCGGCTACGTCGCGGCCATCCGGGCCGCCCAGCTCGGCCTGACCACCGTCTGCGTCGAAATGGACAAGACGCTCGGCGGCACCTGCGTCAACGTCGGGTGCATTCCGTCCAAGGCGCTGCTCAACAGCAGTGAGCATTATGAATTCGCCAGACACTCCGCCGCCGAACATGGCATCATCATCAGCAAGGTGTCGGTTGACCTGGCGCAGATGATGAAGCGCAAGAACGACGTCGTCGGATCGAACACGAAGGGCGTCGAGTTTCTGTTCAAGAAGAACAAGGTGACGTGGGCTCGGGGCGCCGGCGCGCTCAAGGCTGGCAACGTGGTCGATGTCACAGCAGCTGATGGCACCGTGACGCGCTACGCGGCGAAGCATGTCATCATCGCCACTGGCTCGGCGTCAGTCGAACTGCCGTTCCTCAAGTTCGACGAGCAGCGTGTCGTATCGAACATCGGCGCGCTCACGCTCGCGTCAGTGCCGAAGCGGATGATCGTCGTGGGTGGTGGCGTGATCGGCCTCGAGCTCGGCTCCGTGTGGCGCCGGCTTGGTGCCGAGGTGACGGTGGTCGAGTTCATGCCGACCATTCTGCCGGGCAACGACGATGATGTGATCAAGGAGGCCACGCGCATCTTTTCCAGGCAGGGCCTGGTCATCCGCACCGGCACGAAAGTCACGGCCGCTGATCTGTCGTCGAAGAAGGTGATCACGCTCACCGTCGAGAATGGCGGCACCAGCGAGGTACTCGAAGCGGACGTCGTCCTCGTGAGCGTGGGGCGCAAGCCGCTGCTGCATGGCATCGACGCCAGGGCACTCGGTCTCGAGCTGCAGAAGAACGGCGCGATCAAGGTCGACGATCAACTGCGCACCAACCTCCCGGGCGTCTTCGCCATCGGCGACGTGGCGGGCGGCAAACTTCTGGCGCACAAGGCCGAGGAAGAGGGCGTGATCGCCGCGGAAGTGATTGCGGGGAAGAAGGTGCACATGCACTACGCTGCGATTCCTGGCGTGGTCTACACCTGGCCCGAGATCGCAACGGTAGGGCTCACCGAGTCGGAAGTGAAGGCGTCGGGGCGCGCCTACAAGACGGGCAAGTTCCCCTTCTCCGCCAACGGACGCGCGCGCTGTCTCGGCGAGACGAACGGCTTCGTCAAGATCATCGCCGACGCCGTCACCGACGAGCTGCTCGGCTGTCACATCATCGGTGCCAATGCCGGTGACCTGATTCAGGAAATTGTGCTGGCGGTGGAGTACCGGGGCTCGAGCGAGGACATCGCGATCACCACGCACGCGCATCCGACGCTGGGTGAGACCGTGAAGGAAGCCGCTCTCGCCGTGCTGGGGCGTGCGATTCACATCTGACACTCGGCAACGGTGTACCGACGTCGGAGAAACGGCTGTTGGAGTGATCGAGTGTTGGTTTCGGCACCTGAATGCTCAGCCCGCGCCATCCACATGGTGCGGGCTGAGCGTTCGGGCGGTGATGTAAACCCGCACCTGGTGACGGATGACACTTGCCGTGCGCCTGCCGTGCGCCTGCCGTGCGCCTGCCGTGCGCCTGCCGTGCGCCTGCCGTGCGCCTGCCGTGCG
>Ga0163144_10013724_pt1 | contig 16873 bp, 14 predicted proteins | sample OliLak19BULKMAT1_FD_123175 | JGI IMG/M metagenome (GOLD analysis project Ga0163144, IMG submission 123175) | Freshwater microbial mat bacterial communities from Lake Vanda, McMurdo Dry Valleys, Antarctica - Oligotrophic Lake LV.19.BULKMAT1 | ecosystem: Environmental > Aquatic > Freshwater >... | reverse complement strand
TGAGTCTATCATAAATACCATAGAAATCATCTTACTCATAAATAGCAAAGCTTTGAACTCAATATTTCCTACACCTCCCTTTATAAATCCAATAAAAAAGAACATATTTGGGCTTACTAAGGGGAAGGCTATGACAGACTGAGCTAGATTAAATAAAAATAAAGTTGGTATTCTAAAACTTCTATTTATTTATAGAATAATATGGTATTACATAGTAAAAGATATTTTTTGCTTCTATATTTTTCTAATGACTACTTGTTATATCATTATTATATTGTATTTTTATGTTTCAAAAGTTCTTTGAAATATAGTGAAGAGATGCAAGGGTTGCACTGAAAAACCTTTCAAGAAGCGTAAAATCTCAAAGTTATACTTCTTACAATAAAGGTCTATGACCCGAAATTAGCCGTGCAAATCGGAGCTGTCTGCGAAATAGGTATCCAACCCATGACTATAAAACAGCAAGTAAATTGATTTTGGCTAGATAACTAAAATAAATTGTCAAGAAAGCATAGGTTCATAAAAGTAGCTCCGAAGATTTTCAATGGAGTAGAGGCTGTCGTAGTCCAGCCATATAGATATTTTTCTATAAAATAAATGACTATTGAACCGCTTTCGCAACTCCTATTATCCTCGCATAGCCGTTACGGTAGATATGATAGCCACTGGCACAGATGTAAAGCCACTAGAAGTATTGCTTTTTGTGCGTGGTGTGAAAAGCACCAACTATTTTGAGCAAATGAAAGGCAGAGGCACTCACACCCTTGATAGCGATAAACTAAAATTGGTCTCTAATACTGCCTCCGCCAAGACACATTTTATCATTGTGGATGCCGTGGGCGTAACCAAATCTAAGAAAACTGATAGCCGACCTCTAGAACGAAGACCAAGCATTGCTCTCAAAGACTTGCTCGGAGCTGTGATAATGGGGCATGCCGAAGAAGATTTATTCCTCTCTCTGGCTGACCGCCTTATCCGATTAGACAAATAACTCACCGACAAAGAAAAAGACAAACTACTAGAACACTCACAAGGCAAAAACCTCAAACAAATCAGCAAGGAGTTACTGACTGCCTTTGATAAGGATGCCATTGAAGAAAAAGCCGCTGCCAAGATAGGGCAGATTCCTCCAGAAGATTGCACACCTGAGAAGAAAGAAGCACTAGAAAAAGAAGCCCAAAAAGAATTGATTATAGAGGCTGCTTCTACCTTTACTGGAAAATTTAATGAATAGGTAGAGAAAGTACGCAGAGAACACGAGCAAATCATAGACGGTATCAATCTAGATGAAATAACTAAATCGGAATGGGAGACTACTTCTGTAGAGAATGCCCAAGAAATCGTAGAATCTCCCATATAAATCCTCTCTCCTATCTTTGCTGTGATTCAACATAAATTGCTATGGTTCAAGCCATTTGAAGCTGTATTCATCAGATGATAAAAAAACATGTTTAAACAAAAAAATTGCTTCAATAGATGTAACTTTTAGGTGGTTTTTTGAGTAAATATAAATAAGTATAATAGTAATACTTTTGTACTGAAACTATATTACTTTCACTTAAACTACATATCCATGAAAACGATTCAATTTATTATTTTAAGCATTCTGATGGTTCTAATTAGCTCTTGTGCAGTAGTTCGGCAAGACCAAATCGGTATCAAACGGAAGTGGGGCAAGATTACGCCTCAGGTTATCTCCCCTGGTCTGAGGGTTATTAATCCATTTTCCACTTATATCATTAAGCTTCCAGCTCGCACTGTAAATCTGGAAGTTCGTGCCGATTTACCTTCTAAAGAAGGACTTACCATCGTAACAGAAATCTCTATTTTGTATCATCTTATACCTGAGAAGGCTTCTGTAATTCTGCGTGATGCAGGCACTAGCTATGAGAATACGCTTATTTTACCTGTGTTTAGGTCTGCTGTTTCAGATGTGTCCGCACGTTTTTTTGCCAAAGATATGCACTCTTCTAAGAGGGCACAGATAGAAAAAGAAGTAGAAGAGCGTATGAATGAGATTCTGTTAGAGAGAGGTTTTATGATAGAATCAGTACTAATGAAAAGCGTAAGACTTCCAGAGGGCTTGACTCAATCCATAGAAGAAAAATTACAAGCTGAGCAAGAGTCTCAAAGAATGGAATTTGTGCTTTCACGTGAAAAAATGGAGGCTGATAGACTCAAAATAGAAGCAGAAGGTATCCGTGATTATCAGCGTATTATTAGCGAAGGGTTAAACCCTATGATTCTTCAGTTTATGAGCATAGAGGCATTTAGAGAGCTTTCTAAATCTAGCAATAGCAAGGTGATTATTACGGATGGAAAAACTCCTTTGATGCTTAACAATGCTCAGTAAGTAATGAGTTATAAGTTTTTAATAATCTGATAATGAGCATTTTACCTAAACTAACTTGTCAATTTATTTAATTATTGCTCCTTAGTAAAACATTGATAATAAGTACTTTATAACAAGATAAAGTACAGACCAATTTTGACCATCTATGTAACAAGACTTCAATATCCTGAATCCAACTCAAAAATTGCCACAGATTCCCGTAAGGTTTCTGTGGCTTTTGTGTTGAATTCAAATCATTTATTTTACAGAAAATATTTATATGGCTGGACTACAGTACCCCCTACTCCATCGGAAATTTCTGAAACTCTTTTATAAACATAGGCAGGGATTAGATACTCATTTCGCAGATAGTTTCAATTTACACGGCTAATTTTGGGTCATAGATTCATGGAAAGATTTGCCAACAATGTAAACCAACTCATCAATTAACTCAAAATTGAGTAATTTGATTTTAGCCCAAAAGCTGATTTCACATCTCCCTAAAACTCTAGCAAAACTTCTTCCTTACTCACTGATAACTTAGCTCTCCTACCGCAAATCATCGTAAGGTTATGAATCTCATGACCTATTGGAAAATCAAAGCAAACAGGATAATTAACCTCTCTGACTAGTTCTTCTATCACTTCATTGACAGTATATCCAAAGGCAATTTCATTGTCTTTAATCTCAGTAAACTGACCAATCACTAGCCCAGCAAGATTATCCAATTTTCCTGCTCTATAAAGGTGAATCATCATCCTATCTATGTGGTATATATATTCGTTTACATCTTCTAAAAATAAAATCTTACCTGTGGTGTCTATCTCCGAAGAAGTGCCGATTGTATTGGCAAAAAGTGATAAATTTCCTCCAATCATCTCTCCTTCAGCGATGCCTAAGCGATTAAGTAAGTGAGGTCTGACATCAAGCTTAGAAGAGTTACCAAATAGCACTTGATGAAGACTTTCTATAGTTTGCTCTGTTTGTTTGGGAAATAATAAAGGCATCACACCATGGATGCTCTCCACGCCTAGATTATAGAGATGACAATGAAGCACCGTAATATCACTAAAACCTACTACCCACTTAGGAGATTGCATAAACTTAGTAAAATCTAACTTATCTACGATTCGGATAGTTCCATAGCCGCCTCTTGCACAGATAATTGCCTGAATATCAGGGTTATCTAGCATGTTCTGTAAATCTTCTGTTCGCTCTGCATCCGTTCCAGAAAACTGATTATAGCTATTAAAAAGGTGCTTACCAAGCTCTACCTCTAGACCCCAATTTTCTAAAATATGAATAGCCATCTCAAGGTCTTGACGACTTACTTTTTTGGCGGGGGCGATAATGCCTACTTTACTTCCTGATACTAGATTTTTAGGGCTAACCATTTCTATATATTATTTCGGTACAAAAAAGCCGATTCAAGACTATGCTTCAATCGGCTTTACAAATTTGCAAATTATTTTCTAAAAAAAATATTAATTTTTAGGAGTAAATCCCATTTTACGCAATACTCGGTCAGATATATTTTCTGCCTTAGGAGAAGCATAGCATGCTTCATCACGCAAAATAAATCCATATCCACCTTCTTTGGCTACTTCATCTAATGCTTTTTGTATTTTTTCATAGATAGGAGCCATCAATCTTGCTTCTTGTGATTGACCATCTTGCTGGATGCCTTGCTGAAAACGCTGAAACTGCTGCTGTAAAGTCTGCAATTCTTTTTCTTTACTTGCTTGCATCGCAGGGGTAAGCGTTCCAGCTTCCATTTTTCCTTGATAATCTTTTAGTTTACGCTCAAACTCTTCTTGTTTGCTTTTGAGTTCGTCTTGGATTTGCTTGGCGTAGGTTTCCATTTCTGCTTCTGCTTTTTTGTATTCAGGGATTTGTGGCAATACATATTGCAAATCGAAATGCCCGACTTTAGATTGTGCTTGTGTGTTATTTGCAAATAAAGTAACACTCAACAATATTATGAGGGAGATAAATATATTTTTCATTGTTAGATAAGATCTATTTAGTATTTTTAATTGTAAATAAAGTATAGGTTATTCACCTACTACACCCATTTTTTTGCCCACTAGGCTAGAAATATCACTTCCAGTAGGCTCATATAAGATAGTCTCTACTTTAAAGATGTAAGTATATCCTTCTTCTTTGGCAACTTGCTCAATAGTAGTTTGTACTTTTTCTAAGATAGGGTTAATTAACTCACCATACTTTTGCTGTGCTTTAGTTTGTGCATCTTGTGAAGCTTTCTGTAGGTTAGCCTGCAAAGTCTGGATTTCATCACGAAGACGTTTCTTAGCGTCTGCAGAAGCAGTGCCACTATTACTTTCCATTTGCTCTAATTGTTGTGCTTTTTGCTCAACGATAGTTTTTTGAGACTCTAAGTTTTCTTGTAGTTTTTTGTTATAAGTCTCTACTTGGCTTTGGGCTTGCTTATACTCAGGAATCTTTGGAATCACTTGATTGCTATTAAAGAAGCCTAATTTGTTGCTAGACTTGAGTGAACCTCTTCCAGCAGATGCATCACTTACAGTAATCCCTAGTTTTTTGAGCACTAAATCAGATACATTGTTTTCTTCTAACTCAAACAATAGAGACTCACGGCGTAGGATGTAAATTCCTCCTTTTTCGACAGAAAATTCATCTATTACTTTTTGAAATTTATCTTCAATAGGAGCAAGTTTTTTGTTTAACTCTGTGCTATACTCTTCTTGTAGAGATTGTTGGAACTCTTGGATTTGTTTTTCCATTTCTTGTAGTTCCGTATAGCGTACTTGCAAAAGAGACTCATTAGGCTTTTCTACTTTTGCCATCTCTTCTAGTTCTTTTACTTTCTTCTGAAACTCTTCTTCTTTTGCTTTTAACTCAGTGGAGGCAGTCTCTTCATACGCTTTCATCTCTTCTTGCACTTTCTTGTATTCGGGCATTTTGCCAAGAATATATTCAGCATCTACATAGCCCATTTGCTGGGCTTGTACCGTGAAAGAGGCAAAAAAGCCTAGGCATACCATCCAAAAAAAATAACTTGTTTTCATCTGTTCTTTAATCGTTTAATTTAATTTTTATTTTCGGGATTTTCTGGGTCTTCTTTCAAGCCAAGTTCTTCTAATACTTCTTCAGTATAGTCGTGGCGTGGCTCTGCATAAATAATCGTTAATCCCTGTGAATTAGTAAATATGAATTGTAAACTTTTCTTTCTTGCTACTTTCTGTACTGCATTAAAGAGTTCTTCTTGTGCAGGTTTGATGAGTTCTTGTTGTCTAGAAAAATAAAGCCCTTCATATCCAAAGATTTGCTGCTGCATATCTTGTACCCTTTTTGCTTCTTCTTCTAATTCTTTTTCTTTTTCTTCAATCATTTCAGAGGTAAGCAAAGGTTTTTCAGCTTCGTATGCACCTCTTTTTTCTTGTAAGACATTGTTCTTCTTTTCTATATCTTCACGCCATTTTGCTGCTGCTTCTAATATTTCTTTTTGAGCCTTTTGATAAGAAGGCATTTGTTTTAGTATAAAATCAGCATCTATATAGCCAAAGGCCTGAGCAGAAGCAGAAAAGCTTACAAATAAACCAATGAAAAATAAAAAAACAACTTTAGTCATCCCAAAAAACTTATTTATCTTCATATTGCTTAAAAAACTACTTTTTGTGAAAATAATTTTAATTATCTGTCATTTAAGCATCAAAAATAAGTTCTTAACTCATTATTAACGCCAAAGACCCTTTTTTAACGTAATTGTTGACCAATCGTAAAGTGAAACTGTCCTCCACTTAGCTGTTCACCTTGCCCAGGAATAGAATCAAATCCGTAACCCCAGTCTATCCCAATCATACCAAAAGCAGGCATAAAGATTCTAGCTCCAAGACCTGCCGAGCGTTTCATATCAAAAGGATTATATTCTGAGTAGTTTGCAAAGTTATTGCCTCCTTCTAAGAAACCCAACACAAAGATAGTAGCCGCAGGATTTAATGAAATCGGGTAGCGAAGCTCCATCACAAATTTATTATAGATTACTCCACCCGCTTGTCCTATAGGTGTAAGAGAGTTATTTGGATAACCTCTCAGACCAATGATTTCAAGACCTAATAAGAAGTTTTGACCTGTAAGTCCATCTCCACCTAACACAAATCGCTCAAATGGACTTGCTTCTAACTTAGTATTATAGACACCAATGTAGCCAAAGTGAGCTCTAGTATGTAAGACCAAATCACCTACTAGGCGAGTAAACCAAGAGTTATCAAACATCCACTTATGATACTCTATAAATTTGAATCGCTCTGTATCCAAATTACTAAAACTTCCTTCTCTAAATAGTGAATAAGGAGGCGTAAGATTAACACTTAACGTAAGGTTAGAACCACTACGAGGGAAAGTAGGGCTATCTATGCTACTTCTATTGATAGTAGTGTTAAAAGAGAAGTTTTGGAAAGTACCATTGCTGAGTGTCTGCGTAATGGGGAAATTATCTAAATTATATCGCAAATAAGAGAGTGAATTAGAAAGTGTAAAAAAATTATCAGGCCATTTTAATCTGCGACCTAAGCTAAGGGTAGCTCCTGATACTTGCAAAGAACCTAGTACATCACCATTAAAAGTGATATTTCGCTGCACGGAATGGCTTAGATTGATACTAAAAGAATTAGGGTTACGACCACCTAGCCAAGGTTCTGTAAAAGTCAGAGTGTATGTCTGAAAGCGGCGACCATTGGCTTGTAAGCGTAGTGCAAGTCTTTGTCCGTCACCTGATGGCAAGATACCACCCCATTCTTTGGGTTTGAGAATTTTTTTGATAGAAAAATTATTAAATACAAGCCCTAGTGTACCTACAAAACCAAAAGCTCCACCCCAGCCACCAGATAATTCTATCTGATCACTTGGTTTTTCTACGAGGTCATATTCTATATTTACTGTGCCATCTTGGATATTAGGGATTGGGTTAATCCCTACTTGCTCTGGGTCAAAATATCCTAAGGTAGATAGTTCTCTTTGTGAACGAATCAGGTCAGTACGGCTAAACTTTTGACCTGGCACTGTTCTGATTTCTCTTAATATTACTTTATCACTTGTCTTATCATTGCCATTGACGATTACCTTGTTAATATTTGCTTGCGAACCTTCATAGACTTGCATTTCAATATCTACCGAATCTCCTACTATGGCAACTTCTACAGGCTCTATATTAAAGAACAAATACCCATCATCCATATAGAGAGAAGTAATATCCAAATCAGTAGGGCTAAAATTGAGTCTTTTTTCTAGATTGTCAAGGTCATAAATATCTCCTTTCTTGATATTTAAAATTCGGCTTAGTGTGGCGTTATCATAGACATAATTGCCATGCCAAGTAATGTTACGGTAATAATATTGCTGACCTTCATCTATCTTAACTATAATGCCAATATTTTCATTATCAATATTATAAATACTATCTCCTGTAATACGAGCATCTCTGTAGCCCTGTGATTGATAATATTTGGTTATTTTTTGTTTATCTTCTTCATATTTTGATTTCACGAATTTAGAAGAAGCAAAAAGGCGAAATTTCTTTTTAGACTTAGTTTTAGATTTTTTGATTAGTTTTTTATCTGTAACTGCTTCATTACCATCAAAAACATAGTCTGCTACTTTTACTTTTTTACCTTTATTGACATTGATTTTGAGCAATACACTGTTAGAAATAAGAGTATCTTGTACCTGAACAATATTTACATTAGTGTTTAGATACCCTTTTTCTTGAAAATAGCTTTCTATTTTCTTTTTAGTATTCTTGAGAAGGCTTTGTGTTACAATTCTTCCCACAATGAGTCCAGCTTTTTCATTGATAGTAGTTTGTTCCCCTTTTCTGATGCCATTAATAAAGAAACGACTGAGTTTAGGTCTTTCTGTAAGTTGGATAGTAAGAAATACTTGATCACCCTCAAATCGGCTTGCTATGATACCTACATCTCCTAATATACCTTGTCTCCATAGTTTTTTGATGGCATCACTGATTTTGGGGTCGCCTGGTATTTTTACTTTATCACCTACTTTCAGACCTGAGAGTGATGTAAGAGCTACAGGGTCTAAATATTGGACACCTGTTACGGTAATTCCTCCAATTTCATACTCTTTGGGGAGTCCATCATTTGATTGGCGACGCTGTGCATCTGCTCCAATGGCTAGAGATAGTAAAATAAATAAAATCCAGTATTTCTTCATGGTAATTGTTAAGGCTTTACTTGTTCGCTTGTTAGTCCAAATCTTCGTTCACGGTTTTGATAATCTAAGATAGCTTCATAGAGATGTTCACGCCGAAAATCTGGCCATAAAATAGGAGAAATAAATATTTCAGAATAGGCAATCTGCCAAAGCAAAAAATTACTAATACGCATTTCTCCGCTTGTGCGTATTACTAATTCGGGATCAGGAATATCTTGGGTGTATAAATATTGATTAAATTTATCTAAGGTGATATTTTCTAATTGAAGAGTCCCTTTCTGAACCTCTTCTGCCATCATTTTGGTAGCTCTAACGATTTCACTACGCCCACTATAGCTCAAAGCCAATATTAGATTAAGTCCTATATTATCCTTAGTTATCTCAATGGCTTTATCTAACCCTTTTTGACATTCAGAAGGTAAATCATGAACATCACCAATAGTAGAGAGACGCACTTTATTTTTATGTAAGTTCTTAACTTCTTTGTTAATGGTGTTTACTAATAATTGCATCAAGGTATTGACTTCATATTGAGGTCTTTTCCAATTTTCGGTAGAAAAAGCATATAAAGTCAAATGCTTAATGCCAAGTTCGCCTGCTGCTTCTATGGTGTCACGCACTGCTTTGATAGCATTTTTATGTCCAAAAACTCGCATTGCTCCCTTCTTTTTTGCCCATCTCCCATTTCCATCCATAATAATAGCGATGTGTTGGGGAAGTTTTTCTGGGTCAATTAAATCCTTCTTGACTACATCCATGAGACTTCATTCATACTTAGTGAGCAAATGTATTAAAAATTGCTTTGTTTTTAGAAGCATTCGCTAATGACTTTGCAAAAGTAATGATAAGAACCCGACAAACAAAAAAATTGTGATATAGTCCTTGTCAAATAGACGCACAAGAAGTGAAATATGGTTGCTTTGGATATGCTTTGTAAATGAAATTAATATCATTTCTAAAAAATCCTTTTACGTAAAAAGTATTTAAGTTGTTCATTATCAAAGATTTAAAACGCATTATTTATTTGTCAAATAATGCATCAATTTATCTAACAATCAAGTAAGCCAAGTAAAAAGGCTTATTTTTTTAAGATAAAAAAGACTTATTTTATCAAATAAAATTGATCTGCTAGTATTAAAATTTGATAGGACAGCTTTTATTTGGGTTAGGAACAACATAGCTCAAAGAAAAAGTAGTGAAGAAATACATATCTTTTTGGTTGGGATTACCAGTATAAAATTTAGGATTATTCCGAAAAGACGCATTAGCATCAGTCCCCAAATTATCTAGGTAATCACTAAATGCGTATCTTCCTCCAAATTCTAAACCTATGTTCCAATTTTCAGCAAGAATAGCCTTCATCCCTAACCCCAAAGACAATAAAGGGTTAATCGTCTTGTATTTTGGTTGAGGGTTTAGCCTAGCTTCCATTTTATAGACACCAAATCCAGCAAAAAGGTAAGGAGTCCAATCTTGCGGGTCGGTTCGGATACTTTGGCGAAAGTCTAAAAAATTATATTCAATCTGCCCACTAAGTTCCCAAAGGTTGGTTTTAAAGCGATAATCTCTCGCAAGTGCGAAGGCATCTTGGCTATTCTCATCATCTGCTGAAATTTGCGAAAAACTACCTCCCACTTTAAAACTAATTTCAGAATTGGGATTATAGCGATAAAATAGACCTGCATGTATGCCTGGTGTAATAATATTAAATACAGGGGCTAGTTCGCCTTTATAGTTAGCAATGCCTGCCCTGATACCTACTTCGTGTGTCTGGGCTTGTAGTAGAGAGGTAGATAAAGGTAATATAAATATGAGCAGTATTAGTATGTGTATTTTAAAATAGTTCATTTTTTATTGTGGTTAATTAGCAAAATTACAACGCAAATTGCTTGCAAAAAATTATCTGTAGTTTTGTGAAGAGGTAGGCTTAGTTTGCTTAATCAGTTAATCTATTTGTATAGGTTTAAGTAATTTATTGATTAAGTACTTTATTGAGTTCTTTCATGTCTAATTGCAGAACTAGATTTTTTCTCTGAAAATGAATACTCCACATTCCTTCTGGCTTTCCGCCAAGTATAATAGGAGAAGTGTAAACTAAAATAGAATCGCCTTCTAAAAAAGCAGATTGTACTGGAAGATTCATCTCTCCATTTTGATAACGAACTAAGAAGGCTTGCTCTACTTTGCTGAGTTTATCTTTGGAAGTATCAAAGGAGTATTTCTCAATTTTGAGGACAGGACTCTTTATAAGTGTATCCAAATAGGCTATTTCTTGTGTTAGAAAGTCTTGCGATTGTTGTGTAGAATCTTCTCCTTGTAATTTAAGTGTAGCTCTATTGAGCATTTTTTGAGTGATTCGGGTGATTTCTTGTCCTTTATGGTCGCTCCATTTGAGTAGTTGATCATCTGTGATAAACTTGAGTTCACGAGCTTTCATTTCATCTGCAATAGATTCTCTATTTTTGATGCTTTGCTCTAGGTCTCCACAGGCAGATAGTAGCCCGATAAAACTAACAAGAATTAAAAAAATATAATTACGATTTTGCATCACTGATGTCATCCAGTATAAAAAGATATTTTGAAATATCGCCATACTCATCTTTAATAGGAGAGGCGATTACTTTTGTAAATATTTTTTGGTTGTGTTTTGTTTTGAGATAAACAAAATCAATCCAAGTACTTCCTGTCTTTAGGATTTCAATGCCCGTCTCTATCTTAGAGTATTCTACAAATAAAAACTCTATAGACATCTCTTGAAAGTCAGCCGCATCATAATGTAGTTTATGCTCACTAAAATCATTAAAAGACTGTATCACAAAATCTTGATTGGTTTGTAACACGATACTGGTAGATTCTAGGAGTGTTTCTTTGGCTTTAGCATCCCGTTGATCTCGCTCTATGTGTTCTTGGGCTGCTTCTAGTTCCTCCATATTCTGACGCATTTCTTCTTCTTGACTTTTCATTTGCTCAGTCATCATAGTAGATTCAGAAAGCAAATGACGGGTTCTTTCGTTGATTCTGACAGAGGCTATCGTAGAGGCAATACTTTCTGCAATTTTTTCTACAAATTCAATCTCATATTCTTTAAATTCATTAAAAGAAGCTATCTCGATAACTCCAAATACTTCTTCATTGTGAATCAATGGAACTATTAAGACACTCTTAGGATTAGATTCACCTAAGCCCGAAGTAATCATCACATATCCTTGTGGCACTTCATCTAAATAAATAGTCCCTTTTTCTTGCCAAGCTTGCCCTGTTAGTCCGTCTCCTAGATATACCTTCTGCTCCAAAAACTTTTTCTTATCCCAAGCATAACAAGCTACCATAGATAAATAAGGTTCAGAAGTTACCCCATTTCCATTCATGTTTTTTTCTATACTTTCTAACACAAATAAAGCTCCTTGATTGGCTTTTAGATATTTAACCATCTCTGAGATTACCTTATCTGCTATTTGTGGGATGTCTTCTGAGTTTTCTTTCAAAATCTCACTAAATAATACTTGGCCTTCTGTTGACCACTTTCTTTTTCTTTCTTTTTCTCCTGCTTCTGCTAAGTTATTACGCATCTCGAGCAATGCCGAACCTAAAATATCTTGGTCACTCAATGGCATATAAGTAGCTGTGTATTCTCCTTTGCCTATTTTTTCGGCAAATTGTGAAGTTTCTTTTAAGTTGTAGATAAGCCTATCAGCAGAAGCAGCCATTTCTCCAATTTCATCATTGTTAAAAGGAAAATGACGGTCATCAGGCAGAATACCGCTTCCTAATCTCACAAAGACACTATTAATGTATTTGATGGGTCTTACTATCTGTCGGCGTGTCCACCAAGAAACCAAGAATCCCATAAAGATGAGGATGAAAGCCATTCCAAAAGTAAAATAAAGCAAGCTTTGAAAATTGGCTAATAAATCAGATTGTCTATTGACTCTTGCCTTTTTCTTTTGAGCTGAAAGTTGATTGAGTCTTTCTAGAAGTTGTTTGGAAGGTGGAATAACTTGATTTTCAAGGATTTTTTCAGCATCAAACTGATACAAAGCAAAATCATCATTGCTTGACAGTTTTTCTACAATAGCACGTTGTGCATCTATGATTCTATCAAACTGATTGATGGCAGAGTCTATCTGCACACTGAGTTTTGCTTCTTCGCTTCCTTCTTCATCTTTCCAGGCTTTCATTAAGTCTGTAAGTTTATCTTTAAACTCTGGAAAGTCTAAGTGTATTTTCTGTAATGCTTTTCTATTTTCAGGTCTTTTCTCACCTCCCTGCTGCACCCATATAAAAGTATAAAGCTGTGATTCAACTACCATCTGACGAAAATCATCGATTTTGTCAATGGCTGGATTAATCACTTCTGCAAACTCTTCTATATTTCCTGCACCATTTACTACCGTAATAGTAGTATTAACTGCATTGATAATAAAGAAAATATAAATGACAATGAAGCCAATGGTGATTTTCTGACTAATACTGATGAACCCGAAAAGTCCCCAAAAACCCTTTCGTTCTTTCATAATCTGTTTCTTGTTAATTTTCTTAAAGCAAAATTACAAAATTAATACCACTCATAGATATATTGAAACTTTAAAGCTATAAAAATAAAATTTAGTTTTTTTAAACTAACAAAAAATCACTATTATTAAAACCTAAACAACACAATAAAATAATGAAATCTATGCTGAATTATATACAAGAAGGAAGTGGATTAGATGTGGTATTGGTGCACGGCTTTGGTGAATCAAAGGAAATGTGGCATCAGTTTATACCTGCCCTGAGTGATTATTTTAGGGTTACAGCCCTTGACTTGGGTGGTTTTGGTGAGAGTAAAGACCTTTTGCCTGCCGAAGTAAGTATCAAAGCCCTAGCCGAACAAGTAGAAAAACTCATTCAGAGTTTAGGAATTAAGAAGTTTGCTTGGGTAGGACACTCACTTGGTGGATATGTAGGCTTAGAATACGCACATCAGTATCCTGAAAAACTATGGGCTTTATCTCTGTTCCACTCTACGGCACTCCCAGACAGCGAAGAAAAAAAGAAAATACGTGAAAATATCATTGACTTTATTGAGAAAAATGGTGTAGCACCTTTTGTAGAAAACTTTGTGCCTCCTCTTTTTTATGAAAATGGAAATCTAAAAGAAGAGATTGAGTTTGTAAAATCTATTGCTCATAAGGTATCTGTCTCTACCTTTGTGGAAGTAACTAAAGCTATGCGTGATAGAGCAAATCATTTGGATACGCTAAACCAGTCAAAATTTCCTGTGCAGTTTATCGTTGGGAGGCAAGATAATGCTGTGGCTTTTAAAGACTATGCTACTCAGATTATACTTCCTAAAAATGTAGATATTCAGATTCTTGATGAGACAGGGCACATGGGAATGTTTGAAAGACCTGCATTTACTCAAAAAATCTTACTCCATTTCTTAAAAAACTGGTCTTAAAGTGAGAGATGAGACATAAGTTTACTAAAAAGACATCTTTTGATTTAGTAGTTAATAAACAAGATAGATGCTATAAAAAAACCCGAAGCGAAGTTGCCTCGGATTTTTAGTCTTATAAAGAAAATCTATGTCTAGCTTTTTTTAATTCTGATTAGTAACGATAAGCATCAGACTTAAATGGCCCTTGTGGAGTTACGCCAATATAATCAGCTTGGTCAGTACTTAATACATCTAACTCTACACCGATTTTAGCCAAGTGAAGAGCAGCTACTTTTTCGTCAAGATGCTTAGGCAATACATACACTTCGTTTCCGTAATCACCTGCATTTTTCCAAAGCTCTATTTGTGCTAGAGTTTGGTTAGTGAAAGAGTTAGACATTACGAAAGATGGGTGTCCTGTGCCACAGCCCAAGTTTACTAAACGTCCTTCTGCCAATACGATGATGTCATTACCATCTACATTATAAATATCTACTTGAGGCTTCACGGTGTTACGAGTGCTGCCATAGTTTTCTTTCAACCAAACCATATCGATTTCGTTATCGAAGTGACCGATGTTACAAAGAATAGCTTTGTCTTTCATTAATTTGAAATGCTCACCTGATACGATGTCTTTGTTACCAGTAGCAGTTACTATGATGTCAGCACGAGGAATAGCATTTACCATTCTCTTTACTTCAAACCCATCCATAGCAGCTTGTAATGCACAGATTGGGTCAATCTCAGTAACGATTACTCTAGCACCTGCACCTTTTAGAGAAGCAGCAGAACCTTTACCTACATCACCATATCCAGCTACTACGGCTACTTTACCAGCCATCATTACATCAGTAGCACGACGGATAGCATCTACTAATGATTCTTTACAGCCATATTTGTTGTCAAATTTTGACTTAGTTACAGAGTCATTTACATTGATAGCAGGGAAAGGTAATGTACCATTTTTCACACGCTCATACAAACGGTGAACTCCTGTGGTAGTTTCTTCAGAAACACCTTTGATATCAGCAGCCATTTCAGGGTGCTTGTCTAGGATTACGTTGGTCAAATCACCACCATCATCAAGAATGATATTCAATCCTTTACCACCTTCAAAAGCGAATAAAGTCTGCTCAATACACCACTCATATTCTTCTTCTGTCATACCTTTCCAAGCAAAAACAGGGATACCAGCAGCGGCAATCGCAGCAGCGGCTTGATCTTGAGTAGAGAAAATATTGCAAGAAGACCAAGATACTTCTGCACCTAATGCTATAAGGGTTTCAATCAATACGGCTGTCTGAATAGTCATGTGCAAGCAGCCTGCGATGCGAGCACCTTTAAGAGGTTGTGATTCGCCATACTCTTCTCTCAAAGCCATCAAGCCAGGCATTTCAGCTTCGGCTAGTTGAATTTCTTTACGTCCCCAATCAGCTAAGGAGATGTCTTTTACTTTGTAATTTGATTTGTCTGTATCAACCATTACTAAATTATTTATTATGTGAGCAATTAAGATGCAAAAATAGCTTATTTTATGCTAAAATAAAACTCAAAACAAGTAGCTTTTCAAATAAGTAAGAGATTAATCATAAGTTATTGATTATTAAGTCGCACATTCAAGTTATAAAAATCTGATAGTAAGAACTTTACTCAAACTAAATGAGTACTTTATTTTAAATACGTTACTAAGCTAACTAGCATTTAGGATTTGTAAGCGAAAATGAACTTATTTGTTTTTTAAAATAGCTGTTTTAGCTTTTTTAAGAATCTTTTTTTACTTTTTTTATAAATTTTCCGTACAAAACCAACAAACCTAATCAATACAAATTTATTATGACTGCAAAGACTTTATTATTTATATGCTTATTTTTTCCTTTCACTTTTCTTTCCCTCGCACAGACTCCTTGTGAAGTAATGATTCCTGCTGATGCAGAATTGATTCGTCGTAGCCCTCTTCTTGAACAAATAGCCAAAGAAAAAACATATTGGATTTGTGATGATTCAAAGGTAATTTTTAGAGATGGGAAGGGCATTGTCATGGTAGATAGAGGCTCTAAAGTTACTCTGGCAAAAGGTGAGTTTGTGGTTTATCTCAGAAAAGGAGCAAAACTAAGCTTAGGGATGAATGTAAGGGGAACTGTCTATGTGGAAAGAGGAGCAGAATTTCTAGTCTATAGTAATATGCAGCAGATTTCTTGTGAATATCTTGTATTTGATTACTCTCAAGCTCCTAAGGGCATCTGCCCCGAAATCAAAACGGAAATCCCTGATATAGTCAAAAACCAACCTGCTCAACCTTACCCTAGTTATCCTTCGGAAGAAGACCTTGCCAATGAAAGCACTCAGAGCAATCCAGAGTATTCTCAAGAAGATAATAATCAACCTAACACCCAATCAAGTCCTGATTACATCCAAAGTGATGCACACATCATCCCTCCTAATGCCAATGTGATGCAGACAGGCGTATTTGAGCTTAGAAAAATAGGAAATGAGGCTACTTACTGGATTTGTGAGCGTACTAACTATCAACACACAGGCAATAATAATGTATTTTACGTAGAAAAAGGAAGCAGTTTTACGCTCTATTCAGGTAGTAATAATATCATCTATCTTAAAGAAAACATAAAGATTAGCTTAGGAGTAGGCTCTGGCAATCAGGTCTTCTATGTAGGAGAGCCTAATCTTATCCAAAATCGAAGTAAAAGTACTCGCTTTACCAAACTCACAAGCCTTGATTTTGATTACAGTCAAGCTCCCGCAGAAGGTTGTAAATAGTAGTGACGTATTGTGGTAGTGTATAAAAATCAATCACTAATATTTTGGCGTGATAAGTAGATAAGCAAAATTAGTTTGCACTTTGACCTTGTCATAAAAAGTTGATTATCAGAATCTTACTAAAATGATTCATCACT
>Ga0163144_10013723_pt1 | contig 16874 bp, 15 predicted proteins | sample OliLak19BULKMAT1_FD_123175 | JGI IMG/M metagenome (GOLD analysis project Ga0163144, IMG submission 123175) | Freshwater microbial mat bacterial communities from Lake Vanda, McMurdo Dry Valleys, Antarctica - Oligotrophic Lake LV.19.BULKMAT1 | ecosystem: Environmental > Aquatic > Freshwater >... | reverse complement strand
TTCACCGGCTTGTTACCGGCTCGAGTGATTATTGAAGCATGGCGACGGGAATACAACGAGGAACGACCCAAGAAGGCATTAGGTGGATTGACCCCTGCTCTCTATGCAAGGCAACTGGCAATGAATACAGCTACAATGAACCCCGGACTCTAAATCCAAGTGCTACTGATAACGGGGGGACGTCGGTAAAGTAATGTCGCCGTCAAAAATCACGTCCGAGCGAGGGCATGGCGGAAGGGGGGTGTGGGGGGAATTCCGCCATGCCCGAGCGAGAAAAGAAAGTGGACAGCCCGGCCGTTCTGCTCTCAAGAGCAGGACACAACAGAAAAATACTCTTTTCATTGGAAGAGAAAGAAATCGGGCGCGGTAAGGTCACGGTCCTTGAGGTCGTCACAGAGTGTGGCGACATTTCTGCGAATATCGTCCGCTGAGAGAAATCCGTCTGACTTCATCGCTACCCCCGGTTGCCCCGAGTATCATTCTTTATTCACAGTTCGTGCAATACACAGCACCGCTCTCTCAATCGAGGAACCCCATGAACCATACAGAATCGAACACTCCACTCAAGGATCCGCGCATCCGCACGGAATTCATCGAAGCCAATGGCTTGCGCTTCGAGGTGGACGTCTGCGAGGCAGAAGACGTCTGTGGCGAAGGCGATCGCCTCGCACTGTGCCTGCATGGATTTCCCGAACACAGCATCTCCTGGCGCCATCAGCTACCCATGCTGGCCGACCTCGGTTATCGAGCATGGGCACCCAATCTCAGAGGCTATGGCCAGTCCTCTCGACCTGAAGGTATGGCCGCCTACAGCATCGAGTGCCTGATGGCGGATGTCGCCGGTCTCATCGATGCTTCGGGTGCCCGCGAAACGGTACTCATCGCGCACGACTGGGGTGCCGTGATCGCCTGGCACTTCGCCATGCGCAAATTGCGTCCACTCGAGAAACTCATTATCTGCAATGTCCCCCATCCAGGACCGGCACAGAAGGCGTTTGGCAACGGCATGGAGCAGCTTAAGAAATCCTGGTACATCCTCTTCTTCCAGATCCCCGGCCTGCCGGAGTGGCTGCTCGGCCGCAATCAGGCTCGGGGCATTGGCGAGATGATTCGCAAAAGCAGCGCAAATCCCGAGCAGTTCCCCGACGAGCTGGTCCAGACCTACAGCGAAAACGCTGCCCGGCCTGGCGCACTCAAAGCCATGATCAACTATTACCGTGCGCTGGTTCGAGGAGGCGGAGCGAAACGGCAGAGGGACCTGGGTTACCCACAGATCGAGACTCCGACACTGATGGTGTGGGGTGAAGATGACGTGGCGCTGACCAAGGAGACGACTTACGGCACCGAGGACTTCGTTGCAGACTTCACCATCCGCTATCTGCCGCGAGTCTCACACTGGGTGCAGCAGGATGCACCTGTAGAGGCAAATGCGATGATGTCGGCGTTCCTGCGCGGGGAGCCCGTTCCGGAGATGCACTGGGAGGCGCGGCTTACTGCACCGGAATCCGATTCGTGAAGTAGCCGTGGAACTGGTGGGGAAGATGATGCTGCAGTGTCAGCGTGCAGACCCGTTCATCGATCGCGTCCGCACGGTAGATCTGCAACTCACTGAGATGGCGGCAGCCGTCGTAGACAACTTCCAGCAGCTAGCCGTCGTCTTCCCTGGTTGCGCCTCTGGCCGCGGCGGATACGGGCTCTGAGCCATGGGGTTTCAGTCAGGGCTGGTTTGGGCGATCAAGATCATCACCGACCCTTTCCACGACATTAAAATCTAGCACCGTGCGCCGTTGCATATTCTAGAAGGGAGCATGTACGACGACATGACCGACTGGTATCGGGAGGTTTCCCTGGATAAAAAGTAGCTTACATGGCCTCTCCTCGCGCCCCTGGCTACACTGATTGGCGCCCGCACCACAATGCAATGTCCGGGAGTAGGGGTTATGTGAACCGGCTGCGACGAGTCCATGGCGTAAGCCACTAACACGGCTTCCGCAGTCATTGAATCTTCATCGCACTGTCTTAAGGTCGTCATCCTGGCACTCTATCGTTGGCCTGCGCTTCCCTTTAGTGGCAATCCCATCACTGTTCTCTTTGCTGGAAGGAGTCCCGCAAAACCCTGGTCGCAAGCAGCCGGCTGAGTGGTTTCCATAGTTGGGTATGGCGCAATTGACTTCAGACTGTTTAACCACACGCGGAGTATTGTCCTATGTTACTGAAAAAAATATCCATCGCTGTTGGCCTGGCGATTATTGCTTCTCACGCCTCGGCTGACTCGTCAGCCGCCACCAATTTCGATGAGTTCACACCGATGTCAGGTAACACTGATCCTGGCACGTTGCCAGAGTCTGCACCCTTTCGGCTGTCCTCGGATGATTTCCGACAAGTCAATATTGTCACAAGGGACACGCAACAGCTCGAGCGTTTTGACTCGGGCAATTACGATATGCACACGGTCAATGAAAACGGCGCCGAGGCCGGCAAATACCTGTTCACCGTTTTTGAAACAGGCCAGGCTGGTATTCAGCGGACCGATCTGCGCACTATGCAGACCACGACAATCTGGCATGCCGCAAATCCTGGCGATCAGGTGGCGTTTGATGCTTCGCGCTGGACACCCTGGGGTACTTACCTGACGGGCGAAGAATCCTGGAGCGATCCGGGCCAGGCGGTAAGCCCCTATGGTCGTCTGTACGAAGTGACCAACCCACTGGCCGACCCGGCTGCTATTGTGATTAAGCAGCGCAATATTCTCCCCCGTGTATCTCATGAAGGGCTCGCATTTGACAAGGACAACAACCTCTATTTTATCGATGAACGCAACGCCAGCCATATATTCAGGTTCAAACCGAAAAGTCCCACGGCCACAAGCGGTGACGAGTACTTTGCGGCAGGCGAAACCTCGGTACTGCGGGTAGGTGACGGTACAGTGAAAGAAGCGACCGGGAAGGCGCAGTGGATCCCGTTGACGGACAAGGTTGGCAAACCCCTGCCGGGAGCTGTGCTGGTGTATGGCACAGAAATTGACGGGCGTGCCACGCCAAAACGCCCCGCGTTTCTCGGCACTGGATTTGATCGCCCCGAAGATATGGAAATCAAGACGCTAAACAACAAGAGCCAGATGTTGTTTGTCGCCACCACGACCAATCACAAGGTCTTCGCCATTGATCTGAAGAAGATGGAGGTCAAGTTGTTTGCCAGTCGCGACACTATCGATATGGCGACATCTCTGCCGGCAGGTAGTGAGTTAGCCAACCCAGATAACCTGGCGATTGATGCCGACAACAATATCTATATTGTTGAAGACCAGCCTGGTGGTGTCGAGGATACATGGTACACCGTTGACAAAGACAACGATGGCGTGGCTGAGGCCATTGGCAAATGGGCAAGCCTGAACACAGTGGGTGCCGAGGCGACCGGGCTGTATTTCGATCCCTTCCAACCGCACCTCGCTTACATCAATGTACAGCACCCCGGCAGCGGAGTGGATCGCACCATGATGCTTATGGTGTCTCCGGTTACCGATGATAAGGGCGAGGACAAAGACCACTAGGACTAGCTGTTACCTGAACCATATCTGGTTCTGACGCCAATGCTTCGCTGCTAACAGGGCAGCGAAGCCTTTTCTATATGCCATCTCCGATACCCGCCACTATCCTGATACGTAATAGGTCTCAAAGATGAAGGAATTAGGCGGTTTCTTTAATAATCTGTGAATCAGTAATCTGCGAGTTCGCTGATGTGCGCGATTTCAGGGAGTGAAGCGACCATTTCATCCTCTATTGATCGATAACTGACACGCCTTTATAGTGCGCCATCCCCTCTGCGGAACACCGAGATCATGCTCAAGCTATCTTTTGGAATCGAATATGCGGACCTCCACCAGCGCCCGGGCCTGCTGCGCCTGGACGCGCAGTTTCTGGACTTTGTCGCGGTAGCAGACCCCGCGCTGCGCGAGGCCCTGGTCGCGGCCCGAGCTGCACCTGAGCTGCTCGCGAAGAAGGCGGAATCCGAACTGCTGATCGCGCTGGCGCCGCAGCTTGAGGACTTCGTGGGACGGTTGTTCGGCATCGAGGAGGATGCGCGCGCGCTGGCCGCACAGCATCACGAGCTGGCGCCCATTTTCAGCGTCAAACGGCTGTTCGTGCAGCGCCAGGCGCTGGCGAAATTCAAGCCCGAGGATGTGGCGGAGCTCGACGCCGAGACCACTGCGCAGACTCTGCTGGGCGAGCCATTTAGCGAGCTGGCCTTTGCGCGCCAGGTCACGGCGTGGCAGGAGGACGAGGTGGCCAATGCCGACCAGCTCGAGCTCGCGGCCCGCTACGCTGTGTGGGCCGCCGGCACCGAGGCCGGGCGCGCGCGGCATCGCGACGGAGTGTTATTCAAGGCGCCAGCGAAGCTCGACTACCAGCACCTGGTGCCGCTGATTACGAGCGAGACGCCAGGCTTTCCCCGCCACAGCATTGAGCACCTGCGTCGGCGTGAGGGCTTTGCACTCACTGACCATGGCACCGACCTTGCCGGTGCGCTGGATGAGGCGAACTACTGCATCTGGTGCCACAAACAGGGCAAGGATTCCTGCTCGATCGGATTGCGCGAGAAGGCGCCCAAGGGCGCGGACCCTGCCAGCGCACCGTTCAAAAAATCACCTTTCGGCGTGACGCTAGCCGGCTGCCCGCTGGAAGAGAAGATTTCGGAATTCCACCTGGTAAAGACGCGCGGCGAGCCTATCGCCGCACTGGCGATCATCGTGGTCGACAACCCGATGGCCGCTGCAACCGGGCACCGCATCTGCAACGACTGCATGAAGTCCTGCATCTACCAGAAACAGGCGCCGGTGGACATTCCGCAGGCCGAGACGCGCACGCTGAAGGACGTGCTCGAACTGCCGTGGGGCTTTGAGATCTATGCGCTGCTGACGCGCTGGAACCCGCTGAACCTGCGCCGTCCGCTGCCGCTTGCCGATACGGGGCGCAAGGTGCTGGTGGTGGGCCTGGGGCCGGCCGGTTTCACGCTCGCACACCACCTGATGAACGACGGCCACACGGTGGTCGGCATCGACGGGCTGAAGATCGAGCCGCTGCCCGCCGAGCTCTCTGGCGTTACCGTCGACGGGAAGCGCGTGCCTTTCACACCGGTGCGCGACGTAAAGACGCTGCTGGAACCGCTGGGCGCACGCGTGATGGCGGGGTTTGGTGGCGTGGCCGAGTACGGCATTACGGTGCGCTGGGACAAGAACTTTCTGAAGCTGATCCGCCTGCTGGTAGAGCGCCGCAGCACTTTCGCGATGTTCGGCGGCGTACGCTTCGGCGGTACCGTGACGCACGAGGACGCGTGGCAGATGGGCTTCGACCACATCGCGCTGTGTGTGGGCGCGGGCGGTCCCACGGTACTGGATATCCCCAATGGCCTCGCCCGCGGCGTGCGCGCGGCCTCGGACTTTCTGATGGCGCTGCAGCTAACGGGCGCGGCGAAGGCTGACTCGATCGCGAACATGCAAGTGCGCCTCCCAGTGGTGGTGATCGGCGGCGGCCTTACCGCGATTGACACCGCTACAGAGTCGCTTGCCTATTACGTGGTGCAAGTCGAAAAGTTCCTGCAGCGCTACGAGGCGCTGGAGAACGAGATTGACGAGGACGCGATCCGCTCCCCCTGGGATGACTACGAGCGCGAGATTGCCGAAGAGTTCCTGGCACACGCGCGCGCGCTCCGCCATGAACGCAAACAGGCCGAGTCGGAGGGGCGCGAGCCGCGTATCGCCGAGATGCTGCGTCACTGGGGCGGTGTCACCATCGCCTACCGCCGCCGCCTGATCGACAGCCCCTCATACACGCTGAACCACGAGGAGGTCGAGAAGGCGCTGGAGGAAGGGATCTGGTTCGTCGAGGGCATGACGCCGGTCAGCGTTGACGTGGACCACTACGGTGCGGCGCGCGGCATCCGCTTGAAGAACGCCGACACCGAGCACTGGTTGCCGGCGCACACGGTGTTCGTGGCGGCCGGCACGCGGCCGAACACCGTGCTCGCGCGCGAACACCCGGACGACTTTACGCTGGACGGCAAGTATTTCTCCGCCGTTGACGAGGCCGGTCGGGCAATCAGGCCCGAATACGGCGCCGCTAAACCCGCCACCCCGCAGGTACTGCTCTCGCGCGCTAGCGATGGCCGTTTCATGAGCTACTTCGGCGATGTGCACCCCTCGTATTTCGGCAACGTGGTGAAGGCAATGGCGTCGGCGAAGCAGGGCTACCCCGTCGTCTCGCGCGTGTTGGCGCAGCGTGCTCCTGCGAGCGAGGTGGCGCCTGAGAGCTTCTTCGGCAATTTGGCCGCGCAGCTGCTTGCGACCGTGCACAAGGTGGAGCGCCTCACGTCGAATATCGTCGAGGTGATATTGCACGCGCCGCTTGCTGCGCGCAAGTTCCAGCCCGGCCAGTTCTATCGGCTGCAGAACTTCGAGACCCTGGCACCACTGGTTAACGGCACGCGCCTGCAGATGGAAGGCCTCGCGATGACCGGCGCCTGGGTCGATCCTGTGCGCGGGCTGGTCTCGGTGATCGCACTCGAGATGGGCGGATCCAGCAGCTTGTGTGCGATGCTGCGCCCCGGCGAGCCGGTGATCCTGATGGGTCCAACTGGCGCGCCCACGCACATCACCGGCAACGAGACTGTAGTGCTCTGCGGCGGCGGACTCGGCAATGCGGTACTGTTTTCGATTGGCGCGGCCTTTCGCGCCGCTGGCTCAAAGGTGTTGTATTTCGCCGGTTACAAGAAAGTGCAGGATCGCTACAAGGTCGGTGACATCGAGAACGCCGCCGACGTGATCGTGTGGTGCTGCGACGAAGAGCCCGGCTTTACACCGGGACGCCCGCAGGATCGCAGCTTCGTCGGCAATATCGTACAGGCGATGGACGCCTACGCCGAAGGGCTGCTCGGCGAGTGCACGATCCGCCTGGATGACGGTGACCGCATCATTGCGATCGGCTCCGACCGCATGATGGCCGGGGTGGCACACGCGCGCCACGAAGTCCTGAAGCCGCACCTGAAGCCGCACCACTTCGCATTTGGCTCTATCAACTCGCCGATGCAGTGCATGATGAAGGAGATCTGCGCGCAGTGCCTGCAACCGCATCGCGACCCGGTCACCGGCGAAACCAGCTACGTCTTTTCTTGCTTCAACCAGGACCAGCCGCTCGACTGCGTGGACTGGAAGATGCTGAACGAGCGGCTGAAGCAGAACTCGCTCGCGGAGAAGCTCACGGCGAAGTGGCTTAAACAACGTATCGAGGAGCTGCAGAAGCAAGGCGATTTTGTCTGATGTGTCTGTAAGCTGGTAACGGACTTTGGCGCAACAGGATAGAGCTGATGAACTGCCAGTGCGCTTAAGATTCCGTGCGACCCGCACTGCCGAACGCTGTGCCGACCAGATCCAGCATGTCATTCGCCATGGCGAGCGCCATTGCGGGACGCTCTCGCTCGGGTATATCGCGCAGGATAATGCGCTCGTTCACCATTTGGGCGAAGCCATGCACCACGGCGATGGCGAGCAGCGTTGACGGATTGGCTTCCTTGTCGGGAGCCAGGGCTTTGCCGGTCACCGCGCTCATGGTCTCGATCAGACGGGCCGTCATGCGTTCCAGGGCATCCTGCAGCGCCGGGTCCGACCGATTAATCAGGTTGTCACGCCAGCACAGACCCTCAAGGTGCGGGTGCGAGATCAGAAAATTGATATGCGCCAGGCCGCAGGCCTTTAGCTGGTCCATGGGATCTGGACCAGCGGCGATCTTGGCGGCCTCCACCAGATCCACTCGCTCGCTCATGACCTGGGCAGCGAGCTGCGTGAGTAGCCCTGTCTTGTCACCGAAATGATGAGCCGGTGCGCCATGGCTGACGCCGGCCCTGCGTGCGGCCTCACGCAGGGTGAACGCGTCTGCGCCTTCCTCCTCGACGATGCTGCGCGCCGCCGCCAGCAGGGCCACCTTCAGATCACCGTGATGATAAGTACGTTCTGTCATTTTGTGCATATTATTGTTGTCCGTGAGAGAGCAGTGCGCCGTCCGGTAAAGCCTGCGCTACGGTAGCATTGTCGCGTGGCGCCAGCAAAAGATAACAGGCCGGGGTCACCAGACGCGAGAGCAGAGTTGAGGTGATGAGACCGCCGATGATGACGCAGGCCAGCGGAGAATAGAGCCCGGAACCCTGCACGGCCAGGGGCAGCATGCCGCCGATCGCCGTCACCGAGGTTAGCAGGATAGGCAGAAAGCGTACCTCACCGGCGGTCTCGATGGCCTCGCGCAGGGGTGTGCCCTGTGCCCGCAGCTGGTTGGTGAAATCGACCAGCAGTATCGAGTTTTTGATCTCGATGCCTACCAGCGCGATCATACCGATCATGGCCGTGAACGACAGCGTGTAGCCCGACACAGCGAGGCCGAGGATGCCGCCGAGAATGCCGAGCGGGATGACGCTGGCGACGATCAGCGATGCCTTGAACGAGCGGAACTCCAGGATCAGCACCGCGAAGATACCGAAGATCGCCACCAGAGCGGCACTACCAATGCCTGAGAAGGATTCCGCGGTCGCTTCCGACTCGCCACCGGCCGCCAAGGCATAACCGGACGGCAGCTGAATCTGCTCTGCCCGCTGCATGATCTCGGTCGCGAGGTTTGAGGTCAGAAAGCCCGATTGCGGATAGGCCGTTACGGTGGCCGAACGCTGGCGGCTGAAGCGGTCGATGCGCGCAACGCTCGTATCAAAGCGCAGCGCCGCAACCTGCGCCAGCGGCACTGCAGCGCCAGTGGTGGTCGGAATATAAATCTCGTCCAGGATATCCGGCGTATGGTGAGAGTCCAGCGGCAGGCGCAGCGTAATCGGATACGATTCGCCAGCGCTGTCGAAGAAATCGCCGACGGACTCGCCTGCCACGGCGAGACGTACCACGCGGTCTACCGTGCCGGGCGCAATGCCAAGTAGCGCGGCCTTGGCCTCATCCACGTTCACCTTCAGGTCGGTCCGCGTGGCGCGCGAGAGATTGTTCACATCGCGCGTGCCCGGCACTTGACGAATCAACTCCTCCAGTTGCGCCGCGATGTGCTGCACACCCTCAACCTCCGGTCCGCGCACCCGAATCGCGATCGGCGCTTCCAGCGGCGGTCCATTCTCCATTGACTTCACCAGGATCCTGGTGCCTGGATAAGTGTCGAAGGTGGCACGCCATTCATCCAGCATCTGTGGTGTGCGTTGCGGCTCAAAGCGCTTTAGCATCACGAACGCGTCCGCGATGTTGGTGGAAAGTTCGCGCTGGGTGACGTTGTAATAGACGCGCGGATTGCCGCGGCCGAGGTTCGACATCACGCTCTCGACTTCGGGATATTGCTTCAACTGCGCCTCGACTGCTTCCAGTACCCGATTAGTCTTGGCGGTCGAGGATCCATCGGGCAGCTCGATCTGGATCATTACGATGCGTGAGTCTGCCAGCGGAAACAGACTGAAGCCGATGCCGGGTACCAGGGTCAGCGAGCCCAGAAACAGCCCCAGCGCGACGAGACAGGTGATGAGCGGATGAGCCAGAGCCCTGTGCAGCAGCGGGCGATAGAGCCGGTGGATGGCGGTCATCACCGTGCGCAGCAGCCAGTTGCCCTGGGCATGCTTTTCCTCCTGCATCACGCGGCTGGCGACGAAGGGAATGATGGTCAGTGACACGAACAGTGATGCGCTCACCGTCAGCAGTACCGCGACGGGCAGCGAGCGCGTGAAGGCGCCAGCGCCTTCCGGCAGGAACAACAGCGGTAGAAAGGCGAACAGCAGCGTTGCGGTACAGCCGAGAACGGCAAGCGAGATCTGCCTCGTGCCGTCGATCGCGGCTGTCACAGGTGTTTTGCCCATGCGCAGATGCCTGGCGATGTTTTCAACGACCACGATGGAGTCGTCCACCAGCAGACCGAGCGAGAGCACGAAGCCCGAGATCGACAACTGGTTCAGCGTGAAGCCGGCCTGATGGAGCAGCCACACGCCCAGCGCCAGCGACATCGGGATCGAGAACATGACGACCAGCGCGGCGCGCAAGCCCAGCGGCAACAGCGTCAACAATACCAGACTGACGGCGATCAGGAAGTCGTTACCGAGCTGGCCAAGGCGCTTGGCGACAGCCTGCGTCTGGTCGAAGCCGGTGATCAGCGCAAGGTCGTCCGGCAGGGTCGCCTTGAACTCCTCCACTGTCAGCATAATGCTATCGCGCACAGTGAAAACGTTCTGACCATCGCGCTGGTTGGCTGTGATGAAGACTGCCTTCGCACCGTTGAAGCGTGTCGTGTAGACCTGCTCTTCCTCTGCCCAGGCGACCTCGCCGAGGTCACGCACATACACGACATTCGTGCCCTCAGCTGCCACGATCGTGTCGGCCACTTCATCGAGACTGTCATACGCGCCGGTGGTTTTGAGGTTGAAGCGCATGCCACCGGCCTGCACGGCGCCGCCGGGGATTTCGGCATTTTCGCCCTGAATGGCACGGGTCACCTGATCGATGCTGACACCAAGGCGGCTCATGCGCGACAGGTCGAGAGCGACGCGCACTTCCGGATTCGGCGCCCCCCAGACCTCGACCTCGCGCACGCCATTGACGCCTTCCAGCAGATTCTTCAGGTCGCGTGCACGGTCGGTCAGCTCGCGGTAAGAGACATCGCCGACCAGCGCGAATTGGACGATATTGGTCAGGCCAGGTTGGGCTTTGCGGATCGTCACGCTGGCCACGGCATCCGGCAGATCGGGCCGCAGACGGTTCATCTCGCGGATGATCTCGTCATACTTGCGGTCCATGTCGGGCAGGCCCCAGTCGAACTCGATGTGAACGATCGAAACGCCGGCACTCGTGGTTGACTTGAGCTCCTCGACGTCGTCCAGCTCGTTGAAAGCGTCCTCGATCCTGTCGGTAATCAACTTTTCCGCTTCGGCAGCTTCCATGCCGGGCGCAATGGTGATCACGGTGAAGAACGGCGCGGTGAAGGTTGGATCTTCAGTGCGGGGTACCGACATAAACGCGGTGTAGCCGAGCGCGGCAAACAGCAGCGTGACTACCAGAGTGAATTGCCAGTTGCGGACGGCGAAGCCGGCGATGTTCATGGCATCACTCCGCGCTGGCTGTGCTGACCAGGACTTTTTCACCGTCCGACAGATAGCCTGCGCCATCGACCACAACCTGCTCGCCGGCCTGCAGGCCCGCTGTCACGGCAACCAGCGCGCCGGAGAATCGGCCGGTGGATATACGGGTGCGTGTTGCGGCCCCTGTGTCTGGATCGACGACGAAAACGATTGCCTGGTTACCATGACCCTCCAGAATTGCATCCATTGGAATGGCCAGGTCGACGCCCGCAGCGAGCGCTGGCCTGATTGCCGCGCGACCGACCAGGCCGCTTTTCAGGGGTGCCAGGGAGTCGGCGATCTTCAGCTTGATCTGGAAGGTCCCGGTGCGCGCATCAGCATCGGCACCGATCTCGCTGATCGTGGCCGAAAAGACCTGGTCGGGGAATGCGTCGAAGGACACCTCGGCCACATCGCCAAGTGCCACCCGCAGCGCATCGCGGTCGGCCAGGCCCGCGGCCAGTACGAAGGATTCGCTCATGTCCGAGAGGGTCATGACCGGCGCGCCGGCTGCGACCACTCCATTCGCTTCGACATTGCGTTTCAGCACGATGCCGTCAGCCGGCGCGATGATGCTGGCGTAGCCTTGGTTCGAGCGCGCGGCCTGAGCGTTGGCGCGCGTGGATTTGGCCTGCGCCACTGCGTCCTGCAGGGCGGCATCAGAGGCAAACTTGCTGTCGTGCAGCTTACGGATACGGTCGAGTTCTCGAGTGGCCTTGTCGGCCTCTTCCTGTGCCTGACGCAACTGGGCATCGACATCGCGTGGGTCGAGTTCGGCGAGTATCTGGCCTTTCTTTACCTCATCGCCTTCCTGGACATTCAGCGACGACACCACGCCAGCGGTCTTGAAAGCGAGCACATAAGACCGATCCGGCTGCACCCGCCCGACCGTCCTGATCTGGCTGAGAAACTCGGCCGGGGCCGCCGTCGCCACTCGCACGGGCGCGGGCCGTGCCTCGGCAACCACCTCTGGAGCAGCGATGGATCCGCCGCATGCGGCAAGGCTCAGGCTAAGAACAACCGCAGAAACACTGGCAAAAAGGTTCGAATAACGCATGGCTGACTCCAAAACTAGACGCTGTCTAGATCATTCTGACAGTACATCTTTGTGCTGTCTAGATTAATCTTTACACTGTCTATATACGGGACTGTCGGCGCACTGGATCAGGATCAGGGGTTCGGTGACATCCTGTGCTGCGGGCAAGTTTTAGTAAGGTCATGCTGAGAGCCCCGCAAATGACGTACACTCTCCCGCCGCGACGTGCGCACTCTCGTGATGCGGTGAAAGTGACGAACGGTGTCGCGTGTGCTTCTTTTTTTCTGCGGAGATTCTGCGTGTTGCAATTAGGGGATGGACTGAATCAATGGGCAACGACTTTTTCCTGCCCGCCAATACCGGCGGGCGCTGCGGGTGCGCGCTTGCCCCGTAAAAAGGGCCGACGGGGTCTGCTGCGCAGTCTGTGGTCGCGGGGGCAGCTGACACTGGTTGGTCTGCTCGCGTGTACAGCGTCAGGGGTGGTGGGGGCCGATATTCCCGCGACCCCGGTGATGACCCTCTACCGTTTCAACGGCGACCTGAACCTGCCTTACTACGACGTCGAGCGCTTCCAGGACGCTGGCGCGATGGCCCCGGCCGGGACGCTGGCACAGGGGACCACGCTGATTCCCTGCCTGGCGCTGCGCGGCGGACGTCCGCTGACTGATAGTAGCGGCACGCCCTTTGTCGGCTTCGAGATCGTCGTTGACCCGCGCCATGCGACGCCCGAGTCGACAGCACGTGTCACCGCAGCGATCGCGCAGCGCAAAGCGCTCACGGTCGCCAATCACCACTGTGGCCCGGATGCAAATTATGTGATTGATGTGCGCAATCTCTACCCGATGGAGAAAGTTCCCTTTTTCGATCCATCGCGCCCCGCCGCTGCGTCGCCTGGTGAAGTGCAGCCGTTGGCAACGAGTAGTGGGCCCGACGCGATTGTGCGCGCTTTCCACAACAGTGCTAAGTGTGCGCAGGTGAACGTCAACCTCACCGGTCGGCGCGATGCTCTCCATTCGGCCTGGGCCGGGTTTGAAGGAGCCAATTCGGGAGTTTGGCCGCAGCACGATCTGGCCAAGGCTCGCCACCTCGACTTCACCATGCGCACGGCGCAGTTCGAGGGACATCTCGAGCGCGGCTGCAACGCCTACGGCGCCTGCGAGCGCAATATCGTCGCGCTCTCCATCCGCAATCGCGCGCTGGAGCGCTGTTTTAATCGCGAGGGTTGTGAGACTCCAGGGGATTTCGTGGGCGTCGCCTCGACCGTCTCGCAATACAATATCTGGGACGAATATCTCACCCAGATTTCCGGTCTCACGGCGTGCTATCTGCGCGACGACCTCAAGACAGATCCTTACTACGCCAGGCTGCAGGCGATGTACGCGCAGAATGTCGGGGACGTGCAGCGCATCCTGTTCGGTACCGACGCGGACCTGCTCGAACTCTTTCCAGACGCCTCGCTCGATGACGTGAAGAAGACCGCGCACTACTACCACGCCCCCGCCATGGGCAAGTGCTTTCCGCAGCTTGACCGCGTCGAATACATGTCCGGGGCAGTGGTCAGAAAGGGGAACGACTTCGCGCTGATCGCGAACACCCGCATCCAGGTCGGTGAAAAGATTGGCGAAGACTACCGGTTTCGCGCTTTCCGTTTCCAGGAGACTGATGAGCGCGACATCGTCGAGACCCGCGACGACTATCCCGGCTTCGCGATCGACGGACGCAAGGTATCGCTGGTCGCCGCCTCCGGCTGTCGTCCCTACGGCGTCCCGGCCGGTTGCCTGCGCAGCGAGGTGGGCCGCTACCGCAAGACACCGTCCTGGCTGGATGCGGGCAAGCCGCTGGGTTTGACCTGCAGGATCGCGGACCGTTCTGAGTCTTGCGCCGCGCCTGCGCAACTCACTACGGTGCAGGTCGGTGGCAGGTGCGACACGCAGATGCGACCTGTCTCGGGTGTGCACTGATGTGAGCGCGATATTTATCTGTATATGCGTCCAGAGCCATTGCAGACTCACGGGCGTATAATTTTTTCGGCTGGTGTAGCTATCAGGGGAAACTATGGATACTCAATCACTTGGCACTTCGCAGAGAATCCTCTTAGCTGGGCAGTTGTGGGATAGCGTGCGTGCGAATTCGGATAAGCTGGAGTTAACGCGCGAGCAAACCCGTTTTCTGGAGTCCCGTCTATCCGCATTTGAAACGGACGGTAGTCTTGGAGATTCCTGGGTGAACGTCAAAGGAAGGATACTCAAGGAATTGTAATGACTATCAGGCTATCTATTCGCAAGGATGCGGAAGCCACTAACGTTATCTGTATGGCGCTTGCTATCTAGTTATGGAAAATACTGTAGGCGAAGGCGCTATCATCATGTCGGTTTGCATTGCCGCCACTTCCCGCGCCATCGGCATGCTGTTGTCGTTCGCGTTATGTGAATTCAGTTTGTCGAACATGGACTCCTGACACTTTATGAAGTCATCCCTGGAACTGTGGGCGTCTGCCTCCGCTATTTCCTGTCAATCGCAGTCGCCGAGAAAATAGTTTGATTAGCGTTCGCTGCCGTACATACACAGCGTTGTAATGCGCTCATTGTCTAGCGGTGGGCAATGGACTCAACTACGCCGACTTAGTCAGCGATGGAAACCAACCAGGAGGAGACTGTAATGAACAAGGATCAAGTCAAAGGCCGCGCCAAGAAAGTGGACGGTAAAATGAAGGAAGTTGCCGGTAAGATGGTGGGCAACAAAACGCTTGAGGTAAAGGGCAAGCTGGAGAAAACACGCGGTAATGCGCAGGCGGATCTTGGCGATCTCAAGAATGGCCTGAAGAAAGGCAACTGATTGAATTGCCCCGCACCGGATAATTTCTTGGTGCGGGGATTGTCGATTCGAACAAGGCAGAGAATTCCATGAGCTATGCCACTACCCGTGACGGCGTCAGGCTCTATGTCAAGGACTGGGGGCAGGGTCGCCCCGTCGTCATGACTCATGGCTGGCCGCTGTGCGCCGACACCTTTGATGATCTTTCCATGGCCATCGCCGAAGCCGGCATGCGCGCCATAAGCTACGACCGGCGCGGGTTTGGACGTTCGGAGCAGCCCTGGGATGGCTATGACTACGACACCCTGGCCGATGACTTGAGCTCCGTGCTGGAGCAAACTGCGGCGCAGGACGTGACGCTGCTGGGTTTCTCCATGGGCGGCGGCGAAGTCGCCCGTTATATGTCGCGCCATCACGGCAAGCGCGCCAGACAAGCCGTACTGGTCTCGTCGATCGTGCCCTACATGCTGCAGACTGACGACAACCCCAAAGGTGTCGAGCAATCCGTATTTGATGACATGACGCAGGCCATGAAGAACGACCGGGCAAAATTCTGGTCAGGTTTTTTTAAGGACTTCTTCGGCGTCGACATTACCAATTACCCGGTCAGCGGCGAAGTCATCGACTGGGCGCGTTCCATGTCGATGCAAGCCGGTCTAAAGCCGACCCTGGCCTGCGCCAAGGCTTTTGCCACCACCGGCTTTCGCGCCGACCTGGCCGCATTCAATATCCCGACGCTGATCATTCACGGCACCGCCGACAAAATTGTGCCCATCGATACATCCGCACGTCAGGCGGCGAAGGGGATTGCACAGGCAAAGCTGATCGAGTACGACGGCGCACCGCACGGACTGTTTGCCAGTCACAAGGACCGCCTCATCGCCGATGTGATCGGATTCCTCAAAAATTGAACCATAACATCTGCTGCCAAAAGGAAACGAAATGAACGCCAAACCAAGTAACGCGATCACCATGTTGAAAAAGCACCACAAGGATGTCAAAGCCCTGTTCAAACAGTTTGAGGGGCTGACCGATTGTTCCCTGGCCGGCAAAAAGAAAATTGTCGGCCAGATTTGCGATACGCTGATCGTACTACCCTGACTACACTGGAGAACTATTATGGAAACGATCGATAAATCAGTAAGCAGCTCAAACAATAGGGCGGCCGCAGCGGGAGGCGCGATGGACCAAGCCACCGGCAGCGCGCACAAGATGGTAGACCAGGTCTCGGAAGCAGTACGCCCTGCTGTTGATCGTATCGCCGCAGGTGCTCATCAGACAGTGGACAAATTTGCTGAAGCCGCAACCAGGGCGGTTGATACTTTTGATACCAAGAGTGGACAATTGAAAGAAATGCAACCCCGGGTGAGTGAAAGCTGCCGTGTCCATGTTCGCGACAAGCCTCTGCGTTCAGTGGGCTATGCGGTCGCCGCCGGCTTTTTGTTGAGCTGGTTGATCAAAGGGCGCTAGCACAAAGGGAGACCCCCGGCTCTGCCGGGGAGGTACCCAGAGTTTGACAGTTCCGGAAATCCCATAGTGACTCCCAAGTGTGAGCCGCCAGGCACCACACCAGGGAGAAATTATGAAACACGTGAACAGTTTGCATCACACCCAATGGGAGTGTGAGTACCACGCGCAGTGTCGATACCGAGCCGTCACTCCGGGGATCAGGCCTGATCCCAGCAGTGTCTATACCGAACCGTCACTCCAAGGATCAGGCCTGATCGCTCAGACGGCCAAGATATTCGCTCTTCAGGCCTGATCCCCGGAGTGACTCACGGAGTGAACTTAATGTGTGTGATGTTCGCATGCTGCAAGGCGAGTGGCAGTGAGCATGCTGCGCGGCGAATGTCTTAGCCGTTTGAGCAAGCGGGGCATGCTCACTGCCACGCGCCGC
>Ga0163144_10013722_pt1 | contig 16874 bp, 10 predicted proteins | sample OliLak19BULKMAT1_FD_123175 | JGI IMG/M metagenome (GOLD analysis project Ga0163144, IMG submission 123175) | Freshwater microbial mat bacterial communities from Lake Vanda, McMurdo Dry Valleys, Antarctica - Oligotrophic Lake LV.19.BULKMAT1 | ecosystem: Environmental > Aquatic > Freshwater >... | reverse complement strand
GAGTTTGAGAACCCGTGGCGCTCACGGTGCCAACGAATGCAAGCGACGTCGGCGACCAAGAGCCGGTGTTCCGGAAGGTGAATCCGCCGACCCGCTCGCGGCATGAGAAGATGGACCGCCTCGCCCACCTCATCGAATTTGTCCGCGGCCACTAATTGTGTAGTTGTCACTCAACGACCAGAATCCACGGTCGAACAACCGCCGTGATGCGAACGGCAGCGGCACTCCGATCGGCGGGCTGAAACTTACCAGCCGAGTTTGCGCGTCAGTTCAGCGACGCTCAGCCGGTGGTGGGCGGCTATATTTCGCAGGATGCTCTTGAGCGTGCCGATCTTGACCGGGCGGTGGTTGGGGACGACCTCGTGGTGTTCGCCATCCATCCGGGTGGTGATTCCGCAGGTGAGAACCGTTCTGACGCGTTGCGGCGTATCCCGGCACGCGCAGCGTCTTCGCCAGCTCGGCTCCGCTGATGTCGCGAGGCGTTTTCACCGCATCATCACTTCATCGCGAATGAAATGAAGCCGGATGATCTTCGGTGCCTGGTCAGGTTCATCGCAATAACAGTCGACCGCCTCGCGGACCATGGCGCGGAGCTCCTCGAGCGTTTCCCCCTGCGTGGTGATACCGAATCCCAGCGCCGAGGCAACGTAACCACCCTCGTCCGCCTCGGTAACCTCAAAGATGATCTCGGAACTCATGCCGCGACCGTGGTGTGACGCTGCGCCGGGGTCAAAGGACAGATGGCAATACGGCCTGGACGCTGCACCATCGCCGGCTTCCGCATTGGGCGTCATGAAATTTCCGCTCTTCATGCCAATTTGCTTTCAAGATGAGCCGAATGGGAGCGGAACGGCTTCCCGTTCCGGATCGGAACCGAAGCGGCTCCGCTACGAAATTGGTATCACCTTGGAAGCAATCTAGAATCAGTCGCGTGGCCCTCGCCGCGGATGTCCCCGACAAGGGAATCCGACCGGGCGACATTGCCACGGTGGCAGAACGCCACGCCGCGCCAGTGCCTGGCGTGGAGCCAGGCTACGCCTCGCGCGAGCCGGCGCGTGGTCGCGTGGGCGGTGACGCGCGGCGCGGTGTTGATCAAGAACGACTGCTTCGATGGCGCGACGATCGTCGACGGGAAGATCACGTTGTGGGAGCGGCCGGGGATCGGGGTCGTGAAAGGGCGAGTGAGGGATGGCTCCCGCTTTCCCTGACCGACTCGTAGCGGAAGCGCTTCGCTTCCGACGGAGCGGGAAGCCGCTCCGCTACCAGCTTCAAACCGCCCGATGCGGACATCGGAAACGGCTACCGAACAGCAGCGAGGACTTTCGCGACCGTCGCCATGGTGTGGCGCTGACGGTCGCGCACGAGGCGAGTGTGGCTCGTGGCACACGATCGTGTGGGCGCGCGCGGGGTCGAGGCGGCTTCGTCGAGCGTTTCAATCGCACCCTCAAAGAACAGGTCATCCACGGCGTCACCTATCGCAATCGCGATGAACTTGCTGCCGCTGTCACGTCCTTCGTCGACACCTACAACCGCGAATGGCGCCTCGAGAAGCTTTGCTATAAAAGCCCGAACGAAGCTCGTCGTGACTTCCAACCCTCAAAACTTTTAGCCGCCTGATTAACCTTTGTCTTGTGTCCAGGAAACCGGTGCCGATTCACAGCCGGAAGAACTCCGGCCGGACTTCATCGAAAAGCTGGATGCCGAGCGACGGCAAGAAAGGGACGGGTTACTCAGATCGCGCAGACGATGAGGTGGCCGAAGACGGAGAAATTCGAAGCAGGCATCACCAAAAACGAGGACAGCGACTGGCGCGTTGAAACAGATTACGGTGTCGCGGGGAGTTCCACGCCGGGCAGATAAGGATTCACCACGGTCACGCCATCGTAGGTCTGGCCGTGGTTCAGATCCTCCGAAAACACGGTCGTGGCGGCGAGTTCCTTGGCCGCGGCCAGGATGACGGCATCCCAAAAAGAAATCCGATGGCGCTCGTGCAGACGAATGCCCCGCCGGATCAGCTCGGGCGTGATCGGCACAACGGGGAGCCGTTCAAGGGCATCGAGAAACACCTCCGCGTTGGCGATGGAGAGCGGACGCTTGAATTTTCGTGTCACCACCACGAAAAACTCCTGCAGCACCTGGGCGCTGGTTCCGGCCGACTCGGACACGAGCAACCGCCGTGACACGCCAGCCTTGGCGGCATCGCTCGGGTCGCTGGAGGCCGCGTAGGCAACGATGTTAGTATCGAGCAAAAACTCCGCGGTCATAAAGTTCGTCACGGGTCGGCAGCCGGCCCGCCTTGCCGGTGGCGGCGGTGGAAAACGCCTTCTGGAGCAAACGCCGGCGCACCTTCACCGGTTCCTCGCCGACGGCGAAGGCGCGGAGGCTGTCGGCGACCACCGCACTCACGGACGTCTCCTGTCGCGCCGCCGCGAGGCGCGCCTTACGGTAGACGTCGTCCGAAACCGAGAGGGTGATGTTCTTCACATCGTTCACGCTACTGTGAGACTGTGGAGGGTCAACTCTGCGGGCGGATGTCTGGACAATTGGTTTCAGGCGCAGGACCGGGCACGCCGCCGGTTGCCGTGCACTTGTTCGCGCCCGGTCGCGGTGAGGCCAGACCTTCGCGGCTGCGTTTGAAATTCGGCGAAATGCGCCGCCACTCATCGTTGTTATCAGTGCGCCCGGATCGCCCGCTGCAGCAGATTCTGGGTGATGCGTTGCACGCGCGGATCGGGGCCCTGGGGCTTCGCCCAGTGCGTCCAAGGCAGCATGTGGCCGGGCGGTGAGGCGAGGCCCTGCGCCCAGAAGATCGTGGCGGCGTTGAAGACGAAATTGTTTTTCGGCCCGGGGAAGATCGTCGCGGCATAACGGCTCGGCGTCACGCCACTCGCCCAGACGAGTCCCTCGGCGACGACTTCGTTGCCGGGGATTTTCGCGGGCATGCCGTGGTGCTCCCACGCGACGAGCCCCGGGATCCGATCGCCCTGCTTCATCCCCGTGCCTTCGAAAATCCAGTGATCGGGCTTCGTGCACGTCCAGTCGCCGCCGCCGTTGAAGGGGATCACGGTGCGCGCGCCGATGATCGCACTCTCGTCCGGACCGGCGCGCCGGTAATCCGCGGTGAACACGCGCCGCGCCTGCTCGACTTCCTCGTCGGTCAGCCCGGCGAAGTGGCCGACGCGCTCGATCACGCGGTTGGCGCGGCCGTCGCCCGAGGCGGAGAACGGGCTGACGACGAAGACGGAGTTGCCGCAGAGCCAGAGCACGTTGACACCGGCGGCGATGGCGCCCTTGACGGCGTCGTATTGGCGCAGATCCCAATACTCGTCGTGGCCCACGCTGAGGAAGGCCTTGCAGCGCGTGATCTGCGCGGCGTCGAGGCAGTCGCTGTTCGAGCAATAGGTGACGTCGTAGCCGTGCTGCTCGAGCCAATACGCGAGCGGAAACTCGAAGCACAGCCACTCGCCCGAGCCGATCGACTGCGGGTTCTCGTAGAGCTGCGGGTATTTGCCATACGGCCGATCGAAACTCGCGGCGACCCCCGGCGCCTGGGCCCCGCGCGGATCGGTGTAGAGCGACGTGTTGTCGGGCCATTTGTTGTAGGCCTGCCAGGTGTTGTCGCTGCACTGGAGCAGAATATCGGCCCGGCGCGTGTCGCGGACGATGAAGATGACGTAATTCTGCCAATACGGCTGATCGGCGGCCGCCGGCACGGTGGTGAGCCGGCCGAGATAGACGCCGCTCGGCCAGTCGGCGGGGATTTTCAGCGCGGTCGTGCGCGACCACATGCACGCGACGAGCCGTTTCGCGCCCATCTCGGGCACGGGCTGCGGCGTGCCGTCGAAAGGCCCGAGCGTCGTCATGAGCCGCGCGCCGCGACCGCTGTAGTAGCCGGTGCGAAAGATCTCGATCGTGAAGCGAGCCGCCGGCGTGGTGCTCACGAAGATGTCGAGCGAATCGCCGGCGAGGACGGATTGCTGCGAGCAGTAGCCCTCGACGGCGGGCGCGCGGATGCCCTGCGCCTTGTTGAGCCGCACGCGCGTGAGCTGCCAGTCGAGCGCGCCGGCGCGGCGGTTTTCGTCGGCGATGAGCGAGGGCGGGCGGGCGGCCGGCGCGGCGGCACCGGTCGCGGCGGCCGCGAGCGCGGTCGCGGCCGAGCTGAGGATGAAGTCGCGGCGGGAAAGGCCGGGGGGCGGGCGGGAGTTCATCGCGGCGTGAGCTTCAGCGGCGGGGACGGGGCCGCGCAAGCCGCATGGCACCGTCACGGCGGGGAGAACTGCAATTCCACCGCGTGCTCGCGGCGATCGTCGACGAGAGGAAACGACGTGTCGGAAATCGTCTGCCCGTCCAGCGTGAGCCGGCTCGCGGCGGCGGCAGAGGGCGCGAGTCGCGTGAAGGTGATGTGATACACCGTCTGCCGGAAGCGGTAGTGGATCTTGTAGCTGTTCCAACCCGGGGGCAGGCGCGGAGTCAGGCGGAGGCGATCCCCCTCCAGGCTGACGCCCAGCAGCGTCTCGATCAGCAGTCGATACAGCCAGCCCGCGGAGCCCGTATACCACGTCCAGCCGCCGCGACCGGTGTGGGGCGCGACGCCGTAGACATCGGCGGCGACGACGTAGGGCTCCACCTTGTAGGTCGCGATCTGCTCCGGCGTCGCGCCGTGGGTCACCGGGTTGAGCAGGCCGAAGAGCTCCCACGCGCGGTCGTTGTCGCCCATGAGCGCAAAGGCCATCGCGGTCCAGATCGCGCCGTGGGTGTATTGGCCGCCGTTCTCGCGGACGCCGGGGATGTAGCCCTTGATGTAGCCGGGATCGAGCGGCGACTGGTCGAAGGGCGGATCGAACAACTGGACGAGCCGGGCGTCGCGGCGGACGAGCCGTTCGTCGACGGAGCGCATGGCCTGACGGGTGCGCCCCGGCTCGCCGGCGCCGCTGATCACCGCCCAGCTTTGCGGGAGCGCATCGATCTGACATTCCTGATTCGTGCTCGAGCCGAGCGGCGTGCCATCGTCGAAATACGCGCGGCGATACCATGCGCCGTCCCAAGCGTGCTGCTCGATGTTCCGCTGCAGTTGCGCCGCCTGCGCGAGACAGCGCTCGGCGAAGGCCAGATCCTGGCGGGTGCGCGCGAGCGCCGCGAACTGTGTGAGCACATCGTAGAGGAAGAACGCGAGCCACACGCTCTCGCCGCGCCCGGCGTGGCCGACGCGGTTCATGCCATCGTTCCAATCACCGCAGCCGATCAACGGCAGGCCGTGGGCACCCATTTTTTTCAGCCCGTTTTCGATGGCGCGCACGCAGTGCTCGTAGAGCGTGCCGCCTTCCTCCGCGCGCTGCGGCAGATCGTAATAAGCCTCCTCCTCCGGCTTCACCAGGCGGCCGTCGAGGAACGAGATTTTTTCGTTGAGGATGCCTGTGTCGGCGACGGTCGCAACGTAGCGGCACGTGACGTAGGGCAGCCAGAGAAAGTCGTCGGAGAAATGGGTGCGCACGCCGCGGCCGGCGGGCGGGTGCCACCAGTGTTGCACGTCGCCCTCGCGGAACTGGCGGGCGGCGGCGCGGAGCAGGTGGGCCCGGGTCAGCGCGGGCTCGGCATGCACCAGCGCCATCGTGTCCTGCAGTTGGTCGCGGAAGCCGTAGGCGCCGCCGGATTGGTAGAAACCGGTGCGGCCCCAGATGCGGCAGCCCAGCGTCTGGTAGAGCAGCCAGCCGTTGGCCATCACGTTCACCGCCGGATCCGGCGTATCCACATTGATGGCACCGAGGGTGCGGTTCCAGTAGGCCCAGACGCCCTCGAGCGCGCTGCGGCTGGCGTTCGAGCCGCGGAAGCGCTGGACGAGGGCGTGCACGTCGGCCGAGTCGCGGCCGGCGCCGAGGCGGAAGGTCGTCTCGCGTTCCTGCCCCTCGGCGAGATCGAAGGCCACCTGCAGGGCCGCGCACGGGTCGAGGCCGGCGCCGACCTTGCCGGACAGGCGCGTGCGCCGGAGCGCGGCGGGCTGCTCGAGACTGCCGCCGGGGCCGATGAATTCCCGGCGATCGCCGGTGCAGGTGCGCGTGGTGTCGGTGACGTCGACAAACGCGATCCGGTCGGAAAACTCGGGGTGGTAGCGATTGCGCGCGAGCAACGCGCCGGTCCTGAGATCCACCTCGGTCTCCACGTGCAGGAGGCTCTTCGCGCGCAGATCGCCGAGGACCCATTCCCAGTAGCCGGTGGCGGAGAGCCGGCGCGGCCGGCCGGAGACGTTGCGCAGTTTCAGCACGGTGAACTTCACCGGGGCGTCCATCGCGACGTAGACCCAGAGCTCGGAGTCGATGCCGCTTTCCGTGTGCTCGAAGACGGTGTAGCCGAAACCGTGGCGGATGACGTAGGGCGTCTTGCCGCGCGCGGGCGCGGGCGTCGGCGACCAGAACTGCCCGGTCTCCTCGTCGCGGATGTAGCACGCCTCGCCGGAGGGATCCTGCACGGGATCGTTGTGCCAGGGGGTGAGCCGGAATTCGTGGGCGTTTTCCAGCCAAGTGTAGGCGCCGCCGCTTTCGGAGACGACGGTGCCGAAGGCGGGATTGGCGAGGACGTTCACCCAGGGGGCCGGCGTCCGCTGGCCGGGCTGCAGCGTGATCACATACTCGTGCCCGTCGCGGGTGAAGCCGCCGTATCCATTTTTGAAGATCAGTTCGCGCGCCGGCGGGGTCCGGGGCGGCTCGGCGGCGGCGCGGCGCGTCGGCACCAGGGCGGGCACCTGCGGGTCCAGCGCGCGGCGCGGCTGCAACTGCTCGAAGAGCGAGCCGTTCTCATCGCTCAGCACCACGCGGGCGACCGACTGCAACAGCACGCGATCCTCGGCGGAAATCTGCTCCAGGCGCCGGACGAAGATGCCGCCCGGCTTGTCGAGCAACTGCGCCTCGAGTCCTGCGGAAATCAGCCGGGTGATCTCATCCTGCAGCGACTGCCGGTAGATGGAGATGTCCTCGTTCAGGATGACCAGCTCGGCCACGAGGCCCTTCATCCGCCAATAGGAGTGCGCCTGGACGAGCTGGCGGACGAGTTCGAGCTTCGCGCTATCGCTGAGATGGAGCAGCACGATCGGGACGTCGCCGGAAATGCCGTAGCCCCAGAGGCCGCTCTGGCCGCGGCGGTTGCCGCGCAGAATATTGGCGGAGGCGCGGCGCGCGGGATCGGCGTAGATCAAGGCGCTGGCGAGCCGGGCGTAGAGCTGGGCGTCGGCTTCATTGGCCCCGAGCTGGCGAAGCGACACCTGGCTGTGGGTCCACGCGAGCTCGAAGGCGCGATCCCCCATGCGGCTGTGCTGGTATTTTTCCACGAGCGCGAGGGCGTGCTCACGGGTGGCGGTGGCGCCGATGACGAGATCGACGACGACGGTCGCGTTGGGCGGCACCGAGACGGTGCGCCGCAGCGCGATGATGGGATCGAGGACGGAGCCCGCGGTGTTGGAGAGCGGGCCGCGCGCCTGCAGCGCCGCGGGCGCGGCCGGATTGCCGCCGCGGCCCACAAAGCGGGAACGATCGGTCTCGGCGGAGATTTCGCCCTGGCTTTCGGCGGGACCGATCATGAGGTGGAGCAGCCAGGGCGGCTGCTCGTCGGGCGAACGCGCGCGGCGGGTGCAAAGAATCGCGGAGGACGGGCGCAGAAATTCCGTTTGCACGAAGAGATTGCTGAACGCGGGATGCGCGGCATCCGCCGCCATGGCGGCGAGGACCACTTCGGCGTAGCTGGTCAGCTCGATCACGAGGGTGCGGGGCGAGCGGTTGAAGAGCGTGACGCGCCGGATCTCGACGTCGTCCTCCGGCGACACGGCGATGGCGGTGTGGGTCTCGAGGCCGGCATGACGATGCCGGAACTCGGCGCGACCCTGCGTGAAGATCGCCTCGTAGCGCTTCGTGGCGCGGCGGGTGGGCTGATGGGCGGCCGACCAGAAGTCGCCGCTGTCCACGTCGCGCAAATAAACGAACGTGCCCCAGGCATCGCGCGTCGCATCCTCGCGCCAGCGCGTGAGCGCGAGGTCGTGCCAGCGGCTGTAGCCGCCGCCGGCGCTGCTGATCACGACGTGATAGCGCGCGTTCGAGAGCAGGTGCACTTCGGGCGTCGACGGCGTGGGATTCGTCAGCGTCCGCGCGACATCGCGCGCGTCGCCGGAGAGTTTTCCGGTTTCCTCGAGCTCCAGATCGCCGGAGAAGACGCTCGCGACCGCCTTCGGCACGCGTTCCTGGAGCAGGAGGTCGGCGGCCTTGAGCAACGGACACGCCATGAAGCGGCGCTGCATCGGGCGATCGCGGAGCAGATGCACCAGCGCGAGGAGGCTCATGCCCTGGTGATGCGCCATGAAGGAGCGGAGCGTGACGCTCGTCTCGTCCGGCGGCAGCCGCGACGGCGTGTAGTCGACGGCCTCGTAGAAACCGTAGGGCCCCTCGCGACCGTCGGCGGCGAGGCGCTGCAGATTCTCGCAGGCGGCGCGCGGTGCAATCATCAGCGCCATCACGGTGGCGTAGGGTGCGATCACCAGGTCGTCGGCGAGGCCGCGTTTCAAGCCGAGGCCCGGGACGCCGAACGCACGGTATTGGTAGTTCTGATGCACGTCGGTCAGGTTGTAGCCGGATTCGGAGATGCCCCACGGGATGTTCCGCGCCGCGCCGTATTTGATCTGCTGGCGGACCGCGGCCTCGCAGGTGTGGGCGAGCAGGGTGTTTTCGTAACTGGGCATCACCAGCAGCGGCATCAGGTATTCGAACATCGAGCCGCTCCACGAGACGAGGATCGGTTCCCCCTGTGAGGCCACGAGCAGCCGGCCGAGCGAGAACCAGTGATCCTGCGGCGCCTGGCCCTGGGCGATCATGACGTAGCTGCAGAGGCGCGCTTCGGACGCCAGCAAGTCGTAGAAGCTCGCGTCGCACCGGCGGTCGGAGGCGTTGTAGCCGATGGCGAGCAGCTCGCGGCCGGGATCGAACAGGAAACTGAAATCCATCTCCGCGAGCTCGTCGCTCTGGCGCGCGAGCGCCTCCAGCGCGACGAGCCGCTGCCGCGCATAGTCGCTTGCTTCGCGCGCGGCCTGCCAGAGCGAGGTCAGCCGGGCCTTTTCCGTTTCGCCCGGCTGGCCGGCGGGCGCGAACGGATTCAGCGCGGCCTCGATCAGCGGACACAGCGTGTCATTCAGCTCCGCCACGTCGCGCAGCGTCGTCGCGGCGTCGAGCTGCGCGAGTTTCCGGGCGAGGGCCGTGGCGGCGGGGCTCGCCCCGGGCGGGCCGGCCGGGGTGGCGAACGCCACCCACGGGGCGAGGAGGCGCAGATCGGCGAGATGATGGTCGCTGCCGCGCTGCAACGCCTGCGCCCAGCGCTTCAGCTCGTCGCTGCCGCCGGCGGTGGCGGCGACGATGCGGGCCGCGTGGCCGCTGATCCGCTCCAGCAGGGGCAGCGCCGCGGACAGGGTGGCCGGGGTCCCGGCGAGCTCCGCCTCGAGCGGATCCAGCCCGGCGCGGCCGCCGCCGAGCGTGTGCAGGACGCCCAGGGTGTCGCGCAGGCCGCGGCCGACGTGCGCGCCGAAGAGGGGCTCGTCGGCCTGTTCGCGGAGGCCGGCGGCGAGCGTGAGCAGGTGCCCGGCGAGATTGCCGCTGTCGACGCTGGAGACATAGAGCGGGTGCAGCGGCAGCAGCGTGCGCGTGTCATACCAGTTGTAGAAATGCCCGCGATGCCGCTCGAGCCGCTGCATGGTGGCGAGCGTGGCCTGGCAGCGGCCGATCAGGCCGCCGACCGAGATGTATCCAAAATCCCGAGCCGCGAGGTTGGCGAGCAGGGCCAGGCCCATGTTCGTCGGCGAGGTGCGCGAGGCGATGATCGGGTGGGGCACCTCCTGGAAGTTGTCCGGCGGCAGCCAGTTTTCCTGGGCCGTCACGAACGTCTCGAAGAAGTGCCAGGTCTTGCGCGCGGTGCGGCCGAGAAACGCGTGCTGCCCGGCAGAGAGATCGGGCGCGGCCACCGGGATCGGCCGGCTGATCCACCACGCGATGACGGGTGCCGCGAACCAGATGACCAGGAAGGGCAGGGCGAGGGGGAGCTGCGCCGGCTGCAGGCGCAGCAGCGCGCAGCCCGTCGCCAACGCGATCACCGGAGGGAACCACAGCGTCAGCAGGAAGCTGGCGAGGTCCGTGCGCGCCGTGCGCCCGGCCTCGCTCGACGTGCGCCACTCGAGCAGCCGGCGGCGCGTGACCCAGAGCCGGAACAAGGTGCGGCCGATCGCGTCGGCGCTGACAAACGCGTCGTAGGGCAGGAAGACCAACGTGAGGAAAACCTGCCCGAGTTGCCGTCCGCCCAAGCCGGCCGTGCTGCGCAGATGCATGCCCCAAGGCAGGTCCGGCGACTTGTCGAAGGTCTGCAAGAGCGCCAGCATCACGCCGGGAAGCACCACAATGCACAGCACCAGCAGGGAGCTCTGGCCGCCCATTTCCGGCAGCCACAGCCAGCTCCCCAGCAGCAGGAGCAGCAAGGCCACGGGGACCAGGCTGCGGCGCAGGTTGTCGAAGATCTTCCACTGCGAGAGCCGCGAGAGCGGGTTGACCAGGCGGCCGCCGCTGGAATCCGGCACGCGCGGCATGAGCCAGCGCGCGATCTGCCAGTCGCCGCGGATCCAGCGATGCCGGCGGCCGGCGTCGACGCCGTAGTGGGACGGGTATTCCTCGTAAAGCTCCAGGTCGCTGACGAGCGCGGAGCGCGCGTGGCAGGCCTCGAGGAGATCGTGGCTGAGCACGGAGTTTTCCGGGAAACGGCCGGCCAGCGCGCGCTCGAAGGCGTCCACCTCGTAGATGCCCTTCCCGATGAAGGATCCCTCGTCAAAGACATCCTGATACACGTCGGAGACGGCGCGGGTGTAGGGATCGATGCCCGCGTCGCCGGCGAACAGCCGCACGAACCACGAACGGCCGGCGCTCGGCAGGCTCACGCCCACGCGGGGCTGGAGGATGGCGTAACCCTCGGTGACGATCCCGCTCACCGGATCGAGCTCCGGCCGGTTCAGCGGATGCGCCATCGTGCCGACCAGCTCGCGCGCGGCGTCGCGCGGAAGCTGGGTGTCGGTGTCGAGGGTGATGACGTATTTGATCGAGGGGAGGACCGTGAGGTCGCCCACGATGGTGGAGAAACACGCGCGGGGGCCGCCGCGGAGCAGGGCGTTGAACTCCGCGAGCTTGCCGCGCTTGCGCTCGTAGCCCATCCAGCGGCCCTCGCTGGCGTTCCAGCGGCGCGGGCGGTGAAACAGGAAGAAGAGCGGATGCTGGGCGGAGGGGAATTTCCGGTTGAGCCGCTCGACGCCGGCCCGCGCGTGGGCGAGCAGCATCGCATCGGCCGGCTCGGTTTCCGTCGCGGCGTCGCGGTAATCCGTGAGCAGCGCGAAATGCAGGCTCGGATCCCGGTTCGCGAGATGATGAATCTCAAGCGTCTCGATCAGGTGATCCACGCTGTCGATGCTCGTGAGCATCGTGGGCACGACCACCATCGTGCGGTGATCGGAGGGTATGCCGGAGGAGTAATCCAGCCGCGGCAGGAGCCGCGGCTTTACCAGCAGCATCGACAGCCAGTTCACCACCGCCAGCGCGAGCTGGCTCGCGCCCAGCAGGAAGAGGAGCGTGAACGCCAGCAGGCGCCCGCCGTGCACGTCGAAGGCCCGCGCCTGTTGCGCGAAGCCGAGCGTGGCCAGGGCGGTGAGGCCCAGGATGCCGCCGATGTAGCACGGCAGCGGGAAACGCCGGATGCTGCGCTCGATCACCGTGGACCAGGGCCCGCCGGAGCGCAGCGTCTCCTCGAGCTGGGGCAGTCCCTTGTCGATCAGATAGAAGCCGACATGCGCTGTCCGATCGGTGCGCCCCTTCGCCTGCGCGCCGATCGCGGCGAGCTGGATCGCGTGTTGCGCGACTTCCGCTTCCGCGCGCCGGCTGTGCCGCGCGAGCGATTCAACCACGTGCCGGTAGCGGTCGCGGGTCGCGAAATCCATGTCGCTGTAAACGTCGGCCGGGTCGGTGCGCAGCGTGTCCTCGACCGCGCTCAGCGTTTCGACGAATTCCTTCCAGTCCATGGCGCTGAGGAAGCGCAGGCTCGCGATGCTGTGGCTGACGGACACCTGATCGGCGGCCTGGCTCTGGCTTTCGAGATGGACGAGCTGCTCGATCGAAAGGCCCTCCTCGACGAGGCGCTGCTCGAGCCAGCCGCGCGCGATGTGCTGCATCGGATTCTGGCGGGAGAGGCGCTGGCAGAACTCCGTGACGAACGAGCTCGTCAGCGGCAGCTCGGCCTTTGCCATCTCGCCGACGACCACGACGAGGTGCGACGGGTTTTTCTCCGCCATGTCCTGCAGGCGATCCACCCACGAGTCCGCGAGATTGCGATCGTGGCGGGCGACGACGAGCCGCGTGGTGATGCGCTGGAGGTTCTCAATCAGGCCCAGCCGCAGCATGATCGGGATGGCCCACAGCTCGCCCAGCTTCAAGGGGGCTCCGGCCTGATACGCGGCGACGAACGCGGTGAGCGACGCGGCGTCGACCTGCGCATCCACGTGCGAAATCAGTTCGAGCACGATGTCGTAGACGCGCGGCAAGCCGGCGGACGGGCCGTGCAGCAGGCGCGGCAGTTCCGTGCTGTAGTCCCGCGGCAGATGGCGCCGCGCCATCTGAATCTGCTCCTCGATCAGATAGAAATTATCCAGGAGCCATTCGGCGGCGGGCGTGACCTTGCGCGTCTTGTCGATCGCGACGGTGGCGCGGTTGAAGTCGCGGAGGATTGACTCGTTTTCATCGAGTCGGGCCAGCAGCCGGTTGCGGTTGCGGCGAATGACGGTCTGATGCTCCGCAGCAAGCGCGGTGGCGTGCCGCGCCAGTTGCTCCACCCCGAATAATTCGGCGCGCAGCGGCGGCTCGCCCGGCCGCGGTCGCGGTTGGGGCTGCCGGTTCATCCAAGTTTGCCTGCGAAACGAGAGGTGCTGCAAAATTTTCCCCGACGGCGTGTCCGACGGGTTCAGCAGCACTGACCTGCGAAGGTGGCGAAGGTAACCGCGCGAAAATTCGTGGCAAAAACTGCAGCCCCGGTTCGGCGCCCCGGAGCCTGCGCGTGCGGTGTCTCGTGGCGAAGGCTTGCGCCGCCGGGGGTGGTGCGCTCGCCTTGCCGCGCGCCGCTCGCCTCCCATGAAAGCCATCCAACTCGAGAAACCGCTGTCGTTTCGCCCGCTCGCCCTGCCGGAACCGGCGGCGCCGGGCGCGGGCGAGGCCCTCGTCCGGATCCATCGGATCGGGATCTGCGGCACGGACTACGGCGGGTTTTTGGGCAAGATGCCGTTCTACTCGTATCCGCGCGTGCCCGGTCACGAGCTCGGCGTCGAGGTGATCGCCGTCGGCGCCGGCGTGACGAACGTGCAGCCGGGCGACCGCTGTTCGGTCGAGCCCTATATCAACTGCCAGCAATGCTACTCGTGCCGGCGCGGGCTCACGAATTGTTGCGAGCATCACCAGACGCTCGGCGTGATGTGCGACGGCGGGATGTGCGAACGCATGCTGCTCCCCGCGCGCAAGCTTCACGTCTCGCGCGCGCTGAGCTACGAGCAGCTTGCCCTGGTGGAGACGCTCGCGATCGGCTGTCACGCGGTGGATCGCGGCGGCGTGAAGGCGGGCGAGCACGTGCTCATCATCGGCGCGGGCCCGATTGGCCTCTCGGCAATCGAGTTCGTGAAAGTCGCCGGTGCGACCTGCATCGTGATGGATATCAGCGAGGGGCGGCTGGCGTTCTGCCGCGAGAAGATGGGGGTGCCGCACACGATCGCGGCGCGCGGCGATGGCTCGGAACTGAAAACCCTCTCTGAGCTGACGCACGGGCAGCTCGCCGATGTCGTGATCGACGCGACCGGCAGCCACAAATCGATGGCGCAGGCGCTGAACTACTGCGCGTTTGGCGCCCGGCTGGTCTTCGTCGGCATCACGCAGCAGGAACTCACGTTCCCGCACGCGCCCGTGATGCATCGCCGGGAGATCACGCTCCTCGCTTCGCGCAACGCGCTCTCGCGGGACTTCGCGCGGATCATCCGCCTAATTGAGGATGGCACGATCGACACGGGGCCATGGATTACGCACCGGACGAATTTCGACGCGATGATCGGCGAGTTTCCGACGTGGCTGAAACCGGAGTCGGGCGTGATCAAGGCGATCGTGGCGGTGACCTAGCCCGCATATTTCATGCTTTCTGCGTCCTTTTTCCGGCGTTTGTCGGCGGACAGGCGGTGAGCTTGCGTGAGCGTGCGTCCTATGCGGGCTAGCAGCCTGTCGGACTTAGCGTTTTGAAATTCGTTTTTCGTGGCACATTCGAACGGAACCGGATGTTCCGCCTCCGACAGGCTGCTAGCCGATAATTCGGGGACGTTTCCCGATCCGAACGTGAGAGAGTGACGCGGGCGACTTGGGGCGAAACGCCCGGGGGAGCCCGCGGATGGAAAGTGGATCTGGCCATCGCGCGGATCGTTGGCCCCCGTTCCGCGCCGCAGCGTTCTTACGAAAGAAGATCCCGCCGCCGTGCGCACCCGCCTCGGCAAGACGCAGGAGGAAATCGCCGACATAAGGGGTGTTCCTCTCGTCACGCTGCGCAACTGGGAGCAGGGTCACCGCGAGCCGACAGGCCCAGCCAAGGCCCTGTTGATCGTCGCCGCAAAATTTTGGAGTCACCGCCTTTGATCCGCGACCGGTCGGCGCTTCGACCGCCGGACCGGAGCGTTCTGGCAGGACGCCGCGCAACATCGGGCAACATCATCGCGCTTTGCCGGGTCGGCGGACAAATCCGTGAGGGCCGAAATTAAGTCGTTCTTCTCAGGTAACGCCAAGTTGGCGGGATGGCCGGGATTCGCCCCTGCCCGCACGCACACTCCTTTCTGAAGTCAGTCTCTGGTGGGCCCACTGGGATTCGAACCCAGAACCAAAGGATTCAGTTCACCCGCAATTTTCATTGCGGCCTGGACTATGTCTTCACCCACCGAAGTGGGGACGGGAGCTGAAGCGGTCATTAAGGGGACTGAACCCCTCCGCTAGTCTCTACACCTTCCAGAGCTGTAGCTCCGGCTCGGCTCGGCGTTCCCATGCCCGATGGCGAAGGGTTCTCCGAATTTCCCCATATCCCGAACGGCAGTTACCCGCCGCCGGCACCAATTGATGAGTCCTCTGCTCTAACCGTTGAGCTATAGGCCCGGCCAAAGAACGTCGTGAGATTGGCCTGCACCCTGGCATGCGCAAGCACCGACGCAACGGTGACCAAGTCGCACGAGTGCACCCACTGCACCCTTCACCGACTGCCGCGGTCGCGCGCGCGTCGAAGAGGTGAAGAACCTCTTGCTCAACGCACCAGCGCGTCAGCGAGGCCGCCGCCGACGCCGGCTAATTCGCCATGCGGTGAATCGTGACAGAGGGCTGCGGAGGCAGGTAGGGACCCCATAGATGTGACGATTTGCCACTGCTAAAATGACGCAGGTGAGGCCACCGGCGCAATGATCGTTGCGCCCCATCACGGCCGCTCCACCAACGAGAGAGCCGGCGCACATCATGAATTTACCAACGACCGCGAAATCAAAAATTCAGGCCACCCACACGCCGCAACCAACCGAAGATGAGAGTCGCGATTACGCCTTCCCCACGCGCACGCGGATGCATCATCACACGAGGCACGCGACGAAGAGAATCGCTGTTTAGCCCGAGGCAACGCCAGGGCTGCACGCGCCCTCTTGGCATCCCTTTGGCCGAATCCGAAGATTTCCGGTAAGATGTTCGGCGAAAAACAACGTGTCGCTCAGAGCCGAATGCTCGTTGAGCGGTTGAAGCGGTCGCGGATTTACTGCGACTACGAGGCGGCGTTTCGCGAAATCACCGGGCTGCCGATTAATCTTCGGCCTGTTGGTGCGTTTGATCTGCACAACCACGGCGATCCGAAGGAGAACCCGCACTGCGCGCTCATGGCGGGCTCGAACCACTCTTGCGCGGCTTGTCTGCGGTTGCAGATGAAGGTGGAGGAAGCCGCGAAGCGCGGGCCCAAGACGCTCCAGTGTTTCGCTGGCCTGTGCGATTCGTCGGTGCCGGTGCGCCTGGGCGATCACGTCGTGGCGTTTCTTGAGACGGGGCAGATACTGCTGCACCAACCGAGCAAGAGGGAGTTTGCCAAGACCAAGCGTGAACTCCTCAAGTGGGGATCGGTGATCGACCTCCAGCGGCTTGAGCAGGCGTATTTTGAAACGCGCGTCCTGACCAAGAAGCAGAACGATTCGATCCTGTGTCTGCTCGCCATTTTCGCCCAGCAACTTTCCGGGCTGAGCAACCAGCTCGCGGTGCGAGAATCAACGGCCCAGTTGCCGGTGGTGACGATGGCGCGCGTTTATATCGCCAAGCATCAGTCGGAGGAATTGTCGCTCGGGCAGGTTGCTCGGGCGGTCAATATTACGGCGTTCTATTTCTGCAAAGTGTTCAAGCAGTCGACGGGACTGACTTTCATCGACTACCTCGCCCGGGCCCGCATCGAAGCCGTGAAAGCGTTTCTGCTCAATCCACATACGCGCATCAGCGAAGCGGCCTACGCCGCCGGCTTCCAGTCGCTCTCGCAGTTTAACCGGGTGTTTCGCCGCATTGTCGGCGAGAACCCGTCTGCGTATCGTGAACGCTTGCACGGTGTAGGACTGGCCGCCGCCGTCTAACCCGGATATTTCATGCGCTACCCCCGATCGTCTCATTCATTCCGAGCCGTAACTACTCAGGTGGGGTGCTGGCTCATGTTGGTAGCATCGGGAAATTCTTTTTTTAGACAGAATGGACAGAATATACAGAATGGGTCGGGCTGATTTTGAATCATTTTGTCCATTCTGT
>Ga0163144_10013721_pt1 | contig 16874 bp, 15 predicted proteins | sample OliLak19BULKMAT1_FD_123175 | JGI IMG/M metagenome (GOLD analysis project Ga0163144, IMG submission 123175) | Freshwater microbial mat bacterial communities from Lake Vanda, McMurdo Dry Valleys, Antarctica - Oligotrophic Lake LV.19.BULKMAT1 | ecosystem: Environmental > Aquatic > Freshwater >... | reverse complement strand
GATCCGGCGCAGCGAGGAGAGCGAGCGCGGATCCCTCCGCAGAAGCGACGGAAGAATCAGCGTGTAATAACCGACCGGCATCAGGGCTTCATCCAATCGCAATATTTTGGCGAAGGTTCCGTTTTCGTTGATGGCAAAATCATAAACAACCGGGTCCATGGCAAAGGGAAGCGCATGTTCCAGTTCCGACTTGGTCCGGGCCATGATCTGTTGCAACCCCGCTTGCCCCTCGTCCTTGCGGTGCGGTTCAAAAATGAACCCCATGCCTCCTCCTGACATGCCTCCCAGCATCCAAAAACCGAGAAAGTCTTTTCCGAATTCTTTCCGCACCCGTTCTATCAATGTCTCGGTGTAAAAGTTGCTGGCCCACGGGATGATCGTTTGCAACGGACCGAAAAAATTCCGAGTTGTGGCCGCGGCCACCGCCGGGATGTCCCCTTTTCGTAAACCGTCTAAAACTTCATCCAGAATCTTCAACGCGCCCTGGCGCCCATTCCATTCCAGATGGGAGCGCAGCAGGTATTTTTCGGTCACCATTTCCAGGATCGGCCCGACATTTTGCGCCATGCCACCGTGCACCAGGACAAGGCTCCGTTGAAGTTTGTCCCGCGTTTTGTCGCTCACAATGTCACGTCCCAAGACGCGGTGAGACGGAAGGAGCTGGCCTCGGCTGACGCCGAACTCGGAATCGCCCGGTCCGGCGGTGGCACCTTCGATCAATTTCATTCCGGGCCACACCCCGCCGGAGTCCTGCCAGCCCCCACCCGAACCACCGATCCACTCGCCTAAAATCGCGCGGGCTGCGGTCAACCGCCTTTCGTTTTCCTGCAGACAACCTTCAAGTGATCGCGCCTGTCCGGTGGCCCGCATGCAGACGGCGATTAAAGCCGCCAGCAGATTGGTGGAAACCGCCAGCCGCGATCCTTTGGGGATGTTGTTCACGCTGCTGACAATTTCCAGGCCACGACCGGGTCCGACGAGCTGGGCCAGGAGTTGGGCCAGGCTCTGCCCTGAACCTTCCATGCCCGGGGGGACGATGCCGGAGGCGATCACCGCCGCCTTTAACAGGCCGAGGTAATCCTTGGCGAAATCGAACACCTCGGAGAGCTGATCGATGTCGATGGAAGCGCCCAGATCGACGCTTGAAAGGCGGAGCACAGGTTCATCGATCACCCGGAAATAGGCCTCGACCGGGGGCTGTGGTTCCATATCCCGCCCCTTGACACCGAGGTCAATGGAGACATTCAGGACTTTTGCTCCTTCGGGAAAATCCATTCCCAGGAAAAAGATGTCACTCCAAGCGCTATGGGTCAGGTCCATGCGGACCGGGGTCAATTCCCGAAGAATCGGGTATGAACCATCTATGGATTTTTCCAGGAGCTCGGGCCGGATCCGGAGCGGCTGATCGGCTGGGTGTCCCAGCCTGAACATCCATTGGTTGCCTTTGATCGTGCGGACACTGCGTCGGACTTGGTCGGCCAGGGTTTGAATCCCGAGCCGGTAATAGGCGCTGGCGAGCGCGCTGGAAATAGAGTCGTTCGGGCCCTGGGATTTTTCTTCGGCCAACAATATCTCGATGGCTTCCTCGAACCGGCGTTGAAGCAGATGGGAATAGGCTTCGAATGAAATCAGACCGCGGCTCTTGAACCCCGGGGCCGCAGGAAAATGAAATCGATGCAAGGAGTAAAGAAAAAACAACGCGCGAACCTTTTCATAAAGATTGTCCCTGTTCTGGCGAAATTCTTCGAGCGCGGAGGCCTCCTGAAGCAATTGCGGCAGTGAATAATTCTGCACCACCAGTTCCAGTGGCTGATTTCGGATGAGCGGGTCGGAAGAGGAGATGATCTCCACCAGTTTGGATTTCATGAGTGGAAAGGCGCGGGATTAAGTTTTTCGGCTCGCGAGCACCTCGATCAGGAGGCTTTGGATTTCCTCCTTTTCCCGTCCGGAAAGCGCGAGGGCAAGCTGCGCGGTGAACATGCCGTATTTCACCCCCACATCGTATCGGCGGCCATCCAGCTCGGCGGCGAGATATCGTTCCTTCCGGACCAGGGCCTGCAAGGCTGTTGTGAGATGCAGATTGCCCGGCGATTTTTCCCGGAGCAAGGTGCCGAGGATCTCCATGATGGAGGCGGGCAGGACATGCATCCCGAAAAAACAAAGATAAAAGCCCGACCGCAGACCCGCGACTGAAAGAACCTGCTCCGCCTCGGTCGGGGTTGGCTTTTCCAGGACATTGTCGACCTGGTAAACGCCCTGCCGGTTGGGCAGCAGTCTGCCGCCGATGGTTCCGTAATATGGAAGTTTGCTTTCGTGCGTGGCCTGCACCGCGCTTACGGCGCATGACTCCGCCCGCGCCAGTTCCACCAACTGCTGAGCGCAGCCTTTGTTGCTGCCGGGTATGTAGAGGTGGTCACCGACCAGGAGCAGGAACGGATTGGTGCCGGTGAAGGACTGAGCGCAGTGAACGGCATGGCCGTAACCAAGCGGCTCGTGTTGTTCGACAAAAATCAGACGGTTGTGATGCGGGCCGGCTGCGGTTTTATAGGGAAGTCGGTCTCCGGGCGAGATGACGATGCAGATTTCTTCGATGCCGGCCGCGAGCACTTCGTTGATGAGGATTTCAAGGGCGGTGCGCTGAACTCCGTCGCGATCCACCAGGGACTGAAGCGGGAGCGTTTTTTGATTCTTGCCGGCTGCGGTGATGATGGCTTTTTTAATTTCCACAATGGATCCTTTTCAAGAGCGCGGAGGTTCCCACAATTAACCTGGAGCGTCAATCGAACGGCGGAAATCTGCGGGGCGATGAAAAGAGGCATCGGCTTCAGCCCTAATAAACTAAAGTTTCTTGCTAAACATTCGATAAGTTGTTAGCACAAATTTTGACTTATGCCCTCTTACACTTACGTGGCCCGCGAATCGAGCAGCGGTCGTGAAATAAAAAGCGCGATCGACGCCAATTCCGAGCAGGCGGCCATCGCCTCCCTGCTGAACCGGAATTTACTAGTCATCTCCATCCAGGAAAGGGTGGGGAAAAAGGGCAAGGTGGGCGGGGGCTCCGTTCCGCTCTCGGACCTGGTGGTGTTCACCCGTCAGCTCGCAACCATGATTGACGCAGGTCTAGCAATGGTCCAGTCGCTCCAAGGCCTGGCTGACCAGACAACCAACAAGGTGATGAAGGATGTGATCAAGGATGTCTGCGCCAGGGTTGAAGGAGGCGACAGCTTTTCCGAGGCATTGCAGAAACATCCGAAAGTGTTCACCCGGCTTTACGTCTGCATGGTCGGTGCCGGGGAGCGGGGCGGTTTGCTGGCGGAAATCCTGGCCCGTCTCGCCACCTATCTGGAAAACATGGCACGCCTGCGCAAAAAGGTGAAGTCGGCCATGATGTATCCCACGGCCGTGACCGTAATCGCCATCGCGATCACTATTTTCCTCCTGATAAAAGTCGTGCCAGTTTTTAGCGGCATTTTCACCTCGTTCGGTGGCAAGTTACCCGCCCCCACCCAGTTCCTGATCGACATGAGCAATTTCATGCAGAAATGGTTTTTTGGACTCCTGTTTTTTGCGGTTGCCATGATTGTGGGATGGTTTTATTTCATCAAGACTCCGGCGGGTCTCTGGTTCTGGGATTCACGCCGCATCACCCTGCCAATCTTCGGATCCATCGCCCACAAGATCTGTCTGGCCAGGTTTACCCGAACCTTTGCTTCGCTCATCCGGAGCGGTATTCCGATCCTGGAAGTGTTGCAAATCGTCGCTAACACCGTTGGCAATGTGGTTTTCGAAAAAGCCATCAAGGTCGCGGCCACCGATATTGAACGGGGCGAAAGCATTTCCGGTGCCCTTTCCAAACACCCGGTGTTTCCGTCCATGGTCATCCGGATGCTTACAGCCGGTGAACAAACGGGAAAGATGGACAGCATGCTGGAAAGCATCGCGGACTTTCTCGACGAGGAGGTGGAAACCACCTTGTCCGGCCTGACCTCCCTGATTGAACCTCTTTTGATTGTCTTTCTGGGCGTGGTGGTCGGTGGTATCGTGATTTGTATGTTTCTCCCGATCTTCAAGATTCATGAAGTCATCAACAAAAAGTAGGGTCTCATTGACTCGCTGCGGGGCTGCCAGCCGAACCTGACTTGACTTACCATTTATGGCCAAGGTTCTACTGATTGATGACGAACTCACCATGCTGCAAATGGTCAGCGAACTGCTCCGGGATGACGGTCACGAAGTTTTTCCGTTCACCAGTCTTGGGGCGGCCATGGAGGCCCTCGATACGGTTCAGCCGGAACTGGTGATCACCGACCTTTACCTCGAAAGGACCCGGGCTCAGGGTTTTGACATCCTGCAAAAAGCCCGGTCTCTCAACCCTCCGCCCATCGTGATTGTCATCACCGGTTTTGGAAGCGTCGAGGCTGCGGTCGAGGCCATGCGGAAAGGTGCGTTTGATTTTCTTGAAAAGCCCTTCAAGCTCGACGAGTTGAAGATGTGCGTCCAGAGGGCTCTTTCCTACAACACCGCCGTTTCGGAAAACGTTTACCTGCGCAAACAGCTCCGCAAGAAATACCAGTTCAACCAGATTGTCGGCAGTTCCCTGCCCATGCAGGCGGTTTTTAAAATGATCGAACGGGTGGCCGATTCCGACAGCACCATCCTGATCCTGGGAGAAAGCGGCACGGGAAAAGAACTTGTGGCCAAGGCCCTGCATTTCAACAGCCGCCGCCAGTTCGCACCTTTCATCCCGGTGAATTGCAGCGCCTTGCCGGAAAGCCTCCTGGAGTCGGAGCTTTTCGGGCACCGCAAGGGATCCTTCACCGGTGCTGTCACCGACAAAAAGGGTCTTTTTCAGGAAGCCGAAGGGGGAACAATCTTCCTCGACGAAATCGGCACCATGTCTCCCGTGCTGCAAAGCCGGCTGCTCCGCGTCTTGCAGGAAAAGGAAGTCCGCCGGATTGGCGACAACGTCCCGGTCCTTGTCAACGTCCGAGTGCTGGCGGCAACCAACGAAACCTTGGAAAAAAGAATCAAGGAGGGAACTTTTCGGGAAGATCTATATTATCGGCTGAACGTCATTCCGATTCATCTGCCATCGTTGCGTGAACGGCCCGAAGACATCCCGCTTCTGGTGATCCATTTTCTGCGAAACCGGGTGCATCCAAAAACCGGAAGATATTACCAGATCACCCGCAGGGCGCTCGATGTGTTCTCTGCCCACGATTGGCCAGGCAATGTCCGGGAGCTCGAGAACGCCATCGAAAGGGCATGCACACTTTGTGATGATGAAACCATTCGCGTGACCGATCTCCCTCCCGCACTGCAAAAACTTGCCCCTCCGGCGGTGGCTGACGAGATAGTGGAAATTCAGGAACCGTCCCCCAATTCCTCACCGATTTTCGCCCAGTCTGTGCCTGCGAAAAAGATGGAGTCTTTTTCCAGGAAGCCGGAAATCCCCTCTACAAACGGAAAAATCATCACATTAAAAGATTTTCTCCGGGAACAGGAAGGGGCCTATCTCACACGAGTTCTTGCCTTCACAGGAGGCGACAAGGAAAAGGCCGCAGAACTTCTCGGAGTGAGCTTGGCCACCCTCTACCGCAAACTTGCCGAGATCGAAACGGTTTAGCCGTAACAATTCAGTTGAACCGCGAATGGACGCCAATAAAGAATGGTTGTATCACGGCTTTCTGACACCTGGAAATCGGTCACGAAACGGTGATCAAGGTGACCGCACCCCAATTACTATTTTGTGACTTTCTATTCGCGTTAATTCGCGTCCATTGGCGGTTTCCTTCTTTTCCTTCTGCATGGACACGGTTTAGTGTCCGCTCATTCGTCCTCGGGCTGGTCCTCGGTCATCTGTTTCATCAGGTAAAAAACCACCGCGACCATAAAACAACAGCTCGCGATTCCAGCGGCTGCAGGCCTCCATTTTTCCGGGAGAATGGTGGTGGCGGCCAGGACAAAAAAAACCACGCAAAAACCGAGAAAATAGTGATGCGCTGGACGGCCCGGACTTTGATGCCGCAAGCGCCCGGCTTCCGCACGATCTGAGAGGAATTTTGCCATCTGCCAGAACAGCCAGCCACTCACGCCACCCAGTATCCCCCAGAAAGCCGTGCCAAGTGTCCACTTGAAGGAAGGATTTTGGGAGGGGTCAAACGAAGAAAAAACAACGCCCATGAAAGCGAAGCCGATACAGGTTCCAATGCTGGCGATGAGGAAAAAATCGCGTTCGTTCTTACGATGACCGCTGTCCATTCATTCAAGGTATCAGATTGTCCTGATTGGGAAAGCCCTTGACCCGCACAGGCCCTCAAAAAACCGAATATTGTTCTTCAACGAATCCCTGAGCCGGAAAATATCCGGTCACAACAAAGATTCCGCGGTTTGGGGAAATCTTTCCTGCCAAAAGGATAACAGATCGCAATACGCGTTAAAAAAGGTTAATTTTTTGCATGGACCATTTAAACCAAACCAATGAGGAGGCGATCCAAGGATTGATCGAAGTTCAAACCAGCCTGGCTCATCTCGAAAAACTGGTGGAGGACCTGAACCAGGTTGTCATGGAACAAGGAAAGAGAATCAAAACCCTTGAAATAACCCAGAGACGTCTGGTCAGCACCATCGAAGAAATCCGGGGCCGCGAAATCCGTCAGACCGACTCGAAGCCACCCCATTACCTAGCATGATCTGCTAGAAAAAATGGGGCCGACCGATCCAATGCTTTCTTAAGTGAGTTTGAAAATCTGCCGATGACTGGTCCGAAACAGGGTGTTATAAATGCAAGGCTTATCTGTTTATGGCCGCTAAATTTTTCTGATGCGATGAAGAAGATATTGATTATTGAGGATGACCTTGCTCTTCGAGTTTTGATGAAAGACACATTGGAACTCCATGGTTACGATATTCTGGAGGCCGAGAACGGTCTGATCGGAGTCGATCACGCCAGGAAATCCTTGCCCGACCTGATCATCAGCGACATCTATATGGCGGAGGGGGACGGTTACGCCGCCCTCAAGGCCGTGCGGGCGGAAGCGTCCACCGCATCCATCCCCTTCATTCTCACGACCGGGCAGACCGATCACCAGTCATTGCGCCGGAGCATGAACGAAGGCGCGGATGATTACCTTCCAAAACCTTTCACCTGCGACGAACTAGTCCGCGCGGTCAATGCCAGATTAAAAAAGCAGGACATTGTCCAGCAACAGGCCGAACGCAGCCTGCATGATCTGAAAAACCGACTCAGCCTGATGCTTCCCCATGAGTTGAACACACCGCTTTCAGGGATTTTGTCGATCTCCGAAATACTTACGTCCGACGCAGCGAGCTTTCAGCCGGCGGAAATCGCTGAGATGGCCAGGGGCATCCGGACCTCGGCGGAAAGGTTGAGGAGATTGATCCAAAACTTTCTGCTCTATTCCCGCATCGAGATTCTCAGTGCCAGCGAGGAGGAAATCCGGACATCCTACACCCAGGAGAGCACCGGGGTCACTGACATCCTGAACAACGAGGTGTGGAACCGCGCCCATCGGGCCGAACGACCCCTTGACGCCAGTTTAAAACTGGACGAGGCGGAGTTGCCCATCTCTGGTGAATTTTTTCAGAAAATTGTTTCCGAACTGCTGGACAATTCGTTCAAGTTTTCGGAGCCGGGGACTATGGTGAAAGTGACCTGTTCATCCACTGAATCCCATTATGCCGTTCATTTTTCTGATGTCGGCCGAGGCATGACCCCCGAGCAGATCAAAACCATCGGGGCTTATGTGCAGTTCGACCGAAAGTTTTACGAACAACAGGGTGCCGGACTCGGACTTTTCATCGCCAGAAGACTGACCGAGCTTCATCGCGGCTCCTTGAAGATTGAAAGTGAACCGCGCAAGGGAACCTGCGTCACCATCGAATTCCCCCGACTCGACGCCGTCCTCTGAGGACTTGAAGTTTTCAATCAGTTCCAAAGGTGTTGCCATCCATTGCTCATTGCGTCAAGCCGAACGATGCAGTTGAGAAAATGTCAGCGGCGAAACGATAGTGGGGGAAAACCGACGGTCTGAAATTGGGTTTTCTTCAAGGGTTCAACGAACACTCTTCTTCCTTCTTCCCGGGTCTTACGTTCCATTGCAAGTAGATCGGCGACATCTCGGGGGCCAAGGAGGCATGTTCTATGCCGAAAATCCACGTATTTTCAAACCGCCAGGAATCCACCGTTTTCACGCCGCCGTCCACAGAAAACCATTGCCCTCACCCTAATCAAGCTCAGTGCCCACAACCCTTAAGACGCAAATCACGCCGCGCCTTTCAAGCTGTCGTCCGAATCCTTGATGACGAAGCGAGCGCGGAGACGGGCGACTTCGCTGGCCAGGCCGGCAAGACGCACGGAGTTCAACACCTCGTTGAAATCCTTGTAGGCCGCCGGGGCTTCGTCTTTCGGATAGGTGCGGCAGTTGGTCAGTATGTTCTTGAGCGCGAAGTGATTGGCCGGGAAGACGCGCTTCGCACCTTTGCGATGCACCCAGCATTCCTGATTTCCCACGATCTCGCGGCGCGCAATGTTGTGGCTGATGAAATACACCAGCTTGCCCTTGGTGCCGGGAATGATTTACTGGAACGCTTCTGCGAGAACCTCAGGAACTAATTTTCCATCAGAAAATCTGCGTTCATCTGCGCCCATCTGCGGATCTAATGCCCCTCCGGCTCCGGTTCGGCGAGATTCGCCTGCATCGGCCATTTGGTTGACTGTTCGATCAGTCGCAGCGGGCGGCAACTTTGCAACTGTGAGAAGTTTCCGACGTTCAGGTTTTGCACTGCCGCGGTTCACAGAACCGCGAACTGTCAACCCGCCAGGTTCAAGAGCCGCGCCACACGTTCCACAACAATATCCACGGGCGAAAGCCTTCCCGTTCCTTCGTAACCGCACGACAAAAGGCCGTCGTCGGGCCCGATGAATTCAACCCCACGTTCCAGAAGACGCCGCACGTTTTCCTGGGTGGCCGGGTGCTGCCACATCTTTCCATTCATGGCCGGAGCGATCACTATTTTGGCCAGGGGATTCAGCGCCAGATGAATACAGGAGAGCGCGTCATCGGCGATGCCGAGCGAGGCCTTGGTCAGGAAATTGGCCGTGGCCGGCGCCACCAGCAACAGATCAGCCAGATCAGCCAGCTCGATATGAGCCGGTTTCCATCCCTCCTCCTCCGCGTAGAGATCGGTGATCACCGGATTGCGCGAGAGGGTTTTAAATGGCAGTGGCGTGATAAAATTTTGAGCGTCGGCTGTCATCACCACGTGAACATCCGCTCCGCGTTTGGTGAGCAGACTGGCAATATCCGCAGCTTTATGGGCCGCAATCGAGCCTGTGACTCCGAGCACGATGAAAGGTGGACGCGGGTTCATGGATGGCATTTTTAAAATGGCGGGGGAGCGACCCGGAACTGCCGCATCCGTTCCGCTTCCAGGATCGATTGCATGCGACGGAGGTCTTCCGATATCGAGGTGCTGAGGATCAGGTAGTCAAAATTCTTCCATTGCAAAATTTCCTGCCGAGCCGCCGCCAGCCGCTTTAGCATCACGCCGGGAGTGTCAGTCCCTCGTTTTTTCAGCCTCTCTTCAAGAATCAAAAGCGAAGCGGGGGTGAGAAAAACAGAAACCAATGCCCGTTTTAACTCGGTCTCGCGTTCGGCCTGCTCACGGATGTGGGCAGCGCCCTGGACATCAATGTTCAAAAGCACGTCCCGGCCAGAACGCAATTTTGTCAGGACCTCGGTTTTCAACGTTCCATAGCTATTGCCATGAACCGTGGCATGTTCCAGAAAATGCCCGGCCTGCACCCGCTTCAAAAACGAATCGGGCTCCAGGAAATAATAGTCGATCCCGTCTTTTTCTCCCGCCCTCGCCCCCCGTGTGGTGCAGGTGACCGCCCGAACCACGTTGTCGTCCGAGAGCAAGAGTTGTTCGCACAAGGTGGTTTTTCCGCCGCCCGACGGCGCGGAGATGATGATCAGAAGAGGTTGGAGTGTTTCACTGCGCATAGGAGACGCCTTATTCGACGTTTTGCACCTGCTCACGAAATCGTTCCAGCTCGGTTTTTAAAACCACGACCTCCCTGGAAATATCCCCGTGATTTGCCTTCGAGCCGATGGTGTTGATTTCGCGGTTCATTTCCTGGGATAGAAAATCGAGCATCCGTCCCACTGGTTCCCCAGATTTTATAAACTCATCAAATTGTTCGAAATGGCTTTCAAGCCGGGTTAACTCCTCGGAGATATCAGCACGATCGGCAAAATAAACAATCTCTTTGGTCAGCCTTTCATCATCCGCAGGTTGAAGATTCACACCGGCATCGCGGAGGCGGATTTTCAATTGTTCTCGGAAATGTTCCACTACCAGCGGGGCCAGTTTTTTGATTTTTTGCACCGAGCGCCGCATCACCTTTATGCGGAGCTGCAGGTCCTTCCTCAAATGCGCACCCTCCCGCACACGCATCACGATCAAAGCGCCGAGGGCTTGTTGCAGGGCTTTCTCAACCGGAGGCCAGAAGGTTTCCGCATCGGTGATCTCAGTGCCCGTTTCCAGCACTCCTGGGGTTCTGATCAGAAGTTCAAGCGTCACAGGCGACTGGAGATTGAGTTCCGATCCCAGTTTCTGAAACTCCCGGGCGAAAAGTCGCGCCAGCTCCAGATTGACCTTCACATGTTTCTTCAGTGCGGATTCCCCGATGTGAATCGAGACGCGCACCGTAACGCGGCCCCGGGCGACCGACTTGTTGATCGAATCCCGGAGTTTGGCCTCCAAAGCCTCCAGATCTCTCGGCAGGGTGACGGCAATCTCCGTCTGTTTACGGTTCACCGAACTCATTTCAACCGTCACCTTGTACCCCGCCTGAGAAGATTCGCCACGGCCATAGCCGGTCATTGATTTCATGGAGCCGTTATAAGACTGAAGATTTTCCCACAAGCCAACCCATAAATTTCACAGGGCCGACGCGGTAAATAATTGACTGGCCAACGCAGTCCGGGTCGGATTCCATGCATTCCAATAGAATGCGACCAAAAGATATTCAGCAGATTGGTGAAGAGCTTGCGATCCGGTGGACGGATGGAACCGAGAGTTTTATCGCGCTGGAAAAACTGCGCCGCCATTGCCCTTGCGCCGGGTGCCAGGGTGAAGGAGACATCATGGGGAACCTTCATAAATCTGCCTCCAAACCTTTAAACCCCGCTTCTTTCAAGCTGGTGCGGATCAACCCTGTGGGCGGGTATGCGATCCAACCGACATGGGCCGATCAGCATGCCACCGGCATTTATTCCTACGAATACATCCGCAATCTTGCGGACAAACCCGGTTGATTCACCTCTGCCCCGGCTTCACAAGATTCCGTTCGCATCGCCCAAAACGCTCCAGATAGGCCGCGTTCAATTCCTGTCCGAGGCTGATCCAGGAGAACCGGGCATGGGCGGTCTCTGTTCCGTTCCGTTCCAGCTCTGACCGCAGATTTTCATCTCGCAGGGCACGAGCTGTTTCCGCCGCGAAACTCTCAACACTGTCGGCCAGCAGGACATCGCGGTTGTTACACAGATCCAGACCCTGCGCTCCAATCGTGGTCGATATCACCGGCGTTCCCATCGCCAGCGATTCCACAATTTTCAAACGTGTCCCTCCCCCGATCCTTAAAGGCACGATCTGCAGCCACGCCCGTCGATAATAAGGCCTCACATCCGGGACCCCACCGGTCACCCGGACCCCGCCCAGCAACCCGTGTTTCCGCACTGTTTCCACCGGATTTTTTCCCACGATCAACACTTCCAGTTCGGGAACAAGATCCTTGAGCCGCAGATGTATTTCGGAAAAATACCAGTTCAAGGCGTCAATATTGGGATTATAATCCATGGCCCCGCAAAAAAGGATGCACGGTTTCTCCGCCCGCTGATCCGGGGCACTCTGGGGGTTGAAAAAATCGAGGTCCACACCGTTAACCAGAACCTTCACCACCGCCTTGTTGCTGATATGACGTTTGATGAAAAGATCATCGTCCGGACCGCAGACAATCTGCATCGCGGTTCGGGCCGCCACTTTTCGTTCATAAAGCAGCATCTTCAGATAACCTTCGCCTCGAAGTATTTTATCCTTCAGACCAAACTTCAGGTGCCGGCCTTCCATCAATTGGTATTGAAGGTCCACCCGGCTTCGATCCACCACCACGGGCAGATCGAGGTGATGTCCGAGAAAATATTGAACCAGCACAATGTCGCAGATGTGAACCGCGTCATGCTTACCGGCTTCCACCATCAACCTGATTTTTTCCGGAAGACCAGGAATGGTCCAGTGGGCCACGCTGGCCGGCAGCGGATTGAACAGTCTTCCCGGGAAAAGTTTCTGCCACGCCGGATGATCAAATGAGAAAAAATCGACTCGCCGGCAAAACGACCTAAAAATGTCCAGATGTTCCGTTCCCTCTCCATTCTGGGTTAGAGCCAGGAAATCAACCTCATGAACCGCAGCCAGCTCCTGCAATAGATGAAACGTCCGGTGATGCGTGCCACGGTCCAGTGGAAACGGAATGTAAGGATAAAAAACGAGTATTCTCATATCTCCCGCTGCACGTTCAATTTTTCAGTTAAACCTTTGCCAGAGCTGTTCATACGCCCTGCCCCAATCCACGAAGCCGGATTTCGATGTACGAAGTTCCGACTGCAACTTTGCTCCGAGCCTGCCGTCAGTCTCCAAGCCCGGCGCCCAAAGAAGGAGAACCAGGCTGTTAAAAAGCCTTTCCCGTGGATAACGTCCGCTTGCTTTTAGAAAAAGGGACGCCGGACCAAACGTTCTGGCATTGACGAGCCTGTTTTTCGTGCCGGACGTTTCCGGACATTTGTTGACCGTGGAAAAAACATAATCCTCGGGGCTGGAAAAAGTCCGGCTCAACCGACGGGACTCCAGCCACAACCAGAGGCACAGCCCCAGATCAACAAGCTCGGCCTGCTTCTCGCGAAAAACAGCAACTGGCAGGTCTTTCTTCCCAGGATGAAGTTTAAATTCCACACCACTTTGATGGCTGGCCTGCACCTTCAACAGCCAGGGTGGCCTCTCTTTGGGGGAAAAACTGAGCAGGCGACGGTGGCGCTCGCGGCAGTCCCAGTGATACAGACCATGAGCTGCGAGCAAAACATCACCAAAAGCCATTTCGGCCTTGGCATGGTTTCTCCCGACAAAATCGGATTCCTCCGCACCGAAATTCGGACGCCGCAACCGCTCCTCCGAAAAGAGCAGTCCGGTGCAACGGTTCATCAAAAGCCGGGTCGCCTCGTATCGCGGGATTTTTTCAGGATCCCTCAGGTGATCACATTGTTGAAAGATCGATGGCGCGCCCCAGAGCAATCGGTGTCCCATGATCAAATCATAAAAAAACATTGTGACCGGTCCGGAACACAATTCCGCGACCGTGATGATCTTGAACTCGACCTCCAACCCCGCTCCGGGCGAAAGTTTTTCGCCAATCTCATGCAGTCGCTTGCGAAATTTGCGTTCGTTCAACAGGCGACTGCCGCGTAAACAAACATAAAACTCCATGTCGTTGTACGGTTCATCGCCCGAGCTTGTCCTGAGCACCCCGCCTTGACCTCGCCCGTAACCTCCGCCCAAAAGAAGCGCTTCCAGCTTTCCATCAGAAACTGTTGCCCGGACCAATTTTAACACATCATCGCAAACTGCTTTCAATCGGGCTTCGAGCTTTTCACTCCCGTCTATGGTGAACCGCTCATTCATGCCGGGAGCGGCTCCGGCGAAACGTGTTCCCGATGAACGGTTTTTCCCAGAAATTTTTCGATCTGATCGACAATCACCGGCTCGGAAACTCTTTCACGGACATCCGCCTGACCGCAGGCGGCCATCCTGACCCGGAATTCCGGATTCCGATCCAGTTCCCGCACCGCCCGTGCCAGCTCTACGGGACGACCCGCGTCGAAGGTCAGGGCATTTTCGCCCTGCCGGAAAAGTTCTCCGCTGCCGCCGGTCAGGGTGGCGATCACCGGAAGGCCTGAAGCCATCGCCTCCAGCGGAGTGATCGCGAACGGTTCGGGCCATTCGGAGGTAAAAAGCAGCGCGTCGTGTTCAGCGTAGATGCCCGGCATATTCGCAGAATCAGCAGCCCCGTAAAAAACCACCGAAAGTTTCTTTTCATCCACCACCTCCTTCAACTCTCGTTCATACCACTCATCGCCATGACCGTAGATGGAAAGTGTCCCCGGAAAATCATCCTTCAAAATCTCCATTGCCAGGACCGCGGTCATCACCCCCTTGTCGGGTGTGAGCCGGCCCACATAGAGGAGCTTGCGGAGCGGAACAGAAGCCGCTTTGGGAGATCCCGTGAATCGTCCGGTGTGCACCGAACAATGAATGATGGCCCCATGCCGGACCGGAAATCCCGCGGCCACGGTCAGATCTCTCAACGCTTTGCTGCAAAAATGAATATGTTCAAAAGGATAAGTACTCAGTGGCTCAGTGGGGGCCAGGCGGTCGATCTTTTTCCTGTAACCACTCAGGGTCCAGACCCAGCGCATAAACCGGTTTATTAGTTTCGGATCATCCCGGTTCCACCAGTTGAGCCAGACATCCGCGTTTTCGCTCCGCGCGATCCAGTGATCACACATGCAAATGGCCGTTGGAACATCCCGGCGTTGAAGGGTGTGTAGAATCGATTTTGAAAGGCCGCTGAGATTCCAGACATAAACGACGTCCGGCACAAACGCATCCAGAAGCGAGGTCAGAACTTGGTTGTTTTCCAGCTCCAATTCAGCCAGCTCATGAATCGGGAGCCAGGGATGGCCCAGCAACCCGTGAATTTTCAATCTCCGCGAGACATCCTGCTCCCTCGGCGGCCGGCTGTCCGCCTTGTAGGTGGAGGTCAGCACATGGACTTGGTGACCCCGGTCGCGCAAGGCTTGCACGCTTGTTCTGCAAAAAAGTTCATACCCCCCGACGTATAGAGGAGGATACAGATTGCTCATCACAAGGATTTTCATGATTATTACTCCTGTAATCTTTCCATCCGCTCCTGAAACCGGACAGCCTGCCGTTTCGCTGGGCCCAGCGGATTTTTGCCGCGTGAAAAATTTCCCCGTTTCTTTTCTGCCTGGCGCAAAAGCGCAGGTCGTGACGGAAGTCGCTGGCCCACCCTAAAAGAACCGTCCGCCACCAGTTAAAAAACCCGGGGGACGTGTTCCATGAGGCCGCGAGAGCCCGGGCGTCGCCAAAACTTCTCTTGTAAGCCTGCGGGGCGGTGTAGTTGTGGGAATGCATGACCACCGATCTGGGGCAATAGACCACCCTGTAGCCCTGCCCGCGCGCCCAGCGTGTGTATTCATCATCCTCGGCGTATTGCAGCTTTTCTTCAAAGCCGCGCAGGCTCCAGATGTCCTTGCGCAACCCGCTGCTGACCATGCTGAAAAAATGATCCCACCGGGCGCTTTCGCGGTTCTCCCCGAAACAACGTTCGTAATCGCAGGCAAAAACCGCCTGGCAATCCGGGCGCGGAATCTGCCGGCCAAAAACCGCAGCCGTCCGCGGATCCATCAACGGCCTGACCAGACCTTCCAGCCAGTCATTTCCCTGGGGTGTGGCATCTGCGTTGAGGAAGATTCCAAACTCCGACCGGGCCACCTTCATGCCCCAGTTCATCACTCTGCTGGGATTGTATTCCGGAGGGGTGATCTGCTTGAACTGCGCCGGGTGGGCTTGTTGAATCATCTCAACGGATCCGTCGGTGGATCCGGAGTCGATGACCACAAGCTCCCAGTTGCGGTAATTCTGGCCCTGCAAAGCTGCGAGTGTTTCGTGCAAAGCCCAGCCCTCGTTGTAAGAGCGCAAAATAATGGTGACCAGGGGCTGGTTCATATGGCGGTGCGAAAGCGCAGAAACATTTGTTCAAATTTCAGAAGCAATTTTGCTTTCTCCTCGACGCTCAGCGCCTTTTGCCAGATGCCCCAGAAGCCGAAACAGCCGGCCACCAAACACTCCAGGAACATCATCGCCGGATGGTTGCGAAACGCATGCCAGGGGATGATGCGTCCGATAACAAGCAGCACCAGGAGCGGCAGGCAGGAAACCCAGATCGGGACCAGGGTTTTTCTGATCAAGGACCATCCGCTCAATTCCACTTCGCGGGCCGCCCAGGGCCAGATATAGACCCAGCCGAAAAACGTGGTGGCGATCAGCGATCCGATGGCGACGCACAAGACATTCTTGAAGATCAGGACGAGGCCGACGCTCAACGCCAGGTTCAGAACCGCTTCCCCGAGCCCGAGCCACATGAGCTTCTTCTCATGTCCGCACATCATAAAAACCCTCTTTTGCACGCTCTGGGTTATCACCGTCATGTATTGCCACAGGAGCAGGACCTGTCCCACGTAGTAAGTTTCCGGACCGGCCCCCTTGCCACCGGTCAGCAGCTGGATCAAGCCTTCCATGTAAAACGCGCAGATAAGATAGGCTGGCGTGGCGATCATGACGCTGAAGCGGGTTCCATCGGTGAGGATTTTTTGTAGAAAAAATTTGTCACCCTTGGCATGGAGATGAGCTGCGGCCGGGGAAAAAGTGTCGGGCAGTTGGGTGGTGAAAGCCCCGAACATCTCGCCTATCTTCGAGCCCGCCTGGTAGATGGCCACCGCCGCCACAGCCAGGGTGGTGCTGATGACCAGCTGATCGGTCTTGCCGAGGATCATGTTGCTGACGGTGGCAATGTAGGCGTAAAGGGAAAAACTGAGGGTGGAACGGACCATGTCGGAGGAAAAAAAACGTGGTGAGATCTTGACCTTTGGCAGTGCACCGATCGAAAAAAATCCGCACAGCAGGCTGGGCAGGATCGCGCTGACCAGGGCGATGAT
>Ga0163144_10013720_pt1 | contig 16876 bp, 10 predicted proteins | sample OliLak19BULKMAT1_FD_123175 | JGI IMG/M metagenome (GOLD analysis project Ga0163144, IMG submission 123175) | Freshwater microbial mat bacterial communities from Lake Vanda, McMurdo Dry Valleys, Antarctica - Oligotrophic Lake LV.19.BULKMAT1 | ecosystem: Environmental > Aquatic > Freshwater >... | reverse complement strand
CACCCGCGCTGGGGTGGATGGCTGCATCGCTACTATCACCGGCTGTATCGCCAGGCCGACGCCGTGATCGCGTTGACCGAGGCCGAGCGTCAAACTTTGCAGGCGTTGGGCGTCGCGCCGCAGCGCATCTTCGTCACCGGCATCGGGCCGGTGCTGGCCGACACCTGTGACGGCGAGCGCTTTCGCCAGGCGCACGGCCTGGGGGCCGACCCGGTGGTGTTGTTCCTGGGACAGAAGTATGCCTACAAGGGGCTGGCGGCGCTGCTCGGCGCAGCCCCGGCCGTCTGGCGGCGCGTGCCTGAAACGCGCTTTGTCTTCATTGGGCCGCGCACGCCGTATTCGCGACGGCTGTTTGCCAACATCACCGATCCGCGTATTCTCGAACTCGACACGGTAGATGTGCAGACCAAGACCGACGCGCTGGTGGCCTGTACGCTGTTGTGCGTCCCCTCGACCCAGGAGAGTTTCGGCGGCGTGTACACCGAAGCCTGGAGCCTGGGCAAAGCCGTGATCGCGGCCGACATCCCGGCTGTGCGGCAGGTGGTGGCCGACGGGGTGGATGGGGTATTAGTGTCCCCGGACGGCGCTGACCTGGCCGAGCAACTGATTAACCTGCTGCTGCACCCGGAACACAGCGCGGCGCTCGGGGCGGCCGGCTGCCAAAAGGTGCAGGCGCGTTACACCTGGCCGCGCCTGGCGGAGCTGACCGAGGCCGTCTATACGCGCGTGCGGGCCGGCGGGCTGGCGTGACCGCGCCGCGCCTGTCGCTGCTGGGCGTGCGGGTGAGCGCCTTTGACCTGGCGGCGGCTGTCACTGACATGCAGCAAGCCATCGCCGCCGACCGGCGGGTGTATGCCAGCACCTGCCCGGTCTACACTTTGATGCAAGGACACGAGCGGCCAGAGGTGCGGGCGGCGCTCAACGGCGCAGAGTGGGTGACGCCGGACGGCATGCCGGTGGTGTGGGCGCTGCGGCTGCGCGGCGCGCGGGCGGCCGGCCGGGTGTACGGGCCGGACTTGATGGCGGCGCTCAGCCAGGCGGCCATGACGCACGGCCAGCCGCAGTTCTATCTGGGCGGAGCCGAGGGGGTGGCGGAGGCGCTGGCCCACACATTGGCGCAGCGCTACCCCGGCCTGGTGGTGGCTGGCACCTACACGCCGCCGTTTCGCGATCTCACGTCGGAGGAAGAGGCGGCGATGCTCGACCGCCTGAATGCCTCGGGCGCGGCGGTCATTTGGGTTGGGCTAGGCTCGCCCAAGCAAGACTTGTGGATGGCGCGTTATCGCCCACACTTGCGCGCGCCGCTGCTCATCGGCGTGGGGGCGGCCTTCGATTTCTTCACCGGCCGCCAACGCCAAGCCCCGCGCTGGATGCAGCGCAGCGGGTTGGAGTGGCTGTTCCGCCTCGCCAGCCAGCCGGGCCGCCTGTGGCGGCGCTACTTGGTCTATAACCCCAAGTTCCTCTGGCACTTCAGCCTACAGCTTGCCGGCCTGCGGCATTATGACTGACCGCTGCACTCCGCCGCCCAGCGCTCCCCGCTGATCGAGGCGGGGGCCTCGGCGTACACGCGGGCCAGGATGCGGCACGCCACCTCTAGCTGCCCATCGGCGGCGTACCAGCCGGCCAGCGTGGCGAAGTCGGCATCCATCGCGGCGGTGAGGTCGGCGTGCACAAACTGCGGCACCAGGTCGCTCGGCAGCGCGGCGCGGTGATACACGTACCAACTGCGCTGGGGGTAACCATACGTGCCCGGCCCGAGCAGCGTGTAGTCGCTATAGGCGCTGAACACAACCTCAAACGCCGGCTGGGCCGTCGCCCGGTCGCCCTCGGCGGCGGCGAACTCGCCGGCCAGCAAGCGCAGCGGCAGCGTTTCGACCAGCGTCGCCACCGGGATCTGCAATCCGGATTCCAAGTACGCGGCGGCTTGCGCCCGATCGCCAGCGGCCCAATAGGCGCGGGCCAGCCCGGCGTAGGGTTGGTTGCTGGCCGGGTCGGCGGCCTGGGCCTGCTGGAACCAATCAATCGCCTCGTCCACTGCACCGCGGGCCAGCGCTGCTTCGCCCTGCGCCAGGGCTGAGGCGTCGCCCGGTCGCGCCGCCTGCCAGTCGCGCAGCACCGCCTGGCGCAGCGGCGTCTGCTGCCAGAACAACGCGTTGGCGCTGGCCGGACGCAGATCGAGGGCGCGCCCATACGCGGCGCGGGCGTTGGCCGCGTCGTGCCGCGCTTCGGCCAGCGCGCCGGCATTGAGGGCCAATAAATCGCTGGCCGGAGCCAGGGCCAACGCCAACTGCATGGCGGCCGGGTCATTGGTCAGCACGGCTACGGTAGCCGGCAGCGCCGCCCAATAGGGGTCGGCCTGGACGCTGGCTGACCAGAGCGGCAGCGCTTGTTCCACCTGGCCGGCGCGGGTGTAGGCGAAGGCCGCCGACTGTGCATATAAGTTTAGGCCCGGATCGGCCTGCGCCGCTTGCTCAAAGCTGGCGGCGGCGGCCTGCCACTCACCGCGCCCCGCCTGCTCCAGCGCGGTTCCATTTATCCCCTCGGCGCGCAGCGCAAAGCCAAAGACCGCTAAGGCCACGGAGCCGAACAGGGCGGGCAGCCACTTGGGCAACGGCCGCCTGGGTGGCGGGGCGGGGGCGTCGCCGGCGGGCGCTAGGGCCAGCGCCGCCAGCACCACCACCAGGAACGCCGTAAAGGGTGTCCCCAGCAGGTCATCGAACAGGTGCTGGACCGCGAACCCAGCCAGCCCGGCCATCAGCCCGGCCGCCAGCAGCGTGCGCCCGTCGGCCCGCCAGTGCCGCCACAGCCGCACCGCCGCCGCCAGGCCAAGCCAGGCCAGCGCCGCCAGGCCCACCAGCCCGCTGCCGCTGAGAATCTGGAATACCAGGCTGTGCGCGTGCGGGGCGAAGAAGTTGGGGGGGATGGACGTCGTAGCGGAGTAGTACCACGGAAACAAATCCGGCCCCGCGCCGGTGAGCGGCTGGCGCAGGAAAAGCTGCCAGGCCGCGCCCCAAAAATCCTGGCGGGATTGAAACAGGCTGCCGTGGGTGATGTGCTGTGACTGGCGGACGAGCAGCCAGCCCAAGCCCACTGCGCCGGCCGCTGCGCCCAGCAGCCCACCAATTTGTGCGGCCCGCCCCAGCCGCTGCCAGCGCGCGCGCCAGGCCGGCCAATGCCGGCGCAGATCGCCGCGCAGCGCCCATAGCCCGGCCAGCACCGCCAGGGTGACGGCGCACGCCAGCCAGCCCGCCCGCGACGACGTGAGATATTCGGTCAACAGCATGGCCGCGGCCAGTGCGCCCAGCGCCAACCGGGCCAGCCGCCGCTTCGTCGCCAGCAGTTGCCCGATGACTACCGGCAGCAGCATGTTCAGCAGGCAGGCCGTCAGGTTGGCGTGTCCCAGCAGACCGATGTACCGGAACGTCACCGGCGGCAGTTTGCCCGCCGCCAGCCAGCCGCCGTACCACACCGCCGCCGCCGCCAACCCGTGCGCCGCCAGCAGCGCGGCCACCAGCAGCAGCGCCTGCACGACAAAGCGGCGGTTCCATCCGGCGCTGAACACATCGTGCAGCAACCAAAATGTGACGACCCAGGCCAGCATGCTCGCCGCCCACTCCAGGCTCAGGCGTGGCCGCAGCGAGGTGGCGAAGGCCAGCCATTGGCTCAGCGCGAAGGCCGCCAGCGCCCATTCCAGCCCGCTGGCCGTCAGGGGCCGCCGCTGCCGCCAGCGCACGAACAGCCACAGCGCCGCCAACGCGCCGGCGGCCAGTGTGTTCAGCAGCTTGACGCGGTAACGCAGCGTGGCATCGAAGGTGCCGCCCGCCAGCAGCATATACACTGCGACCAGCAGCGTCAGCGCCAGTTGCAGCAGGCGCGTGCTGCCGGGCGACAACCATGGCCGCGTCGCACGTTGCGGCCTCATGCCCTGCGTCCTGCTGACCAGCGCTGCGTCAGGGGCCGGGCCAGCGCCGCCAGGCCAAGCCCGCTCCATAGGCACACCAGCGGCAGCAGCGGCAAGTAGTAGCGCTGCCAGGCGATGTGGATGGCAAACAGCGCTGCGGTCAGGCCGAGGGTAGCCGTCGCCAGGATGAACAGCGCGCGGCGTTCGGCCGGGGGCAGGTGCGTCGCCGCCGGCCGCCAGCAGCGCCAGGCGTTGAGCGCCAATCCGGCCAGGGTGAGGGTCAGCAGCACCGCGCCCGGCACCAGGTTGGCGCCGGCTTGCGGCGCGCGGAACAACATGTGAAACGGCAGCGCCTGGTAGCGGGCCTCGGCCGGCGCGGTGGCGGCGGCGTAGTTGGGCAATTCCCAAAAAGTCAGCGGCGCGAGATACAAGTGATAGAGCAGCGCCGTCGCCTGCTGGGCCGGGCTGTCTACCATCTGTCCCCCGGCGGCGCGCAGCGCGGCGGTTTGGCCGGCCAGGAGCTGCGCGCGGGCCGTCGCCATGTTCGCCAGACCGCCCAGCGGGTCGGCCCATAGCGCCGGGTTAAGGCACCAACTGACCGCGACAAAGCTCACCAGCAACCCCGCCAGCACGCCGCCGATCGGCCGGAGGCGTTGGCCGCGATAGTTCAGCCCGACCGCCAGCAGCGCCGCCGGGAGCAGCGCCACGCCCGTGAGCTTGGCGGCGGCGGCCAGCGCCACGCCCGCGCCCAGGCCGGCGGCGCGCCGCCCCAGGCGCAGCAGCAACCAGAGCGCCAGCAGCATCGTAAACACGGTCAGCCCCTCACTCAGGGCGCGCCGGCCGTGCAGCCACAGCGCCCCATTGACGGCATACAGCCCGGCCGCGCTCACCCCGGCGACCAGACCGCCCGCGCGCCGCCCAATGGCAAACACGAGCAGCGCCCCCAAGACCGTGCCGGCGGCGGCCGGGAGCCGCGCCGCCCACAGCAGGGCGTCACTCGGCAGCGCCCCGGCCGCCGCGTTGGCCGCCCAGGTGGCCGACCAGTTCCAATCAGCGGCCACGGTCGCGGTGTGCTGGCCGGTCAGCGTGCGGCTCAGGCCAATCAGATAGCGCGAGAGCGGCGCTTCGAGCAAGCGATAGCGCCGCACCGCCGCCGGGGTGTTCGGGTCGAGCCAGGTGACGCCGGCCGGATTCAACTGCCAGACCAGCCGGTCGAAGTCCTGGCTGAGATAAATGTGCGTGGCCTCGTCGGGATGAAACGGGACGAGCGGCAGCGTGGCAAACATGGCCATGGCATACAGCCCCCACAGCGCCCATAACGCGACCGGGACGGACCGCGCCGCCCGGCTCATGGCACCCGCCGATGATAGACCAACAGGCCCGTGCTGCCGTAGATGTCGGTGGGGGTGGTGCTGTCCAAGGCGTAGGCTTGCTGAAACTCGGCGTTTGCCAACAGCCCCCGCCGCCCGTAGACTTCCAACAGCACCACATAGTCCGGCGCTTCATCCAATATTAGCTGCGGCGGCATGGCATAGTTGATGATATACAGATCCGCCGGCAGCGGATAGTAGCCGGCCGCCTGGGGTGACATCAGGCCCACGGTGTCGAGGATGCGCGCATTCGAGTAGTAGCCGAGCGCGCCCACGTCGCCGGCCGCCACCACGGTCGCGGGGGTGATCTGGGCGGCCAGGTCTTGACCGATGCGGGTGTAGTACAGTTCCAGCAGGTGCCAGGCCATCTGGGGCGCGGGGAGCTGCGGGCCGTGATCGGGGTGCAGCGTCCAGGCGTTGAGCGAGAGCGCTAGCGCCGCCAGCACCGGCCCGGCCAGCGCGCCCTGCGCCCAATGGTCGTTGGGGCGGCGGCGCACGGCTCGCGCTATGTCGCTGATGACCTTGCTCAACCCGGCCAGGATCCCCAAGAAGTAAAACGGCAGCGGCGGCGCGAGGTACCATCGAAAGATCAGGGGGTTGGCGGCGGCAAAGACCAGGCCGTACAGCCAGGGGTATACAACCACCAGCCAGGCCCGCGGCTGACGGCGGAGCATGGCTAGTCCGCCGATTAGGTTGAGGGCCAGGTAAAGCACTACGCCGGCCAACGGCCACAGCCGGCCCAAGGCCGCATTTTCAAAAAACGGTGTGCCATAGTGTTGTAGCAGGCGCACGGCGGCCTCGGCCGGTTGCAGGTGATAGGCCAGCGTCTTGGCCGCCAGCGAGTGCGGGATGGGCGAGCCGAAGTAGACGGTCGCAAAGATCACCCACGGCGCGAGCACGGCCAGGAACAGGCCCGCTTCCGCCCACGGAAAGGTGCGCGCCCGTCCGCGCCGCACGAGCAAGTCCAGCATCATCGGAGCGACCAACAGCGCGCCGTCGGGGCGGGTCAGCAGCAGCAGCGCGGCGGCCACGGCGGCCGAGCGCGTGCGCCCGGTGACGTAAGCCCAGGCCGTGAACGTCAGCAGCAGAATGAAGACCGAGGTCTCCATGCCGCCAATGGCAAAGGTCACGCTCATGGGGGCCACGGCCCACAACGCGGCGGCGGCCAGGCCCACCGCCCGCCGGCCGGTCAACGCGCGGCCCAAGGCGACCAGCAGCAGGCCGGTGAGCGCGTCGGCCAGTGAATTGACCAAAAGCGCAAGCCAGGGATAATTCTGGGTGCGCGTCAGCGCTGCCAGCCCAGCCAGCAGGCCGGTGTATAACGGGGTGGTGGTGCCCAGGACGTGCTCGCCCAGGTTGTAGACGAAGCCGGCCCCGGCCACCAGGTTGCGGGCATAGCGAAACGTAATGAATGCATCGTCAATGGTGCGCGGCGTGGGCATGATCCGCGCCGCCAGCGTGACCATCAGGATGATGAGTTCGGGCCAGTAGGGCCGCAGGCGGCGCAGGCCGCCGGATAGGGACATGGGCGCATTATAGCCTTTGCCCCAATGAGGTTACGAACTGGATGATGATATGACGGCGACCAACGCAGCCGGCGCGGCCCCTCCGGCGCGCACGTCCGCCGCGCCCAATTGGCGGCGGCTCGTGGTCCTCTTGGCGTTGGCGGCCGGGCTTAAGATCGGGCTGGCAGTGTTGGAGGTGGTGCCGTTCAACGCCGACGAGGCCGTGGTTGGCCTCATGGCCCGGCACATCCTGCAAGGCGAGCGCCCGCTCTTCTTCTACGGGCAGGCCTACCTCGGCAGCCTCGACGCCTGGTTGATCGCCGGGGCCTTTGCCGTCTTTGGGCAATCGGTGGCCGTCATCCGCCTGGTGCAGTTGGGGCTGTACCTGGGCACCGTCGCCACGACCTATCTACTGGGCCTCAAGATTTACCACAGCCAGTGGCTGGCGGGGGCGGCGGCGCTGTTCATGGTGATCCCGTCGGTGCTGGTGACGCTCTACACCACGGCTACGCTCGGCGGCTATGGTGAGGCGCTGCTGTTGGGCAATGTCATCCTGTGGCTCAGCCTGTCTCTATTGGAGCGGGTGCCTTCCCCGGCGGGGCGCGGGCCGTGGCGCTGGGCCGGCCGTCGCCGATGGGTGGGGTGGGGGCTGTTGGGCCTGATCAGCGGGCTAGGCTTTTGGACCTTCCCAATCACGCTGGCCTATGTGCTGCCGGCGCTGATCTATGCGCTGGCGGCCCTCTGGCGGCGCTGGCGGGCGCTGGCGGTGGCCGGCGGGTTGTTCAGCCTCGGGTTTGCCCTGGGTGCGGCGCCGTGGTTCGCTTACACCTTTACCCACGGCGCGATCACGCTGGCCGAGATGACCGGGCAGGCGATCAGCGGCGCGTCGTCGCCGCTGCCGATCTTTGCGGTCTTCCAGCACCTGTTCAACTTTCTGCTGTTCGGCCCCACGGTCGTGTGGGGGATGCGCGCGCCGTGGAGCGCGGCGTTTCTGGCGCTGCCGCTCTTGCCGTATGCGCTGGCCATTCACATTGGGGCCATCATCTTGGTCACGCGCCGGCTCGCTAAGCTGGGTGATGCGGCGGCGCCCGGCCGCTGGCTGTTGGCCGGCACGATGGCGTTTACGGCGGCCGGCTTCATCTTCTCGCCCTTTGGCGCTGACCCCTCCGGCCGTTACTTCTTGCCGCTGGCCGTGCCGGTGGCGCTGTTCAGCGCCGAGCTATTGCAGTGGCTGCGGCTGCGGCGGCGGCAGAAGACCCGCCGCTCGCTCTGGCGCAAATGGTTCGGCCAACTGCTGGCGCTGGGGCTGGTGGCGTTCTACTGGTGGGGCAACGTGCACGCGGCGGCTGACTTTCCGCCCGGCTTCACCACGCAGTTCGACGCTGTGGCGCGGGTTGATCCGCGCCCGCTGGACGAACTCATCCAGTTTCTGCGCGCCAACGGCGAAACGCGCGGCTACACCAACTATTGGGTGGAATATCCACTAGCCTTTGAGAGCCACGAAGACCTCCTGTACGTGGCGCGGCTGCCGTACCATGAGGACTTCCGCTACACTGCGCGCGACAGTCGGCTGCCGGCCTACGAAGCAGCGGTGGCGGCCAGCGCGCGCGTGGCGTACATCACCACCCGCCACCCAGCGTTGGACAGCCAACTGCGCTCGGGCTTGACGGCCCTGGGGGTCGAATTTTCCGAGCGCAACTTTGGCGATTACCATGTCTTTTATGCGCTGTCGCGGCGGGTGACGCCGGAAGAGTTTAGCTTCGGCCTCGACTGTTGCTTACCCTAACGCGGGCGCGGGCGTGGGTGGCGCTCAACACGCGGCAGGGGCCGTGGGCGGCGTGGCTGTGGGCCGGGCTGCTGGTGCTGGGCCTGCGGCTGGCCCTGGGCGCGGCGATGGGCGGCGCGTGGTTGGTCCTCCGGCCCTACCTACCCTTTCAGCCTGCGACCGGCGGCGTGCTGGCCGAAGCGCTGCTGGGCGTGTGGCCGCGCTGGGACGCGGTGCACTACCTCACGCTGGCCGAAGTGGGCTACGGCGGCGTCAGTCTGGGCGACACCGTCTTCTATCCGCTGTATCCGCTGGCGGTGCGCCTGGTGGCGCTGCTGCTGGGCGGCCGGTTTGTGGTCGCCGGTTTGGCCGTCAGCACCGTGGCGGCGGTGGCGGCCCTGGCCGGGTTGTACCGGCTGAGTGAGCGGCGCTATGGCGCGGCCTCGGCCCGCTGGGCGGTGGTGGCGCTGGCCGTCTATCCGACGGCGGTGTTCTTGGTGGCGCCCTTCACCGAGGCGTTGTTCCTGGCGCTGACGGTCTGGGCCTTTTTGTTTGCCGCCGACGAGCGCTGGCTGGGGGCCGGGCTGATGGCCGGGCTGGCGGCGCTGACGCGCGGGCCAGGGGTGTTGACCGTGGCGGCGCTGGGCGCACTGGCCTGGCAGCAATGGCGGACGCGGCCGGCGGGGGCGGCGCGCTGGTCGTGGGCGGCGCGCGCGGGGCTGGGCCTGGCGCTGGGTGTAGCGGGGGGGCCGGCCTTCCTGGCCTATCGGCAGGCGCAGGGCTGGGCGAGCATGGGAGCCGTGCTGCGGGAGTATTCGGGGGTCGAGCTGCTCGACCCGGTGCGCGGCGTCTATTACGCGCTGGCGCAGGTCGTCGCGGTGCCCGACCTGCCGACGCTGCTCGACCTCGGCAGCGCGCTATTGTTCGGCGGCCTGCTGGTGGCGATGCTGGCCCGGCCGCGCTGGCGGGTGGGCGCGAGTGCCTGGCTGATCTATTTCGGATTGAACCTGCTCTTTGATCTGAGCAAACACAGCCTGACGGCCGCCGCCTGGCAATCGCTGGCGCGGTATGGGCTGGTGCTGTTTCCGGCGTTCATTGGGCTGGGTGACTGGCTGGCGCACCAATCGGCCCGGGTGCGTTTTATCTATCTCTTACTCAGCAGCGTTGGGCTGCTCATCCTCAGCGTGCTCTACGCGCTGTGGTTTTTTATTGGCTGACCTCTGGTGACCAAGCGCTCGTTCGAACTCAACTTCTCCCGGTTGGTCGTGGCGATCATGCTGCTGGGCCTGCTGGCGATGGCCGTGCGCGTCGCGGTGGACAGCGACACCTGGTGGCATCTGCGCGCCGGCGCGTGGATGCTGGAGCACAGCCAAGTGCTGGACCACGATGTGTTCACCAGCACCTTCGCCGGGCAGCCGTGGAGCTACCCGGCCTGGTTGAGCCAGACGGTCTTTTACCTCATCTTCAGCCGCTTCGGCTATGCGGGCCTTAATCTGCTGACGGCCGCGTGCGTGCTGGCGGCCTTTGCGCTGGTGTATGCCGCCAGCACCGGCGGCGTGTATGTGCGCGCGCTGGCGGTGCTGCTGGGCGCGGCGGCCTCATCGGTGTTTTGGGCCGCCCGGCCGCACATGGCCTCGCTGGTGTTGGGCGCGGCCTTTCTGCTGATCCTGGAACTGTACCGGCGACGGGGGCGCAACTACCTGTGGCTGCTGCCGGTGCTCATGGCGCTGTGGGCCAACCTGCATCCGGGTTTTGCTATCGGCTTCATCTTCCTCGGGCTGGTGCTGGCCGGCGAGGCCGTCCGCGCTGTGTTGGGGCAGCAATCGTGGCGGGCGGTGGGCTGGCTGGCCGGCATTGGCCTGGCGTGCGCGCTGGCGCTGCTGCTCACGCCCTATGGGCCGAGCCTGATCCTCTTTCCCTTTCAGACGGTCGCGATCTCGACCCTGCGTGACCGCATTCAGGAATGGCAGTCGCCCAACTTTCATCTGCGCGAGGCCCAGGTCTTCATTGGGCTGTGGCTGCTGACGCTGGCAGCGATTGGCTTTAGCCGCCGGCCCATTGACCCGACCGACCTTATTCTGTTCAGCGGCACGTTCTACCTGGCGCTGCTGGCCGGGCGCAACCTGGCGCTGTTTGCGCTGGTCGCGCCGCCCATCCTCAGCCGGCACGCGACCACGGCGCTGGCGGCGCTGCGTGACTGGCCGGCCGCCGCCTGGCCGGCGTGGCTGGCGCGTTTCCGCCGCGCCCCCTCGCCGCCGCTGAAGCAGGCCGCGCTGCTCAACTGGCTCATCCTGGCCGTGGTGGCGGCGGCCACGCTGCTGAAGATCGGGCTGGTGTCTGACCCGGCGCTGAACGCCTCGCTCGCCACGCGCGGGCAGCCGGTGGAGGCCGCCAACTTCCTGGCTGAACAGAACCTGCCCGGCCCGCTCTACAACCCGTACGAGTGGGGCGGCTACCTGGCCTGGCGGCTGTATCCCGCCTACCCGATCTTCGTGGATGGCCGCACCGACCTGTACCCCGACGCCTTTTTGAATGACTATCTGCGCCTCTCGGCCGGCGCGCCCGAGTGGGAGGCGCTGCTGGCGCGCTATCACATTCGGCTGGTGCTCGTTCCGGCCGGCTCGGCGCTGGCCGAGTTGTTGCAGGCCGCCCCTGGCTGGACCCAGCGCTACGCCGACCCGGTCGCCGTGATCTTGAGCCACCCCTAACGCCATGGCGCGCCTGACTTTGCCTCGCCTTGCGGTCGTGCTAGTGTTCCTGGGCCTGTTGGCCATGGCCGCGCGGCCGTCGGTGGATGGCGACACGTTCTGGCATCTGCGGGCCGGCACATGGATGCTGGACCACGGGCAGGTGCTGACCCACGACGTCTTCTCGACCACGCGCCTGGGCCAGCCGTATATCAACAGCTCCTGGCTGGCGCAGGTTATCTTGGCCCTGGCCTGGCGTGTGGCGGGCCCGGCCGGGCTGAACCTGCTGGTGGCCGTGCTCGTTACGCTGGCCTTTGCGTTCGTCTACCGGCAGTGCGAAGGCAACGTCTATCTTAAAGCTTTTGGGCTGGTGCTGGCCGCGGCGGCCTCGGCCATCTTTTGGGTGGCCCGGCCGCAGATGGCCTCGTTGCTGCTGTTCAGCGTCTTCGCCTGCGTGCTGGCCGAGTATCGCTGGCACGGCCGCAATCGGCTGTGGGTGCTGCCGCCGCTGATGCTGCTGTGGGCCAACCTGCACGCCGGGTTCGCGCTGGGCTTTCTGCTGTTCAGCGCCGTGCTGGCCGGGCAGGTGGTCAGCCGCATGTTCGGGCCGGCGCGGCCGGGCGTGCTCGATTGGCGCGGCATTGGGGCGCTGGCGGCGACGGCGCTGGCCTGCGCGGCGGTGGTGGTCGTGAACCCGTATGGCCTGCGCCTGTACACGGTGCCGTTCCAAACGGTCTCCATTGGCGTGCTGCAGGATTACATTCAGGAGTGGCAGTCGCCTAACTTTCATTTGATTGCCGTGCAGCTTTTCCTGTGGCTGCTGCTGGCGGCCTTTGGCGCGCTGGCGCTGGGCCATCGGCGGGTAGACCTGACCGAGTTGCTGCTGTTTGGCGGCTTCACCTACCTGGCGCTGGTGGCGGCGCGCAACATCTCCATCGTGGCGCTGCTGGCGCCGCCGCTGATCACGCGGCACGCGGCGGCGGCGCTGGCCGAGCTGCGCTCAAGCCGCCCACGCCTGGCTGCCGTGCTCGACCCGCCGCCGGGGCCGAACCGCTACCCGCTGCTTAACTGGGCGCTAGCCGGCGTGGTGGGGCTGGCGGTGTTGGTCAAGGTAGCGGACGCCGGCAGCCCCAGCGCCAACGACCTGGCCCTGCGGCGGCAAGCGCCGGTGGACGCGGCGGCCTTCTTGGAGCGCGAGCATCCGGCCGGGCCGCTGTTCAACTCTTACAACTGGGGCGGCTACCTGAGCTGGCGGCTGTATCCCCAGTATCTGGTGTTTGTGGATGGCCGCACCGATCTCTATGGGGATGACCTGCTGCGCGCCTATCTGCGCACGGCGGCGGGCCTGGACGGCTACGCGGACCTGTTGGACGAGCACGGCATCAACCTGGTGCTGATCGAAACCGGCTCGCCGCTGCTGGCGCGGCTCGACCAGGCCGGCGGCTGGCAGCCGCTGTACGCCGACGCGCTGGCGACCCTCTATCAGCGCACCCCGGCCGCGAGCCAGCCATGAAGGCCGCACCCCTCCGCTGGCGTTACCTGCTGCAAGAGGCCACGCTCTTCCTCGGGCTGAGCTATGTGGTGCTGGTGGGCGGCACGCTCAACGGCCTGGTGCTGTACCGCCTCAACGCGACCACGACCGTGCTGATCGCGCTGGGCGGGGCGCTGTGGCTGATCTGGCGCTGGCGGCGGCGGCGCCCATTCCCGGCCACCGCGCTGGATGGGCCGCTGCTGGCGCTGCTGGCGGCGTATGTAGTCGCCAGCGCCTTCTCGGTGGACCCTCGGCGCAGTTTCGGCGCGACGGTGCTGCTGGCGCTGTACCTCCTCATCTACTACATCGCGGTGGACTTGCTGCGCGCCGGGTGGCCGGCCGGCCTGTTCGTCAAGGCGATGCTGTTTGCCGGCAGCTTCATCCTGTTCTTTGGCGGGTGGGAGTTGGAACGCTGGTTTAGCGGCTGGTGGGCCATCAGCGCCACGCTGCTGCCGCCGGCTACGCTGCGGCTGCGGGCCTTGCTCGGCCACCCGAACTTCGTGGCGGCGTTCTTCGCGCTGCTGCTGCCGCTGGCGCTGACGACCAGGCTCGGCACGCGCTCGACTTTCACGCGCTGGCTGGCGGGCCTGTGGTGTTTCATGGTGGCGGTGCTGGTGTTCTTCACCTCCTCGCGCAGCGGCTGGCTGGGACTAGGCGCGGCATTGGCGATGCTGGCGCTGCTCTGGCTGGGTGACCGGCCGGGGGCGGGGCGGGCGGCGCTGTCGTTGCTCTGGCAGCGCTGGCGGCGGCGGCCGGCGCTGTTCGCGGCAAGCTGGCTGGTGCTGAGCGTGGTCGCGGCAGCCGGCGGGTATGTGCTCTACCTGCAAGCGCAGCACCCCTCGCACGCCGGGCGCGATTACATTTGGGAGGTGGCGCTGGCGATGCTGCGCCGGCACCCGCTGACTGGGGCCGGGCCGTTCACCTACGGCACGGCGTTCGTCGCTACCTATGCAGTGCCGCCCGACGTGCTGTTGGCGCACGCGCACAACTATTACATCAACACCACGGCCGAGGCCGGTCTGCTGGGCGGGCTGGCGCTGCTGGCGGTGCTGGCAGCGGCCGTGCGGCTGGCCGGGCGGCGCTGGCGGCAGACGCCGGTGGGGCAGCGCCTGCGGCTGGCGGGGTATCTCGCGGCCCTGGCCGGGCTGGCGGTGACGAGCCTGTTTGACACGCCGCAGACCTTTCCGGCGCTGGTGGTGCTGGCGGTGCTGCTGGCGGCGCTGATCGCCGCCGAGGACGTGCCCGCCCGCGCCGCACGCTGGGCCGCAGTGGGCAGCGGCTTGCTGCTGGTCGGCTGGGTGGCGGTGGTGGGCGCGCTGGGCTGGTCGCTGCGGGCCTACGCGCCGTTCGCGCGCGGGGTGCTGGCCGGCAACTTGGGCGATTGGGTAAACGCGGCTGGCGAGCTGGATACGGCCACGGCCCTCGATCCGACCGAGGCGTTCTATTGGCTGCAAGCCGGGTTCGCGCACGGGCGGCTGGCGCTGGCCGCTGACGGCACGGTGCGCGACCCGGCGGCGTTGACGGCCGCGCTGCGGGCCTATGCCCAGGGCGTGGCGCTGGAGCCGGAGTTCTCGACCAACTGGGCTAACCTGGCCGTGCTGACCTGGGCCAATGGCGATCGGGCCGGCGGGCTGGCGGCGATGGAGCGGGCCGTAGCGGGCGCGCCGACCGCGCCGGCCTTTGTGGCGACGCTGGCGCGCTTGTACGAGGTCGCCGGCCAACCCGAGGCCGCCGCCCAATACTTTCGCGGCGCGCTGGACCTGCGGCCGGATTGGGCGACGGCCTACTTCTTTCGCGCTACGCCGCTGCGGCAGCGGGTGCTGGAGGCGTGGCAACAAGCCAACCCACTGGGCTGGCAGCCGGACGGAGGCGTATCGAACGGCTGGCAGGCGCTGCAGCAACAGGACTATCCGCAGGCGGTGACCATCTTCAGCCAGGCCCGCGCGACGAACGCGCCGGAGATCTATCTCGGCTTGGGGTTGGCCGAACTCGGGCAGCATGACTACGCGGGGGCCGAGCAGGCGCTGCGCACGGCGCTGTTCGTGCCGGGGGCCAACGGGCAGGCTACGGCGCGGATGCACCTGGCGCTGGGCCAGGCGTTGGCCGGCAAAGGCGACCCGGCGGCGGCGACGGCCGAGTACCAGGCCGGGCTTGACTTGCTGGCCGCAACCAGCTCGTTCGGGGTCGGGCAGTTGGGCCAGTCTGATTACGGCTGGTATATCTTCAACCGCGAGAGCCTGGTGGACGACTGGTTGCCGGGTATGGATGCTGTTCATTACGACACTGAAGCCGTGGCGGCCATGCTGGCGCTGGGCGATGGCGCGACGGGTGAGGCCGCACACGCCTGGTACTGCCGCGCCTCCGCCGCTGCGCCCGACTCGGCTGAGGCGGCGGCGCGGCTGGCGGGGCAAGCGGCGTGCGGCGCGGCGGCGCTGAGGCCATGAGCTTGATGCGCGGGCGGGCGGCCAATGCGGTGGCGGCGGCCTGCCTGGCGGCGGTGGTGGTGGCTTACACCTGGGCCACCTGGCAATACTTCACGCGGCCGGTGCCGGGCGGCAACGACTTCCTGGCGCACTACAGCGCGTGGGAGGCCTACTTTGAACACGGCCTCAATCCCTACTCGGACGCGGCGGCGCTCTATACGCAAGCGGCGATCTATGGCCGGGCGGCGCTGGCGGGCGAGGACCAGAACCGGCTGACCTATCCGTTCTACTCGGTGGTGGTACACGGCCCGTTCATCCTGCTAGACTATGCGTTGGCCCGCGCGATCTACATGACGCTGCTGCAAGCGGCGCTGGTGGTGGGCGTGGCGCTGACGCTGCGGCTGGTGCGCTGGCAGCCGCCGGTGTGGCTGCTGGCGGTGGTGGTGGGCTGGGCGCTGCTGAACTACCCGGAGGCGCGCGGCATCATCTTGGGCCAGTTTGCAATCTTCGGCTTCCTGGCGGTGGCGGGGGCGCTGGCGCTGCTGGCGCGCGGGCGCGACACGGCGGCCGGGATGCTGCTGGTGCTGGCGACCGTCAAGCCAACGCTGATCTTTTTGGTGGTGCCGTTCCTGCTGCTGTGGGCGGCGCGGCAGCGGCGCTGGCGCTTCGTGGCCGGCTTTGGCGGGCTGCTGGCGCTGCTGACTGTGGGCGGCCTGCTGGCCCGGCCGACCTGGATCGGCGATTGGCTGTTGCGCATTCAGCAATACTCCGGGTACACGGTCGGGCAAAGCCCGATTTGGGTGCTGACGCACGAGTGGCGGCCGGGGCTGGGCGCGGCCGGTGAGTGGGCGCTGCTGGCGGTCTGCGGCGCGTGGCTGCTCGCGGCCTGGTGGCTGGCGCTGGTGCGAAAGCCAACTGACGCGGCCGAGTTCCACTGGGCCTTGGGCGTGACGCTGGTGGTCTCGAACCTGGTGGTGCCGCGCTCGGCTACGACCAACTATGTGCTGCTGCTGCTGCCGACGCTGTGGGTCTGCGCGCTGAGCGACCAGCAGGGCCGCGTGGGGCGCGGGCTGGTGCTGGCCGTGATGGCCGGGGCACTGGTGGGCCAATGGTGGCTGCACCTGGCGACGGTGGTGGGCAACCAGGAGCAGGCGGTGATGTTCTTCCCCTGGCCGCTGGCCTTGGGGCTGGCCTTGACGCTGGGGCGGCCGTGGCTGCTGCGCGCCGCCCGCCGCCGTGCCGAACAGACGACCGCACCACGCGCGGCTTTGAGTCAACCTTAACGACCGGCATGAGCGAAAAGCCTGCGCTGACACCACCCCGCTTCTCCTTTAGCACGACGGCGCTGCTGTTTCTCGGGCTGCGCCTGGGGCTGCTGTTTGTGCTGCCGGCCGACGCGCTCTTTCGCTACGGCGACTTTCAGCATTACTACAACCTGGCGGCCTGGAGCGTGGCGGGGCATTGCCCGCTGGGGCCGGGGCCGTGCCTGCCGCTGCTGGATTATTGGTACGAGTTCCCGCCGGTCTTTCCCTATCTCTCCATCGCGGTGCTGACGCTCACCGGGCGGGGCGGGCTGCCGCCGTTCCAGGTGTACGCCTACGGGCTGACGCTGGTGCTGCTGCTGGCCGACTGCGGCAGCCTGTGGCTGGTGTATCGCCTCGGGCGGCGGCTGCACGGCGACGAGGCGGCGAACT